>Ga0209178_1000127_pt1 | contig 19371 bp, 13 predicted proteins | sample GAAS200_FD_187521 | JGI IMG/M metagenome (GOLD analysis project Ga0209178, IMG submission 187521) | Agricultural soil microbial communities from Georgia to study Nitrogen management - GA AS200 (SPAdes) (version 2) | ecosystem: Environmental > Terrestrial > Soil > Agricultural land | place: USA... | reverse complement strand
CGGCGCTCGACAGCCTGCCCCCGCGGTTCCTCGGCTTCCTCCGCTCGCCCCGCACCTTCGTGGACGACAACGTCCAGCCCGCGCCGGCCACGCTCCTCATCTCCAACGCGGTGGCGGCGAAGCTGTTCGCCGGCTCCATCGACTCCCTCGCGGTCGGCGCGGCGGGCAACACCGCGTCGGTGGCGCTCCGCTACGTGATCGCGCCGGTCCCCTTCCCCGCGCGCAACGTGGTCGGCATCGTGCGCGGCAGTGACCCCAAGCTCGCCGGCGAGTACGTGGCGATCGGCGGCCACAACGACCACCTGGGCGTCGGCCGCGCGGTGGATCACGACTCGATCATGATCTGGAACCACGTGGTCCGGCCCGAGGGCGCGGACGACGGCGGCAAGCAGGCCACGCCGGAACAGCAGGCGCACGTGGACTCGCTGCTCGCGGCCTACCGCAAGGCGCACCCCGGGATGGATCGCGCCGATTCGATCTACAACGGCGCCGACGACGACGGCTCGGGCTCGGTGTCGGTGCTGGAAGTGGCTCAGCGGATCGCGACCCTCAAGGTGAAGCCCAAGCGCTCCCTGCTCTTCGTCTGGCACGTGGGCGAGGAAAAGGGACTCCTCGGTTCCCGCTTCTTCACCGATCACCCCACCGTGCCGCGGGACTCGATCGTCGCCCAGCTCAACATGGACATGGTGGGCCGCGGCGACGCCTCGGACGAGACCGGCCGCACCAAGGATGGCGTGGCGCTCCACGGGTCGCCGTCCTACCTCCAGCTGGTGGGCTCGCGCCGGCTCTCGACCGAGCTGGGCGACCTGGTGGAGGCGGTGAACAAGTCCGGCAAGCACAACCTCACCTTCGATTACTCGCTCGACGCCGACGGCCACCCGTCGAACATCTACTGCCGCAGCGACCACTACGAGTACGCGCGCTACGGCATCCCCATCGTTTTCTTCACCACCGGCCTGCACTCGGACTATCACCAGGTGACCGACGAGCCCGAGTACATCGACTACGACCACATGGCGAGAGTGGTGAATCTGGTGGAGGACGTCGCGGTGCACGTGGCGAACCTGGACCACCGGGTGGTGGTGGATCACCCGAAGCCGGATCCGAACGGAGCGTGCCGGCAGTAGAGCGGGCGCATCGGCGGACAGACGGATAAACGCTAGCGGGGTGAGATAGCGGTCATGAGGAACAGCCACGCCGCACCACGGCGGCCCGCCCGCCGCTATTCGTCTGTCCGTCTACCCGTCTACGCTGGGGCTCTGTGGCTCCTGGCCGCCTCACTCTCCGCCCAGGACTGGCCCGCTTACGGCCACGACGCCGGCGGGTCCCGCTTTTCCCCGCTCGCCGAAATCAGCACCGCCAACGTCGCCACCCTGCGGCCGGCCTGGGTCTACCGGACCGGAGACTTCCTCGTCAACCGCGGTCGCTTCGAGGACACGCCGCTCCTCGTGGACGGGACCCTCTACGTCTCGACCCACCTGGGCCGGGTGATCGCGCTCGATCCGGCGACCGGCGCGGAAAAGTGGTTCTACGATGCCCGGATCGATCTGTCGCGCGACTACGGGGACTTCGCGAATCGCGGGGTCTCCACCTGGCTCGACACCCGGGCGCCCGCGGGCGCCAAGTGCCGGCGCCGGATCTTCCTCGCGGCGATCGACAGCCGCCTCATCGCCCTCGACGCCGCGACCGGCCTGCCGTGTGCCGACTTCGGCGCGGGCGGCACCGTCAATCTGGAGCGCGACCTGCTCGTCAAACCGGAGTACGCGGGCGAATACGAGGTCACCTCGCCTCCCGCCGTGGCCGGCGATCTCGTGATCGTGGGCTCGGCGATCGCCGACAATCATCGCGTGAGCGCTCCGCCGGGGGTGGTCCGCGCCTACGACGCCCGCACCGGGAAGGAGCGCTGGAGTTACGACCCGATCCCGCGCACGCCGTCGGCCCCGGGACGCGAGACCTGGCAGGGGAAGAGCGCGGACCAGACCGGCGCCGCCAACGCCTGGTCGGTGATCTCGGTGGACGCCGCGCACGACCTGGTGTTCATCCCCGTCGGCTCGGCGAGCCCCGATTTTTTCGGCGGCGAGCGCATCGGCAAGAACCGCTGGGCCGACGCGGTGGTCGCGCTCCGCGCGTCCACCGGAACGTTCGTCTGGGGATTCCAGGTGGTGCACCACGACCTCTGGGATGACGACGTGCCCGCCCAGCCGGTGCTCTTCACCCTCACCCGGAACTGGAAGGGGATCCCCGCGCTCGCGCAGGTGACGAAGATGGGACACGTCTTCGTCCTGAATCGCCTCACCGGGGAGCCGCTCTTCCCGGTGGAGGAGCTGCCGGTCCCGAAGAGCGACGCGCCGGGGGAGGAAGCGTGGCCCACCCAGCCTTTCCCGCCCGCCGCCTTCCGGCTGGTGCCGGAGAGTCTCCCGGCGAGCGAGGCCTTCGGCACCACGCCCGAGAATCAGGCGGCCTGCCGGCAGGCGATCGCGGCGTCCCGCTCCGACGGCGTCTTCACTCCGCCCTCGCTCCAGGGCACCGTCGTCTATCCCGGCAACTTGGGCGGCGCCAACTGGTCCGCCGCCGCGGTGGACGAAGCCCGCGGCATCCTGGTCGCGCCCGTGAACCGGCTCCCCTTCCTCATCACGCTCATCCCCCGCGCCGACCTCCACGCGGCCTACATGGCGAAGCCGCAGTCCGAGTACGGACGCCAGACGGGCACGCCCTTCGCCATGCGCCGGGATCCGATGCTCGCGCCCAATGGCGTCCCCTGCGCCCCGCCGCCCTGGGGTTCGCTGGTCGCTCTCGACCTGAACGCGGGCACCGTGAAATGGAACGTGCCGCTCGGCTCCGTTCCGTGGGTCACCGACACGGCCGCGAAGGACTGGGGATCGTTGAACCTGGGCGGCGCGATCATCACCGGCGGCGGCCTGGTCTTCATCGCCGGGACCTGGGACCACCACCTGCGGGCCTTCGATCTCGAGACGGGACGAGAACTCTGGAGCGCGCCCCTGCCCTTCGGCGGGCACGCGATGCCGATGACCTACGAAGCCGGCGGGCGCCAGTACGTGGTGGTGGCGGCGGGCGGGCACGACCGGCTCGATCCCGGCCTCGGCGACTACGTGATCGCGTACACCCTCCCCGGCGCCGGCGCCCCGACCCCGGACACCGCCACTTACTCCGCGGCCGGCACCTGGAGCGCCGAAATGCGATCGGGAGACCAGCGCCACCCCGCCACCCTGGTGCTCGACGTCGCGGGGGACTCACTCGCGGGCTCGATCACCTTCACCAATCCCCAGGGGTCGGGCACCGTCACCGGACGCCAGCGCGGCAACAGCGTCACCTTCGTCGCACCCTTCCGCTCGCCGGAGAAGAAGTGCGAGGGGACCATTGCCGCCCAAGGCGACCTCGCCGATCAGGGCCGGCTCTTCGTGGGGCGGATCCTCCTCACCGGATCGTGCAGCGGCACGCCGCCCGACTCCGGCTCCTTCGCGCTGTGGCGAACGGCCAGCCACTAGCGCCGGGCGCTAGTGAATCGAATCCAGCGCGGCGGGGGTCAGCGCGTCCAGCGCGATGCGGACCGCCCGTACCGATAGACTGTCCACGGCGAATACCGTCTCCCGGGGAACCGGCAGCAGACCCTCCCGGTAAACCTTCATCAGGAGTTGAATGCCGCCGGCGCGGGTGTAGAAGGTCTTCCCATCCATGTCTTCGGCCTGCACCATCAGCGACAGCGCGGAGGTGGTTCCGGCGTCCGACCCGAACAGCAGGCGTATCGCCCCCCCGACCGCGCCACTGGGCTCGCGGACACCGTCCCAGTCCACCTGGGAACCGTCGAAGCTGGCCGTCCGAACCTGGAGCACGGGATGGAGCCAGGCGTCGGCGCGGAAGCGGGTCCGCATTTCGCGCAGGGCACCCGCACGCACCGCCTTGAACTTCTCCTGCACCAGCTTCCCGGTGTACGTGTCGTAGAATCCCCCCACCGAGTCGACCTGGCGGTTCCACACGGCCTCCGAGGACTCGGCCGGGATGACGGTGAACCCCGCGTCCCGCAGGCGCTGGGCCACCAGCGAATCGAGACGCTCCCGGGCCTTGCTGAATTCGTTGAATTCGGATGGGAAGAACGTGACGTCGACCATGATGACCTTCGGCGGCTGCTGAGCCGCGGCCGGCGGCCACGTCAGCGGCAGGGCGATGGCCAGCCACCAGAATGCGCGCATGGCGTCGCGTCCTCCGGTCAAGGCGCCCGCGAGCGCGCGACGACCGCGGCGAGGGAATCGAGCGCAAGCTGGACGGCCTTGCGATTGCGTCCCTCGTCGGTGAGCAGCTTGTTGGGGTCGAGATCGTGCAGCTCATCGCGATGCAGCAAGCTGGTCTTCATCATCACCTGGATTCCGCCCTGGCCGCTGTAGATCTCGTGACCATCCACGTCGTACATCGCGACGTACAGCGTCAGCGCGGGCAGGGTCCCGCTCCCGCCGCCCCCGATCCCCTCGGACGTACCGTCCCACTTGGCGTTGCCGTTTCTCCACGGGATCATCGCGATCCAGATCCGGGGGCGGATGAGCGCGTCGGCGCCGAAGCGGGCTCGCAGTTCGCGGAGCGTCCCGTTCTGGACCGCGTTGTACTTCACGTCGTCGAGGGTACCGGTGAACGCGCTGAAGAAACCACCCACCGAATCCACCAGCCGCTTCCAGATCACTCCTGCCTCGTGCGCGGGGACTACCGTCACGCCCGCGCGCTGGAGGGCGTCCGTCAATAACCGCTCAAATGCGTCCTGGGCGCGGGCGGAGTCCGGAATCTCTTCGGGAATGGCGACCGGTGCGAGGGCCACCGTGCGGAGAGGGACGCGATCGAGCGGTGACGAGGAGCGCGGCGGCCGCCCGGGCGGGAGCGCGAGGAGCGTCAGTGCGACTGGCAGAACCCGAACCGTGGCGCCCGTCATGAGAGGGCCTCCGCACACCTGGGAAACGCCTTGAACGTACCCGCCAGCGGCGCCCCCGGCCAGCCCTGTTGACTCCGACTCCTTCGCGCTGCGGAGGAAGGGACTTTTACTCAGTGCGCCGGCAGCTGGGACTGCAGCACCGCCACCCGCCGGCGAGCATCCGCGATCTGGACGCCGAGCGAGGAGGCCGCGGCCGCGACGAAGCGGCGGTAGAGGTCGAGGGCGACCGAGTCTTTCCCCTGCGACTCCCGGACATAGCCCAGCGCGTAGTACGGTCGCGCGAAATCCGAGTCCTCTTCGATGGCCAGTGAGAACTGCGCCGCGGCGTCCTCGAAGGCCCCCCTCGTGAGCAGGAGCGCCCCGTAATCGTACCGGATGTCGGGCCGGTCGGTGATGAGAGTGGCCGCGATGTCGTATTCCTTCAGCGCGTTCGCGGTGTCGCCGCCGGCGAGCGATGCCTGCGCCAGGGCCACGTGCGCCGGATAGAAGCCCAGATTCTCGGTGAGTGCCAGCTGGTACGCCGCGCGCGCGGAGTCGAGCCTGCCCTGGATCTCCCGGATCCGCCCGATGCAGTAGTTCGCCATCTCCTCGCTCTGATAGACGATGACCAGGCGGGTCGCCTCACCCCGGTGGCGCAATTCGATGAGCTGCTCGAACTCGGCCGCCGCGCTGTCGTACTGGAGTGCGGACACGAAGGCCCGGGCCCGCGAATCGTGCAGGGAGAGCCGCTGGGGATAGCGCTCGATGGCCATGCTGACCCGCCGCGCCGCGTCCGCGTAGCTCCCCCGGGCGAACTGGAGCCAGGCGTCGAACGCCGGGTCGCCGGTGAGGTCGACGCTGGCGAGCCCCACCTCCCCGCCGCTCTCGCGCACCAGATACTGGTCGACCAGCGTGCCGTCGAGCTTCTGCGGCAGGAGCGGCTCCCGCAACAGGGCCTGATACCGGAGCGAGTCCACCGGCAGGACCGCCCGGGAGGTGTGGACCGACTCCTCCCCGTCCAGATACTCGCGCAGGATGTCGAGGGGCTGAACCAGCAGCAACGCCACCCACCGCGCGTACCGCGGCTCCGGCGCGGCCGGATCGAGCCGGGCGGACCAGTAGAAGGCGTCGGCCGCCTGCTCCGGCCGGTTGGCGAGGCGGGACTGCCCGAACTGATAGTACGCGGCCGCGCTGTTGGTGTCGGCGCCGGCGTCGAGTTTGGGACGCTTGGGCGGGCGCGCGTTCTGCGCGCCGGCCGATCCGGCGACCGCGAGGAGTGCCGACAGCACCGCCAGGCTCGCCACCGCTCTCGTACGGTCATCCATGGCCGGCCCTCCGCCGCTACCGTCCTTGGCCGATCGTCTCGTCGAACAACCGGTAAATCCTCCGGTACTCATCGGTCCAGCTGTCGGCCCGGACGAATCCGTGGCTCTCCACCGGATAGAACGCCACGCTCCAGTTCTCCTTGCCCAGCTCGATCAGGCGCTGGGTGAGACGCGCCGTGTCCTCGAAGTGCACGTTGCTGTCCACCAGGCCGTGACAGATGAGAAGATGGCCCGCGAGTCCGGCGGCGAAATAGATCGGTGACGACTGCTGGTAGGCGACCGAATCGTCCTGCGGGCGGTTGAGAATCCGTCCGGTGTAGCCGTCGTTGTAGGCGGCCCAGTCGGTGACGGGCCGGAGCGCCGCGCCCGCGGCGAAGACGCCGGGCCGGGTGAACATCGCCATCAGGGTCATGAACCCGCCGTAGCTCCCGCCGTAGATCCCGATCCGCGCCGAGTCCACGTCGAGGTTCTTCACCAGCCAGCGCGCGCCGTCCACCTGGTCGTCGAGGTCGCGGCCCCCCATGTGGCGGTAGATCGCGGCCCGCCAGGCGCGGCCGTGTCCCGCGCTGCCGCGGTAGTCGAGCTCCAGCACCGCGTAGCCGTGCGCCGCGAGGAACTGGTGAAACATCTGCTCCCGGTAGTAGAACGACCATCCCTTGGCCACGTCCTGGAGATATCCCGCGCCGTGGACGAAGATCACCGCCGCGTGATTGGCGGGCCCGGCCGGCCGGTAGAGCCGCGCCGGGATCCTGGCGCCGTCGGACGCGGTAACCTCGATCAGCCCCGGCTCGGTCCAGGCGTAGCTCCGCCACTCGGGCGTGGTGCTCTCGGTGAGCTTCCGAGCCGGCGCGCCCGCGCGCGCGTCCTGAACGTACAGCTCGGGCGGATGGGTCTGCGTGGAATGCAGGACGGCGATGGTCTTGCCGTCCGGCGACACGGTCACGTCCTGCTGGCCCGGCGCGGTGGTGAGCTGGACCCGCGCGCCCCCGTTCACCGGCAGCGCCCACAGGTGGCGCTGGCCCCAGTCCCCTTCGTCGGTCGAAAGGAGGAACGTCTTCCTGTCGGGCGAGAGCGTGACGTCCTGCACTTCCCAGTCGCCGCTGGTCAGCGCTTTCGCGGCCCCGCCCGCGGCCGAGACGGTGTAGAGATGGGCGTACCCGGTTTCTTCACTGCCGTAGTAGACGGTCTCGCCGTCGGACAGCCACCCCACGTACGCGCCCTGCCCCAGGAATCCGGTTTCGCCCACCCAGGCGTCGTCGTGCCGGTGCATCACCACCCGCTCGGCGAGCGAGGGCAGGTCCACCACCACCAGCCAGAGATCCTTGAAGTCGTCGGAGGTGACGCGGAACAGCGCGTGCCGCGAGTTGGGCGAGATGTCCATCGTCTCCACGTCCCTCGCGCCGCCCTTGATCCCCGCGGTCGAGTCCACCCAGGTCACCTTCCCCGTCGCGAGCTCGACCAGCGCCGCCCGGGCCCGGCCCTCGGAGTCCCCGACCTTCACCCGGCCGCTTTCCGTGGTGACGTACCCCGATTGCGTTACCCAGACCGGCATCACGGTGTTCTGCCCCGTGCCGCGCACCCGGACTCCGACCGAGGCGAACCTGCCGTCCGGCGACACGGCGATCCCCGCCACGCTCTGTCCTTCGGCCAGATACCAGGGCTTCCGGCCGGTGGTGTCGGTGTCCGCCGCGAGACGCTCCGCGGCCACCTGGCGCCGAATGAAGTCGAAGAGCTGTTTCTGCTGGTCGTCCAGGAATTTCTTCTGCCCCGAATCCGCCGCGGGCTTCTTGGGCGCGGGACCGCGCCGGATGTCGGTGAGCTGATCGAGCCACGATCGGTCGAGCGAGAGCGCGAAAGCGTTGTCCTCCCGCGTGAAGTACACCGTCCGCCCGTCGGCCGACCAGGACGGATTGGACTCGCGGGCCGTGGTGGCGGTGAGGCGGCGGGTCACGCCCTTGGTGTCCACCAGGTAGAGATCGCCCTTGAGGGTGACCACTTCCCGGGTCCGGTCCGGAGACCAGACGCCGTCGCCCATCGGAATGGTGTCCACGGCGTGCCGGGGGAGCCGCTCCGGCGCGCCGCCGGCGACCGGGACCCGGTAGTCCTGATCCAGCGTGTCCACGCCGGGGCTGCGCCACCGGAAGTAGAGGGTCCGGCCGTCGGGCGAGAAGCGCACGTCGGACGGCGAGGTCCCCACGAGCTGGGGCCCGCGCATGATGTTCCCGATGGTGAGCTGAAAGCCCTGCGCGGACAGCGCGGGCGCGAAGGCGGCACAGCAAACGAGGGCGAGCGAGGCACGGCGCATGGGGACTCCGGTCCGGTAGTAGGGGCGGCCCCAATGTGCAGACGCGAAACGGGGCGCGGAAGCCGACCCGGCCCCGCGCCCCGTCCTGCTGAATGAAACGGACTACCGCGTCACCGAGAGCTTGTAGCCGCTGAGCGCGCGCAGGCTGTGGTCGCTGGACACCGCGACCTGCTGAATGGTGGCGGTGTACTCGGCCACCTTGTTCACGTCCACCACGCCCACCGTCATGATCGTGGCGCCGTTGGCCAGCGTCCCGGTGACGATGAACTTGGTGGTGAGCCCGCCCAGCGGCCCCGCGAACACCCGCGCCGATGCCCCGGACGCCGTGTCCGTGATCGCCACCGGACCGGTGAGGGTGAACATTACGGCGCCGTCACCCACGTTCGGGGTGGTGAGCTTGATCTTCAGGTTCCCGGAGACCGGTCCGCTGATTCCGTCGCTCTTGCACCCGGCCACGCCCGCGAGAGCGAGCGCCGCGAGGAGCATCCGCACGCCGCGCGTCATGGCCGGCCTCCTTTCGTGGGACCGCGTCTGGGCTGCAGCACCTGGCGAACCACCGACAGCGGCGCGCCGGTCGCCTGCACCCAGGCCAGGAAGTCGCCGAGGTCGAGCCCCCCGTTGTTGTTGCCGAGGAGATCGAGGTACTTCAAGTCGCCGGCCGAGAGCGCCGACGCCGTGCCGAGCACCTGGGCCACCACGTCGGGCGTGGCGAGCACCGGCGCCGTCACGTTGATGGTGAAGGTGTCGGTGGTCTGCGCGATTCCCGAGGTCACCCGCGCGTAGTAGCTGAAGCTGCCGATCTGGGCGGGAATCCCGGAAACCGCTCCGGAGGCCGCGAGGCTCAGTCCCGACGGCAGGCTGCCGCCGACCTTGGCCCAGCTGAAGCTCCCGGTGCCCCCGGACGCCTTGAGGGTGTCGGCGTAGGAGTAACCCATCAGCCCCGCCGGCCGCGCTTTGGTCGAAACCACGGCGACGGGCGCGGCGCCGGAATCGAAGGTCAGGCGGAAACTCAGCGGGCCGTTGGTGCCGGTGCGCACGATCGAGTCGACGGTCCACCCCACCGAGGTGCTGTCCGAATTCTTGAGCGCCGCGGGCGAGGAGAGCGCGGAGAACACGGTGTTCCCGGTGGTGCCGGGATAGGGATCGCCGGCGTCGCCGCGATTCGTGCCCAGGTCGAGCTGGCCCAGGTGGTCCGCCTGCACCAGCTCCACGCCATGGATGGGGCCGTCATTCACCGTGTTGTCCACGGTGAACCCGTGCGCCGTGATCTGTTGCTGGTCTATGTGCCAGATCATCAGCCCGCCGCCGCAGTTGGCGGGGTTGCCGCTCGTCGCGCAGTGGGCCCGGATCATCGCGGAGTCCGCGAGGGAGGACTCGCGGTTCTCCAGCAGGAAATACTCCCCGCGCGGGTTCGCGCCGGCCACGTTGAGCAGGAAGGTCGTGTCCGAGGTCGGCGCCGCACCCACGCTGTAGGTCCCCGAAGCCAGGATCGGGACCACGTTCACCCATCCCAGCTGCTGCAGGGACCAGGCTTCCATCCGGCTGGGCGAGAACGCCGAGGTGTAGTTGCCGCTCCCCATCAGACCCCACTCGCCGATCCCTTCACTGGCGTTGCTCACGTCGTAGAGATCGGGGAGGTCGAGCCCGTGCCCGGACTCGTGCGCCGCGGTGCCCACCGGCATGATCGCCGTCGAGTCGCAGGCGCTCGCGCCGCCCACGCCGCTCTGCAGGAAGTAGTTGCGGACCTTGATGAACTGGCCGGCGTGTCCGGTCCAGGGATCGTTGGTGGTGAAGTCCTGATAGAACGTCTCGCTGGAATCGACCAGCGCGAAGCGGTGCGACCAGAGATGGTTGTTGGAGGCGGGGCCGCACGCGCCGTCGAGCGCGGGCTGCACGAACATCACCATGTCCACGTACCCGTCGTCGTCACCGGAATTGGGAATGCCGTCGGGCCCGTCGTTGTCGAACTGGCCGAAGTCCACCGTGACGTCAGCCTGGCTGAGCGCCTGCCGCATTCCCTTCTGCATGTGGAAGGTCGCGGCAAGACTGAAGAGTCCGTTGCAGCTCGTGCCCCCGTACGGATTCCCGGTGCACGTCCCCGGCGTGCCGGCATAGTACACCTCGTTGGAGTCGAGGTTGGCCCACCCGATCACCCGTCCCTGCATCGAGAAGATCCCGTTCGACATCTGCTCGTAAAACGTGCGCACCGTGTAGGGCCGGCCCCCCGGCGGCGTGGACGAGAACAGCACGCTCGAGTACTGCGCGGTGTCCCTCGAGAGCGTGGTGTCGGTGTCCTTGTACCGGAAGAGCACCGCGGGGACGAACAGGGTTTCCGCGACCGCCATCGTCGAGCGCGCCGGCCCCGCGAGCGCGAGCCCCGAATTGAGCGCGCGGAAGTCGCCGCGGTGCAGCGCCAGGGTGCGGGCCTCCATCACCCGGCGCGCCTTCACCCGCCAGACACCTTCCGGCGAGAAGTCGAAGCCGGGCGGCTCCCAGCCCAGGAAGCGCGGGCGCTGGGGCCGCTGCGCCGCCGCCGGCACCGCCGCGGCGAGGGCGAGGAGCGCCGCCACCAACGAAGTACGATTCACAAAAGGAACTCCTTCCGCCGGCCACCGCCGGCTTGACGGACGCGGAATCGGGGGAATGTACGCTACGGTCCACCCCCGGGGGAGGCTGTGCGCCCCCTCACACCACGCAGGCCCAAAACGAGACCGATCCCCATGAGCGCCGCCACGCCCCCCACCAGCTTGATCTCGAACATCACCGGGCTCTCGTCGGACGGCGGCACGAACGACAGCACGATCCCGAAGAGGACCGAGAGGAATCCTGATACCCCCGTCAAAAGGCCCCGCCAGGTGCGCCGGCGCCGCAGCCGGAGGTAGGCGGCGAACATATAGAGGAAGGGGATGAAGAAGAGGATGATCGTGGCCTGCGTGAGCACGAGGTACGCGTTCTTCACCGACGACCCCGCCAGTCCCGCGACGATGAAGATGGTGGCGAGCCCCGCCTGCACCAGCAGCGCCACGTACGGCGTCTGCCAGCGCGGGTGCACCGCGCCGAAGGCGGGCGGCAGCACCCGGTCCACGCCCGCCACGTACGGCAGCCGCGCCGAGCCCGCCGCCCAGGTCCCCACCCCGCCGATGTTCCCGATCGCGAGCAGGATCGCGATCCCGGCGGCGACGGGCGCGAGCGCGGGCGCGCCGAGGCGCTCCACCAGCGCCGCCGCCGCCTGCGGCATCCCGTTGGTGATGCTGACGGTCTCGTGCGGCAGGGCCACCAGCATCGCCCCGGTCCCCAGCACGTAAAGACCGACGATCACGAATCCCGACAATACCACGCCCCGCCGCAGGGTCGCCGCGGGATCGACGATCTCCCCGCCCAGGGTGGGCGCGAGCTCCAGGCCGCCGAACGCGAAGAGCATGGTAGCGAAGAGATTGATGGACGGAAAGTCGAACTGCGACGGGACCAGCGCCCGCGCCGTGACCGGAGTCGCCGACCCCTGGCGCACCAGCGCCACGGCCGCGAGCACGATGAAGATCATTCCCGGCAGCCAGGTGCCCCAGAAGGCGCCGATGTTCGAGAGCCACTTGCCCACCCGCAGGCCCACCACGTTGAGCCCGGTCGCGAGCCAGAGCCCGGCGAGCGACACGGCGCCGATGAAGATGGTGTTGTCGCCGAGGTGGACGAAGCGGGCGCCGCCCGCGTACGCGAGGATGGCCGCGGTGGCCACGAGCAGCGACGGGAAGTAGAAGAGATTGTTGACCCAGTAGCCCCACCCCGCCAGGAACCCGTGCAGGGGCCCGAAGGCGCGGGTGACCCAGCGGTAGAGGCCGCCGGCGCCGGGATCCACGTCCACCAGCTCCCGGACCGCCGCCGCCGAGGGGAGGAAGAAGATCACCATCGCCAGCAGCCAGAGCCCGAGACTGGCGAGGCCGAACTGGCTCGCGGCGGTGGTGAGCCAGCGCAGCCCCACGATGGCCGTGATGTTGAACCACATCACGTCGCGCAGGCCCATCACCCGCGGGAGTGCCCGGGGCTCGCTCATCGGCGAGGCGGTCATCAGAACCTGATGGGGTGAAGCCTCGGCACCACCCAGCCCACCCCGATGCCGAGCGCGGCGCCGGCCGCGACGTCGGTCGGGAAATGCCGGTGCGCCGCGACGCGAAGCGCCGCCACGCCGATCGCGCCCGCGTAGAGCAGCACCGCGTTCCGGGTCGCGTGCGCCAGGTGTTCCCGCCGCGCCAGCACCAGATAGGTCGTCGCCGCGGCGAACGCGAAGGTCGCGTGACCCGACGGCAAGGAGCGCCGGGAGTCGGGATCGCCGGCCGCGGCGGCGGCGCCGGCGGTGTAGAGCACCGGCCGGCTGCGGTGCACGGCGACCTTCAGCCACTCGGACGTGGCGGCGGCCCAGGCCAGGGAATTCACCATCACCGCCTCGTTCCCCCGCGCCGCGTCTCCCCGCTGGCCGTCGAGGGCGGCGAGGCCCGCCAACCCGACGTCGGCGACGAGGGCCACGTTGCTCGCGGTCCCCGCGCCCGACGCCGGCGCGCCGAGCGTGGAGCGGTCGATGCCCCAGAGGCCCGACGGATCGCAGGGGGCGCAGGGCGGCGCGCCCTCGGGAAGCTTGAGCGCGCCGGGGACTATGAAGAGCGCGCCCGCGACGCCGGCGCTCGCCACGTCGCCCCAGCCGGCGGTGTAGGGCGGCGCTTCCTGGGCCCGGGCCGGCGCGCCCATCGCGAGGGCGAGAATGAGCGCGATCCACCCGGGCCGGCGCATGCGGTGCTCCTCTTGAAACGGGACGGAAACCTGGCGGCAACAACTTACGTCGGGCGCGCGACGCGTGCTAACTCCCGGTCCCGCGACACCTTGCGATTTCGGCGCGCCCCGGGTAAGCTGTACACCGATTCCTGACACTTGAGGCCTCGTGGGCACCGAGACCCTACAGCACATCGCGCTATTCGACAAATGCAAGCAGTTCACGCGAGCGCGCGAGATTCAAGCCGCTGGCCTCTACCCGTATTTCAAGCCGATTTCCCACTCCGAAGACACGGTGGTCGTCATCGAGGGGAAAGAGCGGGTGATGATGGGCTCCAACAATTACCTGGGGCTCACCCATCACCCCGAGGTGCTGGCCGCGGCCCGCGCCGCCCTGGAGCGCTACGGCTCCGGATGCACCGGCTCCCGGTTCCTGAACGGCACCCTGGACCTCCACGAACAGCTGGAGAGCGAGCTCGCCGCTTTCTTCAATAAGGAAGCGTGCCTCGTCTTCTCCACCGGTTACCAGGCCAACCTGGGCGTGATCTCGGGCCTGGTGGGCCGGGGCGACGTGGTCTTCCTGGACAAGCTGGACCACGCCTCCATCGTGGACGGCGCCAAGATGTCCCACGGCGAGACCGTCCGGTTCAACCACGGCGACCTGGCGGGCCTGGAGCGGAAACTGTCGCGCGTCCCCGAGAAGACCGGCACCATGATCATCGTGGACGGGGTCTACTCGATGGAAGGCGACGTGGCGGACCTGCCCGCGCTCTTCAAGGTGGCCCAGAAGTTCGGCGCCGCGCTGGTGGTGGACGACGCGCACTCGGTGGGCGTCCTCGGCCCCCGGGGCGACGGCACCGCCGCGCACCACGACATGGTGGACGAGATCGACCTGATCGTGGGGACCTTCTCCAAGTCCCTGGCGTCCATCGGCGGATTCGCGGCGGGCTCCGAGAACGTCATTCATTACCTCAAGCACCACTCGCGGCCGCTGATCTTCACCGCGGCGCTCCCGCCGGCCAACACCGCGGGGGTGCTCGCCGCGCTGCACATCCTGCAGCGCGAGCCGGAGCGCCGGGAGCGGCTCTGGGAGAACACCCGGCGGCTGCAGGACGGGATGCGCGCGCTGGGCTTCGACATCGGCCCCACCGAGACGCCCATCATTCCGGTGCTGATCGGGCCGCTCGAGAAGACGTTCCTCTTCTGGCGCAAGCTCTTCGACGCCGGCGTTTTCACCAACCCCGTGGTGCCGCCCGCGGTCCCGCCGTCCCAGTGCCGGCTCAGGACCAGCCTGATGGCGACTCACACCGCGGAGCAGATCGACCGCGCGCTCGAGACCTTCGGCCGGCTCGGCAAAGAGCTGGGGGTCATCTGAGTAAAGTGGAGATCGCGCCCGTCTCCAGCGGGCGCGACCTCGAGCGGTTCATCGGATTCCCCTACGAGCTGCACCGCGCGGACCCGCTCTGGGTCCCGCAGCTGCGCATGGACGTCCGCACCCTGTTGTCCCCCAAAAAGAATCCGTTCTATCAGCACGCCGAGCTGCAGGCCTTTCTGGCGCGGAACGGCGACGGGAAGATCGTGGGCCGCATCGCCGCGATCAGGAACGACGCCCACAACCAGGAGCACGGGGACAAGGTCGGGTTTTACGGTTTCTTCGAATCGGTGAACGACCAGGCCGTGGCCAACGCCCTCTTCGCCGTGGCGCGGGACTGGGTGAAGCAGAGAGGGTTCGACACCCTCCGCGGCCCGATGAACCCCTCGGTCAACGACGACTGCGGCCTCCTGGTGGACGGCTTCGACACCCCGCCCACGCTGATGATGCCGCACAATCCCCGTTACTACGTGGAGCTGACCGACCGCGCGGGGTTCAAGAAGGCCAAGGACCTGATCTGCTATCAGTCCACCGGGGTGGAGCTCCCGGAGCGGCTGATGCGCGCGGCGCAGGTCGTGGCGCAGCGCAAGGGGATCACCCTGCGCGGCCTCGACATGAAGCGCTTCGATCAGGAAGTGGAGCTGGTGAAGGAGCTTTACAACGCGGCCTGGGAGAAGAACTGGGGCTTCGTTCCCCTCACCGAGGCCGAGATCGATCACCTCGCCAAACAGCTGAAGCCGGTGGTGGTCCCCGACCTGATCTGCTTCGCGGAGCGCCAGGGAAAGGTGATCGGCTTCGCGGTGGCGCTCCCGGACCTGAACGTGGCGCTCAAGCACAATCCGTCGGGCCGGCTCTTCCCCGGCATCCTCAAGATCCTCTGGTACGCCCGCAAGATCTCGCGCTGCCGGATTCTCCTCCTGGGCACGCTCCCCGAATACCGGATGACCGGCGTGGACGCGCTGATGCACCACTGGATCTGGACCAAGGGGACGGCGCTCGGCTTCACCTGGGGCGAGGCGGGCTGGGTGCTCGAGGACAACCCCGCGATGAACAACGCGGCCCTGCGCGTCGGCTTCCAGCCCTACAAGACCTACCGCATCTACGACCAGGCGGTGTGAAGGCGTTCGTCACCGGCGGCACCGGTTTCGTCGGGGCGCATCTGGTGCGCGCGCTGTCGGAGCGCGGCGACGCCATCCGCTGTCTGGTCCGTTCGCCCCGGAAAGCGCAGGCTCTGGGCTGGCACGGCGTCGAAGCGATCGCCGGCGACCTGACCGACCGCGAGGCGCTGGAGCGCGGGTGCGCCGGCGTGGACGTGGTCTTCCACGTCGCGGGCATAGTCACCGCGCGCAACGCGGACGAATTCCTGGAGGTGAACCGGGACGGCGCGGCCGCCGTGGCTGCCGCCGCGGCCGCGAAGGGCGCGGCGCGCTTGGTCCTCGTCTCTTCCCTCTCCGCCGGCGGCCCCACGGTTCCCGGCGCGCCGATCGACGAAGCCCGGCCCCCCGCCCCGATCACCGACTACGGCCGCTCCAAGCTCGCCGCCGAGACCGCGGTGCGCGCCTCGCGCGTGCCCTGGACCATCGTGCGGCCCCCGACGGTCTACGGCGAGTGGGACCGCGAGTTCCTCAAGGTGTTCAAGCTCGCCCGCCTGGGCGTGGTCCCGGTGTTCGGTGACGGATCGCAGGAACTGTCGGTCATACATGCCGAGGACCTGGCCCGGGCGCTGATCGCCGCGGCGGGGCCGAAGGCGGCGGGGAAGGTGTACTACGCGTCCCATCCCACGCTCACCACCAGCCGCGCGCTGGCCCGGGCCATCGGGCGCGCGGTGGCCCGGCGGCCGGCGGTGGTGGGCCTCCCGGCGCCGCTGGCGCGCGGACTCCTCGTCACGATAGGTTCGCTGGCGCATCTCGCAGGCCGCAGCACGATGCTCTCGGCGGACAAGGCGCACGAGTTCCTGGCGCCGGCCTGGACCTGCAAGAGCGACGCGCTGACGCGCGACACCGGGTGGCGGGCGGGGGTGGATCTCGAGTCCGGGCTCGCCCGCACGGCGGCGTGGTACTTCGCGGAGGGATGGCTCTGAGAGTTTTCGACCGGCTGGACAGCGGCACCTACCGCACCATCGACCTCGCGACGCTCGCCTACGCGGGCGTGGCGACGGTGGCGGTGCTGCGCTCGCTCTCCGGCGAGGTGATCCCGGGGTGGCCCTGGCTCCTCGTGGCCCACGTCCTGCTCGCGTTCCTGGTGTGGCTCGCGCCGCGGGGCCGGGCGGCGGGCGCGGTGGGCGAGTTCCTCGCCGACTGGTACCCCATGCTCCTCCTCGTCGCCCTCTACAGCGAGGTGGGCGTCCTCACCCTGGACGCCGGGTTCCAGAACGACCTCGCCGTCCAGCACCTCGAGCTCTGGGTTTTCGGCTCGGAGATTTCATACCGGTGGATCCGGGAGATGCCCAGCGTCCCGCTCTCCTGGTTCCTGCACTCCTGCTACCTCGCCTACTACGCCATTCTCTACGCGTCGCCCTTCGGGATGTGGGTGCTGGGCCGCCGGGACCAGGCGCGGCACACCATCTTCGCCGTGATGGTCACCTTCTACTTCTGCTACATCGTGTTCCTGTTCTTCCCGGTCGCCGGCCCGCGGTACGTGTTCGATCTCGCGCACAACGCGGCCACGCAGGTGGGGCCCGCGCGCCTCACCCAGTGGATTCTGGAGCGGGGCGACTCCTGGGGCGCGGCGTTCCCGTCGTCCCACGTCGCCGCGTCGGTAGTGGCGACCGGGATGGCGCTCCGCTACTGCCGGCGCCTCGGCCTCGTCCTGGTGCCCTTTACGGTGGGTCTGGTGCTGGCCGTGGTCTACGGCCAGTTCCACTACGGCGTGGACGCGCTCGCCGGTCTCGTGATCGCGGGAGCGATGCTCGCCGCGATGGCCTTCGCCAAGGCGGAGGCGCCGGCGGCGGAGCCCGCCGCGGTCCTGGGAGCGGTCGAGACCTAAGAGGCGGGAGCGCCCTTCGCGGCGTCGAGGATGCGCCGGCGCTGGCCGTCCGGCGTTAGCTCCGTGGCCACCGTCTGCCGGTACATCCGGCTCAGGAATCCATAGCCGCGCGGCTCGACCACGAGCCAGCGCTTCCACTCCAGATCGTCGAGCGCCGCGTCGAGCGCCGGTCCGTCGAGGCCCACCGCCCGCCCCAGCGTCGCCGCCGGCACCCGATCGCCGAGGAGGGCGGCGGCGCGCAGAATCATCTGCTCCGGCTCCGCCAGGGTCCGGAAGTTGACCCGCACCGCGGCGACGAAGGCCCCCGAGACCGGGCCGGGAGGCGTGTCCTGGTAGGTGCGATGGGGCGTGGGCCACGCCTCGGCGGTCCCGGAATGCACGGCGTGGATCAGCTCCACCGCCGACAGCGGGTAGCCCGCGGAGTCCGCGCCGACGCGACGGGCCACGCGGTCCAGCTGATCGGGCGGGTAGCCGGGGAAGGCCCAGCGACAGAGCTCGAGGAGTTCCGCGGCGCCGAGCGGAGCGAGGGCGAGCGTGGCACCGGGCACATCCCGGCCCACCCGCGCCCGGAACCGGTCCAACTCCCCGCTCCCCGGATGCGCGGGAACCGTGAGCACCACGCCCACCGGAGCGGCGGGAAGGTCCCTCGCGAGAGCGGCGAGCGCGTGCAATGAATCGGCGTCGAGATACTCGGCGTCGTCGGCGACGAGAAGGACCGGGCGCTCCTCGCTCACGGCCCGCAGGACTTCGCTGAACGCGGGCGAAGGGGCGAGCGGCGACGCGCCCCGGACGCCGGGGAAGCGCTCCAGCCACTGCGGGGCCCGCGCCGCGATGCCCGCCAGCGCCTCGGGTGACGCGCCCGCGAGCCCGGGGGCCTCCCCCAAGCCCGCGCCGGCCAGCGCGGCGAGCCCCGCCCACGGCACCGCTTCGTCTCCGGGAACGAGACGCACCAGGCTGGTGAGAGCGCCGGCGAGCCGGGCGCGGGCCGCCAGCTCTTCGGCGAGGCGGGACTTCCCCGCCCCGGGGTCTCCGGAGATGATCAACGCCCCCGGCCGGCGCGTGGCGCGCACCTCGGCCCACGCGGCGAGGAGCCGCTCGAGCTCCCTCTCCCGGCCGATCAAAGGTGCCCGCCGCGATTCCACGCCCCGCTCCGAGCCCGTCTCCTTCCCCCGCCAGACCTTCAACCGGCGAACCTGCTCGGCCAGCGCGCGGGTCTCGGCCTCCGGTTCGGTCCCGACCTCGTCGGCGAGCGTCGCGACGAACGACTCGAACGCGTCCAGCGCGGCGGCGCGGTCGCCGGAAAGCGCGAGGCCGAGCATCAACACCCGGACGGCAGCGTCGGAGTGGCGATCGAGCGCGAGGGCGCGCCGGGCGAAGGCCACCCCGGCATCGAGGCGCCCGCGGTCGAGCTCCGCGGCCCCGTGACGGCTGAGCGCCTGCACGCCGCGCTGACGCCACGCGTCCCGCTCGGCGGTCAGCCAGTTCTCGAACCCGGTCGCTTCGGGGATCAGGAACCCGTCGAGAAAGGCGCCTTCCACGAGGCCCGCGGCGCCCGCCCAGTCTTCTTTCGCCGCGCAGGCGTCGAACCGGTCGATGTCGAGGTCCACGCTCCCGGGGGCGAGCCGCAGTGATCCGGCCGATGTGGAGAGACTGCCGCGCGGCAGATACCGCCGGACGACGTACAACGCCTGATTGAGCGATTTCTTGGCCAGGGCGT
>Ga0209178_1000126_pt1 | contig 19485 bp, 17 predicted proteins | sample GAAS200_FD_187521 | JGI IMG/M metagenome (GOLD analysis project Ga0209178, IMG submission 187521) | Agricultural soil microbial communities from Georgia to study Nitrogen management - GA AS200 (SPAdes) (version 2) | ecosystem: Environmental > Terrestrial > Soil > Agricultural land | place: USA... | reverse complement strand
TGGTGACGTTGGGCGACTGGCTGGAATTGCGTGCGCGCCGGCGCACCAGCTCTGCGCTGCGTGCGCTGCTGGATCTCGCACCCAAGACTGCGCGCCGCATTGCCGGGGACGGCAGTGAATCCGACGTGCCGCTGGAGGAAGTCCAGGCCGGCGACACGTTGCGCGTGCGTCCGGGCGAAAAGATTCCGGTGGACGGCGTGGTCATCGACGGCACCAGCCATATCGACGAATCCATGCTGACCGGCGAATCCATGCCGGTCGCCAAGGTCGTGAGCGATCACATCACCGGCGGCACCGTCAACCAGGATGGCGCACTGACCATGCGCGCCGAAAAAGTTGGCGCCGACACGATGTTGTCACGGATCGTCGCGCTGGTCGCGCAGGCGCAACGCAGCAAGGCGCCGCTGCAGCGCGTAGCCGATCGCGTCGCAGCGTGGTTCGTGCCGGCCGTGGTCGCGGTGGCGGTGCTGGCGTTCATCGCGTGGGCTGCAGTCGGTCCGGAACCGAGAGCCGCGCATGCGCTGATCGCCGCGGTGGCGGTGCTGATCATCGCCTGTCCCTGTGCGCTGGGCTTGGCGACGCCCATTTCGATCATGGTCGCGAGCGGATGCGGCGCGCACCTGGGCGTGTTGTTCCGCGACGCTGCCGCCATCGAAACCTTGCGTGACGCGGATGTGCTGTTGGTCGACAAGACCGGCACGCTGACCGAAGGCAAGCCTTCGCTGCGCAGCGTGGAAACGTTTGGCCGAATCGGCGGAGACGAGGCGCTGGCGCTGGCCGCGGCGCTGGAGCGGCCGAGCGAACATCCATTGGCGCGGGCGATCGTGGCGGCCGCCGAAGCGCGCGGCATCACGATCCGGGACGTCGAGGATTTCAGGACCTTGACGGGCCGCGGTGTCACGGGACGCGTGAACGGCCGCGCCGTGGCGATCGGCAATGCCCGGCTGCTGGATGAAGCTGGCATACGCGCCGACGCAGCCGTCCGCGAAAAGGCCGAGGCATTGCGCGGCGACGGTGCGACCGTGATGTTCCTGGCCTTGGACGGCGAGGTGGCCGCGCTGCTGGCGGTCGCCGATCGCATCAAGGACGACACGCCGGCCGCGCTCGCCGCGCTGTGCGATGAGGGCATGCGCATCGTGATGCTGACCGGCGACAACGCCACCACGGGCCGCGCCGTTGCAAAAAAGCTTGGCATCGAGGAAGTGCACGCGGATGTGTCGCCTGCCGAAAAGGCCGGGGTGGTCGCGACATTGAAGCGGGAAGGGCGCGTCGTCGCGATGGCGGGTGACGGTATCAACGATGCCCCGGCGCTGGCATCGGCCGACATCGGCATCGCGATGGGCGCGGGCGCCGACGTGGCGCTGGAAAGTGCGCCCGTCACGCTGGTGCGCGGTGATCTCTCCGGCATCGTGCGGGCGCGGGCATTGTCGCGGGCCACGGTGCGCAACATCCACCAGAACCTGTTCTTCGCGTTCGTCTACAACGCCGCCGGCGTGCCGATCGCAGCTGGTGTGCTGTACCCGGCGTTCGGGATCGTGCTGTCGCCGATGATCGCGGCGCTCGCGATGAGCCTGTCGTCGGTATCGGTGGTGTCGAACGCGTTGCGCCTGCGCGCGTCACGCCCGGCGCCCCGTGCGTGATGGGCCGTGGCCGGGTGTCGTGGATTCGCATGAAATGAAAAAGCCGCGCGGAGCGATCCGCGCGGCTTTTCGATGGAACCTTGGCGAAGCGGATCAGCGCGCGAACAGCGGCTTGTTGAGGCGCGCGATCAGGCGCTCGCGGCGTGACGCGCGCGGGGCCGCGTCGCCGTCTTCCGCCTTGGCAGCGGCTTGCAGCCGCCCGTCCGCGAAACTGCCGTTCATGTAATCGACCACTTCTTCGTAAGTCATGCCCGAAGCCGTCACGATTTCATCGACGGTCGCGTAATCCTTCACCATCTCCTTGGCCAGCCGGAAATGTTTCGGGTATTCGCGTTCGGTTTCCGGCCAGCGCGTCAGCTTGTAGCGCTCGCTGCGATTCAACTTGCGGCCGAGGATGCCAGGCGTCGCAATGAAGCCGGCGTACCAGCGCAGTCGACCCAGCGGTTGCGCGGGGTTGGCGGCACGCGCGGCGTTGAGCGCCTCGGAGTAGATCGGTGTCCACGCGCTGGCCGGCTGCTGCAGCAGCGCGGCGAGCGGCTTCAAGGCGGTCGCTTCGAAGTGATAGACGTCCTTTTCGGGATCGACCACGAGTTCGGCGCCGTCGGGTCCGATCAGTTTGCGCGGGCTTGAGAACGTGCCCTGCACGAGCGCGAGCGCCAAGGCTTCGGCCGCGTTCACCGGACCGACCTCGACTTCCGTCGCCTCGACTTGCACCGGTTCCGGCGCCTCGATGATCGCGGACTTGATGTCTTCGACCTTCAGGTCTTCGGCGTGCACGCCGGAAAGCCATGCCTCGAGGCCGACGGCGGTGGTGCGCGGCGCGGCGGAAAGCGCGGACTCCGAATCGAATGTCATTTCTTGGTCACCTTGCATGTCGGCGTTCCCTCCGAATCCAACACGAACCTGATCGGTGCGGATCGAACTGCCTCTGCGCCGATCGCTGCAATGCGCGTGCCAGTTTACGCAGCAGGACCCGTCAGCAAGCGTGCCGCGACGTAAACATTGGTTACGGCTTGGGTCATCACGAACGCAGCGGCCGTTATGGGAGTCAGGCCAGAAGGTCCTTCGGAACCCCAACGCCGGAGCCGGTTCCTTTGCTGAGGGCGTTGATGCTGCGGTGAGCAGGGACGATCGCAAGGCTTTGGTGGAAAGTCAGGGCATGGATGTCCGTTATGTACTCGTGACCTCAAAACGGCTCGGATCGTCAGCCGATCTGTCGAGGCAGCGATCAGGGAGGATCGCACCAATCAAGCCGGAAGCGGCTCCACGGGCTGCCGTGCCTGCAGCTCCCAAAGCGCGGCGTAGCGACCGCCGAGCGCGAGCAGTTCGGCATGGGTGCCGGACTCCACCACGCGACCGCGATCCAGCACCAGGATGCGGTCGGCCTCCACGATGGTCGAAAGCCGGTGCGCGACGATCAGGGTGGTGCGCCCGCGGGCGATCTCGGACAGCTCCGTCTGGATGATCTTCTCGGTGCGCGTGTCGAGCGCGCTGGTGGCTTCGTCGAACACCAGGATGCAGGGATTCTTCAGCAACGCGCGGGCGATCGCGACCCGCTGCTTTTCGCCGCCCGAGAGTTTCAGGCCGCGTTCGCCCACCGTGGTTTCGTAGCCTTGCGGCAGGCTCGTCACGAAATCGTGGATATGCGCGGCGCGCGCCGCGGCGTGCACCTCGTCGGGCGTGGCGTCGGTACGGCCGTAGGCGATGTTGTAATAGACGGTGTCGTTGAACAGCACCGTATCCTGCGGCACGATGCCGATCGCGGCCCGCAGCGATTCCTGGGTCACCGTGCGAATGTCTTGCCCGTCGATCGTGATGCGTCCGCCGCTGACGTCGTAGAAGCGGAACAGCAGCCGCGACAGCGTGGATTTGCCCGCGCCGGTTTCGCCGACCACGGCCAGCGTCTTGCCGGGCGGAATCGTGAAATCGATGTCGTCGAGGATCGCGCGGTCGGGGTTGTAGCGGAACGACACGTGCTCGAACCGCACCTCGCCGCCACGCGCCATCAACGCTTTCGCAGCGGGCGCGTCCTGCACTTCGGCATGTTCGTCGAGCAGCGAGAACATATGTTCCATGTCGATCACGCCCTGTTTGATCTGCCGCCAGGTGAAGCCGAGCATGTTCAGTGGAATCGCAAGCTGCAGCAGCCAGCCGTTGACCATCACGATGTCGCCGATCGAAAGCGTGCGCGCGACCACGCCGGAAGCCGCCATGACCATCAGCAAGGTCACGCCGATCGCGATCACCAGCGCCTGCGCGCCATTCAGGACCGCCAGCGAACTTTCGGTTTTCACCGCGGCGTCTTCGTAGCGGCGCAGGTCGGCGTCGTAGCGTCGCGCCTCGAATTCCTCGTTGCCGAAGTACTTCACCGTTTCGTAGTTGAGCAGGCTGTCGATCGCGCGTGCGTTGGCCAGGCTCTCGACTTCGTTCATCACGCGCACGCCGGCGGTGCGCCACTCGGTGATCCAGATGGTCACGACGATATAGATGGCCATCGTGACCAGCGTGACGATCGCATAGCGCCAGTCCAGCGCGCGCAGCATGAACGCGATCACCACGGCGATTTCGAAAATCGTCGGGACGATGTTGAACACCACCCAGCCCAGCAGGTTGTAGACGCCGCGGGTGCCACGCGAGATGTCGCGTCCGACGCCGCCCGTGTGGCGGTCGAGGTGGAAACGCAGCGAGAGCTGGTGCAGATGCCGGAATGCGTCCAGCCCCGACGCACGCATCGCGCGCTGGCTGACGCGTTCGAACACGGTGTCGCGCAATTGTCCGAACACCGCGCCGATCAGGCGCAGCACGCCATACAGCGCGATCAACGCGATCGGCACGGTGAGTGCGGCGACGCGCGGGTCGAGGTGGTTGACGATGTCCTTGAATGCAATCGGCACGTACACCGTCGCCATCTTCGCAATCACCAGCAACGCCGCCGCGATCGTCATGCGCAAGGGGAAGCCGCGGATGTAGGGCCACAGCATCGCCAGCACCCGCAGCGTGCCGCTGCCGCCCGGGCGGGACTGCTCCGGCTGCGTCGCCGGCGGATCGGCCGTTTCCGCCGTCGTCGCGCCCGCGCGTTCGTTGCGTGGCGCGGCGGTCGCGTGGGGCGTTACCGCTGGCTTGGACTTCGCGCCGTTCGGGCTGGACGGCTGTTCGGGGGGCTGCGGGTCGGCCATGGACGAATCATGGGGGCACCGCGGCCGGGCTTCCAGCCCGATCCGTTAAACTTTCGCGTTCCCATCATGCTTTGATCCCGATGACCTTCCGCACCCGCTTCGCCCCCAGCCCCACCGGTTTCCTGCACATCGGTGGCGCCCGCACCGCGCTTTATTGCTGGCTGGAAGCGCGGCATCGCGGGGGGCAATTCATCCTGCGCATCGAGGACACCGATCGCGAGCGTTCCACCGACGCGGCCGTGCAGGCGATCCTGGACGGCATGCACTGGTTGGGGCTCGATCCCGACGAGGGTCCGTTCTACCAGACGCAACGGATGGAGCGTTACCGCGAAGTCGCGCAGCAGTTGCAGGACGCCGGCAAGGCGTATTGGGCGTACGAGTCGAAGGAAGAGCTCGATGCGATGCGTGCCGCGATGAAGGATCGGGGCGAGAAGCCGCGCTATGACGGTCGCGCGCGCGACGCGGACCTGCCGTACCGTGATGATCCCAATCGCGTGCTGCGTTTCAAGAATCCGCAAACCGGTTCAGTCGTCTTCGACGACAAGATCAAGGGCCGCGTCGAGTGGGCGAACGCCGAACTCGACGATTTCGTGATGCTGCGTTCGGACGGTTTCCCCACCTACAACTTCGCGGTGGTGGTGGACGACCTCGACATGCGGATCACCGAGGTGATCCGCGGCGACGATCACGTCAACAACACGCCGCGCCAGATCAATCTTTATGAGGCGCTGGGCGCGACCGTCCCGACGTTCGCGCACTTGCCAATGATCCTGGGACCGGATGGCCAGAAGCTTTCCAAGCGCCACGGCGCGGTGGGCGTGATGCAGTATCGCGAAGACGGTTACCTGCCGCACGCGCTGCTGAATTACCTGGTGCGGCTCGGCTGGTCGCATGGCGATCAGGAAATCTTCTCGATCGCGGAAATGATCGATCTGTTCGACATCGCCAACGTCAACCATTCCGCCGCGCGTTTCGACTTCGCCAAGCTGGGCTGGCTGAACCAGCACTATTTGAAGGAAGGCGATCCGGGTGAACTCGGCAAGGAACTGGCGTGGCACTTGGAACGGCTCGGAATGGATGTGTCGAAGGGGCCCAATCCTGCCGAGGTCGTGGTCGCGTTGCGCGAACGCGCGCAGACCCTGAAGGCGATGGCCGAACAGGCGCGAATCTGGTATGCGCCGATCGAAACATGGGACGACAAGGCGGTGAAGAAGCATTTGCAGGCAAAAGGCGCCGCGGACGTCTTGCGCGCGATGCACGCGAAGCTCGCGGCGTTGCCGGCGTGGAAACCGGCCGAGATCCATGCGCTGGTCGCGGAAGTTGCAACCGAACGCGGCATCGGCATGGGCAAGGTCGCGCAGCCATTGCGGGTGGCGATGACCGGCACCGCGGTGTCGCCGTCGATCGAGGACACGGTGTACCTCGCCGGCCGCGACGTCGCGTTGACGCGCATCGACGACGCGATCGCACGCGCGACAAATTGACGAAGGCCGTGGTTGCCTCGATCCCGACTCCCGGGTCTGCATGAACGCATTGCTGCAAAAACTCCTGCGAGGCGTCGACCCGAACGCGCCCGGCGCGTTCGGGCGATTGCTGCACAACATGCTGGCGCTTGTGCCGTGGTGGCCGCTGATCTGGTTCACGATCGTGTGCGCGGTGATCGGCGCCGTGCTCGGCTGGTGGCGGGGAAGGATCGTGCTGGGCGTCGCGCTCGGGCTGGTGGTGGGGCCGGTCGCCTGGCTGGCCTTGTGGGCGCTGCCGCCGGGGCGTTACGGTCCGGCGAGGCGAAGGCTCGATCGGCGGCAGGCGATGCAAGGCAAAACCGCGGCCGCGCGTTAAACGCGCTTGCAAACGCCTTCATTCGACCCGAAATAGCTTCCAGCCCGTGCCGCTTCGCGCGAGCGCTAGAATGCAGCCATGGTCACCGCACCCAAAGCCGCGCACCATCACCACCACCACGATGCCGCCGGCATCGTGCGCGAGGTGGAGCACGAGTGCGATGCGCGCAGCCTGCGCCTGACGCCATTGCGGCGCGAAGTGCTGGAGTTGGTCGCCGAGGCGCGCAGGCCGGTGAAGGCCTATGACCTCTTGGAATCTCTGCGCGACCGCCACGCCGGCGCGGCACCGCCCACGGTTTATCGCGCGCTGGATTTCCTGCTGGAAAACGGCTTCATCCACAAGCTGGAATCGATCAACGCCTTCGTGTTCTGCCAGCACCCGGCCGAGGCGCATCAGGTGCCGTTCCTGATCTGCGATGTGTGCGAAAGCGCCACCGAAGTCTGCGACGAGGGTGCCATCGCGCACCTGATCGAACGGCAGGCGCACGATTTCGGTTTTCGCGCCAAGGCGCAGACGCTCGAAGTGCACGGCGTCTGCAGGCGGTGCGGCTCGGCCTGACAGGCCTCCGCTTCCCGGATTCTCGTTTTTGGTCGCAATCCGTGCGCACGCCACGCTGTGTATTGCAGGCTGGGAATGAGATGTTATAACATAACATTTCCATTGGCCGGATTGAACGAGCCTCGACCGCAATGCATCGCCAAGCCGTTGTCACCCTTTTTGCAGCCGTTGCCGGCTGCCTGATCCACGCCTCTGCAATTGCCGCTGAAGCATCTCCCGCACCGCAACAGCCGGCGCCGCCGCCCAGGGAAGAAGCTGCCAATGCCCGGGCGCCGCTGACGCTGGATACGGTCCAGGTCAGCGCGGCACTGGATCGCGCGCGCAACGGGCTCTCGCCGGATACCGGCACCAGCCAGACGGTGTTCGACCGCAAGGCCATCCGCCAGTTGCCACAGGGCGACAACACGCCCCTGAACCTGGTGTTGTTGCAGGCCCCTGGCGTGGTGCAGGATTCATTCGGGGAGCTGCACGTGCGCGGCGATCACGCCAACCTCCAGTACCGCATCGACGGCATCATCATTCCCGAAAGCATCAGTGGCTTCGGCCAGACCCTCGATACCCGCGCGATCGAATCGCTCAAGTTCCTTACCGGCGCGCTGCCCGCGCAATACGGCTACCGTACGGCCGGCGTGGTGGAGATCGACACCAAGTCGGGCGCGCAACTTGGCAACGGCGGCAACGTCAGCTTGTACGGCGGTTCGTTCGGCACCTTCAACCCGAGTTTCGAACTGCACGGCAACCGGGGACGCTGGTCATACTACCTGACCGCGAATTTCCTCGAGAGCGACGTCGGGATCGAGAATCCGACGCCGTCGCGCGAGCCGATCCACGACCATACCGACCAGTTCAAGACGTTCGGCTACGTGTCGTATCTGATCAGTGACGCCGCCCGCGCAGGTTTCTATTTCGGTACCGCTAACAACCGCTTCCAGATCCCGAACAATCCCGGCCAGCAGCCGCAGTTCGCGTACGGCGACATCAGTGATTTCGATTCGGCGAAGCTCGACGAGAACCAGCGCGAGACGACGCGCTTCGGCGTATTCAGCCTGCAGGGCCGCGCCAGCGGCCTCGACACCGATTATCGCGTCGCTGTCGGCCAGCGCTTCAGCAGCGTGGATTTCCAGCCGGACGTAATCGGCGACCTGATGTTCAACGGCGTGGCCTCCACGGTCGGCCGCAGCAACCGGGCGACCACGCTGCAGGCGGACTTCTCGACGCCGCTCGGCGATTCGCACCTGTTGCGCTACGGCCTGTACGTGGACAGCGAGCGTGCGCTGGCGAACAACGATTCGCTGGTGTTTCCGGCCAATACCGATGGCGGGCAGGCTTCGACGGCGCCTTTTGCCGTCACGGACGACAGCCGCAAGCATGCGCACACGCTCGGGATGTACGTGCAGGACCAGTGGCAGGTCGCGGGCAACCTGGTCGTGAACTACGGGCTGCGCGCCGACCGCTACAGCGCGTGGCTGAAGGAAGGACAGGTGAGCCCGCGCGTCGGCCTGGTGTGGAACGCGACGGCGGGCACCGCGGTGCACGCGGGCTTTGCCCGGTACTTCACGCCGCCGCCTACGGAACTGATCGCCCCCACCGACATCGCGCTGTACGACGGCACCACCAATCAATTGCCGAACAATCAGACAGGAGACGTCAAGGCCGAGCGGTCCGATTATTACGACATCGGCGTGTCGCAAAAGGTCGGCCGGCACCTGACCCTGGGGCTGGACAGCTACTACCGGCAGGTGAACTATCTGCAGGACGAGGGTCAGTTCGGTGCGGCGCTGGTGTATTCGCCATTCAACTACGCGCGCGGCCGCGTGCGCGGCCTCGAATTTTCGGCCAACTATGACAACGGCCCGCTGAGCGCGTACTTCAACGTGGCCCAAAGCCGCGCGGTGGGGAAGGGCATCATTTCGGGACAATACAACTTCGACGGGGACGAACTCGAATACATCGACACCCATTGGGTGCATCTGGACCACGACCAGAAGCTCGCGGCATCGGGCGGCGCCAGCTATGCGATCAGCGCCGATACCCGCGTGGGTGCGGATTTCCTCTACGGCAGCGGGCTCAGGCGCGATTTCGCCAACACCGCTTCGTTGCCTTCGTATTTCCAGTTGAACCTGAGCCTGGAGCACGGCTTCAGTTTGCCGGGCATCGGCAAGCTGGATGCGCGCCTGATCCTGATCAATGCGCTGGATCGCGTCTACCAGTTGCGCGACGGCTCCGGAATCGGAGTCGGGGCACCCCAATATGGCCCGCGGCGCGGGCTGTACCTGGGCCTGAGCAAGGATTTCTGAACAGGCGCCCGTCGTCCATCGACCGGGCGCCGCCCACCAAGGCGGAAACGTTATAATGTTGCATACCCCGACGGATCATGGGCTCGAATCCGGCATTGCGCGCAATCGTACGGCGTATGCCGGTGGCGAGAACTTCAAGCAAGTGGACATGCCTTCCTTCCAATCTGCCCCCGCGTTTGTCCCAACGTCGCCCTCGGCGCCATCGCCGCGACGTTTTGCAACGCTGGTCGACCGCGTCGGCGCCACCGCCTCGATGCTGTGCGCGGTGCATTGCGCGCTGCTGCCGTTCGTGCTGGCGCTGCTGCCGTTGATCGGGTTGGAATTCCTGGCCGGCCACACGTTCGAACGAATCTTTGTCGGCTGCGCAGCCGTGCTCGCCTGCGCCAGCCTCGTCACCGCGTATCGTCGCCATCGTCATCCCCACGCCCTGTTCCTGATGGTGCCGGGCATCGCGCTGCTGTGTGTCGGCATCGTGGTGAACCTGGACGTGCACGTCCTGGTCCATACCGCCTGCGTGGTGACCGGGGGTGTACTGGTGGCCAGCGCACACGTCGCCAACCTGGTACTGGCGCATCGACATCACCAGGCGACCTGCATGCATGCACCGGCGCGGGCCTGATTTGCTCGACGCTGTCGTGAAAAGTCAGGCCATGGAAGGTCGTTCCGGTGTTGCCGGCGCGGGACGTGGCGGCGACGCCAACCTCCGTGACGCAGCGATCTGGGGTGATCGCATCGTAATTGTGTAACCCCGGCGCGAGCCGTACGCTGCGCGCATGGCAAGCCCTCACGTTCACGCTCATGCCCACGAGCATCCCCGCGGCAGCCGCGGGATACTGGCGTTCGCGTTCGCGCTGACCTGCGCGATGCTGATCGTCGAAGCGGTCGGTGGCTGGTGGTCGGGTTCGCTGGCGCTGCTGGCCGACGCGGCGCACATGCTGGTCGATGCCGGCGCGCTGGCGCTGGCGTGGACCGCGGCGGTGTTCGCGCTGCGGCCCGCCGACGCACGGCGCAGTTTCGGCTACGCACGGCTGGAAGTGCTGGCCGGGTTCGTCAACGCGCTGGTGCAACTGCTGCTGGTCGCGGGCATCGTCTACGAAGCCTTCAAACGCCTGCTGGCACTGGACGCGATCCACATCGAATCCGGTGTCATGCTGGTTGTCGCGTTGATCGGCTTGATGGTCAACGCGGTGGTCTTGCGGAGTCTGCATGGCCACGATCACGATGACCTCAATGCCGCCGGCGCGCGCCTGCATGTGTTTGGTGACCTGCTGGGCTCCGTCGCGACGGTGCTGGCCGCGCTGCTGGTGCGCTATCTCGGATGGCTGTGGGCCGATCCCGTGCTGTCGCTGCTGGTATCGCTGCTGATCCTGCGCGGCGCATTCGTGTTGCTGAAACGCTCCTCGCACATCCTGCTGGAGGGTGTGCCCGAAGGCGTGGCGCCCGAGGAAATTCGCGCCGCGTTGGCGGGGGCCGATCCGTCCATCATGGAAGTGCATCACCTGCACGTCTGGCAGATCGCATCCGGTTCGCGCATGGCAACGTTGCACGCGCGCGTGTGCGAGGGCGGCGATGCGCAGCACGCGCTGCAGGTGATCCAGCGGGTGCTGCGCGAACGCTTTTCGATCAGCCACGTCACCGTGCAGATCGAAACCACGGAGTGCCTCGACCCGCAAACCGGTTGCCCGGAGCCCGGACACTCGCATCATCACGTCTGATGACGTGGCCGCTGGCACGAAGCTCACCGCCGATGGCAAGGTCACCGGGCGGTTTCCGCAGGCATCGACGCACTGACGCGGACCTTGTTACCATGCCGACGACCGTGCATGGTGCGCGGATTCAACACGACATCAGGAATCGACATGGGCAAGGGCGACAAGAAAACACGCAAGGGCAAGATCTACGCGAGCAGCCACGGCAATACCCGTCCGCACTCGCCGAAATCGAACGCGGCCGTGAAGAATACGGCCAGCAAGGCCGCCAAGCCCGCCACACGGGCTCCGGCCAAAAAGGCTCCGGCCAAAAAGGCTCCGGCCAAGAAATCCGCATAAGCGTTTGCGTTCAAGCATTCACGGAAAGGCCCCGCACGGGGCCTTTCTCGTATCTGCGTCACACCGGAATTTCGGCGCCGCCCGCGAACACGCGCGACACGAGCGGACCCCCGATCCAGTACGCGAGTTCGGCGGGGCTGCGTGCATCCCAGACGACCACGTCCGCGCGTCGCCCGGCTGCGAGCGTGCCGCGATCCCGCAGACCCAGCGCAGCCGCCGCGTTGACGGTCGCACCGCGCAACGCTTCCTCGGGTGTCAGGCGGAACAACGTGCAGGCCATGTTCATTGCGAGGCGCAGCGAGCGCAAGGGTGACGTTCCCGGGTTGAGATCGGTCGCGACGGCCATCGCCACACGCTGTTCGCGCAGCGCATCGATGGGTGGCAGGCGCGCTTCGCGCAGTGCATAGAAACTGCCCGGCAGCAGCACCGCCGCAGTGCCGGAACGCGCCATCGCCATCACCGCATCGAGTCCCGCGCATTCCAGGTGGTCCGCGGACAGGCCGCCCAATTCCGCCGCGAGTGCGGCGCCGCCGAGGTCCGACAGCTGATCGGCGTGCAGTTTCACCGGCAGGCCGAGTTCGCGCGCACGTCCGAAACAGCGGCGCACCTCTTCCGGAGTGAAGGCGATGCGTTCGCAGAATGCGTCCACCGCATCGGCCAGGCCTTCGCGGGCCACCGCCGGCAGCCATTCGTCGCAAACCACCGCGACGTAATCGTCGCGGCGATCCTTGTACTCGGGCGGCAGGGCATGCAGGCCTAGAAAAGTCGTGCGGACGGTGATGCCGAGGGTTTCGCCGACCCGGCGCGCGACGCGCAGCATTTTCATTTCGGTGCCGAGGTCCAGCCCGTAGCCGGACTTGATCTCCAGCGTGGTCGCGCCGTCGTGCAGCAAACCTTGCGCACGCGGCAGCGACTGCTCGAACAATTCGTCTTCGCTGGCCGCGCGGGTGGCACGTACGCTGGACAGGATGCCGCCGCCGGCGCGCGCGATGGCTTCGTAGCTTTCGCCTTGCAGGCGCATTTCGAATTCGTGCGCGCGATCGCCCGCAAAGACGAGATGGGTGTGGCAGTCGATGAGCCCCGGGGTCACCAATGCGCCGTGGGTCGATTCGCAAACGCGTGCGAGCGTTTCGGGGTCGCCGGGCAGGTCGGTCATCGAGCCGGCGAACGTGATCACGCCGTCGCGCCAACCGATCGCGCCATGGGCAATTGCGCCGTAGCCGTGCGCATCCGCCAACGTGGCGAGATGACAGTCGAGCAGCAGGTGGTCCCAGCGTTCAGTCATGGCGAAATTGGTGGTCGCGGGAACCGCGGGCGCGACCAACGACCCGTGTCACAATGACCGCATCCTAACAGTGCCGCACACGTGGGCGGCGCAGGAGTACACGTGCCGACAGCTGGGTTGCGCAGCGAATACTTGTGGACACCGCAGGGTTGGAAGCGCGATCTGGCGGTGGGATCCGCCGCCGGCGGGATCGTGCAGGCGCGCTTTGCGTTGCCGGGCATGCCGAACCTGCACTCGCACGCGTTCCAGCGCGCGATGGCAGGTTTGGCCGAGCGGCGCGGTCCCGGTGACGATTCGTTCTGGACCTGGCGCGAGGCGATGTACGCCTTCGCTTCACGTATCGGTCCCGATGAACTGCAGGCGATCGCGGCGCAGTTGTACGTCGAGATGCTGAAAGCGGGCTACACGCACGTCTGCGAGTTCCACTACCTGCACAACGCGCCCGACGGCAAGCCCTATGCCGATCCGGCCGCAATGTCGCGCGCGATCATCGAGGCTGCGCGCGAAGCAGGCATCGGCCTGACGTTGTTGCCGGTGCTGTACATGACCGGTGGGTTCGACGGACGATCGTTGTCGGGCCGGCAGAAGCGTTTCGGATTGTCCGTCGATGCGTATCTTGGCTTGGTGGAATCACTCGTTTCGCTCGAATCGGACAGCGTGCGCGTGGGTATCGCGCTGCATTCGCTGCGCGCGGTTCCCGAAACCGCAATGCGCGAAGTGCTGGCCGCACCGCCGGTGCACGATCGCGCGATCCACATCCACATCGCCGAGCAGATCGGCGAAGTGCAGGACTGCCTCGGTGTACGCGGCGCGCGCCCGGTGCAATGGCTGTTCGATCACGCGGATGTCGATGAGCGCTGGTGCCTGGTTCACGCGACGCATTTGGATGACGCGGAAATGCGGTCGATCGCAAAGTCGGGTGCGGTGGCCGGATTGTGCCCGACCACCGAGGCGAATCTGGGCGACGGCCTGTTCCCGCTCGCGAATTATCTCGATGCGCGCGGCGTGCTCGGCATCGGTTCCGACTCGCACATCTCGGTGTCGCCGGTCGAGGAATTGCGCTGGCTGGAATACGGGCAGCGGCTGCTGACGCGCCATCGCAACATCGCGGCGCGCGCCGCCGGCGCGAGTGTCGGGGAAGCCTTGTGGGGCGCGGCACTGCAAGGCGGGCGCCGTGCAGCGGGCGTCGCAGACGATGCTGCGCATGCGGATTTCGTCGTGCTGGACGAGGCGTCGCCGTTGCTCGCGGCACGCGACGAACGCAGCGTGATCGATGCGTTCCTGTTCGCGGGCAACACATCGCTCGTGCGCGGTGTGATGGCGAGCGGCGAATGGGTTATTCGGGACTTCCGGCACCACGACGAAGCGCGGATCGCGGCGCGTTACCGAGAAATCGTCGAAGCGCTTGCTGCCGGCTGATCCGCAGCGTCCACGAATTCCAGGGATTGAAGTACGTTGCGCATCGCGGCGAACGCGTGGGTGTCGGAGAACGGCGGCGTCGCGGGTGGGTCATAGACGGCCGGGTTCGTGCCGAACACCAGCAAGTCGATTGCGTAACAGGCGCCGCCGCGTACGGTGCGATAGGCATGCACCTCGAGATGATGGCTCATCGCCGCGTCGGCGGCTTCGAAGGTCGCGAAGGTGGTGCCGTGGATCTTGCGGGTCGCGATGCTGCCGGGACGCACGGCGGCGGGCGGCGCGGTGCAGTCGTGCACCCCTTTTGCGTCGCGGCTCGTGCCAATCCGGATTTCGGCGTCGGTGATGTCGTTGGAACCCGGCACGGTCAATGCCAGCACGGGCTGCCCACGCGAATCCGGCGACGCGAAGCTTTTCCACGCGCCGTTGGCCAGATAGCCCGACTGGAAATCGCGCCGGATCGTCCAGCCCTGCGGCACGTCGATGCGAAAACCCCATGCAGCACTCACGAAGCCGTTTCCATGGTCCGGTATCACGGGCACCGATGTGCCCGTAACGGGTGTCGACGCGGCGGAGCGGGGCGGCTGAGCTTCGCCGTTGCCGCCACTGCCGCCCGAACAGGCCGCGAGCGCCGCGCAGGCTGCCAGCAGCCACGGCGCGCGGACGCCGGGTCCGGCCCGGCGTCCGTTGCAGATTGATGAAAATCTCGCTCGGTGCCGCGTCACTGCGCCGCTGACGTTGCCGGCGCGATGCCGGAGCGCTTCTGCATGTGCGATTCACGCCACTGCTTCATCTTCGCCCGGTGTTGCGCGCGGAGCGTCGCATATTGCGTACGCTGCTCCGGGGTCAGCAGGTCGTAGATCTTGGTGCGCAGCGCAGCCTGCCGCAGCACTTGCGCGTGTGCGGCATTGGATTCCGCCTGGGCGAGATCGTTCGCCGCGTCCTGGTATGCAGCGCTGCCGGGGGTGGCGTTGTCGAAGGCCGTGCGCTTCTGGCGCAGCGCCTGCATCTCGGGGCGCCCCTGTTCGAAATTTTGCCGAAACAACTGGCGTACGCTGGTGCGTTGCGTCTCGCTCAAGTTGAGCTGGTCGAACAGTTTCATGTGGTGTCCGCCACGATGTCTGGCGGGCTGCGACGTGCCGGTGGCGGCGGTGCCGGCTGGCGGCGGTGCCGCGGCGAACGCCAATGACGCGCAGGCGAGCGCTGCGGCGAGCACGGCTGAGCGGAGGAAAGGTTTGTGCATCGAGGTATCCTCGGTGGTGATGGACGGATGATCGCCGATCCGTGGCGTGGATTCGCTGAATTTTGGCGATTGCTCATGGGCGATATGGCATGCAGTCAGCTTCGACGTGGACTGTGCAGGTTGCCCATGACCTTTCAACGCGGGCAAACGCGTTGGGTTGACACGCCAGCGCCTCAGCGCATCCGCTGCTTCAGGAAATCGATGAAGACGCGCAGCTTGGGCGGCATCTGGTAGCGACAGGGGTAATAAAGATACAAACCGTCATAGGCGGGCAACCAGCGATCCAATACGGTTTCCAGACGTCCGCTGTCGAGGTCGGCCTGCAACGAGGGCGCGGGCACGTGCGTGAGCGCAATGCCGTCGCGCGCCGCGGCGCGCGCCAGCGCGTTGTCGTTGACGATCAGATTGCCGCCGACCTCGATTTCGAACCAACGTCCGCGCTTCGGTCCCGTGGGGTGTGCGAATTCCCAGTTGTAGATGCCGCCGCTGGCGAACCGGAAGCGTGCGCAGTTGTGCTGCGCCAGGTCGCGCGGATGCTTCGGTTTCCCGTGGCGTTTGAAATAGGCCGGCGAACCCGCCACCACCGAACGCATCGGCCCGCCCAGGGGCACCGCGATCATGTCCTTCTCCAGGCGCTCGCCCAACCGGATCCCGGCATCGAAGCCTTGCCCGACCAGGTCGGAAAGCGCGCTGTCGACGATGATCTCCAAGGTGATCTGGGGGTAGGCGGCGGTGAAGGCGGCAAGGTGGGGCACGAGAATCGAGCTCATCGCCGTGGTGATGCGCAAGGTGCCGGCCGGGCGTCCGCCATACTGGCGCGCGCTGTCAACGGCATCGTCGATCACGCCAAGCGCCGGCGCAACGCGTTCGAGAAACGCGCGGCCCGCTTCAGTCAGGCCGACCTTCCTCGTGGTACGCGCCAACAGGCGCACCCCGAGTTGCCGTTCGAGTTGCGCCAGGGTCTGGCTCAAGGCCGAGGCGGTTACGCCAACTTCGCGGCCGGCGCGGGTGAAGCTGCCGTGGCGTGCGATCAGCACGAAAGCACGCAACACCGGGCTGTGGTCGTGCGGCATTGTTTAGCCCTGTTTGAAAGACCATGCAGAGAATCGGGATTTTTCCCGCGCAATGCAAGTCGCACACTTTGCGCCGTCCCGTTCAACGGAAGGAGCACCACGATGTCGGCCGATCAATACTTCACCCTCGGGCGCTCCGGCCTTCGCGTCAGCCGGCTCGCACTCGGCACCATGACTTTCGGCGAGAGTTGGGGCTGGGGCACGGACGAACGCACCGCCCGCGCAATGTTCGACCGTTATCTCGCCTTCGGCGGCAACTTCATAGACACCGCCGACCTCTACACCAACGGCGAAAGCGAAACGCTGCTGGGCAAATTCATCGCCACCAGCGGTACCCGCGATCGCGTGGTGCTGGCCACCAAGTTCAGCTACAACGCCGAAGCCGGCAATCCCAACGCCGGCGGCAACGGTCGCAAGAACATCATGCGTGCGGTGGAAGGGTCGCTGCGGCGCCTCGGCACCGATTACATCGATCTGTACCTGCTGCACACGTGGGACCGGATCACGCCGGCCGAAGAAGTGCTGCAGACGATGGACGACCTGATTCGCGCGGGCAAGATCCGCTACGCCGGCCTGTCCGACGTGCCGGCCTGGTACGCCGCGCAGATCCAGACGCTGGCGCGCGCGTCGCACGTGCACGGCCTGGTGAACCTGCAACTGCAGTACTCGCTGGTCGAACGCAACATCGAACGCGAATACGTGGACTTGGCGCAGGAATTTGGTTACGGCATCACCGCGTGGAGTCCGCTCGCCATGGGTCTGCTGTCCGGCAAGTACCGGCCGTCGCGGAACGGCGACGACAGCGAGAGCGAAGGCCGGCTGGGCTTGTTCAAGCAGGGTGGCCTGCCCGCGCTCGGGGGCAAGTTCACGCCGCGCAATTTCGGGATCGTCGCCGCGGTCGAGAAGGCGGCAAAAACAGAAGGCACCAGCATGGCGCAGGTCGCAATCCAGTGGGCGGCGCGCCAACCGGGCATCGGCTCGGTAATCCTCGGCGCACGTACGCTTGAACAGTTCGACGACAATCTCGCCGCGCTGGACAAGTCGCTGTCCGATGAAACGCTGCGTGCGCTCGGCACCGTGTCCGCGCTGCCGCCGCAATTCCCGTACAGTTTCTTCGATGCGTCGCACCAGATCGGCATGAACGGCGGCGTGGGCGTCGGTGACAAGCCTGAAGGTTACGCGCGCCGGGTCTGGATCGATGCGGCACCGCCGCCGAACTTCGCGCCAGATGCCGCGGCTTCCGAATCGCGGGCCGCGTGACATTCGTTCCGTGATCATTCGAAAAAGGAGATTGACCATGAAATTCCGCACACTGGGTCCGAAAGGTCCGCAAGTTTCCGCCATCGGCCTCGGCTGCATGGGCATGAGCGAGTTCTACGGCGCGCACGACGACGCCGAATCGATCGGCGTGATCCACCATGCACTGGATGCCGGCCTGAATTTCCTCGACACCGCCGACATCTACGGGCCGCACGCCAACGAGGTACTGGTCGGCAAGGCCATCCGCGAGCGTCGTGGCGAAGTATTCCTGGCGACCAAGTTCGGCATCGTGCGCGACCCCGACGATGCCGCCAAGCGCGGCGTCAATGGTCGTCCCGACTACGTGCGCGCGGCGTGCGGCGCCAGCCTGAAGCGCCTCGGCGTCGATCACATCGACTTGTACTACCAACACCGCGTCGATCCGGCCACGCCGATCGAGGACACCGTCGGTGCGATGGCCGAGCTGGTGCGTGCGGGCAAAGTGCGGTTCCTTGGCTTGTCCGAGCCTTCCGCAAAAACCATCGAGCGCGCACACACCGTGCATCCGATCACCGCGGTGCAGAGCGAATATTCGTTATGGACACGCGATCCCGAGGACGGCGTGCTGCAGACGTGCGTGCGACTCGGCATCGGATTCGTGCCGTATTCGCCGTTGGGCCGCGGGTTTCTCACTGGCGCCATCAAGAGCCAGGACGATTTCGGGCTCGACGACTATCGTCGCGGCAGTCCGCGCTTTCAGGGCGAGAACTTCGGGAAGAACCTTGAGTTGGTGGACAAGGTGCGCGAACTCGCGAGCGGCAAAGGCTGCATGCCGTCGCAGCTCGCGCTGGCGTGGGTGCTGGCGCAGAACGAACACATCGTGCCGATTCCCGGCACCAAGCGCATCAAGTACCTGGACGAAAACATCGGCGCGCTCGATGTGGAACTCGGCCATGCCGATCTTGCCGCGATCGATGCGATTTTCCCGCGCGACATCGCCGCGGGCGCGCGTTACCACGCGCCCATGATGCAACTCTTGCGCGGCTGAAGCACCGGCATTTTGAATGCGGGCCACTTGCAGATCGGCCCGCGCGTCAACGTCCCGCCTCTGCAGTGCGTTCTACGTGACAGTCGATCACGGAGACGCGCCATGAAACATCGTGCTTTCGCATTGCTCGTGCTCGCCGGTTTCTCCGGACTCGGGCTCGGCGGCTGCGTGGTCGCGCCGCCACATGCCCGCGTGGTCGCCGTCGCGCCCGCGCGGGTCTGGGTGCCCGGGCATTGGCATGCGGGGGTGTGGGTTCGCGGGCATTGGCGATACCGTTGAGCCGACGCGATGGCGCCCCGTGTGTCGCTATGATGAGCGGATGGCCGATGCACGCGCTTCAGCACCGGATGCTGCGGCATCCGGCGATTTCATCCGCCGTGGAACGCCGGCATTCCGACGCGTGAACCTGGCGCTGTTTGCGGCCGGCTTCGCCACGTTCGGATTGTTGTATTGCGTGCAGCCGTTGCTGCCGGAATTCACGCGCGACTATGGCGTCAGCGAAGCGGTGAGCGCGCTGTCACTCTCGCTGACCACCTTCGTGCTGGCGTTCGGCATGTTGTTCGTCGGGGTGCTTTCCGACGCGTGGGGCCGCAAGCCCATCATGGTCGCGTCGACGCTCGCGT
>Ga0209178_1000124_pt1 | contig 19598 bp, 17 predicted proteins | sample GAAS200_FD_187521 | JGI IMG/M metagenome (GOLD analysis project Ga0209178, IMG submission 187521) | Agricultural soil microbial communities from Georgia to study Nitrogen management - GA AS200 (SPAdes) (version 2) | ecosystem: Environmental > Terrestrial > Soil > Agricultural land | place: USA... | reverse complement strand
AAAGAAAATCTTAATCCAATAACAGTGGCCATCAAAAGGGTTAGTCAAAAAATGCCCGTGCATTAATAACATTAATAAATTTATTCCGATAAAAGAAAGGGAAAGGCAACTCAAAAATTTTGAATTGCCTTTTTGTCCTTAAAATGCGAACTCTTCTTCCTGTACATAAAGATTATTGGTAACCATAGTTACTCCCGGCGCTGACCATGCCGCAAAGCCTGCGTCTTCTTTTTCTGAGAGAGAGGCAACTGATCCGTTTAGGGTGACATGGCTGCCCACCGTTGTAACGGATATTCTTCCTGAATCAATTTTTGCACTTCTTTCGAATGCAGCTTTTATTTTATCCTTAATGTCTGTTGCAGTAACATTTGGTTTCAGTTTGATGAAGTTCCACACTGTTTTTACACCCGCAAAATTTTGAATGGCATTTTTTGCGGCAACCCTTTGATATTCCCATTCTACTTCACCTTCCAGGGTTACAGCGCCATCTTCCACAGTCACTTTAATTTTATCTTCAGGGATGGAGGTATGCATTTTGAGCGTGTTTACCACCGCTTCAGCAATTTCTGAATCAGTTTTTTTAAATTCAGGAGACACACCCACCGTAATATCTAATGCTACCGCTTTTACTCCCGCAACTCTTTCAGCGCATTGCTCTGCTTCAATCTTTTTAGCGTATGTGTCCACATTACCAAAAAGCGTTACTACACCATCTCTTACAGAAACACCAATCTCTGAAACCTGCAATAAAGGGCTCCATCTTAATTCATCCATTACATCGGTTTGAATTTGGGAATCAGTTTTCATAACAAAAGGTTTAAAGAAATGAATAAAATATTTATCCCGCAATTTCAATACTAAGTTAAACTGCTATTAAAACAGAAGCATTGATTACAGTCATTAAGGATAATGATGTTTATTGTTGCAAAGGCAATGTTGTGTGGTCCGAAAATAGTTACGCAGGCACAGTTTGATTTTCTATAATAAACCGGTATAACCCTTCTGCCTGTGTTCGGTTGCATAATTGTGTGCCTTCATTCATGGTGGCTGCGGTGCCGCAGGCAATACCAAATCTCACAGCATCTTTAATATCTTTCCCCTGTTGCAGAAACAATACAATACCTGCAAGCATGCTGTCTCCCGCACCCACGGTGCTTTTTCTTTTTACCGGTGGCGCCATAAATTGTTCAGTAATATTTTTAGTAACAAGTAAAGCGCCTGCTGCCCCCATAGATACCAAAACCACCTCGCAAATATTTTTGCTGATAATAGCTCTTGCCGCGGATGCAATTTCATCTCCATGCAGTTCTTCTTTAGCCGCAAGCATGCTCAATTCATTAAGGTTAGGCTTAAGCAAATAAGCATTACTGATTGTGTATCGTTGCATGGCTTCCGCCGGAATATCTATAACCAACTTTGCATGTTTATTTTTTGCAATCATTGACAACCGTTCAAAAATGTCTGGTGAAAACCCTTCCTGAAAACTTCCGCTCACAACAAGATATTCCAAATTATCAAGATGATCAACAGCCTGCAGGCATTGCTGCCAGTGTATTTCCTGTATTGCATTGCCTGGCGTAATAAAGCGATATTGAAGGCCTGTTGATTTATCTGTAACCATAATGTTTTCACGCGTATCCGTATTTGTATCAATCACCATTGTATCAATTTTTTCTTCTCTGAGTAAATTACTCAAAACAATTCCGGTATAACCTCCTGCTAAATAAACGGCCAATGCTTCGCTTCCTAATTTTTTTAAAGCCCTTGCCACGTTAATGCCTCCGCCACCAGGTTCATTTACAAACGGCGTGCAACGTAGTTTTTTATCGGGAACCAATGCATCCACATAACAACTCTTATCAATGCATGGATTAAATGTTATCGTTACAATGGAAGACATATATGAATCAATGTTCGGTAATCAATTGTTCAGTTAATTTATTAAGATACGGAGTTAGCTGCCGTACCAGTATGCGTTTCTCATCCTGCAGTTCTTGTTTAAGATCATTCAATACAATTTTTTCATTTTCAATTTTCAGCAGGTCAATGTATTCGTGCGATAAAAATTCAAGCTGGATACATTTATCTCTGAAGTGGCCAAGTTGTATGGCAAGTAGTTTCAGATTTTTCTTTCCAGATAAAGCTTCGGGGAGTTCGCTACTGTTTTTTATATAATCATGAGTATATAACAGGTCTTTCATTATTTTACGAATAGTATGTATGGAATCATTTTTTAAAAAATGCAACTGTTGATCAAGAGCATTGAGTTTCTCCTCAGCAAACTTTTTTATGGTAAATTTTTCCAGTTTAACCGGAAATTGTTCATTCAACTTTTCCGTTAAATTATTTTCGCGCAGTAACTCCTGTACCTTTTTTTTCCAATAATCTTCTTCAGCTTCCAGCATGTTGAAATATTCCTGCGGCTTATCCAATTTTTTTTCATTAAGATATTTGAAAAGATGGTGGCGGTGTAACTGGATGTTCCGGATAATGCCCACGTATCCGTACAATGATTTTAAATTTTCCGGAAGCAGCGGCCCTTCCGGTTTTGCGCCTGCAGTAAGCAATCGCAAAAAAGCTCGAAGCTTCTTTACTTCCACGCGAAAATGATGTATATCTTCCGCATTAAATTCATGACTGATTTTATGAAGCAGCGAATTCATTACATCAATGTGATTAGTGATTACTTCTTTAATTTCTTTCTGTTTCATGAATTTTTGTTTACACTACCTGCATTAATTTTTCTGCTTTATTGATATTCTCAATACCATTCAGCAAAGCATCGGGATTGAATGAAATACTGTTGATACCTTCTTCTACCAGGAACTGTGCAAACTCCGGGAAATCGCTCGGAGCCTGACCGCACAAGCCGATGTGAGTTCCACAGCTCCTCGCCTTTTCAATCATCATGCTGATCATTTTTTTTGCAGCTTCATTTTGCTCATTGAAGATGCCGGCAACTGACGGAGAATCCCTGTCAACACCAAGTGTAAGTTGCGTCAGGTCGTTAGACCCAATGGAAAATCCATCGAATAAAGAAGCAAACTTTTCGGCCAATAATACATTAGAAGGAATTTCTGCCATCACATAAATTTCGAGTGAAGGATCAAGATTTCTGTCCAATCCAAACTCTTCCATAATGCGAATTACTTTTTTTGCTTCATCAATGGTTCTGCAAAAAGGTATCATCACTTTTACATTTGTTAATCCCATTTCTTGGCGCACTTTTTTTATTGCCACACATTCCAGTTTAAACCCATCTTTATATGCATCGCTGTAATAGCGCGAAGCACCGCGGAAGCCCAGCATGGGGTTCTCTTCCTTTGGTTCAAACTCATTGCCACCAATAAGATTGGCATATTCATTTGTTTTAAAATCGCTCATGCGAACAATCACTTCTTTAGGATAAAATGCTGCAGCAATAGTGCCAATACCCTCTGAAAGTTTATCGATAAAAAATTGTTTCTTGTCTGCATAACTCTTTGTAATCTTTTCAATCTTTTGTTTTGCAACATCATCTTTCATTACATCAAAATTTATCAATGCCATCGGATGTGCCTGTATAAAATGCGTGATGATAAATTCCATACGCATAAGTCCTACGCCATCATTCGGATAAAAAGATAATTGAAATGCTTTATCAGGATCTGCTAAAATCAGCATCACTTCTGTTGATTGTGGTTTATTAATACGGCTAATGTCAATTTCATTTTTTATAAAAGATAATTTGCCATCATATACATAACCGGTGCTGCCTTCGCAACAGCTGATGGTAATTTGCTGCCCATCTGTTATTGCGGTGGTGGCATTGTTGCAGCCTACAATTGCCGGAACACCTTGTTCTCTTGCAACGATAGAAGCATGGCTTGTTCTTCCGCCTTTGTTGGTAATGATAGCTGCAGATTTTTTCAAAATAGGATCCCAGTCGGGAGTAGTAATATCTGTTATCACAATTTCACCATCATTTAGTTTTGATGCATCATCCGGCGAAAGTAAAATACGTGCAATACCCGTCGCCACTTTTTCCCCGATAGCACTTCCTGAAGTCAGTACTTTGCCTTTTTGTTTTATTTCATATTGTTCTATGATAGCAGGGTTTCTTTGCGAGTGAACAGTTTCGGGTCTTGCCTGTATGATGAATAATTCATTAGTCAATCCATCTTTTGCCCATTCAATATCCATAGGTCTTTTATAATATTGTTCTATCATCAGCGCCCAGTTGGCAAGCCTGGTGATTTCATCATCATTCAACACATATTGATTTCTTTTTGCTAATGGCGTATCTGTATTAATGGTAGATCCTTTTTTATTATCCGAATAAATCATCATCTTCAATTTTGAACCTAACTTTTTTTGGATGATGGCCATTTTTTTCTGTTGCAATGTTGGTTTGAAAACATAAAATTCATCGGGAGTTACTGTTCCCTGCACAATGTTTTCGCCAAGCCCCCAAACACCCGCCAGGTGAATTACATCACGAAAACCCGATTCCGGATCGAGCGTAAAACCTACGCCGGAACAGGCTTTGTCCGAGCGTACCATCTTTTGTACACCGGCCGACAATAAAACTTTTTCATGTGCAAAGCCATTGTCTTCGCGATATTTTATAGCGCGTGCAGTGTATAAGGAAGTAAAACATTTATGAACGGCTTCCACCACTGCTTCAGCACCTTTAATGTTCAGAAATGATTCGTGCTGCCCGGCAAAACTTGCATTGGGCAAATCTTCTGCGGTAGCGCTGCTGCGTACGGCTACTTCTGTTTCCTTATCGCCGCACAATGTGCTGTATGCTTCCGCTATTTTTTCCTTTAATTCTCCGGGCATTTTTCCATTCGTCATTAAAGCTCTTGCACGCATACTTATTTCATCAAGGTTTAAATAATCTTTTCTATCTAATGTCAACATTAGTTGCTTTAATGGTGCTGCAATCTTATTATACTCTAAAAATTTTTTAAATGCAAATGCAGTGGTTGCAAAACCATCCGGAACGCGAATGCCTTTTGCAGAAAGATTATTGAACATTTCTCCCAGTGAAGCATTTTTACCTCCTACTGATCCCACATCATTAATACTGATGTTTTCGAATCGCCGGATATATGATTCCATAAATAAAATTTTATGGCCAAATCTGTATAAAAAATCGCAGATATTTCCTGACGAGTATCATTATATCCGTTGATACTCTTCATCATTTTGTCCTGATCATCGGGGTACTTTTATTGTTGATTTAAATGGTATGGAAATAATTATTCAATCACTCGAAATACATATTGGTGATAATCTTAAAAAAAGAATTATACGCAAACTTAAAAGTGTTTGTAAGGCGTATAGCCGGATAAGCAGTTGCAATGTATTGTTGCAAAATAAAAAAAACAATGAACAGCAACATCATTTTATAGAAGTGAAACTTGGTGTTCCCGGCGAAACTTTATTTACCAAACAAAAAGGCGAAACTTTTGAAGCTGCACTGAGCAAAGCGGCGATTGCCATAAAACATCAGCTTGAAAAGCACAAAGAGAAATTTGAAAAGGTGTAAATCATCAAAATAAATTTTATGGAAAAAATTTTTGAAAACAAGGTTGCATTGGTTACCGGCGGAAGCTTTGGTATCGGCCGTGCTGCGGCAATTGCCTTTGCACAAAGAGGCGCCAGGGTGGTAATAGCAGATTACATAGAAGACAAGCAACATGAAACGATGAACCTTATAAAAAAAGCAGGCAGCGAAGGTTTGTTTGTTTTATGCGATGTGTCTAAAAGCAATGAAGTAAAAGCAATGATTGAAAATGTCATTGCCAAATTTGGTCGCCTGGATTTTGCATTCAACAATGCAGGCATCGAAGGAGCGATGGAAAATGTTCAGGATTGTACAGAAGAAAACTGGGACCGTACCATCAGCATCAATCTTAAAGGAATATGGCTTTGTATGAAATATGAAATTCCGCAAATGCTGAAACAAGGCAAGGGAGCAATTGTGAACTGCGCTTCTGTTGCAGGTTTAATAGGCTTTCCTGGTTTACCGGCTTATGTTGCCAGTAAACACGCGGTAGCAGGGCTTACAAAAACTGCCGCGTTGGAAAATACAAAGCAGAATATTCGTGTAAACGCGGTTTGCCCCGGAGTGATTCATACTTCCATGATAGATCGCATTACAGGAAAGGATAAAGTGGTAGAAAAACAATACATAGATATGGAGCCAATTGGCAGAATGGGTAAGCCCGAAGAAGTGGCTGAAGCAGTGATGTGGCTATGTTCCGACAGTGCATCATTTGTAACGGGAACAACATTGCCGGTAGATGGTGGTTGGATTGCTGCATGAGTAGCGTTAGATTACTATATTAAATAAAAGATATGGAAACAATTTGCCAGAGTTGTTGTATGCCATTGCCGGACGATAGCATGCTTGGCACTGAAAAAGACGGATCGAAAAATCAGGATTATTGCAAATATTGTTATAAGGATGGCGCCTTTGTAAATCCGGACATGACGCTAAAAGAAATGACTGAATTTGTACAAAAAAAAATGAAGGAGCTACATATTGATGCCCCGGTGATCAGTAATGTTGTGCAAACCCTACCTTTTCTGAAAAGGTGGAAACAGACATTTTCTGTACTTGATTTTGAGCCCTGAAGTTATTAATAATAAAGATTTGTGGTTTTTAAGCAAAGAAGAGATAAATCATTTTGATGTTGCGATTTTTTCAGCGACAATCTCACCGTATTTCTCAGCCATGTTTTTTGCAACGTTCACATTCGATTCCTTTGATTGTGATGGATCATTCGGACGCCACAACCAATAAGTTTCTGATTCGATTAAATTACCTCCTTTTTCTTTGATAAGATTTTCCAAAATGCCCATCGATCTTTTGGTAGATCCGGCACCTAATGTAATTGCAGCAACATTCTTTCCGTAAATGTTGCTATGTTTTTTAATAAACCTGGTAATAGCCCAATCGGGAGACCAGTTGTAGGTATTAGCGCAAAAAACATACAAATTGAACTGATTGGTGTCAAGGTTCCTTGCTGCAGGAACGGTCATTACTTTTACATACCACCCTTTTGCAGTCAAACCTTTTGCAAACGATTCGCACACCTGTTCATCCAGGTTATAAAACGGATCAGCATCATAAACAACAAATGCTTTTGATATCGCATTCGCATCTCCAAAATGCGATTGACGATCGGCTCCTTCCATTTCAACATATAAGGTGAGAAATCCCCAAACAAACAGGATTACCACAATAATAGTCAAACCAATTTTTAAAACTTTTTTCATGGCTGCTATTGTAACACAATTGGTGCTATAATCAATGCCAAGTTACCTGTAAATGGGTTAAAATACGGTGTAACGCGGTCAATGTGTTAATTGATATTTATCATTTAATCAGGCGATATATATCTGCAAAGAAATGTGCCTCTCCATCCAATGCTTCAACAGGTTGATAGACTACAAAGGCCGGAACGTGTTCAGGTAAGTGAAGTGTGTCTGGTATTTCATTTTTGAGGCAAGCTTTTAAAAAACTGCTATCAATAACATTGGGCAGCAGATAATTTGCAAGCTGCAATGGATATTCAAGACGGATGCAGCCATGGCTGAAATATCTTTTATCTGAAAGAAATAAATTTTTTGCATTGGTGTCGTGAAGATAGACACTAAAGGGCGATGTCAAATCAAATTTTATTACGCCCAAAGAATTATCGCAACCGGTAGATTGCCTTACACGAAAAGGGAAATAATTGCGGTCATATTCATTCCAATTCAATTTATAAGGTTCAACAATATTGCCTCTGCTATCAATAATCTGCATGTTAAGATTATCTATTATGGACGGATCTTTTTTGAAATCAGGCAACAGTTCATTCAACGTGATGCTCTGGGGTACATTCCAATAAGGATATAATATTACCTGGTTGCAATAAGCAGCAAATCGCGGCGTACGTTTTGATGTCTTTCCTACAATTACTTTCATACGAAGCTTCAGACTATCTTCTTCATAATAGCGAAGTGTAGCAGATGCGATATTTACCACAATCCATTTTTTGAAATGGAAATGGTGCATCCATCGGTAAAGATTTAATGAAAGAATAATTTTCTTTTTTTGAAACGGCGAAAATGTTTTCCCCTGCTGATATAATCCTTGTTGTATCGTTATATATTCTTCATCATTTGGGCTGAGCGAACGGATTAGTTGTTCTAAATCGCTTCCGGATTTTAAAGTCAATAATTGTTGCAGTAAAAAATTATTATCGTCATTTTCGCGTGAAGCGGATACCTGATCGATCGATATCCAATTCTTTACACCATATCCCTGGTACAAATCTTTACATAAAGTTATCGCAGCATCAGTATATATTTTATCTATGTTGAAGGCACTTATACTATCTGCCGCAGAAAAGGACTGATCAATAGTTGAATTGATCTGATCAAAATGATACCTGCTTTTGTAGGTCCCGGTAGTTAGCGTACTGTCAATAAATTTTTTCAATTTCGATCTCAGTTGTAACTGGCTGTTTTCTCCGTTAAACCAGAATAATTTATTATTTCTTTCAGCATAAAATTTAGCTACCAGCTTCGGATATACAAGTACGTCGTCAATCTTATTATTTCTGCTGCTATGAAAATTTTTATATAGCGGAAAAAATATTAGGTAAATAAACCCGAATGATATGGTTGTGAGCCTAAACATTTCCTTCTTTACATTAATCAAACACAAAGGCAATAATTTGATCGCCATTTATCTATGATAAAGATCAGTTAATAAAAAAATTTTATCAGTGATTTGCCTGATCCTTTTTATTGAATAAAATTTTACAATCTTTTAAATACAAATTTCTTGGTTATTTCGGCAAATAGCATGTAGGTAACAATGATCAGAATGGCAGAAAGGAAAATAGGCGCGGGCAATGGGTATAATTCAAAATCACCTGCAAATGGCAGGTATGGAATTAACATGCAGGTGGCGAAAGTGAACAGGCTTGCAAACAAAAGATACCTGGAAGGTTTGCTTTTAAAAAATATATACCGCGTTCTCAACACTTGTAAAATAAGTATTTGAGACAGTAAGCTTTCCATAAACCAGCCGGTTCTGAAAATTTCGGGTGTTGCATGAAAATAAAAATAGAGTGACCCAAATGTGATAAAATCAAACAAAGAACTTTCCAAACCAAATACAATCATAAACCGGCGAATATATTTGATATCCCACTTTCTTGGTTTGGTTACAAATTCTTTGTCCACATTATCGGATGCAATAGCAATGGAAGGAAGGTCTGATAAAAAGTTATTTAATAATATCTGAACGGGCAGCAAAGGTAAAAACGGCAACAATAAAGATGCAATAGCCATGCTGATCATATTGCCAAAGTTGGAGCTGGTAACAATATTGATATACTTCATTGTATTCATAAAAGTTCTTCTGCCCTCCTCCACTCCCTGGCGGATCACATCAATGTCCTGATTGAGCAACACCAGGTCTGCTGCTTCTTTAGCAATGTCAACCGCATTATCAATAGAAATGCCCACATCTGCAGTTCTCAAAGCATTGGCATCATTAATACCATCGCCCATGTAACCTACTGCATGACCGGTTTGCTGCAATGCTTTTACAATTCTTTCTTTTTGCTCGGGAATTACTTCGGCAAAAACATCGGCCTGGCGCACATTCATGCGCAACGCATCATCCGTCATAGTTTCCATACTATTGCCGGTAACAATTTTTTCAGCATTTAACCCAATTTGTGCTGCAAGATGTTTTGCAACGCGGTAATTATCGCCGGTGATAATTTTTAATGCAATTCCCGTTTCCCGTAGTTTATTAATAGATTCAATGATTCCTTTTTTGGGTAAATCGGATAAAATAAGAAAGCCCAAAAAGGTCATTCCGGTTTCATCATCCTTGTTTATTACAGGATCACCGGTTACATCTTTATAGCAAACAGCAATAGTCCGGTAACCTTCATTACTGAAATTTTCAAACTGAGTTTGCAAAGTTTTTTTCAGCACATCATCTATTGGTGCTTTTTCATTAGTATCTTTTTCTACATCAGTACAAACAGATAAAATATTGTTCACCGCACCTTTTGTAATCATGATGTGGCGATTATTTTCCGTTACCACTATACTCAATCTCTTACGATTAAAATCATAAGGCACTTCATCGAGTTTTTTATACGAACGAATATCAACATTGCAGGCATCTTTGATTGCTTCATCCAATGGGTTGTTAAAACCCGTTTGCATGGAAGCATTTAAAAATGCATATAATAATACCTTATCATTTTGTTGCCCGTTGTAACCAACGAACTTGTTTACTTTCACCACCCCTTCGGTAATAGTTCCTGTTTTATCGCTGCAGAGTACATCTATCTCTCCGAGATTTTGAATAGCGCTCAGTTTTTTTACAATTACTTTTCTTGCAGCCATTCGCCGTGCACCTGCTGCTAATGTAATGGTAATAATTGCCGGTAAAAGTTCGGGCGCTAATCCCACGGCTAATGCCAGTGCAAACAATACCGAATCAAAAAATGGTTTATGCAATGAAAGGTTTACAATAAGAATGGCTATTGAAATGATGATGGTGAGATACATCAGTAAATACCCAAAGCGTGTAATACCTTTTTCAAAAGCAGTGGGCTCCTGTTCCTTTTGTAAAGTGTAACCAATCTTTCCTAACATCGTATCACCACCACAATGCACCGCAAGAGCAACGGCGGTGCCACTGATTACGCTGGTGCCTTTAAACAAAGCATTCGTTACTTTGGATAAAGGTGCATGCACGGAACATTCGCCCGAAAATTTTTCTGCAGGAAATGATTCCCCGGTCAATACTGATTCATTAATATGTAAATCGTTTGACTGAACAATAAAAGCATCTGCAGGAATAATATCGCCCGCGTTTAATAAAATAATATCACCGGGTACCACCTCGTCCACCGGAATATCTTTTTCAATTCCGTTTCTTTTTACCGTTGCAGCATTATGTACAAGCTGTCTTAATTTTTCAACAGCCTTACCTGCGTTTCGTTCCTGGAAGAATCCCAAAATTCCGGTAAGCAATAAAACAATAAATACAATGATACTTTCAGAATATTCTCCCAAAGTGGTAGAGAGTATTACGGCAAATACCAACAACAGCACTAACGGATTTTTATATTGCGAAACAAGAAGCAACAGGTCTTTTACAAACGGAGAGCGGATTTTTAATTTGCTTTTTTGCTGTTGTACTTTTGTCTTCGTCTGTTCATCCGAAAGTCCGTCCACAGAGGAATCCACTTGTTTGAAAATATCTTCAGGTTTATATGTCCAGAATACATCCATTAGTGGTTATTATGATTGCTGAATGTTTGTACTGGTAAATTTATTTTTAAAAAATTCTATCCATATTGTACAAACTAAAGCAACGGCTATACAAATAAAAAGATTAGTAAGAGATAAAATTTCCAGCCTGAATAATTCGCGGATGAATGGTATATATAAAATAGCAGCAATAAAAAGTAAAATGATAATAGTGATAAGAATTACCAGCGAATTTTTATATCGAATGGTAGTAAACAACGTATATTGAAATGAACGGTTAACCAACATTAAAAAAATATTACTGAATAACAAAGTAGTGAATACTACAGTACGCACCATACTTTCAGTGTATTGATGTTGCATGAAATAATAACCCATGCCCAGGCATCCTGCAGCTATCATCAGGCCTTGTGTCACACTAATGCTCAATTGCTTTGTGGAAAGAAAAGTATTAAAAAGTTGTCGCGGCCTGCGACGCATGGTTCCGGGTTCTATTGGTTCATTTTCATAAATGATAGAACAAGTTGGTCCCATAATCAATTCGAGAAATATTACATGCACCGGTGAAAAAAGATTTGAATATTTCCATGCCAGTAATAATGGCAATGTTACAATGAGGATAATGGGAATATGAATAGACACAATATACTGGATTGCTTTTTTTAGATTATCATAAATTTTTCTTCCAAGTGCTATGGCATTGGTCATGTGGCCAAGATCATCATCCGTAATTATTAAAGAAGCCGTTGATTTTGCAGCGTCGCTTCCGCGTTTTCCCATGGCAATGCCAATGTGTGCGGCTTTCAGCGCAGGTGTATCATTTACTCCATCGCCCGTCATAGCCACCACTTCACCGGAATCTTTGAGTGCCTCCACTATTTTTAGTTTTGCTTCAGGATACACGCGTGCAAAAATATTGATCTTCTTCACCTGCCTTTTTAATTCTTCTTTGGGATACTGCATAATATCTTTTCCCGTAAGAAAATCATAAGAATGATTCAGATCAATTTGTTTGGCGATAGCAACGGCTGTTTCAGGATAATCACCGGTAATTATTTTAGTAACAATACCTGCGTTACGAAATGCTTCGATGGTTGATTTAATATTTTCTTTCGGAGGATCGTTGAAAGCAATCAAGCCTAAGAAGTCGAAAGTAAATTCTTCCTGCGATGCCGGGTATGGTTTTGTCCATGTACTTTTTCCAACGCCTAATACGCGATAGCCTTGTTTGGCAAACGACAATGATTGCTCTTCTATCTGCATAATTTCTTTTTCAGATAAATTACTTTGCCGAAGAATACCTTCCGGCGCGCCTTTACAGGCAATGATGACAGTATTATTTTTATCGGTAAATATGTGTGTCATCATCGGCGGTTTGCCGCTGATAGGATATTCATGCACCTGGGTAAACTGATTACGTTTATTTACTGTTGAAATTTTGTCGTACAATGTATAAATCGCCTGCTCCATCGGGTCGAACGGGTTGGTTTCGCTGGACCACATAGCATATTCAATCAATTCGATAGATAATGAAGTTATTTTATTATATGCTATTGTTTGTTTCAATGATGCATCGTACACCCATTCTATGTTCATTTTATTTTGTGTGATAGTTCCGGTTTTATCAATACATATTACCGTGGCTGATCCGAGTGTTTCCACGAACTGTGGTTGTTTTACAATAATATTATTTTTCAATAACCGGAATGCACCTAATGCCTGGAAGGTGCTGAAGGCAACGGGGATTTCTTCGGGCAGTGCAGACATGGCCAGCGTAAGCGCCTGCAACAAACCGAACATAAAACTTTTTGAATGATAGTAATTAATAACAAATACAATAATGAATGCAATGACTCCAAACCAAACCATATTGCGCACAAATTTGTGAATCTGCAGTTGCAAAGGAGTTTTTGCAGGTACAATCTCTTTCAATGCAAGCCCTATCTTACCAAACTCAGTTTTATTTCCAACAGCTACAACCTTTACGATCGCTGAGCCGCTGGCAGCAAGTGTTCCGCGGAATACGAGTTCATCAGGTTCATTTTTAAAAACAGGAAAAGATTCTCCTGTTATCACCGCTTCATTTACAGAAAAATCATTTGCCGAAATAATGTTACCATCTGCTGCAATACTTTCTCCTTCTTCCAGCAGCAGGATATCGCCGGTTACAATATCATCTGTTGCAATGCTTACCTGTTTGCCGTTGCGAATCACCTTTGCATTGGGTGCAGATATTTTTTTTAATGCCTGCACGGCACTTCTGCTCCGGTAATCCTGGAAAAATGAAATGCCTGCAACAATGAAAATAGCTACCAGCATAATGAACCCTTCATCATACTGGTGCATAAAAAAATAAACGGCACATGCAGCCAATAATAAGATGAACATTGGCTCCAGCGCTACATCTTTTACTACGTGAAAAAAAGTGCGATCTTCAGTTGAAAGGAGTTGGTTGCTTCCATGCTGCTGCCTCGAACGTGCTACTTCATCGTCGGTTAAGCCATGTACATTCGCTGAAGATGCTGTATTCACTATAATGATTGGTTTATCAGGAAATAAAGCCGGATGCATTACCTGTGCGCAATAAACATTGCAATGTCGGATGTTTTTAATAAAATATCTGCTGTGCTATGACCCATCAGCCGTCTTCTTCCATAGGCGCCCATTACCATCAATTTATTTTTTTGTGTAAGGAATGTTTTAAATAATTCCATCTCTGCTTCGCCGGTTAGTGTAGTATAATGCACTCCCTGGTAATACATCATCAAAAATTCTTTCACCTTTTCTTTTTCGGTAATGTCTTCATCACTTTTTTTCAATACCTGCAGCAGGGTAATTTTTTTATCACTAAATTCAGGAAAAAGATAGGTGAATTGTTTCATCGCAAAAACAGATGAATCGGTTCCGTCGTAAGCAAAGACAATCTCATTGATCTCATCAAAACTGAAAGGCGCAATCATCACAGGGCATTTGGCATTTTCCAACAAATCTTTTACAAATACGGAAGGCCACCCGTCTGGTTCATTAAACGATTCATTGCCGTCGGTAATAATCACATCTGCAAAGAGACTCTCGCGAATTATATTGGATAAAGGATTTCCTTTCAGCCTGCGTATAGAATAAGATGCACAATTGTTGATGCACCTGTTTTCGAAAAGATGGATGTTAGCTTTTACCATACCAGGCAGCTCTGGTTCATATTCATGACTGCCTTCATTCACTACCAGTGTTTCCGCATACTCTTTTTTATAATTCTTTTCAAGAAACACACCCATAACCGATGACCGGGTAAAGTTGGCGATGTACGACGCAAAATCAATACCGGATGTTTTTACATCATGATCGTTCAATACGAGCAATATCTTTCTCATAAAAAATATTTTAATTTATTCCAGTGCTTTCATCATATCATCTTCATGAATGGCCATCACCGGTACATTGAAATGAAGAATAAAATCTTTAGATTCCGATTTATGAAATAATCCATGGCTTTTTGGCATTACAATCAGCAAATCCGTATTATGCTTCCTGGCCAGTGCGGATATACCTTCCATTATGTCGGCATCTTCTGTAAAATAAAATTTTGGGTTTAAGTATTCGAGTCTTTCCTGCAGCACCATATCATTGATGGTGTGCTTGTTTATTTCTTTTTCATTTTTACCGGCATAAAAAATATCCAGCGTTGCATTAAAATATTTTACCATCATTTCAATTTCGCGCACCGGTACATCATACACATCTTTCAGATCGGACGCCAATGCAATTTTCCTGAAAGGTTTGAACTCGGTGCCCGGGGGCACAATCAGCACAGGGAATTTCAAATGCCTGGCTGCATGCAATGTTTTGCTTCCAAGAAAAAAACGATCCAGTGCACCTTGGCTGTGGGTGCCCATTACGATGGCCAGTGGCTTCACCTCATTGCATAGTTCCCTGATCTCGTAATCCGCAGAACCGACTACATATTTAGTATCAATCTCAATGCTGTTGTTTGTTTCGGTCAGCAGGTTTCGCTTCAGGTTTTCCAGGTCTTCTTCTTCATTCATCGAGTTAAACACTTCTTCCGAAACAGGATATTCCCCCACCGCCAATGGCAGTTCCTGCACATGCATCAACACAAGTTTGGCATGAATGTATGCAGCCATTTTTGCTGCAAACACGCAGGCATTATTAGATACTCCGGAAAAATCTACCGGTGCGATAATCGTTTTCATAAAAAATATTTTTAGCAAATATGAAATTAGGAATAAGAACTACGTGGAAATATGATGAGGATTACCGGTATGAGTGATGTTGGTCAGGTGTGACATTTTTAGATAAAACAAAGTATTAAATATAAGATGATGGCTGTTCTTTTTCCACCGTACTTTCGTATCACTCATGATCAACGATACAACTCTTCATCTCGCAAAAAGACTTTGGGATTATCATCATTTACATCATGCATTGGAACCGTCAGATTGCATACTTGCTCTCGGCAGTCATGACCTGCGTGTGGCAGAACGCGCTGCAGAACTGTATTTGCAACGCCTAGCGCCGCTGGTTGTTTTTTCCGGTGGGCTTGGCAATCTTACCAAAAACTTATGGACAACACCCGAAGCCAATCTGTTTGCGGAGCTTGCAGTAAAAATGGGTATTCCCGAAAAAGATATTTTAATAGAAAATAAATCAACCAACACGGGTGAAAATATTTTGTTTACACAAAAACTATTGGCAGAAAAAAATTTATCTCCTGCATCATTCATCGTAGTGCAAAAGCCTTACATGGAACGCAGAAGTTATGCGACTTTCAAAAAACACTGGCCGGATAAAAAATTAATTGTTACTTCTCCGCAAATTTCTTTTGAAGAATATCCAACGGAAGAAATATCCATGGAAAGAGTAATCAACATTATGGTGGGCGATTTACAAAGAATAAAATTTTACCCGGGAAGAGGCTTCCAGGTTTACCAGGAAATTCCGGGCAATGTATGGGAAGCATACGAGCAACTTATTGCAGCAGGATATGATAAGCACCTGATGAAAGAATAATCCCTCATCAAAGTTGCGATGCATTAAACATAACGGCAATGCCTATACGAAAAAAACGAAATTGATTACTGCACCGCCCATGCAAGCCCGTCAGGCCCGCCACCAACATCTATCCGATGAATAACTGCTAAAGTTTTAAGATCAATAACAGCTACATAATTGTCGGGGGTACATGCAACAAATGCACGTGATCCATCCGGTTCCATCAATATTCCGGCAGCACCATGACCAATATTGATTCGCTTCACTTCTTTACGGCTTTTGCCATCAAAAACAAATACATCGCCTTTAGAAAGGCTTGAAATAAATACAAGCTTACCGTCAGGAGTAAACTTTAGCCTGTTTGCTCCCTGCACATTTGCATCAATTGTTGCTATAAGTTTTTTTGATTTCACATCAATGATATGAATCGTTCCATCTTCTGCAGATGCCGTCCATAATTCACTGCTGTCGGGCGATACATCAAAGCCTTCTGAACCGCGGGATACGGGAATGATGGTTTGTTCCCAGTTCTCACGATGCTGCATTGCTCCGGGAGGTGGTGTAAATTTTCCGGATGGCATGAGTGTATCCACTAAAATACTCACCGTGCCGGATGAAACATTTGTTGTATAAATTCTTTTTGCATTATTGGTTACATAAATCATGTGTGTTCTATCCTGCCCTGTTCCCATACTCCAGTCAAGCTTACCAGATGCAGGATCGTACCTGCCAAGAGATTTGGAACCTTCTGCGGTGAACCAAACTTTGCCATCAGCAAAGGCAAGCCCATGCGGCCCCCACAATGGTCTTGAATCAATATTTGCCAATGGTTTTTGTTCAATAAGATCAATTACATTAAGCTCATGCAAACTGCCGCCACCATAAATAGATACATAAGCTGTTTTACCATCCGATGAAGCAATTACTTCATGCGGATCGCTGCCAACTGGAATACGTGCAATGACATTGTACATGGCAGGATCCACGATTGCTAATGTATGATTCGTTTTAGAGAGAGCCAGCAAAAGCTGTCGTGGAGCGGGTTGTGCATTGCATGCAGTGGCAACAAATACCAGCAATATTGTAATGCAAATATTTTCCCCGATTAACTCATGCAGGCAATATTTTAAGTTTTTCATACACTGAATATTTTAGTACTTTATTTCTAAAATCTCCTTTACCAAAAAATTCCAAAGAACAAACCTGCCTGCCGGTAGGCAAGTTCCAAATTACAAATAATAATTAATTCAAAAGTAAAAATTTATAATTCATTTATTTGAGATTTGAGGTTTGTATTTTTCATTTTGTATTTTATGATTTGGTTCTGATTATGCAGTCATTTTATACCATCACACCTGAGTTTCATCTACATTCTTTTTGAGTTTGTCGCTATTTTTTATCATTACAAATTAACTCCTCTATTTTTACAGGGTGGATAAAATATGGTATAAACGGAAATGGGTAATTGTATTGCTGCATGCCTCGGTGTGGATTTTACTTTTTTTAATTCCATTCCTTCTTCAGCAATCAGCAGATCATGGCCGCCAGGAGCATAAGCCCGTCAATCATGCCTTTACCTACCTGGCCATTTTCAGCGATGCATTATATATCATGTTGTTTTATTTTAATGCATACATAATGGTGCCCGGGTTTTTTTACAAAAAAAAGTATTGGGCTTATTTCTTTTTTCAATTGCTGATTATTTCTTCGTTTTGTGTTTTGCAAATGCTGTTTTTCGAATTTTTTATTAATCAGCCATTCCGGATTAGCGGCTTTTTCTTTTTTAATCTTTTCCCCTACCTGTTTATTATCGCCTGCAGCATTACATATCGCGTAATACAGGACCGGGTTGAATTAGAAAGGATCAACAATGAACGCGAAAATGAAAACCTTAAAACAGAACTCACCTTTCTGCGTTCGCAGGTAAATCCGCATTTCATGTTTAACGTGCTCAATAACATGGTAGCACTTGCACGAAAAAAATCGGACTTACTCGAGCCTTCGTTGATAAAACTATCTTCATTGTTGCGATACATGTTATATGAAACCGACGAACAAAAAGTACCGCTTGAAAAAGAAGTAGAATATTTGCGCAGCTATATTGATTTGCAACAACAGCGGTTTGGAAGCATGGTGAAATTAAATGTGAACATTCAACCTCCGGACAGGAGTTATGAAATAGAACCGATGTTACTAATTCCCTTTGTGGAAAATGCATTTAAACACGGTACGGGAATAATTGATGCGCCGCAAATAGACATTAACCTCCGGGCTGAAAAAGACGTTTTGGAATTTATTGTCAGCAATAAATATAACCCGGATACAAAAGAAACAAAAGATGATAGTTCAGGTATCGGCTTGTCTAATGTGAAACGTCGTTTAAATTTGTTGTATTCAAAAAACCATTCATTAGCGATAACAGATAATGACAACTGGTTTAAAATCGTGCTGCAAATAAAACTTCAATAATGCTGCGTTGCATTGCCATAGATGATGAGCCGCTGGCGCTGGAACTGTTAGAAGATAATATCAGCAAAATCCCTTTTTTGCAATTGGTAGCCACTTGCCAAAACCCTTTACAGGCAATGGAAGTAGTGCAACGCGAACAACCCGATTTAATCTTTTTAGATATTCAAATGCCCGGGCTTACCGGTCTTCAGTTTTTGCAAAGCCTGCTACAGCGGCCCATGGCTATTTTGATCACTGCTTATGAAAAATATGCGCTGGACAGTTATAACCTCGATGTAATTGATTACCTCGTAAAGCCGGTATCTTTTGAAAGATTTATGAAAGCATGCAACAAAGCGTATGAATTATATCAACTAAAAACTGCATCAAAAGATCCATCGAAAGAAAACCGGCCCGATTACATTTTTGTAAACGTGGAATATAGTCTTGTAAAAATTATGCTTGCAGATATTATGTGGATCGAAGGGTTGAAAGATTATATCAGGATTCATTTGCATCATTCAAACAAACCCATCGTTACACGCATGAACATGAAAACGATGGAAGATGAATTGCCGCCGGATAAATTCATACGAATTCATAAGTCTTACATCATTGCCGTTCGCTACATATCTTCTATCCGAAAAAACAGTGTTTTTATTAATGAAACAGAGCTTCCCCTCGGAGAATCTTATAAAGATTCACTACACCACATTACGGGCAATAAGAAAGGATAATTTCATCGCTCATTTACGCACCAAACGATGCAGCATAATTCAAGCTGCGGTTTTCGTCGCAAAAAACAGGGAAGTTGTCTCATTTGAAAATTTCAGGATGTAGCGGGATGT
>Ga0209178_1000123_pt1 | contig 19616 bp, 9 predicted proteins | sample GAAS200_FD_187521 | JGI IMG/M metagenome (GOLD analysis project Ga0209178, IMG submission 187521) | Agricultural soil microbial communities from Georgia to study Nitrogen management - GA AS200 (SPAdes) (version 2) | ecosystem: Environmental > Terrestrial > Soil > Agricultural land | place: USA... | reverse complement strand
GCGCGTCGAGATATTGCGCGCGCGAAATTCGCGGAATCAGTTCCATCGCGAAAGCCGTGATTTTCCGGTCGCGCAGCAGCTTCACTTCCTCCACGTGCTGCCGCGCATTCACGAAGCACGCCAGCAGCGTGCCCTCGCGCATCTGCCGGATGCTCTCGGCCTTCGGCACGTTCACGCCGAGAACAATGTCCGCCGAGCGGAAAAGCTGCGCCGCATCGCTCACCATCGTCGCCGATTTCGCGTAACTCTCGTCGGGAATCCCGCTCGCCGCTCCCGCGCCGGCTTCCACTTGCAGCTTGATTCCCAGCTTCACCAGGCGCTCCGCGGCTTTCGGCACGATCGCCACGCGTTTTTCGCCCGCCTGAGTTTCCCGGGGGACCGCGACCTGAATTTCCATCAACCAGACTCCCCTGAAGTCCGACTCCGAGGATTTAGAGCGCCTGCCAGAGCCGTGCGTTTCCGAATAATCAAACGCGCAAGCATATCAGAGGACGCAGATTCTTGCAGGCATTGAATTGGCGTAACGGGCAACGCGCCCCGCTTCCACGCCTTCGCTTGCCGCCGCCATTCCCGGCAATCTCAATAGCTTCCGCTTTGCTCCTGCGCACCTCGCCATCTGACCCACCCCGGGCATCTCTGCGTCTCTTGCGCAGCTTTATTTTTGTTCTTGACATACGAATTAGTTAGTACTATAAAATAGGTCCATGAGACCGCCGCACAGCACTTTGACCCCTCAGGAACTCGAGATCATGAAGCTCGTCTGGCAGCGCGATTCCTCAACCGTTCGCGATATTTACGAAGCGCTCCTTCAGCGCCGCAAGATCGCCTACACCACAGTGATGACCATGATGAAAATCCTCGAGTCCAAGGGCTATTTGAAAAAGCGGCTTCTCGATCGCGCTTACGTCTATCGTCCCGCGCGCCGCAAAGAGCAGGTCATCGGCAAAATGATCCGCGAATTCATGGATCGCGTTTTCAACGGCTCCGCCGAGCCGCTTCTCGTCCATCTCGTGAAATCGCGCCGCATTCGCGAAAAAGACTTGCAGAAAATTCGCCGCATGATCGAGGACGCAAAATGAACTCGTGCGCACCGCATGATGCGAATGGGAGGTCGCTTTGAACGCTCCGCTCTGGTTTTACAATCTCCTGATGTGGAGCGCCCAGGTCGCCGTCCTGATACTTGCCGCCGCGATTCTCCTGAGGCTTCTCCGCATTCTCCATCCGCGCGTTCTTCTCGTTCATTGGCGTGTGCTTCTCGGTGTAAGTCTCCTGCTTCCCTTCCTCGAATCGTGGCGTCGGCCGCAATCGATTCCAGCGATTTCGATTCCCTTCTCTGGACCTTTCCCAAGTGTTGCCTTAGCGCCCGCCGCTGCTTCGTCGCACTCGCAGTTGTTCTCGATCCCCTTCCTGGTGCAAGTCGTCGCCGTTGTGATTCTTTTCGGCATCGCCTTTCGTCTCGTGGCTCTCGCCCTGGGGCTCGTTAAATTACGTCAGCTTCACTGCGCAGCGGCCCAGATTCCCGCGAACTCGGATTCGGCACCGATTCTTGAACGGGCCAAGTCTCTTATCGCCGCTCACGCGGACTTCCGCGTCTCCACCCAGGTTGATTCGCCAGTCACATTCGGCTTCACTGCGACAATCGTCCTTCTTCCAGAAAGATTCTTTCAGTTGAGCTCGCCATCGCAGTCCGCCATCGCCTGCCACGAACTACTTCATGTCCGCCGCAGCGATTGGACGCACCACCTCGCGGAAGAATTTCTTCGCGCCTTGTTTTGGTTCCATCCCGCGATTCTCTGGCTCGTCGCGCGCATCCGCCTTGCCCGTGAACAGCTTGTCGATCTCGAGGTCGTGCGCCTCACTCATGCTCGCAGACCGTATCTCGACGCTCTGCTCGAGTTCACGTCCGGTCAGCGCCGCATCGCCGTCATACCCGCGCCGCCCTTTCTCGCCGAGCGTCAGCTCGTCGATCGAATTTCACTCTTGGTTAAGGAGGTTCGTATGTCTCGCACCCGTTTGATGGCTTCGCTGTCCGCTGCTGTGTTCTGTCTCGCCGCTTGCGCAGTTCTCGTTATTTCGGTTTTTCCTCTCAAAGCCGCGCCACGTCCGCTGAATTCACCTCTCGCCCAGGTTGCGGCGTCGCCAGCTAGTAATCCGGTCGTGGAAGCTACCTCCATCCGGACCGACATGGTCAAGCTCGGCGATATGCCCATACAGGTTCGCGCCTTCGCCAAGCTCGTTTCGCCTAACGCTTCCGGCAATTCAGTTGTGCGCGCGCGTATGCCGGAGTCCTTGATGACTGGCATTCGCCTTGGTCAAAACGCCTTGGTGGATACCCACCAGGAGATCCTGGGAGCTCGCGTGAGCCGCATTGCCGGCGAAGGTGAGGCGGGAACTCGCGCCGTCGATGTGACTCTCGACTCGCCGCTTCCCAATGGCGTTGATTCCGCCGCTACATTTGAGGTTATGATTCAGGTCGGCGAACTCAATGATGTGGTCTTTGTCGGCCGTCCGGCAATAGTCAGTGCTAACTCGGGAGGCTGGGTACGTGCTCACATCTTCAAGGTGGTCGAAGACGGCAGTGCCGCGCAGCGCATTAGCGTGGTATTCGGTCGCGCCAGCGCCGCTGACATCCAAGTCATCTCCGGTCTCCAGCCCGGCGACACCGTTATCCTCTCTGACATGTCGCCCTACGACAAATTCGCCCGCCTCCAAATCAAACGCTGATTGACCCGCTACGCTTCTCTCAGTTTCGAGCGTTTAGCCTGTCGGAGGCTATTCCGCCAGAATGGCCGCAGCTCCTGAGGAACGCAGGGCAGCCATTCTCAGAATGGAACGCCTCCGCCTCCATCGCATTGTCTTTCGTAGGGGCGACTCTTGGGTCGCCAGACGAAGATCCTGAGCTAAGCCGAAGGACGCCTGCGGGCGACGAAGAATCTGTCTTGGCTTGGCCGCGTGCCCATTCAAAATTTCCCCTTGCTTACCGAGGGGAGTATGTGTACTCTACTCTCGGTAACCGAGGAGAGTCTATGAGCAAGCCCAACGATTTGGTCCAGGGAACTCTGGATCTGCTGCTCCTGAAAATTCTCGCTCTCGAGCCGCTCAATGGTTTCGCCATCAGCCAGCGCCTGAAGCAGATCTCCGGCGACGTCCTGCAGGTCAGCGACGGCTCGCTCTATCCGGCGCTGCACAAGCTCGAGCAGGAGGGATGGATTCGCGCCGAGTGGCGCCCCAGCGAAAATAATCGCCGCGCGAAATTTTATTCTCTGACGCGCCTCGGCCGGCGTCATCTCGAAAGCGAAGCCTCCAACTGGGGCCGGCTCTCGGCCGCGATTTCGCACGTTGTCAAGCTTGAGGAAGCCTGAGCGCGTAGGAGGCTGACCGATGTCGCCTGAACATTGGATATATACCTTGCCTTTGCGCTTCCGCTCCCTTTTCCGCCGCCGTCGTGTCGATGCCGACCTCGACGACGAGCTCCGCGACCACGTCGCCCAAAAGACCGCCGCCTACGTCGCCAAGGGCATGAGCCCGCAAGAAGCTCGCCGCGCCGCTCTCATCGAACTCGGCGGCCTCGAACAAGCCAAGGAGGAATGTCGCGACGCGCGGGGCACGCAATTTATCGAGTCTCTCTTCCAGGACATTCGTTTCGCATTGCGCATCATGCGCAAAGCTCCTGTCATTACGACCATCGCCTTGCTATCCCTCGCGCTGGGCATTGGCGCGAACACTGCCATCTTCAGCCTTATCGATGCCGTCATGCTCCGCATGTTGCCTGTGCAGAATCCTGAACAGCTCGTGCAAATCGGGTTGAAACCTCGCATGAATCAAAATGCGAACACCACCGTAACGAATCCGATTTGGGAGCAGGTGCGCGATCATCAGGACGTTTTCTCCGGCGTTTTTGCCTGGTCGCCAAGAACTTTCGACCTCGCCAACGGCGGCGAAGAAAACGATATCAACGGCCTTTACGCCAGCGGCGGCTATTTCAACGTTCTCGGCGTGCGCCCTGCAGCGGGGCGTTTGCTTGCGCCATCGGATGACGTCCGCGGCTGTTCCGGCGTCGCCGTCCTCAGTTATGGTTTTTGGCAGGAACATTACGCTGGCGCGCAATCTGCCGTCGGCTCCTCGATCCGCCTGAATGGACACTACTTTCCAGTCATCGGCGTCAGCCAGCGTGGCTTCTCCGGAATGGATGTTGGCACGCCGTTCGCTGTTGCGATTCCCATCTGTGCGGCGGCGATTTTCGGAAGGCCTCTCGACGATCGCACCGCCTGGTTCCTCTCGATGATGGGCCGCCTCAAATCCGGCGCAAACATCGCGCAGGCTCAAGCTCGCATGAAGATCCTGTCGGCCCCGCTGTTCGGCGCCGTTGTCCCGCAGGATTGGAGCGCCGAATCGCAGGACAGTTTTCGAAAGCACACTTTCCTCCTGAATCCCGCATCCACGGGCGCTTTCGATGACTTGCGCCAGCAATACAGTCAGCCGCTCGAAATCCTGATGTTCGTCGTCGGACTCGTCCTGCTCATCGCCTGCGCGAACATCGCCAGCCTTCTGCTCGCTCGCTCCGCGGCGCGCCAGAAGGAAATTGCTCTGCGTCTGTCTTTGGGAGCCTCGCGAGCCCGTTTGATTCGACAGGTTCTCACCGAAAGCATCGTGCTTTCGGCCGCCGGTGCGATTCTCGGCATTCTCTTTGCGCGATGGGGCAGCGCGCTGCTCGTTCGTTTCGTTTCCACCGATCAGAGCCAGGTCTTTCTCGATCTGCAAATGGACGGCCGCATCTTGGCCTTCACCATTGGCGTTGCGGTGCTCTGCGGTTTGCTCTTTGGAATCTTGCCTGCGTTCCGCGCCACACGCGTCTCTGCCAGTTCTGCGATGAAAGAGGGCCAATCGCAAGGTGCAGGCGGGCGCTCGCAATCGGCTCTAGCGCGCTGGATTGTCGCTGTGCAAGTCGCTCTTTCGTTGATTTTACTGATCGGCACCGGTCTCCTCATTCGTACATTCACCAACTTGATGACGCTCAATCCGGGCTTCGACCGCAACAACGTCCTGCTGATCGACACGAATGTGCGTAGAGCTGGACTGCCCCAGCCCGCTCTCGTGCCGCTTTACGGCCAGATGCTTGCGAAATTGCAGGCGCTCCCGGGGGTCGTTTCCGCCAGCCAGTGCCTGCTATATCCGCTCTCCCCCGACGATGAGTGGACCTCCGAGGTTTCTGTGCCGGGTTATCAGCCGCCGCCCGGCGTTGTGCCGCAAAACTATTTGAATTGGGTCACGCCTGGATACTTCTCCACGATGCGCACGCCTCTGCTCAAGGGTCGTGATTTTGCCGCTCGCGATTCAGCGAACTCCACGCCCGTTGTCATCATCAATGAGTTGCTGGCCAATACCTACTTTCACGGACAGGATCCCATCGGCAAGCATATCCGGCTGGGAGGGCCGGAAATCGAAGACAAACCGCTCGAGATTATCGGCGTGGTGCAAAACGCGAAGCGCGATTCGCTGAATCAGGACTTTGTTTCAGCCGCGTACGTCCCGCTCGCTCAGGTTCAAAGCATAAGGGAAGACACCACGTTTGAAATTCGCACCGCCACGACGCCCGGCGCGCTGATTCCCGCCGTGCGTGACGCCATGGCCGGCGTAAACAAGTCTGCGTCCCTGCAATTCGCCACGCTGAAAGAGGTAGCCGACGATTCTGTCTCGCAGGAGCATTTGATGGCCGTCCTCTCCGGCTTCTTCGGTGGCCTCGCGCTTCTGCTTACCGCAATCGGCCTCTATGGAGTTATGGCCTACGTCGTCACGCAGCGCACGCACGAAATCGGCATTCGCATGGCCCTCGGTGCTCAGCAAACGTCAATTCTTCGCCTCGTCACGCGTGACGCAGCCTTCGTTCTGGCTGCCGGAATTGCCGCCGGACTCCTCGGCTCCCTGTGGGTTACGCATCTCGTGCGGCAGTTTTTATTTGGCGTAAAGCCCGGCGATCCCTGGTCGGTCGCGCTGGCGATTGCAACTCTCGTTGGCGTGACGCTAGTTGCTACTTGCATCCCCGCTCGCCGCGCCATGCGTGTCGATCCCATGGTAGCTCTTCGTTATGAGTAAGGAGGCCAGCTCGTGAAACCCGATCATTGGCTCTACACAATTCCTCTTCGTTTACGCTCCCTCTTCCACCGTCGCCGCGCCGATGCCGACCTTGACGACGAGCTCCGCGATCACGTCGCCCAAAAGACCGCCGCCTACGTCGCCAAGGGCATGAGCCTGCAAGAAGCTCGCCGCGCCGCTCTCATCGAACTCGGCGGCATCGAACAAGCCAAGGAGGAATGTCGCGACACGCGCCGCGTCCGCTGGCTTCAGGATTTGCTCCAGGACTTGCGCTTCGGCCTCCGCATGCTGCGCAAATCCCCGGGCTTCACCGTCGTCGCCATTCTCACACTCGCCCTCGGCATCGGTGCGAATGCGGCGGTTTTCAGTTGGATTGAGGGCCTGCTCATTCGGCCGTATCCCGCGGTCAGCCATCAGGAACGGATGTATGCGCTCGTGGGCTCGTCGCGCAGCGAGCCCGGCAATCCCGACATCTCCTGGCCCGATTTTCTTGACTTCGCGCGCAACTGCAAGCTGGTCGAGTCATTCATCGCGGACGAAATCGCGGGAGCTACGCTCGGCATTGGCAGCCGCTCGGAGAGCGTAACCGGAAGCATCGTTTCCGCAAATTATTTCGAAGCGCTCGGCGTCCGCCCGATTGTGGGCCGCGGATTCAAACCCGGCGAGGACACTGGCCGCAACGCCAATCCTGTCGTGGTCATCAGCTATCGACTTTGGCAGGAAATGTTCAATGGCGATCCCAACATCATCGGCAAGACGCAGCGCTTCAACAGAGTGCCGTTCACCATCATCGGCGTCGCGCCAGAGAATTTTTGCGGAACCTTCGTCGGCCGCTATATCGAGTTCTGGGTTCCTGCGTCCATGAGGCAGGCCCTGGGCGGCAGTTACGCGCTGGACGACCGGAACGCGCGGTGGATCGAGGGCTACGTGATACTCAAGCCCGGTGTCGCCCGTGCGCAGGCGCAATCTGAAATCTCCGCCGTGGCTGCCCGCCTCGCGTCCGCATATCCCGATGCGGACACGGGCCGTGACGTTTGCATTCTTCCGCTCTGGCTCACGCCGTTCAATCATGCGGGTGAATTGCTGCCAACGCTCGAAATCATGTCCGCCGTGGTCGCTTTTGTGCTTCTGATCGCCTGCGCGAATGTCGGCAATTTGCTGCTCGTTCGATTCTTTCTGCGCAGGCATGAAATGATGGTCCGGCTCGCCCTGGGCGCGGCGCGCTTGCGGCTGGTCAGGCAGCTTCTCACCGAAAGCCTCATTCTTTCGGTCTTCGCCGCGGTTGGCGGCTTGCTCGTCGCGCGCTGGTGCCGCAACGCGCTTGTCTTGTTTTATCCGTCCACCGCGTTTATCGCTTATCTGCCGGGCAAAATTGACTGGCGCGTTCTGGCTCTCAGCATCGGTGTCTGCGTGTTCGCCACCGTGCTGTTCGGGCTGATTCCCGCGGCTCAGGCGAGCAAGCTCGACTTGGCCGCGGCTCTTAAGTCGGAAATGGGCGGCCTCGTCAGCGGCCAGAGCCGCTCGCGCCTGCGCTCCGGACTGGTGCTCGTGCAGCTTTCGCTGAGCTTCGTGCTGCTCGTCGGCGCCGGATTGCTTTTGCGCAGCCTGCGCGCCATGGAAAACAGCAATCCCGGATTCTCCACCCGCGCCATGTTTACCTACGTGGATCTCTTCGGCTCCGGCTATGGCGCGCAGCGCGCCGAGGATTTTCAGAAGCAGTTGATTGGCCGGCTGCAATCTCTCCCGGGCATCGAGTCAGTGGCGTTTTCAAGCTTCATTCCGCTGGACCTCGCCTCTCCCTCATTCGGCGCCGTCAAAGTGGACGGATACGTTCCCCCGCCCAACGAGAAGCCAATCGTCCCCTACAGCAAGGTCGGCCCGCGCTACTTCTCCACCCTGAGTATCCCGCTCATCTCCGGTCGCGAATTTGCCGTCACAGACGACAAAACTGCCGCTCCCGTCGCCGTGGTAAACGAGCAAATGGCCCGGCAATTCTGGAATGGCAGGAATCCCATCGGCCAGCGCCTCGAAGTGAAGGGCGTTTCGATGCAGGTCGTCGGTGTGGTCGGCACGTCGAAATATCAGTACATTTCCGAACCGCCCAGGTCGTTCTTTTTCGTCCCGATATTGCAGAATCCCGAGTCGGGCGCCTATTTGAACATCCGAACTTCGATGCCGGCTCAAACCGTAGCTTCCACCCTGGGCAACGAGCTTCGCGCGATGGATCCGGATCTCGCGAACGATTCCCTCCTCACGCTGCAGGACGAGGTCAACCGCGCCACGTCCTCGCAAAGAGCCGCAGCGGCATTGCTCTTCGTCCTTGGCGGACTGGCTCTGGCCCTCGCCACCATCGGACTCTACGGTGTGATGTCTTACACTGTCTCGCAGAGCCGCCGCGAACTCGGCCTGCGCATGGCCCTCGGCGCGAACTCGTCCAACCTCCTCTGGCACGTGATCTCGCGCAGCCTACTCCTGACGATTTCCGGAATTGCGCTCGGAGCGGTTGCGGCATTGGAGCTCGCGCGGTTCGCCGCGAATATGCTGTATCACATCAGCCCGCGAGATCCTCTCGCGTTCGGACTCGCGTTTGCCATTATGACGTTCGCTTCGCTCGCCGCCTGCATTTGGCCTGCCTGGCGCGCGTCGCGCACGGATCCCATGCTCGCCCTGCGTTATGAGTAAGGAGGCCATTTCGTGAAGCCCGATCATTGGCTCAACACAATTCCGCTTCGATTGCGCTCCCTCTTCCACCGTCGCCGCGCCGATGCCGAACTCGATGATGAACTCCGCGATCACGTCGCTCAGAAAACCGCCGCATACGTCGCCAAGGGTATGAGCCCGCAAGAAGCTCGCCGCGCCGCCCTCATCGAACTCGGCGGCATCGAACAAGCCAAAGAATATTGCCGCGACACGCGCCGCGTCCGCTGGCTTCAGGATTTGCTCCAGGACCTGCGCTTCGGCCTCCGCATGTTGCGCAAATCCCCGGGCTTCACCACGATCGCCATCTTAACGATGGCCCTGGGCATCGGCGCCACGACGGCAATTTTCAGCGTCGTGGACGCCACTTTGCTTCATCCCCTTCCCTATCCGCAGCCGGACCAGCTTGTGCGCATCGAGGACGACCTTCCGGGCGTCGGCGCCCTTGATGTCGGACTCTCCGAACCCGAGTGGCAGGATTTTCAGCATTCCGGCATTTTCGAATACAGCTCTCCCAGTTGGTACGACGAGAACAATCTCACAGGTTCTTCTCAGCCGGCTCGCGTCCGCTTGATCATCGTCGCTCCCGATTATTTCGCGCTTCTCCGTGTGAAGCCCGAGCTGGGCCGCGCGTTCGATCCCGAAAATCATCAGCCCGGCTTCACCGGAGAAGTCCTGATCAGCGACAGTTTGTGGAAAGGCCTCTTCGGCGGCGACCCGCAAGTCCTGGAAAAGAGCATCCGCCTCGATACGGATCTCTATCGCATCATCGGCGTCATGCCCGCCGGATTTCACGACCCCGAGCGCACGCCCGACGAACGCAATGTCGAAGTCTGGGCCGCCACCAGTTTTTATGGCCCGCCCTTGCTCGACCACCCTCTTCGCAACCGGCGGAATATTCCCGAGGCGATTGCGCGTCTCAAGCCCGGTTTGACGCTCGCCGCGGCGCAGAGCCGCATGAACGCGCTTGTCGCTTCTTTGCAAAGAGAATATCCCGCCGACTATCCCTCGCAAACCGGCTGGGCCGTTCGGCTCGTGCCTCTCCAGCAGACCGTCGTCGGAAACATCCGCCAGTCGTTGATTCTGCTCTTCGGCGCTGTTGGCTTGGTCTTGCTGATTGGCTGCGTCAATGTGGCCAATCTCCTCCTCGCGCGCGCCAGCGTGCGAGGCCGCGAGATGGCCGTCCGCCAGGCGCTCGGAGGCTCTCGCACACGCCTCGCGCGCCAATTGCTGACCGAAAGCGTGCTTCTATCCCTCCTTGGCGGCGTGGCGGGTTTGGCGATTCTTTACGCCGCGCAAGGATTTCTCGTGCGCCTGGTCCCCGCCAGCTTGCCGCAGCTGACGGAAATTTCCATCGACTGGACCGTCCTCGTATTTGCAGTCGTCGCGTCTCTCGTTGCAGGCGTGATTTTTGGACTCGCGCCCGCGATGCACGCCGGCCGGCTCGATTTGATTCACATGCTCAAGCAGGAATGCCGCGGCTCCACGGGCTCCGGCCCTCAGGCGCGCACTCGCCGGGCGCTCGTCGTGACGGAATTCGCTCTTTCCCTGGTCCTGATGATCGCCGCCAGCCTCCTGCTTCGCAGTTTCTGGAGCTTGCTTAATGTGCGTCCAGGATTCAATTCGCAGAGTGTCATGTCCGTCCGCACAAGGCTGCCCTATCCCAACGTCGCCGCGAACGACAAGTACGCGACCCCTTCGCAGGCAACTATCTTCTATCGCGAACTCATTCGCCAAGGCATGACTCTTCCCGGAGTCGAAGAAGTCGCCATCGGAGAAAGCGCGGCGGTTCCGCTGGACTCCACGGGAAAAGAATTAAACCTGCTCGCCCACGGCCAATTCTTCTTCACGCTCGAAGGACGCGACATTCAAAGCGACCAAGCTCCAGCGGCGAATCGCACCATGGTTACGCCCGGCTATTTCCACCTGCTGGGAATCCCTCTGCTGCGCGGGCGCCTCCTCACCGAGTTCGACACCGGCGAGGCCCCTCAAGTCGCCATCGTCAATGAAGCCTTCGCGCGTACCTATTGGCCAAACGAAGAGGCACTCGGTAAGCGCTTCAAAAGCACTCGCGCCAATTCGCCTTGGATCACGATCGTCGGCATCATCGCCGACGCGCGCACAGACTCACTCGGGCTCGGCCATGTTCCGCAAATCTATCTCAGCCTCTATCAATCGCCGGAGCATCATCTCGCCATTCTCCTTCGAGGCCATCTCAACGCCGCCGCAATTCCCAAGCAAGTGCGCGAACAGATCCAGGCCGTCGATCCCTCTCTTCCGGTCTTCGGCGCGCAGATGCTGAATCAAACTGTTTCCGCTTCCCTCTCCGAGCAGCGCTTTTCAATGGAAATGGTCGCGCTCTTTGGCCTCACCGCCTTGCTTCTCGCCGGCCTGGGAATTTACGGCGTGATTTCCTTCGTCGTCAGCGAACGCGCGCACGAATTCGGCATTCGCCGCGCTCTCGGAGCGCATGACGGTGACATTCTGCTGATGGTCCTGCGCCAGGGACTCAGACTCGCCATCACGGGCGCCGCCGTCGGCCTCATCGGCGCATTAATCGTTTCGCGCTTGATGGCGGGCCTGCTTTACAGCGTCAGCGCCACGGACCCGCTGACCTTCGCTGCCGTCACGATTTTGCTCGCTCTCGTCGCCCTCGCGGCCTGCTACGTCCCCGCGCGCCGCGCCATGCGCGTCGATCCCATGATGGCTCTGCGCTATGAATGACGACGCCACCAGCACCGTCATCCTGCCTGCCCTGAGCAAAGTCGAAGGGAGCGAGCACAGCCTGCCCGCCGTGGAGGGCGAGTCGAAGGATCTCTACCTTCCGCGACTCGCCCCGTTCTCTCCGAACCGGGCCTCTCGCGGGGGCGCCTCTATCCCATGCTCGCACTTCTCAAATTAAGGAGCCGATTCAGAATGAACCTAAGAAGACTCTTTTTCCTGCTGGCAGCGCTTCTCCTTGCTGCCGGACACAGCGCCGCCCAGTCGCCCGCTCCACCCGCCGCCGGCACCGTCTTTCGCGACTGCCCTTCCTGCCCCGAAATGGTCGTTCTCCCTGCCGGCGCCTTCACCATGGGCTCGTCAGCCGAGGAAAAATCTTGGGCCGCGGCTCACGGTGGCAGGCAGGATGCCGTTGCTGATGAAGCTCCGCAGCATCGGGTCTCATTGCCGTCGTTCGCCCTGGGCAAATATGACGTCACTCGTGGCGAGTACGCGGAATTTGCGCAAGAGACGGGACACCCGGTCGGACAGTGGAACCCGCAGCGGTCAAACACCGCCGCCAGTCTGCACGGATTGAGCGTCGTCAATGCAAACGTAGTCTGGGCCGGTGGCACAGCCGGGACATTTCTCCTTACCACGGACGGAGGCCGGACGTGGCAGGCCGGAACCGTCCCAGGCGGCGAGAAGCTCGACTTCCGCGACGTCTATGCCGTCGACGCTGAAACTGCCTACCTGATGTCAATCGGCAACGGAATTGAATCTCGCATTTACAAGACCACAGATGCGGGCAAGACCTGGTCGTTGCAATACACGGAGCAGAATCCGAAAGCGTTCCTCGACTGCATGGCCTTCTGGAATCCCGCGCGCGGCATCGTGGTCGGCGATCCACTGGACGGCAAATCCGAGCTGCTGACAACTTCCGACGGCGGAGCGCATTGGACGCAGCTGCGGCCGGAGTCGCTGCCTACTGCAAAAGCCGGCGAAGGCTCGCCTGCTTCCGGCACATGCATCGCGACGTATTCCGAAAAGAAAGGAACGGAGAAAACTTGGCACGCATGGTTCGTGACCGAAAACGCTTCGCGCGTCTTCCATTCCGCCGATGCCGGAAAGACTTGGACGGCCTCCGATACGCCGCTCGTCACGGGCCTGAATCAAGGCGTTTTCTCCATCGCCGTTGTGGACGCCAATCGTCTCGCGATTGTCGGCGGCGACTACGATCATCCGCAGTTGGTGAAACCCAATTCCGCCTATTCCAGCGACAGCGGCAGGATGTGGAAAGAAAGCACCCGCCGTCCCGCTGGATATCGCTGGTGCGTCGCGATTATTCCCGGCACTCCCGGCCCCACCGCGTTCGCTGTGGGGCCGACCGGAATGGACTACTCGCTCGATGGCGGAAAAAATTGGGAGCACCTGAACGAAGTGAGCGCCAACACGATTGCCTTCGCCGACGCTCGCCACGGCTGGGCCGTCGGCGAGAAGGGACAAATTCTCAAATTCGAAGGCCCTTCGCCCGCCGGAGCAGCGCCATCAGCTGACGATGGTTGCGGTGCCAGCCGCGCCATCTTCAAATGGCAGAAGGATCCGAAAGTAACTTGGGAAAATCCCGGCTATCCGCAGACTGACCGTGACCCCGTCATCTGCGTGAGCTGGCAGGATGCGAAGGCTTATGTCGCATGGCTGAATAAGAAGACCGGACTTGCGGGCGCGTATCGTCTGCCCAGCGAATCCGAATGGGAGTACGCCGCGCGGGCCGGCGCCACGGGCAAATTCTGGTGGGGCGATGATGCGAACGGCGCGCCCAGCCACGCCTGGTTCCGGGACAATTCCGATGTCACTGGATGCGAGGGGATTCTGGGACTCTTCTGCACGGGCGGCCACACGCATCCGGTGGGCACAAAGCCGCCGAACGCTTTCGGCCTTTACGACATGTCCGGCAACGTCTGGCAGTGGACCGAGGATTGTTACGACAACAGCTACGCTCCTGCTCCCGTCGATGGACGCGCGAATGACGTCCCTTCGAGCGACCCCCAGGCAAACGACGGCCACGGCAATTGCCTACGCGTCGATCGCGGCAGCTCCTGGATGTTTCCGGCGTGGCTCTTGCGGCCGGCCACGCGCGAAAGGAATCCCGCAGACTATCGCAACGTCATCCTCGGCTTCCGCGTCGCCAGGTCGCTGTCCTAGAAAACGGCGATTGACGTAGTGGATTCGCTAGCCATCTATCCTTCTCGGCCTTGTCTGGCCGACAGACAACCTTAAATTTTCCCTCTTCCTTCCTGTTGCTTTCCAAAAGGTCCTGTGCTACTGTCCTGTTGGAAACCAAAATGTCCGTACCCGGAAAGGGAGCATGAAACAAAAATCCGATGTCCATCAGGGCACCTTGGCGCTGATGGTTCTCAAGACCCTCGATGTCCTTGGCCCTCAGCACGGCTACGGAATCGCTCGGCGCATCGAGCAGATCAGTAAAGACGTCCTCGCCGTGAATCAGGGCACTCTCTATCCCTTGCTTCTCAAACTCGAGCAGGAAGGCGCCATCGCGTCCGAGTGGGGCGCCTCGGAGAACAACCGCAAGGCGCGCTTCTATCGCCTCACGCGCAGCGGACGCAAACTGCTCCACGCCGAAGCTCGCGGCTGGGAACAGACCGCCGCAATCATCGAACGCTTCTTCAATGTAAGAGCGGGGGATTTGCCATGAGGACTCTCAGGCGCCTGCTTCGCCGTCTCTCGAATTTCGCAACCTTGCGCCGCGATGACCAGCGCCTGAAGGATGAGATCGAGGGCCACGTCGCTCTCCAGACCGCCGAAAATCTTCGCGGCGGCCTCTCGCCCTACGAAGCGCGCCGCCAGGCCCTCCTGAAATTCGGCCCCGTCGAATCCATAAAGGAAGACTATCGCGCCGAGCGCGGCATGGTCTTCATCGAAACTTTCCTTCAAGACCTCCGCTTCGCCTTCCGCATGCTGCGCAAATCCCCGGGCTTCGCACTGGCGGTTATTCTCACCCTTGCGCTTGGCGTAGGGGCAAACGTCACGATGATAAGCGTCGTGGATATGCTTCTCTTTCGCGTTCCCGCTCACCTCTTCAATCCGGAAGAAATCATGCGCGTCGACGCAGTGGACAAGACGGGAGGGCCGCAGATGGACTTGGCGAACTATCACGGCTACCGGCAATTGTCGGATAGTTCGCATCTTCTGGAACTTGCCGCACAAAGCTCTCCATGGGCAACGGACTATGGCCGCGGTTCAGGAGCACGCGAGATTCAGCGAAATTTCGTTACACATACCTATTTTGACGTACTCGGTACGCAGCTCCTGATTGGTCGTCCCTTCACAGCCGAGGAGGAGACTCGCCCAGGCGGTGCCACCGTAGCCATTTTGGGTTACGGCTTCTGGAAAAAGGCGCTCGGCGGGGACCCGAAAATACTCGGGCGCGACGTTCTTATTGATGGTAGAGCGCAGACAGTGATCGGCATTGCCCCGCGCGGATTCACGGGGCTTGATCCCAGCAGCGTGGACGTCTGGATGCCAATCTCGGACGGCGACGAGGGCGGGGGAAGAAATCCAATCACCGATTCAGGGACATGGTGGCTGCAAGTGATTGGTCGGCCTGTGCGCGGCGCGAATCGGGAACTGGCTTCCGTCGAGGCAACGAGCGCTTTTCGACATAGTGGCGGTAACCCTGATGAAACGATTCGCCTCGAGCCCTATTTGGCGACTCGCAAGACGGAGCCCTCCAAAGAGGCGCGGGTTTCGCTTTGGCTCATGGGAGTGGCCCTCCTCGTCTTTCTAATTGCCTGCGCGAACGTGACAAACTTGTTTCTCGTGCGAGTTATACAGCGGCGGCAGGAATTGGCCGTGCGGATACAGCTGGGTGCGACCCGCAGCCGCCTGATTCGCCAAATGCTTGTGGAGAGTTCGGTCGTTAGTCTGATAGGCGGCACGGCGGCGCTCCTGCTGGCTTACTGGGCGAGACCTCTGGCGCAGGCATACCTGTTGCCGCCAAACTTCTACGAAGGCGATTTCCTTAATTGGGGAATGTTGGGAATTGCCGTCTGCCTCGCCGTACTTGCGGGAGTGATCAGCGGAGTTTGGCCCGCATGGAAGGCCAGCCGCTCTGATGCGCTGCTTTCGCTGAATTCGGGCGGGCCGGTCCTTCACGAAAGGTCCAGCGCGCGTTCGGTGCTCCTCGCAGTTCAGGTGGCTCTGACGGTGGTGCTCAGTGTCGGAGCGGCGCTCTTTGTTCGCAGTCTTCGTAGCGTCCACGCGATCCAGCTCGGATTTGACGCGCCCCACGTGCTCGTCGCCACCATGGCATCCTCGGGATACAAGCCCGCGGAGATTAGCGCCGGATACGAGCGCATGCGGGAACGCGCGCTGACTCTTCCTGGTGTCGAACGTGCTGCTCTTGTTGCATATGTGCCCTTCGCTGGCTACAGCTTAATATCCTTTCGGGTCTCCGCCACCGATTCATCTCCCGCACGGGAAGTTAGTGCGGGGTTCAATGCTGTATCGCCGGACTACTTTGCGTCAATGGGTTTGCGGATCATCCAAGGCCGCTCTTTCTTGCCCTCTGACCGGATCGCTGCGCCGTTGACTCCGAATGTGAAACAAGGTTTGACAACAAAAGTCTCGTCACAAGCAAATCTTAATAGCGCCCCAATTCCGGCATCCGACCAGGCTGCTGCGTCGCTTGTTGCCATCGTGAACGAAAGCCTGGCAAGAGAAATCGCGCCAGACGGAAATGTTCTTGGCCGAATCCTCACCCCATATGACAAAAAACATTTTCTGCAAATCGTCGGCGTGGTTCCGGATGAGAGGCGCTATTGGCTTTTCGACGACTGGCCGCCAGGACAGCCGAAGGGCTCGCTGTATATGCCGCTCGATCAACCTGTGAACGGGCTGACCGATCTGTCTCCCAACCCTACGGGCCTTGTGATCAGAACCGCGGGAAAGCCGTCGGCCTTTCAGCGAAACGTCGCTTCTGCCCTCAAAGTGGTTGCGCCCGGATCGCGCTTCGTGGATGTAAGGCCAATCACCGAGCTCATCGACAAGCAAACGCTGCCCTGGCGAATGGGCGCCAGCGTGTTCCTCATATTCGGCGTGCTTGCCTTGGCGCTCGCGGCCGTAGGAACCTTTGGCATGCTGTCGTTCCTGGTGAAGTCCCGCACGGCGGAGATTGGTGTCCGAATGGCGCTGGGTGCAATGCCGGGCAATATTGTTCGGCTCGTCTTGGCCCGGGGGTTGCTCTTCGTCGGAATCGGAGTCGCAATTGGGATCGGGGCAGCCTTCGGACTTGCGCGACTCATGCGATCGCTTCTCTATGGAGTCGCGCCCACAGATCCTGTGAGCTACCTGCTTGCCGCAGGTGTGGTCCTCATCGTAGCCCTCGCGGCCTGTTACTTCCCTGCCCGCCGCGCCACCCGCGTCGATCCCATGGTCGCACTTCGTTATGAGTAGTCCATTTCCATTCCGAATCAGCCACTTTACTCCCATCAGAGGGGAGCATCACTCATGATATCCATTCACCGGCTTTTCACGCGCCTGGCAAACTTCCTCACGCGCCGCGACGACCAGCGCCTGAAGGATGAGATCGAGGGCCACGTCGCTCTCCAGACCGCCGAAAATCTTCGCGCCGGCCTCTCCCCCTCCGAAGCCCGCCGCCAGGCACTCTTGAAATTCGGCCCCGTCGAATCCATCAAGGAAGACTATCGCGCCGAGCGCGGCATGGTCTTCATCGAAACATTTCTTCAAGACCTCCGCTTCGCTCTCCGCATGCTCCGCAAATCCCCGGGCTTCACGACAGTCGCCATCCTCACTCTCGCCCTCGGCATCGGCGCCAACACCGCCATCTTCAGCGTGGTCGACGCCGTCCTGCTCAAGCCGCTTCCCTACCAGGATTCCAGCCGTCTGGTCGTGGTCTGGGAAAACGAGTTGCCCCATGGACTTGTTCGCAACGTCGTTTCGCCGCCGAATTTCGTGGATTGGCAGGCACAGAATCGCGTGTTTCAAGACATGGCCTATCTTGCGGACACCCGTTCGAATTTGACCGGCGGCGTTCAGCCGGAACAGGTTGACGAACAGAACGTTTCTTCCAATTTCTTCGACGTCCTGGGCACCAGGTTTGCCCTGGGCCGCGGATTCACCGCCGCGAATGGCGTGAAAGGAAACGACGATGTCGTCGTCCTCAGTCACGCTCTTTGGAGAGACCAGTTCGGCTCCGACCCCGCGATAGTTGGCAAAAGTCTCGAATTGAACGGCACGAAGTGCGCCATCCTCGGAGTCGTGCCGCAGGACTTCGACTCGTTTATCTCCCAGGGCTCACTCACGGGGGAACGTCCGCAACTCTGGACTCCCTTCGTCTTCCCCGAAACTTTTTACAAGCACGCAAATGTTGGCCGCTTCCTCACCGTGGTTGCGCGGCTCAAGCCGGGCGTGACCTTTTCGCAAGCCCAGGCGCAAATGAACGTGTTCGCCAGCGGAATGTCCCGGAAGTTTTCGGATGATTTGGATTGGGGCGTAACGCTCGTCCCCGTCCGCGAGGAAATCTCCGGCTCCGTCCGGCCCGCATTGCTCATTCTTTTCGGCGCTGTCGGATTTGTTCTTTTGATTGCCTGCGCCAATGTGGCCAGCCTGCAGCTTTCCCGCGCGACTGGCCGCACGCGTGAAATGGCGGTCCGCACGGCGCTGGGAGCCGGCCGTTGGCGCATCGCGAGTCAGCTCCTCACCGAAAGCATCCTGCTCGCGGCAGCCGGCGGAGGCTTGGGAATGCTCCTCGCTGTCTGGGGCGCCAACGCCCTGCTTCAGGCGAGCCCGCATAATCTGCTGGATCTTTCCCGGGTTTCGGTTGATCCGCGTGTTCTCGTTTTCACCGCCGGCGTCACTCTCTTCGCAGGATTGCTTTTCGGCTTTCTGCCTTCCTACGTCACGGCGCATACGCAGATTGCTTCCGCGTTGCAGGAAAGCAGCCGCGGAACTTCCGCCGGCAGCCGGAGCCGCGCCATTCGCAGCGTCTTCGTCATTGGCGAAATCGCTCTGGCTCTCATCCTGCTTTCGGGCTCGGGCCTGCTAGTGCAGAGTTTTGTGCGCTTGATTCGCGTCAATCCCGGCTTCGATTCCGGCCATCTTTTGACCTTCAAGCTCAATCTTCCTGTTAAGCAGTATAAGAACGACGCCGCATGCATCGCATTTTTCAACGCGCTCTTCGATAAACTGCGCCAGATTCCCGGCGTGCGCACTGTCAGCGACGAAAATCTGCCGCCATTCTCGCTTTTCTCCGGCGAAGGTGTCGCGACAGGCGTCGCGCTCCCGGGCCAGGAGAATCTGCCGTCTTCGCAACAAGCCGACGCCGCGGTCCGGGTCGTCGGCCCGGACTATTTCCGCGCCATGGCGATTCCCATGGTGCGCGGTCGCGTGTTCAACGCCGATGAATTCGCCGAGGCAAGGCACGTCGTCATCATCAATCAGGCTTTCGCGGAAAAGAATTTTCCGCGAACCGATCCCATCGGCCTGAAAATCACCATCGACATGAAGGACCAGAATATCCCCAGCACCATCGTCGGCGTCGCTGGCGACGTTCACGGTGCCGATCTCAGCGCCCGCCCGTGGCCCACGGTTTACTGGCCCTATCCCGAACTTGCCTACAATGGCATGACCATCCTCGTCCGCGCGCAGGTCGCGCCGCTCTCCATCCTGCCCACGGTCCGCGAAATAGTCTCCGGCCTCGACAAAAATCTTCCCATCGCCAACGTCGCCACCATGGACCAGATGATCTCCGATTCCGTTTCGCGCTCGCGTTTCATGATGTTTTTGCTGGCGGTTTTCGCGGCCGTTGCTCTCGTCCTCTCGTCCATCGGCATTTACGGCGTGATGTCCTACGCCGTCGCGCAGCGCACAAACGAAATCGGCATTCGCATGGCCCTCGGCGCGCAGCGCAGCCACGTCTTGCGCCTCATTCTCGGCCAAGGCTCGCGTCTGATTTTGTCCGGCATCGTCATCGGCGTCAGCGTTGCGCTGGTGCTCACGCGCCTGATGTCAACTCTGCTCTTCGGCGTCGGCGCAAGGGATCCTCTGACCTTCGCCGGCGTCGCGCTTCTTCTCGCCCTCGTGGC
>Ga0209178_1000122_pt1 | contig 19628 bp, 16 predicted proteins | sample GAAS200_FD_187521 | JGI IMG/M metagenome (GOLD analysis project Ga0209178, IMG submission 187521) | Agricultural soil microbial communities from Georgia to study Nitrogen management - GA AS200 (SPAdes) (version 2) | ecosystem: Environmental > Terrestrial > Soil > Agricultural land | place: USA... | reverse complement strand
GGCGCGGCGATCACATCGCTGTCGCGCAGTTCGAAGGCGCCGTGTCCCTGGGTCACATGCTGCGGCGTGGGCAGGATGTTGACGTCAGCGCGTGCCGCGGGCAGGTACGACGCAATCGCAATGCAGAACAGGATGCCGGCCATCACACGAGACATGCTTTTCTCCACTCAACCCTGGATAGCGTAAAACCGGATGGCGTTGCCCCCGAACAGCGCCGCGCGTTCGTCGCCCGCGAGGCCCGCGAGATTGTCCGCCAGATTGAACCAGCGCGAATAGCCGGCCGCGAGGTTGACCACCGGCCAATCGCTGCCCCACAGCAGGCGCCGCGGTCCGAACGTTGCGAGCAGATGCTCGACATACGGTCGCAGCGCGTCGGGATGCCACGCGTCGCCGGCTTCGGTCACCAGTCCCGAGAACTTGCAGCTTACGTTTGGCAATTCGGCGAGCGCGGCGATTTGCGCGCGCCAGGGATCGATCACACGATGCACGATGTCCGGCTTCGCGGCGTGGTCGATCACGATCCGCAATGCCGGGTGCCGTTCGGCGAAACGCTGGAGGTGCGGCAGGTGCCACGGTTTGACCAGCGCATCGAAGCGCAGATCGTGCGCGATCATCGCCTCGATCGCCGGCGTCAAGGACGATTGCAGGATCCAGTCGCCGGGCAAATCCTGCAGCATCGGTCGCAAGCCGCGCAGTTTCGGATGCGATGCCAACGCGACGATGCGGTTCGCTGCGTCGGGTGCAGCAAGATCGGCCCAGCCTATGACGCCCGCGATGCGTGCGTCCTCGCGCGCGAGTTCCAGCAACCATGCGGTGTCACGCTCGCTCGGCTGCGACTGCACCGCGATCGCGGCGTCGACGTCCACGACATCCGCTTCGCGCCGCCAGTCTTCCGGCAGGAAGTCACGATGGATCGCGGCCAGTTCCGGCGGCGGCCATGTGCAATCGTTGCGGCCAATCCGCCAGAAATGCACGTGCGCATCGACCATCACGGCTGGATCGCTTTGCACTCACTCGGCGCGGTGATCCGCCATCCGGCCCACGCACATCGTCCGCACACCACCGCACCACGCGCGCCGAGAAGAGCCCCGGCCGCAGCCGGGGCAAGCACTCGACGCTGGAGCCCGTCAATCAAGTTTGTAGTTGATCTGCAGGAAAACCTCGCGCCCATCGTAGGTATCGCCCTGCTGGGTCGGGATGAATTCGAAGCCGCCTGAATAATAGGGAATGTTGCCCACGCGATCGAAGATGTTGTGCACGATCAGCGTCATTTTCACGCGCTTGTCGAACTGGTAGCCGACCGATCCGCTCCACGTGATCCACGGCTTGATCATGCCGTAATAGGGCGTGCACTCCGGATCGCCCTGCGACGGCATGATGCCGTTGGCCAGCACCTCGCAACCGCCGAAGTTGTTGTCACGCAGGGAACCGTAACGCAGGCCGGAAATCGACGCGTCCCACGCACCGCGGTTCCAGTTGAGGATGCCGGTCACCCTGCTGGCCACGTTCTGGTAACGCGTGTTGAGCAGCGGATCGGTGGGAAGCACGCGTTCCTTGTACGACAAATTGTCGGTGTACTGGATCGCCAGGTGGAAATCGCCCCAATTGCGGGTGGTCCAGCCGTAATCGAGCGACGCATCGATGCCGCTGACATACAGCGACGATTCGTTGATCGGACCGGTATGGATGGCGGTGATGTTGCCGTTCGCATCCCGGATCACGTCCGCAATCGCCAGTTGGCAATAGGCCGAACCGGGCGCGTGCGCCGTGTAGGGTGCGCCGCTGAGTTGCAGGCCAGTGATGCACCCCGCCTCGTCCGCCAGCAATGTGCCCTCGTCGATGTAGTTGATCGCATTGTTGACACCGGTGTGCCAGTAGTCGGCCGTGAACGTCAGTTGATCGACCCAGGGCACGTCCCACACCAGGCCATAGGTCCAGCCGTGGCCCGTTTCCGGCAGCAGGTTGGGGCTGCCGCCCTGGTACTGCGTGAAGTAGGTGGAATGCTGGGTCGCGGGACAGTTGAAGTCCTTGGCCTGGATGCACTGCAACGGGTCGGCATAGATGCCGATCGTCGACGCCGACTGCGTCTGGTAGATCGCCTGCATGTCCGGCGCCTTGAAGTTGGTGCCGTAGCTGCCGCGCAGCAACAGGCTCTTGACCGGCCGCCATTCGATGCTGAAACCCCAGGTCTTCGGGATGTCGGCGATACTGGCATCCACATACTTGTCGGCGCGGCCGGAGATATCGATGTCAAGGGTCGACAGCACCGGAATCCGGAACTCGGTCGCGAACGAATAACGATTGCGGCTGCCGCCACCGGTGTTGTAATCCTGGAACGGATCGCCAAAACTGGTGGTGTTGCCGCGTGCATCCGGCGCCAGCTTGTAGCCGTTGTGGTAAGCCTCCAGCACGGCGGCCCAGCCGATCGGCTTGTCGTCCCACGGCACGTTGAACAAATTTCCGTTGACGTTCAACGTGGCGTTCTGCATCCACGACCATGCGTTGTTCTCGCCGGCCACGCCGAACGTGGAATATTGCGCCGGCGTGATCGGATACCAGAAGCGTTGCTGGTTGACGTCGTACACCGGATACGTGGTGCCGTTGATCGTGGTGGTGCCGAGTTGCGGGCCGAAGAAGAAATTGAACATGCCCTGTTCGTTCAGGCCGGTGTAGTTCTCGTGCACGATGTACTTCTGGTAACCGAGGTTCAGATCCCAGTTGAAGCGGTTGTCGAAGACCGCGCCGCGCAGTCCGGCATGGACGTTCCAGTACTGTTCGTTGTCGTAGGTGTTGGCCTGCGTGCCCATTTCGGCATAGGTCAACTGGCGCAGGTAATTGGTGATGACCTGGCCCGTGCCCTGGTCATAGAACGGCACCGGCAACCCGCCCATCGGGTACGCGAACGGACGCTGGGTCTGCGACACGCCATGCGTGTCGTAGATCGCGACGGAGCCGTAGGCTTGCAGGTTGTCGTTCAAGTCGTACTCGCCCGAAATGCCGGCGTCGTTGCTTTGCAGGCCCGGCGTCAGTACCCAGTTGCGGAACAAATTGGGCTGCGTGCAGTACTGGCCATAGTCGGTGACCGGTCCGGTCACCTGGTCGCCATTCGTGCCGATGGTTTTCTTGTCGCGCCGCGCGAAATTCTGGAACGCCTCGCATGAACCCGGCGGCGGCGTGATGTAGTTGCCGTTGACGTCGTACAGCGACAGCGCGTCGTAGGTCTGGTAGCCGAACGTCCGCGCGCTGGGATTCCAGGTGCCGTAGCCGGCATCGGCCTCGGATTCCGTATATGGACGATCCTTCGCCCACAACGGCGTGCGATTGGTGTGCTCGAGGTTGTAGATGACGTGCCAGTGGTCACCCGAGCGGCCGCCTGTCCAGTTGAAGTCGCCATACTGGCGCGCACCGCGGGTTGCGCCACCAGCCGTGAGCTGCAAATCGTCGCCCTGGTACTGTTTCTTCAGGATCACGTTGACCACGCCGGCCACGGCATCGGCGCCGTAGATCGAAGACGCGCCGGAGGCGAGGATTTCCACGCGGTCGATCATCCCGGTGGGGATGTCGTTGTAGTTCTGGAAGTTGGTCTTGCCGTTGTTCGACTGCGGATAATCGACGACGCGATAGCCGTCGATCATCAATTGGGTGAATTGCGGACCCATGTTGCGCAGGTTGAGCTGACGGGCGTTCACCGAGGTGGAACCCCAGCTCGGCGGCGTCTGCGCCCTGCCGACCTGCGGCAGCGAGTTCATGAATTCCCAGAGCGTGGTGAAGCCTTCCTTCTTCATCTGCACGCCGGTGACGGTCATCACCGGCTTGGCGCCTTCGATCTCGGTGCGCGGAATGCGCGAGCCGAGCACCACGACCTCCTTGAGGGTCTTCTGCGGCGCGGAAGGTGGAGGCGTCGACTGGGATTGCGCGGGATTCGTATCCTGCCCCTTGGCGGTCTGCGCCATGGCGCCCAGTGGCAGCAACAACGCCGACGACATGGCCAGCGCGAGCACATTTCGATGAAGCATGACGTGTTGCATGACGACTCTCCCGGATCGGCCGCAGCCATGGTTCAGTTTTGCAAACGTGGTGCACCAATGAAACCCCTGTGCAACGCATGGTAAATCCTTCGAAAGGCCGTGGGAAGTCCCTGCCGTTGCCGGAAGTTGCTGCGATGCAGCGAAATTGGACGTCTAACTGCGTACGGCAGGAATGCGCAGCGTCCACGCCGGCGCGTCGGCCAAATGACGTCGCGTGGCCTCGGACAACTCGATGCGGAAGCCCGAACCGCTCGGCTGCCATGTCACCGGCTGCGGCACGCCCAGCAGCTGCAGATGCGCACCTGCCGCAGGCTGGAAGCTGTGCAATTCGATCGTTGCCGGCGGCACCTGCTGATTCGCGTCCGCAAGGTAAATCGCATTGACGCTGCCGTCCTTGAGCTGCGTGAATCGGAACTTGCCTTCCTGGTAGGGCGCGATGGCGCGGCTCGCGTGGATCGCGGAACCGTTCACCCGCATCCATTCGCCGATCGCCTTCAACCGCTCCAGTGCGGTCGCGGGCAGTTCACCGTTGCCTTGCGGGCCGATCCCCAGCAACAAGTTTCCGCCCTTGGCGACGATCTCGACCAGCGTGTGCACCAGTTCGCGCGGCGACTTGTATTTGTCGTGCGGATTCCAGGACCACGAATCGCCCATCGTCATGCAGGTCTCCCACGGATACGGCAGCGGGTGCTTCGGCACGGTTTGCTCGGGCGTGCGGTAATCCTCGTACGGTCCACCGTCGGCGCGGTTGACCAGGATGATGCCCGGCTGGTTGCGGCGCGCGGTCGCGGCGAGACGCGGCATGTCGATGTCCTGCGCCCACGGCACTTCCATGCCGTAGGCCTTGGCGTCGGGATGGTCTTCAGCGTTCACCCAACCCGCGTCCAGCCACATCAGGTCGATGCGGCCGTAGTGCGAAGTGATTTCGTCGATCTGCTTGTGGGTGAACTCGACGAAGTGCTTCCACGTCTCCGGATACTTGCGCACGTCGTAGTTGTTGTTGCGCGTCGGCGTGGCCCAGCGCGGCGACCAGTAATCGGGCGTGTGCCAGTCGGCCTTGGAGAAATACGCGCCGATGCCGAAGTCGCGCGCGCGGAACGCATCGAACAACGCCTTCGCGACATTCGCCTTCGGGTGCGTGTGAAACGGCACGTCAGGCGCGGTGATCCTGTAGTTCGTCGTCGCCGTGTCGAACATGCAGAAGCCGTCGTGGTGCTTGGTGGTGAACACCACGTAGCGCATGCCGGCCGCGTGCGCGGCCTCGGCCCATCGGGCCGGATCGAATTTCACCGGATTGAACGTCTTCGGCAATTGTTCGTAACGCCGCTTCCACTCGACGTAACCGACGTCGGCGGGACGCTTGCACCACGGCTCGTCCTCGGAACACAGCGTCCACGATTCGACGATGCCGAGCTGGCTGTAGGTGCCCCAGTGCAGGATCAGACCGAATTTCCAGTCCGACCATTGCGCGAGTTTCTTGACGACCAGCGGATCGGTTTCCGGAATGTAGCCGTCGCTTGCTTTCTTCGCAGGTGCGGCAGCGGCCAATGCGGGACGCGCGGCGACGCGTGCCAGCAATGCCAGCGCGGCAGCGCCTTGCAGGATTTCGCGACGTGTGGGCATGACAAACTCCGCTCATTTCGTCATTCCCGCGTAAGCGGGGACCCAGTGACTTTGATCATTCGCGAAAGTCACTGGGTCCCGGATCGCCGGTTCGCGGCGTCCGGGATGACGAGCAAAAAATCTAGCTGCCGGCAAAAAAAACTAACCGCCGGATTTCTTTTCGGGATCGAACAGCTTGATCGGCCCATCCAGTTCCAGCGCGATCACCGTGACGTCGGGATCGAGCGCGTAATCGGGCACGTCGATGGCCAGCATCGCCGGTGCGCCACCCAGCGTCGCACCCAGCCGCTGCGGATTGAGGATCGTGCCGTTGCCGACCACGCGCGCGACAAGCACGCGATTCGCGAGTCCCTTCACTAACACGGCGCCGCCGGGCTTGCCGTCCACGAACAGGTACAGCGTCTTGCCGTCTTTCGAAAGCGTGCTGTCGCCGAGGTAATAATCGTGCGGAATGCCGGCCTGGCTGCCGTAGATCGCCTCCTGGTTTTTCTTCACCCAGCGCCCGACCTGTCGCAGCGTATCCGCCTCGATCTTCGGGATCGTGCCGTCGGCGCGCGGACCAATGTCCAGCAACAGGTTGCCGCCCATGTCGAGCGTGCCGGAAAGGATCCGGATGATTTCGTACGGCGTCTTGAAGTGATCGTCGTTCGGCTGCCAGCCCCACGAATTGTTCATCGTGAGGCACAGCTCCCAATACTTGTCGGGCGGCCGGGTGATCGGCACGCCCTGCTCGGGCGTGCCGTAATCGCCGAAGCCCGGCAGGCGTCCGTTGATGATGGCGTCGGGATTGTTCGCACGGATCCAGTCGTGCAGCGCCTGCGCGTGCCATTCCTCCGCGCTGTGTTCCCAGCCGCCGTCGAACCAGTAGAGGTCCGGATGGAAGCGGTGCGTCAGGTCATGCACCTGGTCCTCGTAATACGTGACGAAGCGCTGCCAGCGCGCCGGATCGTCCTTGATTTCGTAACGCGGGTGGCCTTGCGTGAAGGCCGGATACAACGGCGACGACCAGTCGATCAGCGAGAAGTACAAGCCGACCTTCAGGCCGTCCTTGCGCAAGGCATTGACAAACGGCGCGACCAGATCGCGATGCGCGGGCGTGTCCTTCACGACGTTGAGGCCCTGCTTTGTGTCCCACAGCGCCATGCCGTCGTGGTGCTTCGAGGTCAGCACCGCGTACTTCGCACCGCTGGCCTTGATCAGGTCCGCCCACGCCTGCGGGTCGTAGTGGCTCGCGGTGAAGCCCTTCGCCTGCTTCATGTAATCGGCGTAGGAAACGTAGCCGTCGAAGAACGACCACGATTCGGTGATGCCGTCGACCGCGTAGATGCCCCAATGGATGAAGATGCCGAACTTGGCGTCGGCGAACCATTGCATGCGCGCGACCTTGGCGGCGTCGGCCTGGGCCTGCGCGTCGCTGGCCATCGTCGTCGGTTTCGCAGCCAACACCGGCGCCGCCACACAGGCCAGTGCACACGCCAGGGCGCCGGCAAGGATCCTTTTCATCGCGTGCTCATGCCGTCAGGTCCCGGGAAATCGCCGCCACCGCTTCGCGCAAAGCGTCCAGCGCGGCCTTCATCGACACCTTGACCGGCTTGCGCTCGACGTACGGAATGGTCAGCGCGCCCGCCGCAGCGCCGCGGCGCAGGATCGGCGCGGAAAGATCGGTCACCGCATCCACGTCGCCGCTGGGCAAGGTCGCGTAACCCTGCGCGCGAATCCCGTCGGCCTGCGCGACGAAGCGTTTGCGCTTGTGCAGCGTGCCGGCGGCGTCCATCAACGCGAGCCAGTGCTCACGTACCTCGTCACTCTGGAACGCGAACAGCACCGCGCCCGAGGTGGAACGCGACAACGGCAACCGATGGCCCACGCGCACCACGAAACCGATGTCGTCGGGCGGCTCGACGCGCGCGATCACCACCATCTGGTCGCCCGAGGCGACCGCGAGATGGCAGGGCTGCAGCACGTCGCGCGCCAGCCGATGCATCACCGGCAGCGCTGCTTCGACCAGCGACTTCATCGGTGGCCGTTCCATCCCGAGCAGGAACAGGCGATTGGTCAGCGCGTAGCCCGAATCATTCTCGCGTGCGATGTAGCCGCGCTCCTCCAGCACCTGCAGCATCCGGAAGATTTCGCCTTTCGAATAACCGATCGCCGACGCGACGCCCGTCATCGTGAGCGGCGCATGCGCGCGCGCCAGCAATTCGAGGATGTCGAGACCCTTGTCGAGTGCAGGCGCGCGATACTTGGCTGGCTTGTTGGTCATCATCGTCCCCGCTCGCGTTGGATTCCGGGCGCAACCCTGCCCTCGTTCGGAAATATCGGAGAACCGTCGCGAGCGGGCTCAGCGCTTGCGCGGCACCGTGGCGCAGCCTCGTGCATTGGCGAAGCTGGATTTTATATTTACAACGCAACGAATCACAAGCTAGTATCGGCCCATCGGTGCCTTCCGGCAAGCGCAAGGTTGCGATGCTCGCTTGCTGGCGGCGCTTTTCTCCCCCTCCGACGCGGAAGACTTCACGTTCCCGCCATGTCCAGCGCCGATATCACTCCATCACGCATTCCTGCCGCGCGCGCTTCGCTGCTGGCGTTCGCGCTGATCGTCGGGCTGTTCTTCCTGTGGGGCGTCGCCAACAACCTCAACGACATCCTGATCAAGCAGTTCAAGAACGCGTTCACGCTCAGCGATTTCCAGGCCGGGCTGGTGCAGAGCGCGTTCTACCTCGGCTATTTCCTGCTGGCGATCCCTGCCGGCATGTGCATGCGCCGCTTCGGTTTCAAGAGCGCGATCCTGGTCGGCCTGCTGTTGTATGCGCTGGGCGCGCTGCTGTTCTGGCCCGCCGCGGCCACGCAGACGTATGCGATTTTCCTGTGCGGCCTGTTCGTAATCGCGAGCGGGCTGTCGTTCCTCGAAACCTCGGCCAACCCGCTGGTGACGGTGCTCGGTCCGCCCGAAGGCGGCGCGCGCCGGCTGAACTTCGCGCAGTCGTTCAATCCGCTGGGTTCGATCGCCGGCGTCCTGATCGGACGCAATTTCATTTTCAATGGCGTCGAGCACACATCACAGCAACTCGCGGCGATGACGCCGGCGGCGCGGCATGCTTATTTCGTCAGCCAGTCGCTGACCGTGCAGACACCGTATCTGGTGATCGCGTGCCTGGTGATCGCATTCGCGCTGATGATCGCGATGGTGCGGTTTCCGGCGCACGGCGAGGATATCGCCGACCACGCCAGCGGCGCGCGGCATTTCGGTCACCTGCTGCGCGACAGGCATTTCCTGTCCGCGGTCGCCGCGCAGTTCTTCTACGTCGGCGCGCAAGTCGGCGTGTGGAGTTATTTGATCCGCTATTGCCAGGGCACGATTCCCGGCACGCCGGAACGCCGCGCCGCCGATTACCTGATGGCCTCGCTGGTGCTGTTCACGCTGGGCCGTTTCGCCGGCACCGCGCTGATGAAGTTCGTGGCGCCGCGTACCTTGCTGGCGCTGTTCGCGATCACCAATGTCGTGTTGTGCGCGATCGGCGTCGGTGTGCCCGGCTTGCCGGGACTAATCGCGCTGGTGATCGCGAGTTTCTTCATGTCGGTGATGTATCCGACGATCTTCGCGCTGGGCGTGGACGGCTTCAGCGACAGCGACCGCAAGCTCGGCGCGTCGCTGCTGGTGATGGCGATCATCGGTGGCGCCGTGCTGACCGTGCTGATGGGCGCGGTTTCCGATGCGGCGGGGATCGCCCGCGCGATGCTGGTGCCGCTGGGTTGCTTCGTCGCGGTGCTGCTGTTCGCGATGCAGCGCGTTCGTTCGCGGGCCGCGTGACGGCCGTGCGTCTTTACTACGCGCTCGACCTCAAGGACGACCCGGCGCTGATCGCCGAGTACGAACGCTGGCACCAACCCGAAAACATCTGGCCGGAGATCGTCGATTCCATTCGCGCGGCCGGCATCCGCGACCTCGAAATCTTCCGTGCCGGCAACCGGCTGGTGATGGTGATCGACGTGCCGGAGGATTTTTCTTCGGAAGCGAAAGCAGTGGCCGACGCCGCCGATCCGCGCATGCAGGCGTGGGAAGCGTTGATGTGGAAGTTCCAGCAGCCGCTGCCGTTCGCGAAACCGGGTGAGAAATGGGTGCCGATGAGGCGGATGTTTTCGCTCGCGGAAGCGTTGGCTTCACGCGGGGATTAGCTTTGCTCCCTCTCCCCCGAGGGCTTCTGCTCGGGGGAGAGGGCTGGGGTGAGGGGGCAGCACTTCGCCACGCTGAAACGCTCCAATAATCGCGCAGCACTTCCCCCTCACCCCTGCCCCTCTCCCCCAAACGATGAAGCCGTTTGGGGGAGAGGGGATTTGCACGTCCACACCGGCCCATCCGGCCACGCGAATTCGCGCAGCGACGCCTCGTGCATCCCGGTCGAGAATCCTGGCGCAGTCGGCGCGAGATAGCGCCCTCCGCGAATCCGCACCGGATCGGTGAAGTGCTCGTGCAGGTGGTCGACGTATTCGATCGCGCGGTCTTCCATCGAGCAGCTGACCGCGACGAAATCCGCCATCGCGAGGTGCTGCACCATCTCGCACAGGCCGACGCCGCCCGCGTGCGGAAACACGCGCACGCCGAACTTCGCGGCCAGCAGCAGGATCGCGAGGTTCTCGTTGACGCCGCCCACGCGCGCGGCGTCGATGTGCAGCAGATCGACGGCACCGGCCTGCAGCAGTTGCTTGAACATCACCCGGTTGTGGGTGTGCTCGCCGGTCGACACGGGCACCGGCGCGACGGCGGCCCGGATTGTGGCGTGGCCGAGCACGTCGTCGGGACTGGTCGGTTCCTCGACCCAGGCGGGACGGAAAGGCGCGAGTTCGCGGATCCATTCGATCGCGCATCCGACGTCCCAGCGCTGGTTGGCGTCGATCGCGATCTCGATGTCTTCGCCCACCGCTGCGCGCGCGATCGCGAGGCGCCGGATGTCGTCGTCGAGGTTTTCGCCGACCTTCAGCTTGATCGTGCGGAAGCCGTCCGCGACCGCCTGCCGCGCCAGCGCCTCCAGCTTGCCGTCCACATAACCGAGCCAGCCGGGCGAAGTGGTGTACGCGGGATAACCGCGCTCCAGCAACGCGGCGATGCGCGCGTCGCGATGCGGCTGCGCGCGGCGCAGGATCGCAAGCGCCTCATCGGGCGTCAGCGCATCGGTGAGATAACGGAAGTCGATCGCCTCGATGATCCGTTCGGGTGTCATCTCCGCGATGAACCGCCACAGCGGCAAGCCGGCGCGCCGCGCGGCCAGATCCCACGCGGCGTTCACGACGCCGCCGATGGCCATGTGCATCACACCTTTTTCCGGACCGAGCCAGCGCAGGTGCGAATCGCTGGTGAGGCTGCGCGCGAAGCCGCCGAGATCGCCCAGCACGGCATCGATGCCGCGACCCACGACCAGTTGCGACAAGGTGCGCACCGCCGCGGCCTGCACTTCGTTGCCGCGTCCGATGGTGAACACCAATCCGTGTCCGGCGAGTCCGGACGCATCGTCGGTGCGCAATGTGATGTAGACGGCCGAATAATCCGGGTCGTGGTTCATCGCATCCGAACCGATCCTGCCGCGCGAGGTCGGGAAACGGACGTCATGCACTTCCAGCGCGACGATCCGCGCCACCCGGTTGGCGCTGGGCGAAGTGGCGTCGCGTGCGTGCATCGTCGTCATTTCGCCGCCACCGCGCGCTGGCGCTGCGTGCCGAGTCCGGCGATGCCGAGTTCCATCACGTCGCCGGGCTTCAGGTACACCGGTGGTTTCTGGCCGAGGCCCACGCCCGGCGGCGTGCCGGTCGAAATCACGTCGCCGGGTTCGAGCGTCATGTAGCGGCTGATGTGGCTGACCAGTGTCGCGACATCGAAGATCATCGTGCGCGTATTGCCGTTCTGGTAACGATGACCGTTGACTTCCAGCCACATCGACAACGCTTGCGGATCGGCGATCTCGTCACGCGTCACCAGCCACGGCCCGAGCGGCGCGAAGGTGTCGCAACTCTTGCCCTTCACCCACTGGCCGCCGTGGTCGAACTGGAACGCGCGCTCGGAAACGTCGTTGACGACGAGGTAGCCCGCGACGTGATCGAGCGCCGCTTCGCGCGGCACGTTGCGCGCGGCGTCGCCGATCACGACGCCCAATTCCACTTCCCAATCGGTTTTTTCGGAGCCCGGCGGAATCACCACGTCGTCGAACGCGCCGACGACCGCGCTGGTCGCCTTCATGAAAATCACCGGCTGCTCCGGCACCGGCTGGCCCGATTCGGCGGCGTGGTCGGCGTAGTTCAGGCCGACGCAGATGATCTTGCCGACGCGGCCGACCGGCGCGCCGAGGCGCGGCGAGCCATCGACTTTCAACAACGCGTCGGGATCGAGCGCACGCAGGCGTCCGGTGCTTTCGTCGGTCAACGCATCGCCGGCGATGTCGTCCACGACCTGCGAGAGATCGCGCAGCACGCCGCGCGCATCCAGCATGCCCGGCTTTTCGCGACCCGCGTCTCCGTAGCGCACGAGTTTCATTGCCGCGCCCCTAATCGGTCCAGCCGCCGTCGATCACGTGGATCGCGCCGGTGGTGAACGACGCTTCGTCGGAAGCGAGATACACCGCCAATGCGGCGATCTCTTCCGGCGTGCCGAGGCGGCGCATCGGCTGGCGATCGATGAAACTTTTCCAGACCGCATCGCGATCGCCGCCCAGCGCCGCCACGCGTTGCTCCAGCGACGGCGATTTCACGGTGCCGGGGCAGATCGCGTTGCAGCGCACGCCGCGCGCGACGTAATCGGCGGCGATGGCCTTGGTGAGCCCGATCACCGCGGCCTTGGTCGCGCCGTAGGCGAAACGATTGGATACGCCCTTCACGCTGGACGCGGCCGAGGCCATGTTGACGATGCTGCCCTTTCCGCGCGCCAGCATGCCGGGCAGCACGGCCTTGCAAAGATGGAACATCGAATCGACGTTGATCGCGAACGAGCGCCGCCAGGCGTCGTCGTCGGTATCGAGGATGGTGCCCGCGTGTACCCAGCCGGCGCAGTTGAACAGCACGTCGATCACGGGATGCGCATCGACCAACGCGCCGATTTGCGCGGCGTCGGTGACGTCGAGCGTCGCCGTCCGGATCGCATTGTTTTCCGCAGCCAGCGATTGCAGCGCCGCCGCGTCGATGTCAGTCGCCAGCACCTGCGCGCCTTCGCGCGCGAAAGCCAGTGCGGTCGCGCGGCCAATGCCCGCGCCGGCCGCGGTCAACAGGCAATGCTTGCCTGCGAGCCGCGCGCTCATGCCGCCGCACCGGGCACCGGCGCGACGGCGTCGATGATCCCGGCCCCGCGCAAACGCGGCCAGATGCGCGTGGGCAGCCGCTGGCTGCTGCGTGCAATCGCGCTCTCCACTTCCATCACGTTGCGCAGCCCCGCGACGACCGCGCACACGGCGGGGTGCGCCGCGGGAAACTGCAGCGCCGCCGCGCCCACGTCCACGCCTTCTTCCGCGCAGATCGTATAAATGCGGCGCGCGCGTTCCAGCGTGCGCGGATCGGCCGGCGCATAGTTGTAGGTCGAACCCGGGCCATGCGGATCACCGAGCAGGCCGGAGTTGTACGGACCCGCGACGACGACCTTCACGCCGCGGCGCTGCGCTTCGTCCAGCAGCGGCAACGCCGAAACCTGTTCGAACAGCGTGTAGCGTCCGGCCAGCATGATGCAGTCGAGGTCGAAGCGCGGCATCAGCTCCATGCAGACTTCGATTTCGTTGACGCCGATGCCGATCGCATCGACCGCGCCCTGCGCGCGCAGACCCGCCATCGCCGGCAGCGCTTCGTCCAGCGCCTGGCGCAACATGCGCGGATGGTTGTCGCCGTGGGTCAGGCGGCCGACGTCATGCAGGAACAGGATATCCACGCGATCGCGCCGCAGCCGTTCGAGGCTGCTCTCGAACGAACGCATCACGCCGTCGCGGCTGTAATCGAACACCGCGCGGCTGCCATGCACCGCGAAACCGTCGGTGATGGTTTCGCGGCGCGCGGGATCGGATTCGATGCGGCGACCGACCTTGGTCGAAACCATGCAGGCGGCACTTTGCGATTCCGCGAGCATCCGTCCCAGCCGCCGCTCGGCGAGACCGTGGCCGTAAAAAGGCGCCGTATCGAAGTAGCGCACGCCCAGCCGCTGCGCGCGCTCCAGCGCATCCCGCGCTTCGGCCTCGCCCACCTCGGCATACAGGTTGCCGATGGGCGCGGTGCCGAAGCCCAGCCCGGAGACGCGTACGCGCCGCACCGCATCCGCACGCTGGCCGGCGCCGGCCAAGTCGTCGATGCGCGGCGCACAAACGGCAGCGTCAATGGCCACCGCGGCGAGCCTCGGCTGGATCAGGGGTCATGGCCCATGGTTTCATGGGTGGATTATAACTCCATATACGCAACCGGCGTGTGCCGCACGTCATGCGACGTGTCATGATTCGCGCGACCACCGGCCCTCGAGGACTCCGCATGAACCAGCGCCGCCATTTCCTGAAAGCCGCCGCGCTCGGCACCGCCGCTGCGGCACTGTCACCAATGGCCGACGCGGGCGGCGGCACCGCGAAGCCCGCCGCCAAGCCGGGCACGGTTCGCGTCGTGTCCACCTGGGATTTCGGCATCGCCGCGAACCACGCGGCGTGGGCGATCCTCTCGAAAGGCGGCCATTCGCTCGATGCCGTGGAAGCCGGCGCGCGCGTACCCGAGGCCGACATCAGGAACCACAGCGTCGGGCTGGGCGGTTACCCGGACCGCGACGGCCACGTGACGCTGGATGCCAGCATCATGGACGCCGAGGCCAACTGCGGCGGCGTGGCCTGCCTCGAAGACATCGAACATCCGGTTTCGGTGGCGCGCCGCGTGATGGAAATGACGCCGCACGTGCTGCTGGTCGGCGAGGGCGCGCTGCAATTCGCGCTGGCGCAGGGATTCAAGAAGCAGAACCTGCTGACGCCGGCCGCCGACAAGGCGTGGCACGAATGGCTGAAGACATCGCATTACAAGCCGGAGATCAACAGCGAGGTGCGCGACTACGGCGCGGGCGTGCCCATCGACAAGGACAACCACGACACCATCGGCATCCTCGCGCTGGACGCGCACGGCAAACTGGCCGGCGCCTGCACCACCAGCGGCGCGGCGTGGAAGATGCGCGGCCGCGTGGGCGATTCGCCCATCATCGGCGCGGGCCTGTACGTGGACGGCGAAGTGGGCGCCGCGACTTCCACCGGCATGGGCGAGGAAGTGATCCGCAACGCCGGCTCGTTCCTCGTGGTGGAATTCATGCGCCAGGGCCGCACGCCCACCGAGGCGTGCAAGGAAGCGGTGCTGCGCGTACTGCACAAGCACCCGTCGACCGCGCGCAAGACGCAGGTCGCGTTCCTGGCGATGAACAAGGACGGCGAAGTCGGCGGCTACGCGATCCAGCACGGCTTCTCGTATGCGGTGTGCGATGCGAAAAACCAGAGCGCGCTGATTCCTTCCGCCAGCGTGTTCGGCACGTGAGCGAAGCGTTGTTCGCGGTTACGGATCATTCCCCCTCTCCCCCAAGCGCTCTTTGCTTGGAGGAGAGGCTGGGGTGAGGGGGCGAGGCCGCAAGGACTCCGTGAGCACCTTATGAGCGAAGCGCTGCTGGAAATTGCCGCCAACTCGGTCGCCTCGGCACTCGCGGCCGAAACGGGCGGCGCCGCGCGCGTGGAATTGTGTTCGGCGCTGGAAGTCGGCGGGTTGACGCCTTCGCACGCCGCGATCGCGATCGCGCTCGAACGCCTGCGCATTCCCGTGCACGTGTTGATCCGGCCGCGCGCCGGCGATTTCGTGTTCGACGATCCGGAATGCGAAGTGATGCGACGCGACATCGAAACCTGCAAGGCGCTGGGCTGCGCGGGCGTGGTGATCGGCGTGCTGACGGTCGACGGCGACGTGGATGTGCCGCGCTGCCGCGCCTTGATGGATGCCGCGCGCGGAATGTCGGTGACCTTCCACCGCGCGTTCGATTTCGCGCGCGATGCTGAACGTGCGCTCGAAGCCATCATCGCGCTGGGCTGCGATCGGCTGCTGACGTCGGGCCAGGCGGCCGACGCGCTCACTGGTGCGCCATTGATCCGCACGCTGATCGAACGGGCGCGCGGACGCATCACGATCATGCCGGGCGGCGGCATCGACGCGCACAACATCGCGGCGATCGCGCAAGCCACGGGCGCACGCGAATTCCACGCGTCCGCGAAGGTGCGCGTGCCCGACCGCATGCGCCACGCGGGCATCGGCGGGATGGGCGGCGGCGACTGGCAAACCGACGCGGCCGAAGTGCGCGCACGCGTCGACGCCTTGCGCGGATGCGCATCGGGCACACCGTGATCACCACTACGCCGTCGGCGTTCCGCGCCGCTTTCGAAGCGTTGCAGCCGCTGCGCGAACCCCGCGTCACCGCACGCGCAGCCTTCCTCGTTGCGCCCGCCGCCAGCGGACTGGCCGCGGAATGCGCGCGCGACAACCGCTACATGCAAATGAATGCGGTGTTCGATGCACAACGCGCCTTGGCTCAGCACGCGGCGCTGGCGCAGGCGCTGCGCGCGGACGTTCCGGTCGTCACGTTTCCGGGCGATGCGGCGACACCCGACGCGATATTTCCCAACAACGTGTTCGCGACCGCATCCGGCCGCTTCATCGTCGCGCGGATGCGGCACGCGGTGCGGCAACGCGAAGCGGAGCGCGGCGACATTCGCGCGTTCTTCCGCGACTTGATGCGTTACGACGAAACCGACCTGTCCTGCGGCGACCGCGGCGTCGCGGAACTCACCGGCTCACTGGTGATCGACCACGCACGCGGCGTCGGCTACTGCGGATTGTCGGAACGCTGCGACATGGATGGCGCGCGCGCGATGCACGATGTTTTCGGCTTGCGCCTGATGTTCTGCTTCGAGCTCGCGCCCGGCGAATACCACGCCAACGTGGTGATGGCATCGCTTGCGGGACGCGCGGTGATCCTGGCGCCCGACGGTTTTGCCGATCCCGAAGTGCCGCGCGCGATCGCCGAGGCCTTCGGCGGCCGCGCACTGTGGCTCTCGCCCGAACAGAAGCGCGCCTACGCCGCCAACGCGATCACGCTGTCGCCGCATCGCGTGTGGATGAGCGCGCACGCCGCCGCATCACTCACCGACGCGCAACACGCGACACTGGCGGAATGGGATTTCGCCGTCGGCGCGGTGGGACTGGACGAGATCGAGAAGGCGGGCGGCAGCCTGCGCTGCTGCGTGGGCGAAATCTTCTGACGCACCAAGTGCGCGCGTCAGTCAGTGACACTCCGTTCCGGCTTCGCGATCCAGCCACACTTCCAGGCCTTGCGCGTTGATCTCGACGTCGATGTCCAGCACCGCGCGGGCACGGGCTTCAGTGAGCGGATTGCCGCGCTCGCGCAACTGGCCGAGATGGAAATCCATCAGTTCCGCGTACAGCCGCGCGTGGCGATCCGGAGCATCCGCATTCGCACGCGCGATGCGCTGGTAAGCCGCAAGACCCACGCGCAAGTCCGCCGCCAACAAGTCAACCGCATCGACGCGGCTGTAATGCGTCAGGTAAACGTGCGCGGGCCGCCGCGCAAGGATGCGCGCCAGCGTGGTTTCCCACGCGGCGGGGTCGAACTGCACCGGGCTGGTGGTCGGAATCAGGTAATTCCGGCCGTCGTGATCGAACTCGCGATACGACAACCCGAACACGTCGCCGGTGAACCAGCCGCGACTCGCTTCATCCCAGATCGTGTAGTGGTGCCTGGCATGACCCGGCGCATCGATGAAAAGCAGACGCCGATCGCCCAGCTTCAACTCGAAATCGCGATCAGCCGCAACGTCCGCGACGATCACGCGCGATTTCGGCACCGGCAGGATTTCGCCGTAGGTCGCACGCATCGCCTCTTCGCCATATACCGCGGTGGCGCCGTCGATCAGCACCGACGGATCGACCATGTGGCGCGCGCCGCGCGGATGGATCACCAGCTTCGCGTTCGGCAATTCGCGCACCAACGCACCCGCACCGCCCGCATGGTCGAGGTGCACGTGCGTCGGCATCACGTAATCCACGGCATCGCGCGGGACGCCGAGATCGGCAAGCGTTTGCAGCAGCAACGGCACCGACAGGCTGGTGCCGCACTCGACGAACGCGTAGCGCCCATCGTTGCCGATCAAATAGCACGCCGCCATGCGCGGACGATGCTGCGCGGTGTCGATGCAGACGACGCCGTCGTTCAATGGTTCGTAACTTGCCATCGCGCCATTTTTGCACAGGCGCCGTGTACGCCGGTTCAGCGCGCGGACGCGCGTTCCAGCACCGCGACGTTCACTTCTGCGCGCAGGCGGAATCCGAGTTGTTCGTACAGCGCGATCGCGGCGTGATTGTCTTTCCATGCGTGCAGGAACGGCGTTTCGCCACGGGCATCGATGCCCGCGCAAACGATTGCCGACAAGCGCCGCGCGAGTCCGCGTCCGCGAAAATCCGGATGCGTGCACACACCGCTGAGTTCGGTGTAACCGGGCACGCGCATGCGCTCGCCCGCCATCGCCGCCAGCCGGCCATCGATGCGGATGCCGCGAAACATGCCCATCACGTGCGTGCGCGCCAGGAACGGTCCCGGCTGCGTGAGTTGCGCCAGCGCCAGCATCTCCGGCGCGTCGGCGTCGCCGAGCACGATGACGTCGTCGTCGGGTTCCGCGTCAATGGCGCGCGTCGCGACCATCTGCACGCCCAGCGCGGTTTTCGTGGCGCGCAACGTTGATGGCATGACGATCTCCGGCACCTGCAACACGTACACGTGTTCGCCTGGTTCGACCAGGGCCGCCAACGCATCCAACGCGGCAGGGCTGTCATCGCGCGCCGACGCGAACAGGTTCACGTCACGCTGGTAGCGTTTCGCCAACGCATCGCCCAGCGACAACGACGCTTGCCGGCTGGCAAGGCTTTCCCAGACCGGCCGATCGAGTGCGTGCGCGGAAGCGTCCATCGTCAATACGCGAACTCGCGGAACACCGGATCGACGCTGCCGTTCCATTCGCTGCGGAACAGTTCCAGCTTGCGTTCCGCCGGCGTCTGGTTGGCTTCGGCGAATTCGATCAGCGGTTGCAGGAACATCGTCTCGTCGACGCCATTGCGGTTGAGCCGCGCGCGACGTTTCAAACCGTTGCCCGCGATTTCCAGTGCACGCAAGGAAAGTTCGCGCACGGTTTCGCCGCGGAACGGCAGTTTCAGCGCGTGCTTGGGCACACCATCGCGCAGCGCGTGGCGTTCGGGCATCGTGAAGTCCTTCACCAGGTCCCACGCGGCATCCAGCGATTCCGTGTCATACAACAAACCGACCCAGAACGCCGGCAGCGCGCACAGCCGGTTCCACGGGCCGCCGTCGGCGCCGCGCATTTCGAGGTATTGCTTCAAACGCACTTCCGGGAACGCGGTGGTCATGTGGTCGGACCAGTCGCGCAGCGTCGGCTTCTCGCCCGGCAGTGCGGGCAACTTGCCGGCAAGGAAATCGCGGAACGATTGCCCCGCGCAGTCGATGTAACGATCGCCGCGGTGCACGAAATACATCGGCACGTCGAGCAGGTAATCAACATAGCGTTCGAAACCGAAACCATCGTCGAACACGAAGTCCAGCATGCCGGTGCGGTCGGCGTCGGTGTCGGTCCAGATGTGCGAGCGGTAGCTCTGGAAGCCGTTGGGCTTGCCTTCGGTGAACGGCGAATCTGCGAACAGCGCGGTCGCGATCGGCTGCAGCGCCAGCGACACGCGGAATTTCTTCACCATGTCGGCTTCGTCGGCGAAGTCGAGGTTGACTTGCACGGTGCAGGTGCGGGTCATCATGTCGAGACCCAGCGAACCGACCTTGGGCATGTAGCGGCGCATGATCGCGTAGCGGCCCTTCGGCATCCACGGCATCTCGTCGCGCTTCCACTTCGGCTGGAAGCCCATGCCGAGGATGCCGAG
>Ga0209178_1000121_pt1 | contig 19717 bp, 13 predicted proteins | sample GAAS200_FD_187521 | JGI IMG/M metagenome (GOLD analysis project Ga0209178, IMG submission 187521) | Agricultural soil microbial communities from Georgia to study Nitrogen management - GA AS200 (SPAdes) (version 2) | ecosystem: Environmental > Terrestrial > Soil > Agricultural land | place: USA... | reverse complement strand
GAACTGCGCTGCGGCGGCCGCATCGTGGCGCGCACCGCGCAGGTGCCGCCGCCACTCGCCGCCGGCGCGCAGCCGGTGTTCGCGGATGCCGAACTGCCGGGCGCGCATTCGTTGCGCGTGGTCGCGTTGCGCTTTGCGCCCGCGAACGACGGCCGCCACACGAATGCCGGCGCGGCACCGGAGTGCCAGCTTCGCTACGCGCTCGACAGCGGACCGCTGGACGACCTGCTCGGCACGCTGGACATCATTCTTCTCGGCAGCCTGCTGGGCGCCTGCGTGCTGGTGATGCTGGTGACGCCGTTGCTGGTGCGCCGCGGCCTGCGTCCGCTTGCGGGACTCGATCGCGCGATGGCGGACATCGGACCCGATGCACCCGGCGGACGCCTGCCCGCCAGCGGCACCACCGAACTCGCACCGCTGGTCGCGCGCATCAACGAGGTGCTGGCGCGGATGGACGAGGGGCTTGCGCGCGAACGGCAATTCGCGGCAGGGCTGGCGCACGAATTCCGCACGCGGCTCGCCGAGTTGCGCACGCTGGTGGACGTGGAAACGCGTTACCCGAGCGGACGCGATGCACACAGCCTGCTCGGCGAAGCCGGCAGCATCGGCAAGGAACTGGAGGCGACCGTGACCGCGCTGCTGCAGCTGACGCGCATCCAGTCGGGCCTCGAACAGTCCCAGACCGAAAGCGTGCCGCTGCTGCCGTTGCTGGCGCGGGTGTGCGCGCGCCACCAGGACGATGCGCATGCGCGCGGCGTGCGCATTGAATCCGATCCTGCGTGCAAACCGGATTTCGCGATCAAGGTGGATCCCGTGCTGCTGGAAATCGTGCTCGACAACCTGCTCGGCAACGCGGTGGCGTACGTGCCGGCCGGTGGCATCGTCCACTTGCACGCAGGCATGGACGGCATCGAAGTACGCAACGCGGCGCCTGCGTTGCACGCGGAAGACCTCGTGAATTTCGGCCAGCGTTTCTGGCGCAAGGGCGCGCAAGGCGCGGGACACGCCGGGCTCGGCCTCGCGCTGGCCGCGGCTGCCGCGCGTGCGCTGAAGATGACGCTCTCGTATGAGCTGAAGGACGGCGTGTTGCACGCGACGCTGCATTGGAGCCTGTAAGAGCGCGCCGTGCGCGCGACCAAGGTGCGCACGAGTCGCGCGCATGGCGCGCTCCTACATTGTCTTGCGCCGCATCGCCAGCGAATACAGCACCGGCATCACCACCAGCACCAGCGGTACCGCGACGAACATGCCCGCGATGATCGCGATGGCCAGCGGCTGTTGCATCTGCGCGCCGCGGCCGATGGCCAGCGCCAACGGTGACAGGGTGAGGATCGCGGCGATGGTGGACATCAGGATCGCGCGGGTGCGGTTGCGTCCGGCCGCCAGCAATGCTTCGCGCAAGGTCAAAGGTTGTTCGCTGCGCTCGGACTCGGCCTGGATTTCCGACAGCTCGGAGAAATAGAAGATCGAGAGTTCGGTGACGATGCCGACGATCATCGTCATGCCCATCATCGACGAGATGTCCAGTTCGGTGCCGGTGACCCACAAGCCGATGAACACGCCGCAGATCGCCAGCAGCGGCTGGATCATCACCACGATCGCGGCGCGGAAGCTCTCGTACAAGAACAGCAACAGCGTGAACACCAGCGCGATCGCCGTCAGCAGCACGATGGTGAGGTCGTGGAACGCGATCTGCTGCTGCTGGTACAGGCCGCCCAGTTCGTAATACATCCCGGCCGGCAATTCGCCGCGCGTGTCGAGCAGCTTCTTCACGTCGCCCATCGTCGAACCCATGTCGCGGCCTTCGATGCGCGCGGTGACCGCCAGCATGCGCTTCAGGTTTTCGTGGCCGATCTCCGGCTGGCCGCGCTGCTGGCTCAGCGTCGCCACGCGTGACAGCGCGAACACGTGGCCCTGACCGTCGCTGATCGGCAACGCCGCGAGCTGTTCGATTTCGGCGCGATCATCCTGCGGCACCCACACCCGCACCGCGACCATTTTCGGTCCCTGCGGCAGTTCGGCAGCGACTGTGCCCGAGACTGCGGCCGATACCTGGTCGGCGACGCTGCGCGGATCGAGCCCGAGCAGCGCGGCCTTGACCGGATCGACGTGCACCTCCAGTGCATCGCCGGCGGGATTGATGCCGTTCAACACGCTCACCACGCCGGGAATCCTGCCGAGCTGCGCGGCGACCTTCTTCGCAGTGGCGTCGAGTTGGGTGACGTCATCGGAAAACAGTTTCACTTCGATCGGCTGCGGCACCGCGGTGAGGTCGCCGATCATGTCTTCGAGCAATTGCGAAACGTCGACGTCCAAGCCCGGCACTTGCGCGGCGACCTGTTGGCGGATGTGTTCCATCACGGCTTCGGTGGACGGCCGCGAGCCGTTCTTCAGGCGTACGAAGAAGTCGCCGGTATTCGCTTCGGTGAGCCCGCCGCCGAGTTGCAAGCCAGTGCGCAGCGACCAGGTATCGACGTACGGATCGGCGGAGATGATCGCGCTGACTTTCTTCAGCAGCCGGCTGGTTTCCGCAAGCGACGTTCCGGGTTCGGAGAGATAATCGAGCACGAAACCGCCTTCGTCCATCTTCGGCATGAAGCCGGTGCCGACCGACTTGTAGGCGAAGAAGCCGGCGACCACCAGCGGAATCAGGCCGAGCAGCAGCAACGCCGGCCATTCCAGTACGCGCAGCAGCACGCTCTCGTAGAAGCGCATGCCGCGCTGCCACAGCCGCGTCGGCTTGCGTTCCTGCGCGTGGCGTTCGTCGATCAGCCGTTCGGCCAGTAGCGGCACCACGATGAAAGTGAGGAGGTACGAGATCACCAGCGCGCTCGCCATCGTCAGCGACAGCGCCTTGAAGAACGCGCCGGTGACGCCGGTGAGGAACGCCAGCGGCAGGAAGATCACGATGGTGGCGAGCGACGATCCGGTTTGCGGACGCGCGAACTCGCGCGCGGCAAAGGCGATGCGTTCGTGCACATGCCCGGTCATGCCGCGCAGGCGCCGCATGATGTGTTCCAGCATCACCACCACGTCGTCGATCAGCAAACCGACCGCGGCGGCCATGCCGCCCAGCGTCATCATGTTGAAACTCATGTTCAACGTCTTGAGCAGCAGCGTGGTGATCGCCAGCGTCGCCGGCACTACCAGCAGCGCGATCAGGATCACCCGCGTGTTGCGCAGGAATACGAACAGCACCAGCCCCGCCAGCACGATGCCGATCAGGATCGCGTCGCGCACGCTGCCCGCGGACGCGCGCACCAACTGGGTCTGGTCGTACCACGCTGCGATCTTCACGCCCTTGGGCAACTGCGGCGCGTACGACGCGATGCGCGCCTTCACCGCGTCGACCATCGCGATGCTGTTGGCGGCCGGTTGCTGGAACACCTGGATCAGCACCGCGGGATGGCCATCGGCGACGGTGCGTATCCACTGCGGTTGCACGCCGCGCGTGACCGTCGCGACGTCGCCTACGCGCACCGCGCCGCCGGGCCCGGCGCGCACCACCACGTCGCGCAATTTCCGTACGCTGTCGGGCTGGTTGTTGGCCAGCAGCAGGAACAGCTTGTAGTGGTCGGCAAGACGGCCGAGCGCCTCGATGTCGGCGGCCTGCGACACCGCGCGCGACACGTCTGCGAGAGTGAGATCCTGCGCGCGCAACTTCGCGGGATCGACGTCGATCTGCAGTTCGCCGATCCCGCCGCCCTGCACGTCCACGCGTGCGACGCCGGCGACGCCTGAGAGCAGCGGCCGCAACTGGTATTGCGCAAGATCGTAAAGCCGGGCCGGATCGAGCGAGTCGCTGCGCAGGCTGTACGCGACCACCGGCTCGTCCGCGGTCGGGTCCATCCGCAGCGAATGGATGCGCGTGCCCGCGGGCAGATCCGGCAACACCTGGCTCATCGCCGCGTTGACTTCGAGGGACGCGCGCGCCATGTCGGCGCCCCAGTCGAAGTCCACGTCGATTTCGGCGCTGCCGCGACTGGTGGTGGAACGCACGTCACGCACGCCACGCACGCGGCGGATCGCTTCCTCCACCGGCGTCGTCACCGCGACCACCATCTGCGTGGCGGGGCGATCGCCCGCATCGATGTCCACGCGCACGCGCGGAAATGAAACGTCCGGGAACAACGCGACCGGCAGGTTGAATACCGAAACCAGGCCGCCCAAGGCGAGAATCAACACCAGGAACAACAGCGAACGGCGATGGGCCTGGAACCACGTGGCGATGTTCATCGCGCGGCGGTTCCCTGCGCACTGCTCGCCGGCGCCGACGCACGCACCGGATCGCCGTCGGAAACTTCATAGCTACCCAGCGTGATCACCGGTTCGCGCGCATCCAGCGCGCCTTCGATGCCGACCGGGCTGCCATCCGGCGCCAGCACTTTCACGTCCACGCGCTTGGCTTTGCCCTGTTCGATCTGCAGCACGAAGTCGCCTTGCTCGTCGCTCTGCAGTGCATCGCGTGGCACCGCCCACGCGGTAACGGGCGTGGTCGAGATGCTCGCGGACAACGCGGTACCCGCGGGCATTGGCGTCTTCGCGTCGAGCGTGGCGACCACGTCGACCAGATGCGTTTGCGGATTCACTGCGTTGCCAATCATCGCCACCGTGGCGCGCAGCGGCGGCACGCCCTGCGCCGCGTACACGGGTTCGAGCGTTACCGGCATGCCTGCGCGCACCCCGGCGGCCGCGCCGGGATCGATGCCGAGTTGCGCGGCCAGCGCCGCATTGGGCGTGAACTGCAGCAGGGCCGTGCCGGCGGCCACGCGCTGGCCGCGTTGCACATCGAGCGTGGTGACGACACCGTCGGCGGGCGCGCGCAGCGTGACGACGGCTTGCTCGCCGCCCAGCTTCGCCTGCGCGTCCAGCGCGGCCTGCGCGTCAGCCAGCGCCTTGCGCGCCGCATCGAGTTGCGCGTTGGTGGCGAGTTTTTCCGATTGCAGGCGGGTGGTGCGCGCAAGGTCGTCGCGCGCGACCTTCACGGCGCTCTGCGCCTGCAGGTACGCGCTGCGCGTCGCGGGATCGGTCGCGAGTTTCAGCAGTGCATCGCCGCGCTTCACGCGTTGTCCGGCAAGCGCGTCGGTGGCGGTGATTTCGCCGGCCTGCGGCAGGCTGAGCGACAGCGCGTTGCGGCTGTCGGCGGCAAGTTGCCCGAACGCAGTGACCTGCGCGTGGAACGTTTGCTGCACCGGCATCGCGGTGCTGACTTCGACCGGCGGTTGCGATTCGTCGTTCGGCTTGCCTGATGAGCAAGCCGCCAAGAGAAAAGTCAGTCCGCAAAGAAACGCGAAGGATCGCAAAGAGGAGCAAAAGGCGGAAGGATTTTTTGTTTTCATCGGCTTTCCTTCGCGTTCTTCGCGGACCACCGCTTTTGATCGTTCCTTGCGAGCGCCGCATCCGGCCAGTTGCCCACCAATGCATCCAGCGCGATGGCGGTTTCGTGGGCGTCCTGTTCCAGCGTCAGCAGTGCGGTGTCGGCGGCCAGTGAATTCGCGCGGATCGCGAGATAGGTGGGCCAGTCGAGGCGGCCGGCGGCGTAGTTGGTCTCGGCGGCGTCGCGTGCCTGCGCGAGTTGCGCCGCGTGCGCCGCCAGCGTTGCGTGCAGCGAGCGGTCGCTTTGCAGGTCCTGCAGCAACTGCTGCACGTCGTTGCGATCGGTCAGCAGCCGCGCGGAATATTGGTCGTGCAGCTGTTGGCGTGTGGCGCGTTCGATCGCGATGTTGCCGCGATTGCCGTCGAACAGCGGCAACGAAAGCGAAATCGACAAGCCGTTGCTGGAGATGTTGCTGTTGTCGCGCGCCTTCACGAAGCCCACGCTGATCGCCGGAAACTGCGCGAGGATCGCGGCGCGCAGGTTTTCGTCCTGCGCGCGATAGCCGGCTTGCAGCGCCAGCAGGTCGGGGCGGCGCGCGGCCATGTCGGCCAGCGCGCGTTGCACTTCGCTTTCATTCGCATCGACCGCGAACGCCGGGCCCGTGAGGTGCAGCGGCACCGACGCATCCAGCCCCAGCAAGTCGTGCAGATCGTGTTCGGCCTGGTGCAGTTGCCGCTGCGCGTCGCCCAGCTGGTTGGCGGCATCGGACTCGGCATTCAGTCCCGCGCCCGCGACATCGTAGGTGAGGTCGCCCGAATGCAGCGCGCGCGTGATCGCGGCCTGCAGCGGCGCCAGCGCCGCGCGTTCGCGTTCCAGCCGCGCGACGCGTTCGCGCAGGAAATGCACGCGATCGAACAGCGTGCGCGCCTGGGCGATGGTCTGCCATTCACTCCACAGCAGGTTCAGGTCGACTTCGCGCGCGCCGGCGCGCGCCGATTTCACGCGCGCCGAGCGCGTGATCAAATTGCCGAGGTCGAACGTCAAGCCCGCGGTGTACGCGGTCGTCGTGCCTTCCGGACTGTTGGCGGCGGGACGGTCGTGCTCGTAATTCAACTGCGGATCGGGCAGCAGCCCCGCCGCGTAGGCCTGCGCATGCGCGACGCCGGCCTTGTCGCGCTCCACTTTCAATTGCGGATCGTTGGCCACCGCGAGCATCGCCACTTCGGTGGCGTCGAGTCCGTTTGCGGGATCGAACGGATACGCGCGCAGCGCCGGCGTCGGCATGGATTGCGCCGGAACGGTGATGTCCTCCACCCGCCGCGGCCCGCGACCGCTCGCCAGCGGCAGCGGATGAAACGTGGCGCAACCGGCCAGCGCGACGAACGCGGTCAGGAGGATCGGACGGAGCAGAAACACGCGGGGATTGAGCATGGCAACAAGCTGTCAGCGCACGCTTAGGCGGTGCTTAGGAACGGGCGAACCCGCCGGCTCGATGTTGCCCAAGCCTGTCGTGACAAGGTTGGTGCCCGTCGTCATGCCGGATCGGGTTTGACCTTGCGGGCCAGCAGCGCGCGCAGCTCGTTCTTGTCGGTCTCGTCGAGCGTGTGTTCCGATTGCTTGCGGATCAACGCGTCGAGGCGCTGTTGCGTGGTTTGTTCGGCGAGCTTGTTCAACGCGTCGGTGAATTCGGTGCGCAGGGCTTCGGGCCCGCCGGGGAATTCGGTGAGCGCGAGCTTCTGCAAGGCCGCCGATTCCTCGCGCCCCGCGAAATGTTCCAGCAGCATCGCGGTGTTGATGCCGGGCCGTTCCTGCAGGAAATCCAGCAACTCGGCCAGCAGCGGAATGCCCGGCTTGTCGAGCCCGGCGAAGGCGTACGGCAGCTTGACCTCCTGCGCCAGCGCGGGATTAGCCAGCAGCATCGCTATGGCGCTCCGCACCAGCGTGCGCTTGGGTGTGTTGGCAGGAGGCGTGGACTTGCGCGCAGGCATTGCATTCGACACGGGTGCCGTTTGCACGCCGGTGCGCTTTTCCAGTTCCGCGAACATCAGGTCGCGAAACGCGCCATCCGGCAATTTCGCGAGCAGCGGTTTCGCGTGTTCGGCCAGGCGCGCGCGGCCGTCGAGCGTCGCCACGTTCACATCGTGCGAAAGGTACGCATAGAAATACTCCGACAACGGCGTCGCGTTCTTGAGCCGCGCCTCGAAACCTTCGCGGCCTTCCTTGCGCACCAGCGTGTCGGGGTCTTCGCCTTCCGGCAAAAACAAAAAGAACGCCTGGCGCCCGTCGCGCATCCGCGGCAGCACCGATTCCAGCGCGCGCCACGCGGCGCTGCGGCCGGCGCGGTCGCCGTCGAAACAGAAGAACACGTCGGGCGCGGCGCGGAACAGCAGCTCCGCGTGCTCATTGGTGGTCGCGGTGCCGAGCGTCGCCACGGCTTGCGTGACGCCGGCCTGGTGCAGCGACACCACGTCCATGTAACCCTCGACCACGATCAGGCGTTCGAGTTTGGTATTGGCCTGGCGTACCTGCCACAGCGCGAACAGTTCGCGGCCCTTGTGGAACAGCGGCGTTTCCGGCGAGTTGAGGTATTTGGGACCGTCGCCTTCCAGGACCCTTCCGCCGAACGCGATCACGCGTCCGCGCCGGTCGAGGATCGGGAACATCAGCCGTTCGCGGAAGCGATCGTAACGCTTGCCGCCGTCGCCGCTCGAAAGCATGCCGGCCTGTTCCAGCATCCTCACGCGCGCATCGCTGGTGCCGAGCGCGCGTTTCACCGCATCCCAGCCGCCGGGCGCCCAGCCGATGCGGAAGCGTTCGATGGTGTCGTTGTCCAGTCCGCGTTTCCTGCAATACGCCTTCGCCGCCGCGCTTTCCGGCAGTGCGCGCTGGTAGAACGCCGCTGCGGCATCGAGCAGCGCGTACAGATCGGTGTGATCCTCGCGCGGCCGCCTATCGCCGCCTTCGTGCGGCACGGTCAGGCCGACCGACTGCGCCAGTTCCTCGACCGCATCGGGAAACTCAAGGCGCTCGTACTCCATCAGGAAACGCACCGCGCTGCCGTGCGCGCCGCAGCCGAAGCAGTGGTAGAACTGCTTGGCGGGGCTGACGTAGAACGACGGCGTGCGCTCGTCGTGGAATGGACAACACGCCGTCCACTCGCGGCCCGCGCGCTTCAGCGGCACGCGCGGCTGCACCACGTCGACGATGTCGACGCGGGCCAGCAGTTCGTCGATGAAACGTTCGGGGATCAGGCCGGGCATGGGTTTGCTAGTCTAGCGTTCCCCGCGCTTGCGACAGGCGCATCGGTTGTCCGCGGATCACCTCGCGTTCGTGTGCTGCGCCGCGGTCGTGCGCAGAACGCGACGGCACCGGAAGGCGAACACGCGCGCATCCGGGGTCCGGATCGGAGGAAGCATGGCCACATTCCCGTTTGCGCAGGTCAACGTTTTTTCGGCCGATCCGCTGGGCGGCAATCCGCTCGCGGTGGTTCACGCCGCCGGGGAATTGGCCGACGCGCGGATGGCCGCGTTCGCCCGCTGGACCAATCTCTCGGAGACGACTTTCCTGCTGCCACCGACCAATCCCGAAGCGGACTACCTGGTGCGCATCTTCACGCCCGGAGGCGAGCTTCCCTTCGCCGGCCACCCAACGCTCGGTTCCTGCCATGCGTGGCTGGCCGCAGGCGGGAGACCGCGCACGCCGGGACTCGTGTCGCAGCAATGCGGCGTGGGCATCGTGAAGATCCGCACCGATGGCCTGCGGCTCGCATTTGCCGCGCCTCCGTTGCGTCGCACCGGCGCGCTCGAAGACGAGGTGCTGGCGAAAATCGCGCGGGCACTCGACTTGCCGCCGGCCGGCATCCTTCATCACCAGTGGGTCGACAATGGTCCGGGCTGGTGCGCGGTGATGCTGGATTCCGCACAACGAGTGCTTTCGCTCAAGCCCGATTGGAACCTGCTCAAGCCCCTCAAGCTGGGCGTGGTGGGGCCGCACGACACCGGCCACGATGCCGCGTTCGAAGTCCGCGCGTTCGTCGGGGGTGGCGGCTACGAGGATCCCGTGACCGGCAGCCTCAACGCGAGCCTCGCGCAATGGCTGATGCGCGAAGGGCTTGCACCGGCTGCCTACGTGGCCGCGCAGGGTGCCGCGCTGCAGCGCGCGGGCCGCATCCATCTGCGCATGGACCAGGATCAGGTCTGGGTGGGCGGCGATGTCGTGGACGTCATCCGGGGCGAACTGTCGCTGTAAAGCTGCGTGGCTCGCATCGACCGGTACACTGCCGCATCCATGTCCGCATTCCTGCCCACCCGCCCGAGCTTGTTGCGCGCGTTTGCCGTGACGGCGTTGTGTGGGGCGCTGGGCGCTTGCGTGAGCGTAAAGGTGCCGAAATTGCCGACGGGCGATTTGCCTGCGCAATGGCGCAATGCTTCGCCGCAATTGGGTGCGAAGCCGGATTTGACGGGCTGGTGGAAGCATTTCGACGATCCGCAACTGGATGCGCTGGTCGACGCGGCGCTGCACGACAACCTCGACGTGCAGCAGGCGGCGCTGAAGTTGCGCGCGGCGCGCGCGCTGGAGGATGCCTCGTCGAGCACGTACAAGCCGCGGCTCGCGTTCAACACCCTCGAACAGCCGAACGCCGAGAACACCGCCAGCTATTTCCAGGCTGGCTTCGACGCGACCTGGGAACTGGGGCTGTTCGGCCGCGCCGAAGCGACGGGGCACATCGCGCAAGCCAACACCGGCGAAGCGCTGGCGGCGCTGCAATCCGCGCGGGTGTCGCTGGTCGCGGAAGTGGTGCGCGAATACCTGCAACTGCGCGCCGCGCAGCGCAGCGAAGCATTGCTCGATGCGGCGGCGCAAGCGGCGCAACGCAAAGTGCAACTTCTGCGCGTGCAGGAACGCTTGCAATTGGCGTCGAAGCTGGATGTCGAGCAGGCGACCGCGGCGGCGGCGAAAGCGAAGACGCAAGCGGCCGACCCGCGTACGGCGGTCGTGCAGCACGCGCAGACGCTGGCGGTGTTGCTGGGGAGAAGCGAGCCCGATCCGGAGTGGCTGGCGTCGAAGCCGCCGCCGCAACTCGCCGCGGGCGACGTCGATTCAGTACCGGCCGACCTGCTGCGCACGCGTCCGGAAATCCGCTATGCGGAAACGCAGGTGCTGAAAGCCGCGGGCGAACTCGGCATCGCCAAGGCCGACATGTATCCGCACCTCGCGCTGGGCAGTTCGCTGACCTTCGCGGCGCTGATCAAGGGCCACACGCGGCTCGGCGATGTCAACAACTCTTTCGCGATCGGGCCGATCATCAACATTCCGCTGTTCGACTGGGGCCAGCGCCGCGCGGTGCGCGATGCGCGCGAGGACAATCTGCAGGCGGCGGTGCTCGCCTATCGGCAGGCGGTACTGCAGGGCGCGGCGGAAGTCGAAACCGATCTCGCGGCGCTGCATGCTTCGGGGCAGCGTCTTGGCAGTGCCGATGCTGAAGCGGCGGCTTCGCAAAACAGCCTGTCGCTCAGCAAAAAACTGCAGGGCCTGGGCCAGGCCGATGGCTTGCAACTGGCCGATGCGCAACTCGCGCTCACCGAATCCGAACTCGATCGCGAGCAGGCACGGCTGGCGCACGGCCTTGCGTATGTCGCGCTGTACAAGGCGCTGGGCGGCGCGCCGTTGCCCGCGGCGGATGCGGCGGCGAAGCCATGATCCCGCTCGCGCGCAAGACGCTGGTGCACGAATGGCGGCGCTTCCTGCCGGCGATGCTGGCGGTCGCGTTCTCGGGCCTGTTGTTGCTGATGCAGGCCGCGCTGGTGTTCGGGATCTTCGGTGCCACCGCCGTGTACATCACCGCGTCGGATGCCGACTTGTGGGTGGGTTATCCCGGCACGCAGAGCATCGAACTGGGCCGGCCGATCGGACCGGCCGCGCGCACCGCGCTGCTGATGGACCCCGGCGTCGCGCGCGTGGAGCCGTTCGCGTGGGTGGACGGTGACTGGCGCGGTCCTGCCGGCACCGGCGGCGTGTCGGTGTTCGTGTCGGGCATCAGCACCGATGCCGACGGGATGATCTTTTCCGACGTGCTGACGGCCGCGCAACGCGCGTCGCTGAAGGAACCGTTCGCGGTGATCGTCGATCGCGCCGACCTCGACAAGCTCGGTGTGCCGATCGGCGGGCAGGCGCTGATCAACGGCGACCTCGTGCGCATCGTCGGCGTCGCCAACGGCATCCGTGCGCTGGGTGGCGTCAACGTGGTCGCGTCGCTGGACACCGCGCGTGCGCTGGACAACGACACCGGCGGCACCGAAGTGGCGTACTACGTCGCGAAGCTGAAACCCGGCGCCGACGCGAACGCCGTCGCCGCGCGCATCGATGCGTCGGCACACGGTTACGCGGCGTGGACCGCATCGAGTTTCGCGCGGCGCGCGGTGTTCTACTGGATGTTCCAGACCGGCGCGGGGCTCGGCGTGATCTTCCTCGCGATCGTGGTGTTCATCGTCGGCGCGATCATCACGAGTCAAACCTTGATGGGCGCAATCGCGGGCTCGGTGCGCGAATACGCGACGCTGCACGCGCTCGGCGTCAGCCTGGGATCGCTGCGCCGCGTGGTGCTGGAGCAGGCCGCGTGGATCGGCGTGTGCGGTCTGGTCGCGGGCGTGCTGCTGAGTCTCGGGTTGATCGGGCTGGCGAAATGGCAGGACGTGCCGGTGGAACTGAACCTGCCGGCGTGGATCGCCTGCGCGGCGCTGGTGATGGGCATCGCGCTGGTGTCGGGCGCGGCTGCGGTGCGCGCGTTGAGGAGCGCCGATCCGGCGTTGCTGCTGCGATGAGTGCCTTGGTCGCCAGCGATTTGTGCATGGGCTACACCAGCGGCAAGCTGCGCACGGAAATCCTGCGCGGCCTGTCGCTCTCGGTCGATGCGGGACAACTGACCCTGATCGCGGGGCCGTCGGGTTGCGGCAAAAGCACGCTGCTGTCGATCCTCTCGGGGTTGCAGCGGCCGGATGCGGGCAGCGTGATCGCGCTGGGCGAAGACCTGTTCCGCGGCGATCGCCACGCGCGCGATCGTTTCCGATTGCAACACACGGGTTTCGTGTTCCAGGGATTCAATCTGTTCCCGGCGCTGACCGCGCTGGAACAGGTGATGCTGCCGCTGGGTTACATGGGCGCGGATGATCGCGCGGCGGAAGCGCGCGGACGCGCGGCACTGGACGAAGTGGGACTGTCGGACCGGATGCACCTGTTGCCGGCGGAACTTTCCGGCGGCGAAAAACAGCGCGTCGCGATCGCGCGCGCGCTGGTCAAGCAACCCGAGCTTTTTTTCGCCGACGAGCCCACCAGCGCGCTGGATGCCGCCAATGGCCAGACCGTGATCGACACCTTGCGCCGCATCGCGCACGAGCACGACACCACCGTGCTGTGCGTCAGCCACGACCCGCGCCTGGTCACGCACGCGGACCGCGTGTTGCAAATGGAAGACGGCGCGATACTTGGCGACCGGCGGATTCCGCATGACGATGATGTTGCCGCAGAGGAGAGTCCATCGTGAAACCTGTTCGCTGCGCCGGCATCGCGCTCGCCGCATTGACCTTCGCGCTCTCCGCGTGCTCGTCGTCGCACGGCGATTCCACCACCGCGGCCGCGCAGTCGCAATGGTTGGCGGTGGCGCGCGGCAAGGTCGCCGTCGAAGGCGGCATGGTGCTGGTCGCCGCGCGCACCGACGGCGTGGTCGAATCGGTGGCGGTGAAGCAGGGCGACGCGGTGCAGGCACACCAGATGCTGGCGACGCTCGATCCGCGCGCGGCGAAGATCGCGCAGGCGGCGGCGCAGGCCGGCGTCGCGCAGGCCAAGGCGCAACTGGACGAATTGCAGGTATCGCTGAAGCAGGCCGAGCAACGCGCGCCGCGCATCGTCGCTGCCGCCAAGGCCGGCGCCGCGACCGGCGAAGCCGCCGAGCAGGCGCGTGATGCCGTCGCCGGATTGAAAGCCAGGCAGGCGGCCGCGCAGGCCGAACTGGATGCCGCGCAACAGAAACTCGCCGCGGCCAAACTCGATCTCGATGCGACCACGTTGCGCGCACCGGTGGCGGGCAGCGTGGTCGCGCGGCATGTCGCGGTCGGGCAATCGGTTTCCGCGGCATCGGGCCAGCCGCTGTTCGAACTGCTGCCCGACCGTCCGCACATCGTGCAGGCGCAACTCGACGTGGACGCCGCCGGCGCGATCCACGCCGGCATGCACGCCGAAGTGGTGCGCGACTCGGGGTCCGGCCCGGTTTACGAGGCCACCGTGACGTGGGTCGGGCAGGTGCTGCAGCCGGCCGGCCTGACCCAGGATCCGCTGGAACGCGCGCTCGCCAACGACGTCGACTGCACGCTGGAGCTGGCGCCCCCGAAGCAAGGCGTCGAGCCGCTGCGGATCGGGCAGCGCGTGCTGGTGAGGTTTCCGAAAGGCGCCCGTTAAGCTCCCGGAAGGCACAGGAAAGCGTCTGGAAAGTCTGAAGAGCTAGAATCGGCCCACTTTGCGGCAATGCCGCTCCCGAGAATTCCCCGTGACCCAATGGAACATCCTGTGCGACTTCGACGGCACCATCGCCGTGGAAGATGTCACGGACTCCCTGCTCGACCGTTTCGCGCCGTCCGAATGGCAGGTGCTGGAACGCGACTGGCGCGCCGGCAAGATCGGCTCGGCCGAATGCATGGCCGGCCAGGTCGCGTTGCTGGACGCCACGCGCGACGAGATCGACGAACACCTGGCGACGCTGCGCATCGATCCTGCGTTCCCGCAATTCGTGGAGTCGGCCCTCACCGCAGGCGCGACCTTGCGGGTGGTGAGCGACGGCATTGATTACGCAATCCGCGCGATCCTTTCGCGTTACCAACTCGATCGCCTGCCGATCCTCGCCAACCGCCTGGTGCAGGCCGGCCCGCGCAAGTGGAAACTGGAAACGCCGTTTTCCGATCCGCATTGCCGCATCGGCAGCGGCCACTGCAAGTGCGCCAGTGCGGTGCGCGAGCACAACCGGCATCATCGCGTGTTGTTGATCGGCGATGGCGCGTCGGATTTCTGCGCCGCGGGCGAGGCCGATTACGTGTTCGCCAAGCACCGTCTGATCGAACACTGCCGCCACGCCGCGATCCCGCACACGTCGATCGTCGGCTTCGCCGATGCGATCGGACTGTTGCCGGCGCTGCTGGCCGGTAAGCTGTACACGCCGCGGCGCGTGCTGGCGCCGGCGTCCGCCCTCTGATCCAGGCAGGTCAACCATGAATTCCGCAAACGCCGCGGCTTCGGCCGCCGCCGCCCAGCTTGCCGACGGCCTCGATACCGCGCGCAGCGGCAAGCTGTTCGACATCGCCTGCCGTTCCATTCCGGGCGGCGTCAACAGCACCGCGCGCGCGACGTGGTCGGGCTGGACGCCGTATCCGTTGTTCGTGCAAGGCGGCACCGGTTCGCGGCTCACCGACGTCGACGGCAACGAATACATCGATTACCTGCTCGGCCTCGGACCCATGCTGCTCGGGCATCGTCCGCCGCGCGTTACGCAGGCGGTGGTCGATTTCATCCAGCAGCGCGGCACCGTATTCGCGTTGCCGACCGCGGACGAAGCAAAACTCGCCGACAAGATCATCGCCGCGGTGCCGAGCGTCGAGCAGGTGCGCCTGTGCAACACCGGCACGGAAGCCGTGCTGTACGCAACGCGTCTCGCGCGCGCGTTCACGAAGCGGCCGAAGCTGATCCGCTTCGAAGGGATGTACCACGGCTTTTCCGATCAGGTGTACTGGAGCAAGCATCCGGACATCGCCAAGGCTGGCCCCGATGCGCATCCGCGGCCGGTGCCGCAGGGTCCGGGCCTGCCGCACGGACTGGACGAGAACCTGATCATCCTGCCGTGGAACGATGCGGATGCACTGGCCGACGCGATCAAGCGCGAAGGCGATGCGATCGCCGCGGTCATCACCGAACCCGTGATGTGCAACACCGGCTGCATCCTGCCAAAACCAGGTTATCTCGAAGCGATGCGCGAACTCACCGCGCGCCATGGCATCGTGCTGTTGTTCGACGAAGTGATCACCGGCTTCCGGCTCGGCCTCGGCGGCGCGCAGGCGCGGCTGGGCATCACGCCGGATCTGTCGGTGTTCGCGAAAGGCCTGGGCGGCGGCTTTCCGGTCGCGGCCTGCGGCGGACGCGCCGACATCATGGCGCTGGTCGCCAATGGCAAGGTGTCGATGGCGGGCACCTACGCCGCCAACGGCATCGCGATCGCGGCGGCCAACGCGGCGCTGGACGAACTGGCGACGCCGGGGCTGTTCGCGAAGCTGGACGCGATTTCCGACGAGTTGCGCGCCGGCCTCGGCAAGGTGCTCGACGAAGCGGGCCTCCCCGCGTACGTCGTGGGCGTCGGCCCGCTGATGCAGGTGTGGTTCGCGCGCGAACCGATCCACAACTACCGCGACGCCGAACGCCACGCCGACCAGAAACTGTTCGACCGCTGGTGGCGCGGCATGTTGGCGCGCGGCGTCTTGTTCCATCCGGGCGCCTACGAAAACCTGTTCGTGTCGACCGCGCATACGCGCGAAGACATCGCGCAGACGCTCGCGGCGGCGAAGGACGTCGCGGCGGAGTTGGCGCGCGGCGCCTGAGCGCCGCCCGCGATCAGGATTTGGTCGAAGCGATCCAGCTCGCGGGCAAGGACAGGTGCACGAACCGGCCCGCCGCCAGCACGCGGCGCCATGCGTTTCGCAGCGGCGATGGACGCGGCGGAGTATCGCCAGTGGCTTGTTGCGCGCGGGCGCTGCACGCCGCGAGGTTGGCTGGCTGAAAGCCGTTCGTGACCCGGAACATCGGCAGTTTCATCGTGATCCCCCTGATTGCTGAAAAGCCCCCGCCCGTCTGCAACGTGTGGCGGCGGGCAGTGGTTGACACGCGGCCGCGAAATGCGCGCCAGCGCATAAGCGCATAGCGTCCCGTCCTTTCACCGCGACCGCATCGCGAGCGTAACGTGCCTGCTCCGTCGCCGCACGCCATTCCGCCATGTCCGCCACCGCGCCCCTGCCGCGTCTGCCCTTGCCGAAGGATCGGCTGCAGCACCTCGAACGGCTGGCGCAGGATCTCGATTCCGCAAGCCTGTGGTGGCTGTCGGGCTATGCCGCGGGGCTTGCGGGCAAGGCCGTTGCATCGCCGGGTGCCCTCGAAGCGCGTGCGGCGGCGGAACCAACGCCTCGCCTGACCATCGTGTACGGCAGCCAGACCGGCAACGCGAAACGCGTGGCCGCGCAATTGGCGCGGCAGGCCGAAACCGCGGGACTTTCGGTGCACCTTGCGCGGGCCGATGCGTATCCGTTGCGCGAGTTGGCGACGGAACGTTTGCTGTACGTCGTGATCAGCACGCAAGGCGATGGCGATCCGCCGGACGATGCGCGTAGCTTCATCGACTTCCTCGCTGGCCGCCGCGCGCCGAAACTCGACGCGCTGTCCTTTGCGGTGCTGGGCCTCGGCGATTCCAGCTATCCGCAATTCTGCGTGATCGGCCGCAAGCTCGATGCACGGCTGGCCGAACTCGGGGCCAAGCGTCTGCTCGATTTCGCGGAGGCCGACGTCGATATCGAAACCGCCGCCGGGCCCTGGACGCAAAGCGCACTCGTCCGTGCGCGCGAACGGCTGGAAACGCTGTCGCCCGCGAACAACGTCACGCTGCTGCGCCCGCATGTCGAAGCCGGGGCATGGTCGGCCACGCGGCCATTCAAGGCCGAGGTGCTGTCGAACCAGCGCATCACCTCGGATGACAGTAGCAAGGACGTGCGCCATCTCGAAATCGACCTCTCCGGCTCGGGATTGGATTACGAACCCGGCGATGCGCTGGGCGTCGTGCCGCGCAATCCCGAATCGCTGGTCGACGCGGTGCTGCATGCGTTGCATCTGGACGGAGCGGTCGCCGTCACCCACGCCAATGCAACGCATCCGCTGCGCGAATGGCTGGCATCGAAACGCGAACTCACACGGCTTGGACGTCCCTTCGTGGCCGCGCTGGCCGAGCGCAGCGGCGTTGCGGCGCTGAAGGCGCTGCTGCAACCGGAGAATGCCGATACGTTGCGTGCGCTGTTGGCCGCGCAGCAGCCGATCGATCTGCTGCAGCGCCACGCTTCGGAGTGGACCGGCGAAACCCTGGTCGCCGCATTGCGGCCGCTGGCGCCACGGCTGTATTCGATCGCCTCCAGCCGTGCGGCGGCCGGCGACGAAGCGCACCTTACCGTCACGCATGTCGAACACGCGACTGCCGCCGGCACGCGTTGGGGCGCGGCTTCGCACTGGCTGGCCACGCGCGCGGAAGGCGATACCGTCGAGGTGTACCTGGAACGCAACGAACGCTTCCGCCTGCCCGTCGATCCCGACCGCGACATCATCATGGTCGGACCCGGCACCGGTGTCGCGCCGTTCCGTGCGTTCGTGCAGCAGCGCGCCGCGATTGGCGCGCGCGGGCGCAACTGGCTGCTGTTCGGCAATCCGCATTTCCGCAGCGACTTCCTCTATCAAATCGAATGGCAGGCCGCGCTGAAGAACGGCTCGCTGCATCGCCTCGACCTTGCGTTTTCGCGCGACCAGTTCGAAAAAATCTACGTGCAACATCGCTTGCGCGAACGGGGCCGCGACGTTTACGCATGGCTGGAAAACGGCGCGCACCTGTACGTGTGCGGCGCCACCATGATGGCACGCGACGTCGAGGACACGTTGCGGGACGTGATCGTCGAGCACGGCGCACGCGACGCCGAAGCCGCCGACGCATACATCGCGGCGCTGCGCGACGCACACCGTTACGCGAGGGACGTGTACTGATGTCCGACCCTTCCGATCTCGAACGCATCAAGCGCGAAAGCCGCCACCTGCGCGGGACGTTGCGCGAAAGCCTGGCCGATCCGGTCACCGGCGCGCTGCGCGCGGACGACGTGCAGCTGCTGAAGTTCCACGGCGCGTATCAGCAGGACGACCGCGACGCGCGCGAAGCGCGGCGGCTGGCGAAACTGGAGCCCGATTACTCGTTCTTCTTGCGCCTGCGTTTGCCGGGCGGCGTGATGTCGCCCGCGCAGTGGCTGGCGATGGATGCGATGGCGCAGCATTGCGGCACGCGCGGGCTGCGCCTCACTACGCGCCAGACCATCCAGGTGCACGGCATCGAGAAACGCAATTTGCGTGCCGCGGCGCAGGCCATACACGCGTGCGGCCTCGACACCATCGCGGCATGCGGCGACGACAACCGCAACGTGGTTGCCGCCGTGAATCCGTTGCTGTCACACGTGCACGCACGGATCTTCGAACAGGCGCAAGCATTGTCGTTGCACCTTCGCCCGCATTCGCGCGCATGGCACGAAACCTGGCTGGATGAACCGCCGACCGATGGCAACGAAACCGAACCGCTGCTCGGCGACACCTACCTGCCGCGCAAGTTCAAGATTGGGTTCGCGGTGCCGCCCGAGAACGACATCGACGTGTATTCGCAGGATGTCGGACTGGTCGCCATCATCGAATGCGGCGCGTTGTCCGGCTACGACGTGCTGGTCGGCGGCGGCATGGGCGCGACGCACGGCAATGCCAGAACGTGTCCGCGGCTCGCCAGCCCGATCGGCTTCATCGCGCCGGACCAGGTGACTGCGCTGGCGGAAGCGGCATTGACGTTGCAGCGCGACCATGGCGACCGTTCCGATCGCGCCCACGCGCGTTTCAAATACACCGTCGACCATCACGGACTCGGCTGGACCAAGGCCGGGATCGAACGCCGCGCGGGCTTTGCGCTGCATCCATCGCGCGGTTTCGCCTTCACGCAACGCGGTGACCGCTTCGGCTGGCGCGAAGGCGACGATGGCCGCGGGCATCTCGGTTTGCGCATTCCGTTCGGTCGCGTGCACGACAAGGACGGCGTCACGCGCCAGACCGGCATGCGCGAAATCGCGGCGTTGCTGGCCGAACACGCGCCCGACGCGCAGATTCGCCTGACGCCGAACCAGAACGCGCTGATCGCTGGCGTGCCCGCGGCATTGCGCGAACGCATCGACGCGATGGCCGGGGCGCACGATCTCGCCTTGCACCGCACGGGATCGCGGCTGGAGTTGAATACCATCGCCTGCGTCGCGTTGCCGACCTGCGGCCTCGCGATGGCCGAGGCCGAACGCTGGATGCCGGCGTTCCTGCCGAAACTGCAGGCCTTGCTCGACAAGCATGGCCTGCGCGACGAACCCATCGACCTGCGCATCAGCGGCTGCCCGAATGGCTGCTCGCGCCCCTATCTCGCCGAGGTCGCGCTGATCGGCAAGGCGCCGGGCCGTTACAACCTGATGCTGGGTGGCGACCATCGCGGCCAGCGGATGAACGCGTTGTATCGCGAGAACATCACCGAGCCGGACATCCTCGACGCGCTCG
>Ga0209178_1000120_pt1 | contig 19888 bp, 14 predicted proteins | sample GAAS200_FD_187521 | JGI IMG/M metagenome (GOLD analysis project Ga0209178, IMG submission 187521) | Agricultural soil microbial communities from Georgia to study Nitrogen management - GA AS200 (SPAdes) (version 2) | ecosystem: Environmental > Terrestrial > Soil > Agricultural land | place: USA... | reverse complement strand
ATGCCGGCGTGGTACACCGCCCAGGTGTTGCGGCCGCGTTCCTTGGCCTGATACATCGCGGTATCGGCGCACTTCAGGAGATCGGCGGGCGTCTGCCCGTGGTCCGGGTACAGCGCGATGCCGATGGACGGCGAGATCACCGCCTCCTGCGTTCCGGCGATTGGCAGCGGCCGCGCGAAGGCCTGGATCAACCGTTGCGCCATTTCCTCGGCGCCACGCGCGTCCGCCAGGTTTTCCAGCACCACGGTGAATTCGTCGCCGCCGAGTCGTGCGACCACGTCGGTTTCGCGCACGCACTGGCGCAGGCGCGCGCCGGCGGCTTTCAACGTGCGGTCGCCGGTGCTGTGGCCCATCGAATCATTGATGTGCTTGAAGCGATCTAGATCGAGGAACAGCAGCCCGACCTTCTGCCCGGTGCGGCGCGCGCTGATCACCGCGGCGCCGAGACGCTCACCCAGCAACGCACGGTTCGGCAACCCCGTGAGCGTGTCGTAATTGGCGAGGTAACGCAGTTCCTGCTCGGCGCGCTTGCGGTCGGTGATGTCGGTGAGCACGCCGATCATGTGCGTGCGCTGGCCCGACGCGTCGCACACCTCGTTGAGTTCGACCCAGCACAGGAATTCCTCGCCGTCCTTGCGCCGTTGCCACAGTTCGCCGCGCCAGTGGCCGGATTCCGCGAGCGTCTGGCGCAACTGGTTGTAGCTGGCGGGCGCGTGGCGGCTGCCGTTGAGCACGGACGCGTCGCGGCCCAGCACCTCGTGCTCGGCGTAGCCGGTCATGCGGGTGAAGGCGGTGTTGACCGACACGAAGCGGAAGTCGAGGTCGGTCACCGTCACCGCTTCGCTCATGTTGCGGATGACTTCCATCGCGATGCGGCGATCGCGATCCGCGGCGCGCAAGGCGCTGATGTCGCGTTCGGTGCCACATATCCGCAACGGCTTGCCGTCCGCGTCGCGTTCGACGACGCGGCCGCGCGAAATCACCCAGGTCCATTCGCCGTCGCGCGCGCGCACACGATGTTCGACCTCGAAGTGTTCCGTGTGGCCGGCGATGTGTTCGGCCAGCGCGTGGTTGAGGTTCGCGAGATCATCGGGGTGCACCATCGTGGCGCGCCATTCGTCCGCGGCGATGGATTCCTCGTGGTGTCCGCCGGGCGCGCCCTCAGGACCCAGGCGCAGGATCGTGCCGTGTTCCAGGTTCCAGTCCCAGAATTCGTCGCCGGAACCCCACAAGGCCTGGCGCAGCCGGCTTTCGCGCAGGCGCAGTTGCCGCCGGTGGCGCGCCTGCTCCTGGTAATGGCTCCGCCAACCCAGCACGGCGATCAGGATCAGCAGCACCAACGCCGCCGCATACACGATGCGCATGGGCCAGCTCCACCACCACACGACCGGGATGTGGAACTGCAGGCTGGCGGTGCTTCCGGGCGTGCCGTCGCGCAGGACGGCCTGGACTTCGAGGCGATATGTGCCGGGTGCGAGATCACTGAACGCCGCCGTGTGGTCCAGCGTCGGAGCGCTCCACTCCGGATGGGATGAACCCAGCAACCGCACACGGAAGCGGTTGTGGGCGGGCGCGGAGTAATCGAGCGTGGTGAACGTGGCGTGGATGCCACGGTCGTTGGCCGCCAAGGCAAGCATCTCTTGTAGCGAGGTTGGCAGCTTGACTCGATTTTCGCCCGCGTAGAACGTGGTAAATGCCACCGGCGCCGTGTGGTTGGAGAGGCGCAGGCGGGTCGGCTGGATGATGTCGAAGCCATGGCCGCCGAAGAGAAGCTCGCCGTCGGTGGTTCGCAGGCAAGCTCCGGAGGTGTATTCGTTTCCTTGGGTTCCGTCAGCGATGCCGAAGCTGCGGATCGTGCCGGTTTTGGGATCGAGCAGACCAAGGCCAAGATTGGTGCTGAACCAGATGTGTCCTGCAATTCCGTCGAGCATGCAGTTGATCGCGGTGTCGGGCAGTCCACCGCCAACACCGTAACGACGGAATTGCGCACCGCGTGCATCGATGCGCTCCAACCGGCTTATGCCGGAGAGCGCCCCGACCCATACCGCCCCTTGGCGGTCGACCAGTAAGCTGGCTACGGCATCTCCCGCCAAGGAGTGCGGGTTTCCGGGAATCTCCCGAAACGTGCGGATCTTTCCTGTGGCGGGCTCGATCATCGAGACGCCATTGGTGGTGCCGGCCCAGATGTTGCCAGCAAGATCCTGCGTAAGTGCTACGACGCTGTTGCTGCCCAAGCCTTGCCGACGATCGAAACGTTGAATGACCTTGCCGTCGTGGTAATGGACCAACCCCGCATCGTAAGGCGCGATCCAAAGGTCGCCATTGCGGGCGCGAAACAGCGTTCGCACGGGCTTGTCCGCGGGTTGCCCTGCCAGCTGCGCATAAGAGGCGGTGCCGGTCCGGACATCCAAACGCAAGATGCCGTAATTGGATGGCAGCAACAAATGGCCATCCGAGTCCAGCCAGATGTCGTAAACCCGGATATCACGTGAATCGACAGATTCGCCCGCGTGCGGAAACGTGTCGGCCTGCATGGTCGACGTGGGGGCGGTGGCGGAGTGCTTGACCGGGTGTGCGCTTGTTGTTCCGATCGCCTTCTCCAAGGCCGCCTTGTAGCTGGTGATTTCATGGCTCGCCGGATCGTAGCGGACCAGACCTGGACCACTCATTGCTACCCAGAATTGCCCTCCTGGCGCGGTCTGGAGTGCGCTGACGAAGGTTCGAGCGCGCGGATCACCCGTCAGATTGAGAACTGAGCTGATCGGGCTGTTGTCGGTGCGTGTCCACACCACGCCCGAGGTGAGCGTTCCGACCCAGAGCAACCCAGTCCGGTCGACGAACAGTGTGGTGATGGGCGAATCCGGCAGGCCTCCACCGATTCCCAGCGGGGCAGGCTCGACCCTGACCGTGGCGCCACTGGGCCCGATGCGCAGCAACGTATGGTCGGTCAGCCCCAGCCAAAGACGGTTCGCGTCGTCGGCGATGACCGATACGACGCCAATGTCATCGGTGGTACCCCGCTGCCAAAGCGGTGCGAGCGATCCATCGTTGCGGTTCACGCTGAAAAGGCCAGCTGCGTTGCCGAGCAACAGGCGACCATCCGGGTTGCAGAACAGGGCGTTGATGGGCAAACCGGTGTCGATCAAGACGCGCCCGGCGGCTTTTGCGGGATCCAGTGCGATCACTTCGTTGCCGGTTCTGGCATACACCACGCCATCGCCGCACCGGGTCATCGATTGAACCGGATCCTGCGCTCCCGCAGGGTTCGCCCAGACCTGTTTGAGCGATGGATGCGTTTCTCCTCCCGTCAACAGATCCACGCCGTGCGGGCTGCCCACCAACACGTCGCCGTTGGGAAGCGCCATCAAATCGGTGACCGAAAGCGCCTTGCGCTGCACGGCTTCCGGCAGCGGCAGCGTGGCGTTGTCGGCCGGGTTGAACAGGATCAGCCCGCCGCTGGTGGACCCCACCCACAATCGGCCATCGCCGGCGTCGGCCAGCGCCGTGACCTTGTAGTCCTCGGGCAGGCTGTTCGCACGATCGGGGTCATGCGTGTAGCGGTTGAGACTGTAACCGTCGTAACGGAACAGGCCGCCCTGCGTGGCGAACCACATGAATCCGGTGTGGTCCTGGAAAATCAGCGTGACGGAATTTTGCGTGAGTCCGTCGCGATCGTCGAGCTGCTGGAAATGGAAGTTGCGCTGGTACGCGCGCCATGTCGTTGCCGACGAAGGCGCGATTGCAGGCGCGGCGGCGCGCGCCGCCGGTGCCGCTGCCAGCCAGAAGCCCGCCGCCAGGAGTGCCAGCGCAACGCCAGAGCGTCTTGATCGCTGGCTGGTCACGGGTGACCCCGAGTGATTCGGCTCATGATGATTGGGCGGCCCCTGGGAACGGATCGCCGGCTTCGGCTCGCACAGATGGCCCAAGTGCCGGACTTCGCGCCAAGTTTACTCAAACCGCCCGCACCCGTCGCACGCGAGCGTCCCATTCGCCGCGTACCCTAGAATGTGCGCGCATTTCGGAGACGATCGCCGGATGAACGAACGGGGCACGGCAGCGGACACTTGCAGGGATCGACATGCAACCACCGCAGGCGCGGTGGCGCTGAACACCCTTTGCACGCGCGAGAAGTGGGCATGATCTCGCCGGCGGAATTCGGGCGACGCCGCCGCGAATTGATGCGCATGGCGGGTGACAGCGCGGCGCTGGTGGTGGCGGCCGCGCCTCGGCGCATGCGCAATGCGGATGCGCCCTGGCCCTACCGGCAGGATTCCGATTTCCACTACCTCACCGGTTTTCCCGAGCCGGACGCCGTGCTGGCGTTGCTGCCGGGTCGCGGCCGTGGCGAAGTGGTGCTGTTCTGCCGCGAACGCGACCCCGAACACGAACGCATCGATGGCGTGCGCGTCGGGCCCGATGATGCGGCCGCCCGTTTCGGCATGGACGATGCGTTTCCGGTCGAAGACATCGACGACATCCTGCCCGGCATGCTGGAGGGACGCACGCGCCTCTACTGCCACTTCGGACGCGAAAACGAATTCGACGCGCAGCTCCTGCGCTGGCTCCGGCGGTTGCGCAGCAGCCGCGGCGGCGCCGTGGTGCCGCGTGAGTTCGTGGCGCTCGGCCATTTGCTGCACGAGTTGCGCCTGTACAAATCACCCGCCGAACTGGCCTTGATGCGGCGCGCCGCCGGCATTGCCGCGGAAGCGCAGCAGGCCGCGGTGCGCGCGGCGCGGCCGGGCGCAGCCGAATACGAAGTGGAGGCCGCGCTGCTGCAGGTCATGCGCGCGCGCGGTGCGGTGCCTTCGTATCCGCCGACCGTCGCGGGTGGCGTCAACGCCTGCGTGCTGCACTACACCGCCAACCAGGGACGGCTCGCGCGTGGCGATCTCCTGCTGGTCGACGCCGGCGCCGAAATGGCGTGCTATGCGTCCGACATCACGCGCACCTGGCCGATCGGCGGGCGTTTCAGCGCTCCGCAACGCGCGCTCTACGAAGTGACCCACGACGCGCAACGCGCGGCGATCGACGAGGTGCGGGCGGGGCAGCCGTTCACCGCCGCCCACGACGCCGCGGTGCGCGCGATCGTCCGCGGCCTTTGTGCGCTGAAGTTGCTGCAGGGCGACGCACGCGCGGCGTTGAAATCCGGGGAATACAAGCGCTACTTCCCCCACAAGACCGGACATTGGATCGGCCTCGATGTCCACGATGTTGGCGATTACCGCGTCGACGACGAACCGCGCGTGCTCGAACCCGGCATGGTGGTGACGGTCGAACCCGGTATCTACATTCCACCGGACGACACCAGCGTGCCATCGAAATGGCGCGGCATCGGCGTGCGGATCGAAGATGTCGTGGCCGTGGCCGCGCGTGGCAACGAAGTGCTTACGGCCAGCCTCCCCAAGGACACCGACGCCGTGCAGGCGTTGTGCGCGGCTTGACCGACGCCGTTCCAGCGCGTCCAATCCGCTTTCGTGTATGGTTCGCGATTCCAGCAACCGTCCACCTATCGACACTCACCGGAGAGCCGCATGGCCCTGAGCAATTCATGGAGCAAAGCGTCGCCGTATTTCCTGAGCATCCTGCGCATCGTCGCCGCCTTCCTGTTCCTGTGCCATGGTGCGGACAAACTGTTCCACCTTCCCGAAGGGCCTTTCGCGCTGATCTCCGCCGGGAAGTTGTTCACGCTGGTGCCGGGGCTCGCGGGTATCCTGGAATTCGGTGGTGGATTGCTGCTGCTGTTCGGCCTGTTCTCGCGTCCGGTGGCCTTCATCCTGTCCGGTGAAATGGCATTCGCCTATTTCATGGCGCACTTTCCCCACAACCACGTTTTCCCCTACCTCAACCACGGCGAAAGCGCCGTGCTGTTCTGCTTCGTGTTCCTGTACCTGTCCGCCGCGGGTCCGGGGCCATTGAGTGCCGATCGCGCGCGCGGCCGCGCCTGAAGGAGTCTCGTCATGCATCGCAGCCGCTTGTGCAGCATCGTCATCGATTGCAAAACCGATGACCTCGAAGCCGCCGCGCGATTCTGGTCTCAGGCGTTGGGCCGGCCGTACAAACCCGACAGCGATCCGAAATACGTCGACATCGAGACCGGTGACGACGAACCCATCGTGCTGGTGCAGCAGGTCGATCACGAAAGCCGCGTGCACCTCGACATCGAAAGCGACGACATCGAGGCGGAAGTGAACCGGCTCGAAGCGCTCGGCGCGAAACGCATGGCCGCGATCAAGACCTGGGTAGTGATGGAAGCGCCGACCGGCCAGCGATTCTGCGTGATCCGTCCGCAGCGTCATGGGAAGGTCGGGCCGCACGCCAACGAATGGCCGTGACGCTCACCGATTGAAGACGACGTTCACCATGATCAGCGTGACGACCAGCATCACCGCCGTCAGCGGCAGGCCCACGCGCACGAAATCGCGCGGCTTGTAACCGCCGGGTCCGGCGACGATCAGCAGCGTCGGGCTGGCGCCCGGAATCAGGAAGGTGTTGGACACCGACAGCGCCACGATCAGTGCGTACACCGCGGGATTGCCTCCCGACGCCAGCGCAATGTTGATGGCCATCGGCACCATCATCACCGCGGTGCCGACGTGCGAGATGATCTGCGAGAACAGCAGTGCAAGGATCGCGATGAAGGCCTGGATCGTCCACTGCGGCAGGCCGCCCAGGTAGCGCATGATCTCCTGCGCCATCCATGCGGCGGTGCCTGTGGAATCCATCGAAATGCCGAGTGGAATCAGGCACGCCATCACGAAGATCGTCTTCCAGTTGATCGCGCCATAAGCCTCGTCCATGTTGAGCACGCCCGCCAGCAGCATGCCGACCGCGCCGGTCATCATCGCGACGGAAAGCCGCAAATCGGTGAACAGACCAAGCCCCATCGCCAGCGCGAAGAACACCAGCGCGTAGCGCACCTTGCCCGGGCGCTGTTCTTCGCTCGGAATGTCGGTGACCGGCACCAGGTCGCGGCTCTCCGAGGCCAGCGCGAGGTCGCGCCAGTAGCTGTGCAGCACCAGCGAGTCGCCGGCGCGCAGCGTCATCTTGCGCACGTCCTCGCCACGGGTGACTTCGTCGCCGCGATTCAGCGCCAGCACCGAAATTCCGTAGCGCTTGCGCAGCCGCAGCTCGCCGACCTGGTGCTTGACCCATTTCGAGTTCGGCGGAATCACCACTTCGGAAATGCCGGCGCGCGTGGGATTGAACATGTCGGCCAGCGCCTGCACGCGATTGCCGACGCGGCATTGCAGCGCCTGCGCGAACGCGTTGACGTCGGCGCGCGCGCCGAGCACGCCCAGCACGGTGCCGACCCAGATCATCTGGTCGGACGGTGGCGCCAGGCGCGCCTCGTTGCCGTTCTTGACCGCCAGGATCAGCGGCGCCTTCTCCAGCGTTTCGGCCTCGCCGATGCTCATGCCCACCAGCGGGCTGTCGGCGGTGACGGTCAGCTCCATCACCTCGCCATCGATGCCGTAGGTGTCGGCGAAGTAGCTTTCGGTGCGGCCCGGCGTGACCTTCGGCTTGTCGTCCTCGTCCGGCATCAGGCGGCGCGTGAACAGCGCGAAGTAGCCGATGCCGACCAGCAGCAACGGAATGCCGATCGGCGTGATCGAGAACAGCGAGAACGGTTCGATGGTCTGCGCGCCGGGCGGCAGGTTGCGGTCGGCGCTCGCGATCAGGTCGTTGAGCAGGATCAGCGGCGAATTCGAAATCAGCGTCATGCTGGTGCCGGCGAGGATGCAGAACGCCATCGGCAGCAGCAGGCGTTTCAACGGCACGCCGGTGCGCGCGGAAATGCGGCTGGCGACCGGCAGGAACAACGCCGCGAGCGCCTGGCTCTGGATGATCGATGAGAGGCTGCCGACGGTGGTGTTGAGCAGCAGCGACACCCGGCTTTCGACGCCGCCCGAGAGGCGCAGGATGAAAGACGCGGCCTTGTTGAGCATCCCGGTGCGGTCGAGGCCTGCGCCCATGATCATGATGCCGATCAGCGACAACACGGCGTTGGAGGCGAAGCCGTCGAACAACTGCTGCACCGGCATCAGCCCGGTGATGCCGATCACCACCACCACCAGCAGCGCCACGATGTCCGCGCGGACCCATTCCAGGATCAGCATGATCACGGTGAAGCCGACCAGCCCGAGCACCAGCATCATGTCGGGGGTGAGGGTCAGCTCCATTGGGCCTAAGGTCCGGTCAGGTCAGTTTGCGTGGGTCGGCGGGCAATCGTTACACACGGTCGTACAACAGATCAGTAACCGGATGGCCGAGATCGATCCCGCGCCGCTCGAAACGCGTTTCGATCCGCCACGCAGGCCGCTTCGCTTCACCGCTTTCCCCTTCGCGCAATCGCCAGCCCGGTTGCGTGGCCAGCACTTCCCGCATGTGCGAAGCATACTCGGGCCAGTCGGTGGCGAGGTGCAGCAGGCCGCCCGCTTTCACGCGCGTCGCCAGCAGTTCGGCAAATGCGGGCTGGATCAGCCGCCGCTTGTGGTGGCGCTTCTTGGGCCACGGATCCGGGAACCAGATGCGCACTTCGTCGAGCGCGGCTTCGGCAATTTCGTTGCGCAGCACGTCGACGGCGTCGTGGTTCCAGATTCGCACGTTGCGTACGTCGCGCGCCGCCAGTGCATTCATCAGGCGGCCGACGCCGGGACGATGCACCTCGATGCCGAGGTAATCGCGCGCGGAATCGTGTTCGCCCGCCCATGCCAGGCCTTCGCCATTGCCGAAGCCGATCTCCAGCACGCGCGGCGCCGTTCGACCGAACAGCGCATCGACGTCGCGTGGCTGGCCTTGGTAGTCGATCCCGAAATTCGCCCAGTGTTCCGCGAACGCGCGCTGTTGCGCAGGCGTGATGCGGCCTTCCCTCAAGACAAAGCTGCGGATGGTGCGCGGGTGTTCGGGACGACCTTCGTCGTGCGAACCGGTGCTCAAGCGATCAATCCGTCGACCGGGCTGGAGGCCGAGGCGTAGCGCTTGCGCGGAATGCGTCCGGCGCGGAACGCCGCGCGGCCCGCTTCTATCGCGCACTTCATCGCGTGCGCCATCAGCACCGGATCCTTAGCGTGTGCGATCGCGGTGTTCATCAGCACGCCATCGCAGCCGAGTTCCATCGCCAGCGCCGCATCCGACGCGGTGCCGACGCCGGCATCGACGATCACCGGGATCTTCGCGTTCTCGACGATTTCCATGATGGTGTAGCGATTCTGGATGCCGAGCCCAGAACCGATCGGCGCAGCCAGCGGCATCACGGCGACGCAGCCCATTTCCTCGAAGCGCCGCGCGAGCAACGGATCGTCGGTGGTGTACACCATCACGTCGAAGCCGTCCTTCACCAGCAATTCGGCGGCGGCGAGGGTTTCGATGATGTCGGGGAAAAGGGTTTTCTGGTCGCCGATCGTTTCCAGCTTGACCAGCGAATGGCCGTCCAGCAATTCGCGCGCGAGACGGCAGGTGCGCAGGCACTCGTCGGCGGTGTGGCAACCCGCGGTGTTGGGCAGCAGCGTATAGCGTTCGGGCGGCAACGCATCGAGCAGGTTCGGCTCGCCGGGATTCTGCCCGACGTTCATGCGCCGCACCGCGAAGGTGATGATTTCCGAACCCGCGGCCTCGGTCGCGCGGCGGGTTTCGTCAAGATCCTTGTACTTGCCGGTGCCGGTCAGCAGGCGCGAGCGATAGGCGCGTCCCGCGATCATTAGCGGATCGGGGAAATCGGGAGAAACGGTTTGCGGCAGGGCGTTCATGGCGGTGAGTGCGTCTGAATGCAAAACGCAATTGTAGTGCGTTGGGCCTCAGCCGCCGCCAATCGCCTGCACGATCTCCACGTGGTCGCCTTCGTGCAACTCATGTTGTGCATGCCGGCTGCGCGGCACGATTTCGCGGTTCACTTCCACCGCAACGCGGCGATCACCGTGACCCGTGGCTGCGAGCAGGGAAGCAACGGTTGCCGTCGCCGTGCATTCGTGCGTCTGGCCGTTGAGGAAGATTTGCATCCCGGAAGTTTAACGCCCGCGACTCGAGTCGCGGGCGTCGGTTGCATGCCGCTCAACGGAAGGGATGGCCGCTGCTTTCCGGCGGATGCTTCTTGGGCGGCGGCTCGCGGCGTTGGGGCGGCGGATTGTTGCGTGGCTGCGGCGCACGCTGCATCTGACGCTGCTGCACCTGTTGCTGGCGCATCTGCATCTCGCGTTGTTGCTGCTGCATCTGCATCGCGCGTTGCTGCTGGGCGCGTTGTTCCTGCAATTGGCGCTGCTGTTGCATTTGCTGCTCGCGGATACGTTCCTGTTGCGCCTGTTGATCGCGCGCGCGTTGCTGTTCCTGCATCTGGCGTTGCTGCTGCGCCTGTAGGTCGCGGGCACGCTGCTGTGCCTGCACCTGGGCCTGGCGTTGCTGTTGCGCTTGCTGCTCGCGTGCGCTTTGCTGCGCCTGCACCTGGGCTTGGCGCTGCTGTTGAGCTTGCTGTTCGCGCGCACGTTGCTGCGCCTCGGTCTGTGCTTGCCGCTGTTGCTGCGCGGCGCGGTTGTCGACCTGCTGTGGCGCGCGTTCGACTGGCCGCACCACGGGCAAGCGGCCCGAAGTGGGCGCATTCCGCTGCGATTCGCCGGCGGGACGGATCACCGGTGCGCGCGGCAGCGTTGCGGGCTGGTTGGGATGGGCGAAGCGTGCGGAAGGCAATTCGCCGGGACGCGTCGGTTGCACCGGCTGATTGCGCGCCGGAATCGGATGCACCGTGTTCCTGAACGGCTCGGTCGGGTTGGGGCGTCGCCCAGGCGGTTCGCCCGGACGCGGCGCCGCGACGGAACGCGTCGGCTGGGTACGCGCCGCCGGTTCCGAGGGCCGCGGCGGTGTCGCGCGATGTACTGCGCCGATCGCCGCGGCGCCAATGGGAACCAGCTTCACGCGATCCTCGCGCGGCGCAGGCTGCGTCTTGCGCAAGTTCTGCAACTGCGCCGGCGTGAGCGGCTGGCCATGCTGGCTGGCGATGACTTTCTGGCGCGCCGCGAAATCGACGGGACGCGGCGGCGGCTGGTGGCGCGCCACCACCGGACGCGCGAACGGTTCGCGGCCCTTGATCGCGGTCGGTCGCACCGTCGGATGGCGCAAGCCCAAACTGCTCCGGTCGGGGGTGACGGCGGGGCGCACCGCAACTTCGGTGCGTGCGAGTTGCGTTCGATTGAGTTTCAGCACGGCGGGATGCACTGGACGCGCGCCGGTGAAGACGTTGCGCGGCACGGCCGTCACGGCGCCGGCCATCCTGCGGTAGGCGTAGTCATGTCCGCCGCGTGGCGGCACGCGACCCGCACGGTAGTCGCCGTAGAAATTGTTGATCACCGTCTTGTTGACGTACACGTTGCGGATGTTGGTGACGTTGACGTTGGTGAAGTAGTTGCGCGAGGCGTGGAACCACGGCACGTACACGTCGCGCGGACCCAACGGGAACCAGCCCACCGGACCGCCACCGCCGATGTTGATGGAGAGCGACAAGCCCGAGCCGCCGACGAACGCGACCAGCGCCGGCGCGTACAACGGGCGCACGTGCACCGGCCCCGGCATCCAGCCCCAACGGTTGCGGACGTAAACCCAGCGGCCGTAGTGGAACGGCGCGAAGCCCCACGGCTCGTCGCCGACCCAGGTCCAGCCCCACGGGTCGATCCACGCCCAGTGGCCGTAGCGGTACGGCGCCCAGCCCACCGGCACCGAACTCGGGTACCACACAGTGCCGTAGTCGGGCGTGTTGTCCCACTGTCCGTACTGGTCGAGATCGTCAGCACCGATCATGTCGGACGGAACGTATTGCTGTTCCTGTTGCGCGTAACGGTTGTAATTCGCGTCGCGCGTCTCGCAGAAGCGGTCGAAATCGTCGGGCTGCGGCAGGCTGTTGACGTCCACGCTGGTCAGTGCCGAGTCGTTGAAACGGTAGGACGTTCCCGCGGCCACCTGGCGGCTGACGCCGTTCTCGCCGTACACGGTGCCGGAACCCTGGAACACGGTGACCATGCTGCCGGTGCCGGAGGGGTCATCGTCGATGCGATAAGTGCCGGCGGTCGACGCGACGAAAGCGACGGTCGGCGTATCCACCTCGAAGTTTTCGCCTTGTGCAAGCTGGCGCACCGCAAGGTTCAGCGTGCCCTGCGAAAGCTCGATCTGCACGTTGTCCTGGTCGAGGTTGAGGAAGTCGAACGCGCTGTCGTTGTCGATGCGGATGGCGGCGTCGCCGAGTTCCAGCACGGCGCGGCCGTCGTCGCCGGTCAGCAGGCGGTCGCCGATCACCATTGGTCGATTGACTTCGACCGAACCCCAGTCGCTTTCCCCGGCCGGCGCGAACTGCACCTGGCCGGAGAGGTACGCGAGCCGCGCGACGCGTCCGGGCGCCTGGCTTGAATCGTCGGACGCCTGGGATTGATCGGACGGTTGCGAACCATCGTATTGCTGCGCCTGGACCGTGGCGGCGCCGAGCAGCAGGGCGCAAACGCCGGTGGCGACCAGCAGCTGACGCGAAAGGCGGAAGCGGAACATGGGGAACCCCCGTGGCCAATCCGGGCGCGTGTGGTTTGCGTCGGTGCGGCGCCCCTCGTCCGACGCATCAATCTCAACCCAGCGGCGCTGAATGCGCGCCTGCTGCGCTCAGTATCCTAAGCGTGGCCTAAGAAAGCGTTTAGCCGGTGTTCGGCGGCCGTTGCATGGCCGCCGCCCGCATCGCTACCATCGCCTTCCCGGCGCGGGTGTAGCTCAATGGTAGAGCTGTAGCTTCCCAAGCTACTGACGAGGGTTCGATTCCCTTCACCCGCTTGTCCCGGAACCAAGTTGCAGATTGCAGTTCAAGGGCCATGCAACGCTTCCGCGGTTCGGAGCTTCCGTACTTCCACAACCCCCATTCGTTCGCGTGCTTTCGCACGCAAACGAATCGCCCCCTTGACTCAAGGGGGCGGGAAAACCAGCAATCGGATTCGCGCAAGTGAAGATTGCGATCCTGTCCCGCAACGCGAGATTGTATTCGACGGCACGTCTGGTCGCCGCGGCGCGCGCGCGCGGCCATCGCGTGCGCGTGCTAGACCCGTTGCGTTGCTACATGCGGATCGCCAGCGACGGCTTCGTCGTGCATTACGGTGGCCGTGCGCTGAAGGGCATCGACGCGGTGATCCCGCGCATCGGCGCGTCGGTGACGTTCTATGGCACCGCCGTGTTGCGCCAGTTCGAAATGATGGGCGTGTACACGCCGAGCTGTTCGGATGCGGTGCTGCGCGCGCGCGACAAGCTGCGCAGCCTGCAGATCCTCGCCAGCCATGGCATCGACCTGCCGGTGACGGTGTTCGGGGACAATCCGGACGACACGTCGGATCTCCTGAACATGCTCGGCCCGGCGCCCCACGTGATCAAGCTCAACGAGGGCGCGCAGGGCAGCGGCGTGGTGCTGGCGGAGAAAGCCGCGGCCTCGCAGAGCGTGATCGAAGCCTTCCGCGGCCTGTACGCCAACTTCCTGGTCCAACAGTTCGTGCGCGAAGCCAATGGGCGCGACATCCGCTGCTTCGTGGTCGGCGACAAGGTGGTGGCGGCGATGCAACGCGAGGCAGTGGACGGCGACTTCCGTGCCAATCTGCACCGCGGCGGCACGGGCAGCCCCGTCAAACTGTCCGCCGCGGAACGCAGCATCGCGCTGCGCGCAGCCAAGGTGCTGGGCCTCGGCATCGCCGGCGTGGATCTGCTGCGCTCCGCGCGCGGACCGCTGGTGCTGGAGGTCAATGCCTCGCCTGGGCTGGAGGGCATCGAGACCGTGTCCGGCGTGGACGTGGCGGATGCGGTCATACGGCATATCGAAACTGCATCGGCGCGAACCAAGGGCAGTGGCTCGCAAGTTCCAATCGACGATTCCCTTAGTACGAAATAAATCGTTGACAAGCGTTCCTTGTTGTGTCTAGGATGCTGACATCGCGCTATTCCGGCGCGGGTAACCAGCTTCGGGGAGTCTCATGAAAGTTTCCAATCCGCTGATTTTCTCGCTCATGGCCGCTGCATTGATTTTGCAGGGATGCGCTACCACGGGTGGCACGGAATCCAATCAGGCAGTGGCTTCCACCCAATCTCCGGCTGCGGCCCCCGCAACGCAACGCGCCGGTGCGCCAATGGCGGCCGTTCCGGAAGAAAACGGCAAGCCCGTCGTCAAGGCGGACAGCAAAGAGAACTTCGAGGCCGTGGTAGCCGCGATTCACAAGCAGATGGAGGCTGGCGGCCGTTGGCAATTCATCAACGCCACCGAGCGCTCAACGATCGACGGCAATTTCGCGGACATGCAGAAGCTATATGATCAATACGGAAGCGTTGACAAGATGGACACGGACGCCAAGGTCCGACTGCTGGCCGATCAGAGCAGCGTCAATGCCATCTTGACCCAGAAAGATGGTGATCGCCTGATCTGTCAAACCGAGCTGCCTGTCGGTTCGCATCTCCCGGTAAAAACCTGCAAGACCTACGCTCAGATGCAGATGGAACAACGCGGAGCACAGCAGCTGTTGCATAACATTGGCGCCAATTCTCCACAGTTGAAGCACGCACATTGATTGAGCTGCTGGATTGTCCTGTCACCGCTGCTTGCAGCAACGAGGCCCGTAGCTCAATGTGATATTCGCCGCCGGCCATGGCCAAGGAACTCAAAACGTGAAGACCGTCGGTGAACGAGGGCTACCGCAGCCTACAGAGGCCGAGCTCGAAATCCTGCAGGTGCTGTGGGAACGCGGCGCCTGCACGGTCCGGGATGTGCATGAGGTTCTGCATCGCCGGGACGGCACGGGTTACACCACCGCGTTGAAGCAGCTGCAAATCATGCACGACAAGGGACTGGTGGAGCGCGACGAGTCGCAGCGTGCGCACGTCTATCGCGCAGTGGTCAGCAAGGAGCGGACCCAGAAGAAATTCCTCTCGGACATCCTGCAGCGCGTGTTCGACGGGTCGCCATCGCGCCTGGTGCTGCAGGCGCTGGGTGACCACAAGGCCAGCCGCGAGGAGTTGCAGGAAATCCGTGCGCTCCTGAACCGGCTCGACAAGGAAGCGGGCAAATGAACGCGCTTGCAGCCTTGTCGATCGGCGTGTCCGCAGTGGGGTGGTGTCTGCTGCATTTCGTCTGGCAGGCGGCAATCATCGGCGCGGTGTATGCGTTGGCACGTGGCGCATTGCCACGTGGCAATCCGCGCTACCTGGCGGCGATGCTCGCGCTGGTTGCGATGGCGGTTTGTCCCGTTGCAACCGGCGTACACGAGTTCTCCCTCGCCACTGCGCCGGTCGAACTGACCGACATGGCGGTGACACCGGCGTCCGGTGTCGCGGCAGCCTCTGTGGCAACGGTGATTCCGGCCTGGCAGTTGCTGCTCGGCAGGGCACTGCCGTGGCTGGTGCTGGCGTGGGCCTTGGGCGCGGCCGCGCTCGGCGTGCGCGTGTATCGGCAGTGGCACGGATTGCGCAGGATGCTGGCGGCGGCGGAGCAGTTGCCGCAGTGGCAGTCGCGCGCACGTCAATTCGCGCAGCGCCTCGGATTGCGGCGCATGGTGCCGGTGCTGGCGAGCGTACGGGTGGCCACTCCGACGTTGATCGGCTGGATCAAGCCCGTGGTGGTGCTGCCGCTGGCTGTACTGGCGCAAATGCCTCCGGCGCAGATCGATCTGGTGTTGGCGCATGAGCTGGCCCATCTCAAGCGTCTGGACCATATCGCCAACCTGTTCCAGGTTGTCCTGGAAACACTGTTCTTCTACCACCCTGTCGTGCACTGGATTTCGCGTGAAGCACGCAACGAACGCGAGTTGTGCTGCGACACGCTCGCACTGCAGGTGACGGGTGGCGAGCGCCGGGATTTCGTGGCCGCGCTGGCCAATCTGGAAGAGTTCCGGGCAGGCCACGCCGGACTGGCGTTGGCCGCAAGTGGTGGCGTGCTGGCGGAGCGCGCCTGGTTCATCGCAGGGGCCGTTCCGAAGCGTCCGCAGCGGCACTTGCGCAGCCACGCCATCGTGATGGTGGTCGTCTTCGCGCTTGCGGGAGCCGGCTGGATGTGGTGGCGCGATACGGCGTGGCAGCAACGTACCGCAGCACTGGTGGCTGCGAATGATGCGTCGATTTTGCATTTCGCGGTGCAGGAATTGCGCGTACCGGCATTGTTGCCTGCGAGCCGCACTGCCACGAAACCGGTTTTGCCGCCCGTCGAGTATCCGATCCTGCACGTGTCGGACAATCAGACTCCGCCGGCCACCGTTCCGGTGCAGACGATTTCACCGTCGATCGATCAACCGAAGCTCGATCTGAAGAACATTCCCTTGCATCTGGCGCCGATTGCAACCCTTGCAGCGCCTTCGACGGACACGGTGCAGGCGCCCGCCTCGGCGCCGCGCGTATTGCGCACGGTTTCTCCGAAGTATCCGGCCGAAGCACTGCTGAGTGGGCTCCAGGGACGCGTCGTCGTGGAGTTCACGCTGGATGCGTCAGGCGTGCCGCAGGATCTCGAAGTTGCAAGTACAAGCTCCAGCCAATTCGATACGGCCGCGTTGAAGGCCATGGCCGACTGGCGATTCGCACCTCCTGCCGTTTCCGGCCGGCGTTACCGCCAGGCTTTCACGTTCCGTTTCGGGGACGATGCCGGCGATGCCGCGGCGGCCGAACCTTGTACCGTCACGACGGGCACTCATATCTGCCGCCATCTGTAAGGTGCTGATCCGCGCGGGTGCCGCAGTCGAGCGGCTGAATGCGCGGACTGCCGCCGGCAGCGCGATTTCACGTTTCTCGCTAAGCTTGCGCAATGGCGCACGAATGCGCGTTAGCCGGGATATGCCATGCGCGTGCTGGTGATCGAGGACAACAACGACATCGCCACCAACATCGGTGATTACCTTGAGGATCGCGGCCACGTGGTCGATTTCGCCGGCGACGGCGTCACCGGCCTGCATCTGGCCGTCGTCAATGACTTCGACGTGATCGTGCTGGACCTGACGCTGCCGGGCATGGACGGGATCATGGTGTGCAAGAAGCTGCGCGGCGAGGCGCACAAGCACACGCCGGTGTTGATGCTGACGGCACGCGACGCGCTGGAGCAGAAGCTTACCGGTTTCGAATCCGGCGCCGATGACTACATGACCAAGCCGTTCGCGCTGCAGGAACTGGCGGCGCGTCTGGAAGTGCTGGCGCGCCGCGGCAAGGGACCGAAGAGCCGGGTGCTGAAGATCGCGGATCTCACCTACAACCTCGACACCCTCGTGGTGACGCGCGCCGGCGAGTCGATCCAGTTGAACCCGATCGGCCTGAAACTTCTGCAGGCGCTGATGGAAGCCAGTCCGTCGGTCGTCACGCGCCAGGACCTGGAACAGAAAGTGTGGGGCGAGGAACTGCCCGATTCGGATTCGTTGCGCGTGCACATCCACGGCCTGCGCGCGGCCATCGACAAGCCCTTCGACAAGCCGTTGATCCATACCCGGCACGGCATCGGCTACCGCATGGTCGATCCGGATGCAGTCCCGGCGTAAGCTCCGCTTCCGGCTGATCGTCACCTTCACGCTGTTCGGCTTCGGCCTGAGCGCGCTGTTTGCGGCCGCCTCGTTGTACGTGCGCGCCAAGGTCGAGAACCAGCTCATCAACCAAAGCCTCGAAGCCGATCTCCAGCAGGCGGTCGATACCAAACACCAGCATCCGGACGAACCGTTGCGGTTCCAGCTGATCGAAGCGTGGATGTGGAATGATCAGACGGTGTACCAGGCGCCTCTGGCCTGGCAGGGATTGGAGCCGGGCGTGTACGACATGCAGGGCGGCACCGGAGGCTTGCCGCGCCAATACAAACTGGTCGTGGCACGCAAGTACGGCATCGACGCCTTTCTCACCTATGACACGAGCCGCGAAAGCCTGGGCAAGCGCCAACTGATCACCGGATTGGTCGCTGCGGTGATCATCTTCACCTTGCTGTCGTTGATGGTCGGCTATTGGCTTTCGCGGCGCGTGATGCGTCCCGTCACCGATCTCGCGCAACGCCTGCGCGCCTTCCGCAGCGGCCGAAAACTGGAACCCTTGGCGCCGCATTTCGCGGAAGACGAAGTGGGTGAGCTGGCCGCGGCGCTCGACGACTACGCGCAGCGGCAGAGTGCCCTGATCCAGCGTGATCGAGAATTCAACGCCGACGTCAGCCACGAATTGCGCACGCCGCTGGCGGTGATCGCCAGCACCACCGAACTGTTGATGTCGACACCCGATCTTCCGGAAAAGCTGCACACCCGTTTGCAGCGGATTGAACGCGCCGTGCGGCAGTCCACGGAATTGACGCAAGCCTTGCTGCTGCTGTCGCGCGCCGAGCGCTCGGGTCCGGTCGATGGCGAAACCACCGACGTCGCCAAGGTGGTGGGGGAAGTCATCGACACCCATCGCCCGGACCTCGGCCGCAAATCGATCGAATTGCGCGCGGAAATCGAAGCGCCGGTCACGGTGGAGGCGCCGTCGTCCGTGGTGGCCGTCGCGCTGGGCAACCTGGTCGGCAATGCCTGCAAATACACCCAGGAGGGCGAGATCGTGGTGCGCGTGCAACCCGGGCGCGTGCGCATCGAGGATACCGGCCAAGGCATCAAGGCCGAGGAGGCCGAACACCTGTTCGAACGCGGAGTGCGCGGCGAGGGCGAGACCGTGAAGGGCGCCGGTCTGGGCCTCGCGATCGTGCGCCGCTTGTGCGAGCTGTACGGCTGGCGGGTCTCGCTGGCCCCGCGTGCGGAACGCGGCACGGTCGCGACGCTGGACTTCGCCGGTGGCGAAACGCCTGGCTGATCCCCGCGCATACTGCCGGCTGGGTGGCATTTCCTGAAACGGCGCTGGCGTATACTCGATCCGGCTCCGGCGGCGGCTTTGCTGGAACGAATTTTGCAGGTTTGGGGTACAGTGGGGCCGTCTGACGCCGATCCGGCCAGGCGGCTCGCGCATCTTGGAGGGGGTTCATGGATATCGCCGAACTGTTGGCCTTTTCGGTCAAGAACAAGGCTTCGGATTTGCACTTGTCGGCCGGCCTGCCGCCGATGATCCGGGTCGACGGCGACATCCGTCGGATCAACCTGCCCGCGCTCGAGCACAAGCAGGTGCACGCGCTGGTGTACGACATCATGTCGGACAAGCAGCGGCGCGATTACGAGGAATTCCTCGAGGTCGACTTCTCGTTCGAGATTCCGGGCCTCGCGCGCTTCCGCGTCAACGCCTTCAACCAGAACCGCGGCGCGGGCGCGGTGTTCCGCACCATTCCCGCCGAAGTGTGGACGCTGGAGGACCTCGGCACGCCCAAGATCTTCAAGGACCTGATCGAGCAGCCGCAGGGCCTGATCCTCGTGACCGGACCGACCGGCTCCGGCAAGTCCACCACGCTCGCGGCGATGGTCGACTACGTCAACAAGAACCATTTCGGGCACATCCTCTCCATCGAGGACCCGATCGAATTCGTGCACACCGCGCAGAAGTGCGTGATCAACCAGCGCGAGGTACACCGCGACACGCACGGCTTCAACGAGGCGCTGCGCTCGGCCTTGCGCGAAGACCCGGACTACATCCTGGTCGGCGAAATGCGCGACATCGAGACCATCCGCCTGGCATTGACCGCGGCGGAAACCGGACACCTGGTGTTCGCGACGCTGCACACCAACTCGGCGGCCAAGACCATCGACCGCATCATCGACGTGTTTCCCGCCGGCGAAAAGCCGATGGTGCGTTCGATGCTGTCGGAATCGCTGCGTGCGGTGATCACGCAGACGCTGCTGAAGAAGGTCGGCGGCGGCCGCGTGCCGGCGTGGGAAATCATGGTCGGCATCCCCGCGATCCGGAACCTGATCCGCGAAGACAAGGTGGCCCAGATGTATTCGGCCATCCAGACCGGCCAGCAGTTCGGCATGCAGAC
>Ga0209178_1000117_pt1 | contig 20110 bp, 17 predicted proteins | sample GAAS200_FD_187521 | JGI IMG/M metagenome (GOLD analysis project Ga0209178, IMG submission 187521) | Agricultural soil microbial communities from Georgia to study Nitrogen management - GA AS200 (SPAdes) (version 2) | ecosystem: Environmental > Terrestrial > Soil > Agricultural land | place: USA... | reverse complement strand
GGATTTGAGTAGTGAACCTGGAACGTGACGGCATTGTGAGGTACTTCCTGAACGTCCGTGCCAAGAAGCGCCGGCTCGAGAGGTGCGCTGGAGACTTTTGCGTTCACGTATTGATAGCCAGTGGAGAAATCGAAGTGGCTGTTGAGACGAGCGGTTGCGTCGATTTCAAAGCCGGGCGCACTGACGCGCCCCAAATTCGCACGAATCTGCGTATTGGCGGGCGGATTTGCCGGACAGGGCGATCCGGGGAAAGGCGGATTCGGGCAAGGCACATTGGCGACGGAATTGATCATTTGATTATAGAAAAAGGTGCCGCGCACGACGAGGCGGCGGTCGAAACCGGTGACGGCGACGCCCGTCTCGCCGCCGGTAAGGCGCTCGGCGCGCAAGTTCGGGTTGGCGAGCGTGGTGGTGGCGCCAACACGAAACTGGCGGTACAACTCATTCAGCGTGGGAGCACGAAAAGCGCGATACACCGAGCCCGACCAGGCAATATGATCATTCATCTGATGGACTAAAGTAGCGCGCGGGTTGAACACGTTGTAGGAGGTGTCCGCCGGCAGAGTGGTGGCAACCGCGCCGGTAGAGAGCGTGGTGCGCCGGTTGAATGCAGCGAAATTGCGCCAATCGTCAAAGCGAGCGCTTAGGCCGAGCGTCCATGACGGCGCCAACTGAATCAAATCCTCGCCGAAAAAGCCGAATGTGCGCTGATGGCCGCCGGCCTTTTGAATCGCGAATGGAGCCGCAGCGGGGCCGATGATTTCGTTGCTATGACCGATTTCTTCGTGGTCGTCATAGCCTGCAACCAGCGTTTGGCGTTGGCCAATCGGGCGAGACCAAACGATGGAGCCGCCGATCCCCTGCGAAGGCACGGTCTGGGCGTCAGATAGAGTTTCGCTATTTTGGTCTCCCGCGACCGAAGAAAATGTTTGGAAATAGTGTTCAAAGACACCGTAGAAGCGCAACGTGAGCGTGCCGGCGCGACCGAGATCAAGGTCTGCGCCCAGGGCACCCTGCCCAAGGGACGTGCTATTCACCTGTAGCTGTGTGCCGTTGTTACGGGACTCATTGAGATACGAACCGCTGGCAAACACGCGGCTATTCTGGCCGAGTTTGCGGCCAATCGTCAGGTCCGCATTGGCGTACTCGGAATTTGCTTTCGTATCGACGGTGCCACGGAAAGCTTGCGGGACAAGGTAGTAGCCGTCGGTATGGAACATCTGTGTATCACCCGTTGCGTACCAACCCTTGTACGAGCCGCCGGCCCAGGCGGAAAGATCGGGCGAGTTTTGGTTGCCATATGCGAGCTCGACGGAAGCGCCCGCGGGCTGGGGCTGACGCGAAAGCACCTGAACCACGCCGCCAAGGGCATTGCTGCCGTACAAACTGGAGGCACCTTCCTGATCGACTTCGACGCTGGCAATCGCTTCGGATGGAACGCGGTCCCAAAAGATCCAGCCGCCGAAAGGATCGTTGAGCGGGATACCGTCATTCAAAACAAGAACACGGCTGGCACCGCTGGCTCCCGTACCGCGCAGAGACACGCCTTCGGTGGTCGGGTTTGCGGTGCGGCTGCTCGAGCGACGGAAAAGGCTGAAACCTGGTACCTGGCGCAAAGAATCGTCCAGCGTAAAGTTCGGTGTCGCCTCAAGCTCCTCATGCGAAAGCTGAATCATGCCAGTCGACGTGTCGCCAAGGCGTGTTTGCGTGCGTGCGGCGGTGACGACGACCTGCTGGAGGAGCGTTTCCGGCGCCATTACGAGATCGAGCGGCTGATGCGACGAGGAACTCCAGGATTGCGTAAGAGGTTGCATGCCTTCCGCGGTGATGGTGAGTTTGCCTTCCGTGGCGGTAACCGCGGGAAACGAGAACTCACCGCTCGAATCGGTGGTAACGGTGGAAGTAGATGAGCCGGTTTGGAGCTCGACTTGCGCGCCGGCGATGGCGGCACCACTGGAATCGTGAACCGATCCTGCGATTGCGCGGCCTTGGGCCCGCGTGACGATGGCAGAGGCAGCGAATAACGCCAGGGCAAAAACCAGAGAAAAAAGCTTCGATGCGGGCTGGATCCGATTAGAACTCATTCCTATCCTTTTCCTCTCCCTCGCTATTTGGAAGCACAGTTGTTTGGAGACATCATAGCCTACTTGCCAGACGCAAACGACGGCCAATTGGTTTCGCGGGGGGGCCACAAGAATCGGCACTGTGTGTTATCTTGGCGGGTCTGCTCCCGGTTGAAAGGTGAACCCATGGAAACCGAAGCGCCGCGACGCAGCGACCGCGTCTCGATCAAGCTGCTGTTGACAGTTTCAGGAACAGATATCGAGGGCAAGCAATTCTCCGAGACGGCAAGCACGATGCTGATCAATCAGCACGGGGCCGTGATTCTTCTTTCGCGAGACGTTGCGCCAGACCAACAGATCCTCATCCAGCGGCGCGCGCCTAATGAAACTCAACGGCAGGCGCACGGGCGCATCGTGGGGCAATTCGGCAAACAGAAGGACGAGTTTGTTTATGGAATCGAAATAGCGGACGAAGGTGTGGATCTCTGGGGAGTGGAGTTCCCGCCGATCGCCGAATCGAGCGAAGCCGTGGCACGGATGCTGCTGGAGTGCAGCAACTGCCGGCGGCGCGAGGTTGTGTACCTGAATGAGATGGAGCTGCGGGCATTTGAATCAAACCGCGGGATTGCGCGGCACTGCAAAACTTGCGGCGTGCCGAGCATTTGGGTGCAGGCACCGCATGAAGACCCGAAGAAGATAGGGCGCTCCAAGAGCCGGCGCGATGCGGATGCGCAAGGTGAACCTGCCGACGGGCAAGAGAAGAGGCAACGACAGCGAGTTCGGCTAAAGACGCGGTTGACTGCGTGCGTGAGGCAGAGCGGCACCGACGACGAACTGGCTGTCTGCGAGGATATCTCGCCGGTGGGCGTATGCTTTCGCTGCAAACGACGATATGAACGTAACGCGGAGGTTGAAGTAGCTGTTCCCTATTCGCCGGATTCGGGGAATATTTTCCTGCCGGCAAGAATCGTGTATTCGGAAGAAATTGCCAAGGCGGGATTGTTCCGGCACGGAACGGAATATCGCCGGAAATAAGTAAGCTGGGCTCGAAGTGCGCTGGACTTTGTGGTTCAGGCAACCGCGACCGGTGCGTGGTCATGGCTGCGGCGGGCGAGATAGTGCATCGCTATATTGAGATAAACCACGCCATGTTGAGTCTCAAAGCAGAGGATGGTCGCTTCGGAATCCTGGCCAGCTTTCGCGCACTGCTCTTCGTTGAGAATCGAAGGCGGCAGGACTTTGAATTGGAAGCCGCGATCGTTTAGCTGCGTGACGGCGTTGCCGATCACCATGTTGGCAAGTTCGCAGACGGCTTCTGAAACCATCGGCTCGGCAGGATCAACTTCCGTGCCGGCGAGCAGACCTGCTACATATGCCGCAGCGGCGGGATCCATATCGAGAATGATGCGGCCTTCGATCTGGCCGTTGAACGCGACAACGGCAGCGGTTCCCTTGCGGCAATACCCCTCCTCTTCCATCGTCATGTCCGCAATATTCGCGGGCGCCTTCATCATTTCGGCAAGAACGGCGTCAAGCGAGCCAATAAACGGCTGAATCAGATCCATTCTCATCGGGAGTTTTCTCCTGCGGCGGCAGGGGCGGTTACACCGTCGTCATTCAAGACATAGCGGATGATCTCGTAAAGAGCGTCCGGCTTGACCGGCTTCTGAACGAAATGCCGCGCGCCCTTCTGCAAAGCGGCGAGAATATTGTCCTGATAGCCGACCGAAGAGACCATTACGATGCGAGCCTCGGGATGTTCCTGGACGATGCGTTCGACGGCTTCGATGCCTTCCATTTGGGGCATGGTGATGTCCATCAGGACGAGATCGGGCTTGGTGCGCGTATATTCCGCGATGGCGGATACTCCGTCTCCGGCTTCGCCGACCAACACGCCGCCGAAAGATTCGATCAATCTTGCAAGGCTCTTGCGAGCGAACACTGAGTCATCGACGACCAGATAACGGACAGGCTGAGCGTCAAATTTTCGAGTCAAGGGCTCGAACTGTTTCATGATGGCCTCCTTCGCGAAACACTCTCTTCCACATTCGAATCCTGGGCGCCAGCGGGCGGCGGCTCAGATGAAACGTCAGACTGGCACTTGGAGATGATCGCTTCCGCCATCGCGGAAAGAGAAACCACGCGGTGCGCAAAACCCTGTTGAATGGCCGCTCGCGGCATGCTGTCTACAACGCAGGTTTCGGGATTCTGCGCGATTGTGAAACCGCCGGCGTCGCGGATTGCGCCTAGTCCTGCCGCGCCGTCTTCTCCCATGCCCGTCATCAGGACGCCCAGCGCCTTGCGACCAAACTCCTGTGCGACGGATTGGAACAACACGTCAACGGAAGGGCGATGGCCATTTACGCGCGCTTGGTCGACGAGAATTGCGATGTCGCCGTGATCCATGCGACGGACTTTAATATGGCGGTCGCCTGGACAAATCAGCGCGCGGCCAGCCATCAGAAGATCGCCAGACTGGGCCTCTTTCACTTCGAGAGCGCACGATTCATCGAGGCGCTGCGCGAACATCTGGGTGAAGCCCTCAGGCATGTGTTGAACGACAACGATGCATCCTGGAAAATCAGCAGGGATTTGGGAAAAGAGATATTGAAGCGCTTGAGGACCGCCCGTGGAAACGCCGATCGCTACAATTCGAGACGGCCAGCGGGGCTGAATTGAAAATTTGGGCGGCTGCTTTTGCTTGATTGTGGGCACGGTAAAAATCATTTTGGGCGCGCCCGCCGCCGCGGCTGCCTTGATTTTTGCAGAGAGCTCAGCGCCGATCTGGCGAATGTGACCTCGTGCCGCGTCCTGCGGCTTGGTGACGAAGTCAAATGCGCCGAGGCCGAGCGCTTTGAGCGTGAGAGATGCTCCTTCTTCGGTGTGGGCGCTAACGACGATTACCGGAACGTGGTGCTTGCGCGTGATCTGGCGCAGCATTTCCATTCCGTCCATCCGGGGCATATCCAAGTCAAGCGTGACGACGTCCGGCTTTAGCTCCTCGAGCTTCTTCAGGCCCATCGCGCCATCCATCGCCGTGCCCACTACTTCGATGGAAGTGTCCTGAAGCAAGGCTTCGGGAATCAATTTACGCATCAGCGCCGAATCGTCCACGACGAGAACGCGGATATTGGGCTTCATGCGATCGCTCCCACAGCAGGAATGCGCGCCAGACGCGATACGACGACAGGGACATTGAGAATGAGAACGACCGTACCATCTCCTAGAATTGAAGCTCCGCTCACCAGCGGCGAGGTGAGTAGTTCGTCTTCGAGCGCCTTAATGACGAGTTCCTCTTCTCCGACGAGGCTATCGACAGCGAGACCAAATCTTCTGGTGCCGGCGTCGATCACGACGACAAAGGCGCGGCGAGCGCGTTGACTATTCGGCTGGCCATTGAGCTCATCGAGGCGAGCTAGCGTGAGAACTTGCTCGCGCAGGCGGAAGACTTCGTGGCCATCCACGCGATGAATTTCGTCTTCGGCAATGCGGGTGATTTCGACGACGGAGGCTAACGGCACCGCATATAGACGATTATGGATTCGGAAAAGAAGCGCTTGGATACTGGCGAGCGTGAGCGGAACAAGGAGGCGGAACGTGGTTCCCTTGCCTGCCTCGGAACGGATCTGAATATTGCCTTTGAGGCTTTCGACGGTCGACTTCACAACGTCCATGCCAACGCCGCGCCCTGAGATTTCCGTGACCGCATCTGCTGTGCTGAGACCGGGCATAAAAATCAGTTGGAGAATTTCGGCTTCGTTGAGGCGCTCCGATTCTTCCTGCGTTATCAGCGAACGTTCAATCGCGCGGCGCAGAATCTTGTGGCGATCCAATCCGCGGCCATCATCGGAAATCTCAATTACGACCTGATCGCCGTCATGATAGGCGTCGAGGCGGATCACGCCCTGCGGCGGTTTGCCGGTAGTCTTGCGTTCCGCGGGCGTTTCGATGCCATGATCGGCCGCGTTGCGGACGAGGTGCGAAATGGGATCGGCGAGCGAGTCCAGAATTCCCTTGTCGAGGTCTGTGTTCTGCCCCGCGATTTCGAGGGTAATGTCTTTATTGCGCGTCCTTGCAACGTCACGCACAACGCGCGGGAAGCGACGAAATAGCTGGTCGACCGGAACCATCCGGATTTTCATTACGGATTTCTGAAGTTCGCCGAGGACGCGGGATTGAAAGGAAAGCGCGTCTGAGAATTTTGAGTGGAGCGGGTCCTTCTCGTGGGCCCGGTTGAATTCAGTGATCGCGCGCTGGAGCATCGATTTGCCTATGATCAACTCGCCTACGAGGTTGAGGACCGCATCGATGCGGCCTGCTTCCACTCTCAACGTGTTCTCGACCGCACGCCATGAGTTGGCGGACGATTGATGCGATGAGGCCTCGCTTGGGACACCGGTTTCCACGCCCGCGGCAACTGCGGTAGCCTCGGATTCCAAGAGAACATCGAGAGCATCGCGGGGCGGAACGGAATCGTCTGCAGCGGCCGAATACAAATCAATTGATGCAACAATCGCGGGAACGCGGCAATGCGACTTGATCCAATCGGCAGTCTGGGATGTTTCGAGCGCGGCTTCGATCAACGAGAGGTTTTTCGGCAACGGCTGGGTATCCGGCCGGAAGGCGAGAATCTTGCCTGCTCCGGCGAGCGCCTTCCGTACCAACTCGACCGATGCGGCCACAGCGGCCTGCGAATCGAGATGCAGGGCCAAATTAAATACTGTCGCCTCGCGACCGATAGCATCCGCAATAAGGAGACGTTCGTATTCCGTCCATGCAAACGTGGCCTCGTGCTCCGGAGCGGCAGCCTCGACCGAGGACTCCGGTTTGAAGAGAAGTTGGCCGATGTGTTCACGGAGGGCCTTGCCTGAAGGCGGCTGCAAGTGATTGCGATAGGCCGTGAGCATTTCGTGGAATGTATCGGCAGCCATCAAGACTACTTCGGCAATTGTCGCTCCTCGTTCGCGGGCTACTTCGGGCGTAAGGACCTCTTCGAGGCCGTGCGCAAGTTCGCTCAACTCGCGGAAGCCGCACGCGGCAGAGTCGCCTTTCAGCGTATGCACAGCACGACGAACGCGACGCAGTTCCTCGGCGTCCGACGGGCGCTCTTCCAAGGCGAGACCAGCTTCATTCATGCCCTGGAGAAGCTCCTCGGCGCTCTCGAAGAAGAGCTCGCGGAGTTCGGCGGCGTGTTCGTCGGAGAAAAAACTCACCGCGCCCCCTCAATCCGCTGGTAAACGGTCGCGTTGTTCTGATGAATCATGTGAAATTTGCTGCTGAGGCCAAACAGGCTTTCCGCATGGCCGACGAAAAGATAGCCGTCTGCATTCAGGCAATGATGAAACTTTTCGATCAGGCGCTTCTGCTCGGCCTCATCGAAATAGATCATCACGTTGCGGCAAAAGATCACGTCATTGCGCTGCGGGAGGAATTCGGCCTTGAGATTGTGAAAGTCAAATTGAACGAGGCTCTTCAGCGAGGCCTTTACGGCGTATTTGTCGGCGACCTTATCGAAATAACGAAGGCGGCATGTGTAATCGACCGCCTCCATCTGCGTTTCGGTGTAGACGCCCTGCTGCGCTGCGAGCAAGGCAGAATAATTAATGTCCGAAGCGAGGATTTCCACTTTCCACGGCGGCGGAATCAGCGGCTTGGGCGTGGGCATTTCGAACGGCAGCGGGTTGCGCAAGTAGTAGTAGGCAAGGGCATCACAAACGAGAATGGCCAGGGTATAAGGTTCCTGACCCGTCGAGCAGCCGGCGCTCCAGATACGCAGCGACCAATCGCGGCGCTCCTGCTTGCGGCGCAGAAGTTCTTCGAGAACCGTTTTTTGAAACAGCTCGAGCTGCGGCTTGATGCGGAAGAAGCTCGTTTCGTTGACCGTGAGGTTTTCGAGAAGAGCCGAGAGCTCCTGTTTGCCTTCGCGACTGGTGAGCAGGCGATAGTAGTTGTAAAAGGAATCGACGTTGCAAGCCTTAAGACGACGTTGAAGGCGATCGCGCAGAAAATGCGTGCGGCGCTCATCGAAGTACATGCCGCATTCCTGATAGACGAGCGTTTGCAGCAGCTTCAGTTCAGCATCGGTAAGCGAAATCTGCGTGGTAAGTGTGGACATTTTTCCTCGAAGCTTCTGCGAATGCGACCGCTACTTAGGCGCGAGTTCGCCGCGCGAAACGGTGGCGGCGGTCTCCGCGGCTTCTTCCAAACGGCTTAACTCGCCGCGTTGCAGCATCCGGTTCAGATCGAGCAGGATCACAAGGCGCCCGTTCAACTTGCCCACGCCGGTGATGAAGTTGAGTTCGCCCTCGGGAAATACGTCGCTCGGATGCTCAATTTCGGAGGGCGGAATGCGCAAGACTTCGGAAGCTGAATTCACGATCAAGCCAATAGCACGGCGCTCTAACTCAACGACGACTACTCGATTTTTCTTATCGGCTTCGAGAAGCTTTTCGCCGAAACGCTTTCTCAGATCGACGACTGGAATGATCCGGCCGCGAAGATTGATAACGCCCTCCACGTAATCGGGCGCGTCAGGGACGGCCGTAATTTCCGGGACGCGAATGATTTCGCGCACGATGGAGATCGGCAGGCCAAAAGTCTCGCGTCCGATGCGAAAGCCGACAAGCTGGAGGTCTTTGTCCATGGTTCCCGGGCCCTTAGGAGACTGTGCTCTCCGCGTACTCCGGCTCACGTTCCTCTTCAGCGAAACCGGCTGGCCGAGCGGCCGAACGGCGAGGTTCGGGCCGCGCCGCGTCGATCGCGAAGCGATCCATCGAAGTAAGCAGCGCGTGAGAAAGCTTGGACATTTGATCTGCGGCAGCAGCGAGTTCCGTTGAGCTGGATGTGGATTGCTGCACGAGTTCGCGCATCCGCTCCATGGCGCGAACGACCGCTTGCGCACCGGATGCCTGCTCTTCGACGGAAGAATTGATCTCCTGCGTGATTTCGGTGAGGCGGCTGGTCGCTTTCGCTATTTGAGACGAGCCGGTGGACTGCTCCATCGTTGCAGCGCCGATTTCCTGCGAGAATTTGTAAACTTCGGAAACGACGTCCGAAATCTTTTCAAGGGCCACGCCGAGTTCTTTATTGAGCAGCAGTCCTTCTTCAACCATGGACGTGCTCTTTTCCATGTTCTGCACTGCTTCGCGCGCCTCGGTTTGAATACCCTGAATCAGCTCGGAGATTTCTTTAGTGGATTGCGTGGACTTTTCAGCGAGTTTGCGAACTTCTTCGGCGACAACGGCGAAACCGAGGCCGTGCTCACCGGCGCGTGCCGCTTCGATGGCGGCGTTGAGCGCGAGAAGGTTGGTCTGCTCGGCGAGGTCGTCGATCACCTCAATGATCTTGCCAATGTCATTGGCGCGGCGGCCGAGTACGTCAATGATATTCGCCGAGGATTGGATCGCCTTACTCGTGCGGTTGAGGCCTTGTGTGGCTTTGTCCATTGTGACCCGGCCGGTTTGCGCCTCTTCGCGCGAACGATGCGAAATTTCGACGAGCATTTTGGCCGTATCCGCGACGCGCTGAATCGACGCGACCATCTGATCGATCGAGGCGGACGTTTCGGAAACGCTGGACGCCTGAATTTGCGTGTTTTTGACCACGTTCTGCACATTGACGCTCATCTCGTGCATCGTGGACGTGACTTCATCAATGGCGGAGGCGGCCTGCACACTCACCTTTGCGGATTCGTCTGACGCGCCGGCCATTTGGCTTGCGCCGCTGGCGACTTGGGATGCACTATCGCGAACCTGACGAACGAGATCGCGGAGGCCTTGCGTCATTTGAGCGAAAGCGCGCGCCATTGTGTCGCGATGAGAACGCGGTTTTACGGCCACGGCGAGTTGCCCCCCGGCAATGGCGGAAGAAACGGATGCCATTTCGCGCAGGTGGACGATCATCTTGTTGAAGTTGGCGGCGAGTATGCCGACTTCGTCGTCGCGCCGAATATCAATGGACTGATCGAGATCGCCGCTTTCGCCGATGCGATGCGCAACTTCGATCAAGTGCTTCAGCGGCTCCGTGATCGACTTTGCCGTGCGGAAAGCGATGAAGGCTCCGATCAATGCGGCAAGTATCGTTCCCGAGATCGTTACGACAGCATTCCATGTGGTTGCTGACGTGGAGGAATCGCTCGTGTCCGCCTGGTCTTTCTCAACCGCCTGCGTGGCTGTATCGAGCAAGCTGGCCGATTTGTTGGTCCATGAATAGGGATCGTGCTGAAGGTAATAGACCTGGAGATCGGAAACAGTGGTGTTGCCGGCGTCGACTTGATGGCGCTTGGCAATCATCGGTTTGGCGAAATTATCGGCCCAACTGTTCTCGTTGTCTTCGACCTGGCTGAGCGTGCTCTGCAGGCTGCCGCCCGCGTCCTTGGCTTTCGTTTCCGCATCCTTCAGCAACTGCTGCACATCGGTGATGCCTTTGTTGGTCTTGTCTTCGTCGCGAGCGTCGCCACTCAATAGGTAACTTCCCAGGGATAGCCGGTTCTGCATCACCTGATAGCGAACTTCGTCAATGGCTTTCACCTCGGCGGTAGCGGAGTTCGCGGCCGAGCGCGTGCTGTATTGGCGAAGAACCGTGAAGATGTTGAAGAGGAGCAGAATCGCCATAATCCCCAATATGGCGCCGAACCCCTGATACAGCCTCCTACCGATCGTCATGATGAAACTCCTCTGCCCTTTGCCCGTCTGAGAAAAAGTGTGGCGAGTTTGCGGTCCCGCTCAACGATCATGAAATTCGTCGCGGAGCTTGGAAACCGCTGCATCAGTTGTCGCCGTTAAATTCAAATTCGATGATTTCGCTCGTTTCTGAGGGCGCGGCTTCGAAACGCCACCTTTGCAACGCGTCAATCGCGGCGTTCACCAGGACCGGGCTGCCGCCAACAACTTTTGTCGATTCGACGTGCCCGTCCGGGGCGATTGTGGCTTCGATCTTCACCTTGCCGGTAATGTGCGCTGATCGTGCGATATCCGGATAAGCCGGTACTACCTTTGAACGCACCTTGCGACCGCTCGTATCCGCAGATACGTTCTGCGCCCGAGCCACGTAAGGCGCCGCGCATGTCCCACCCAAGAGAAGAGCAATCGTCCAACCCGTCAACTTCAGCTTTCCGTTCATTGAAAAGGGGCCTCCCCGCATAGATATCCGAACATGGAAGTTGCAAAGCGGGTGCCACCGGCAGGTCGTCTATTGACAACCAGACACCAACGCTGACGCCGGGTGTATGTAGCTGATCTGGCGTGACTTAGAGAGGAATACGTAGTACTACGGATGGCCTTTGCCGTGTATTTTCGCGTCTCAACGGCCTTTGCAATCGCGGGGCGCGTCTCAGGCTGCGACATTCGCGCGATTGTCAGATTCGGCACCTGCGCAACGCTGGTGCGTTGACTCAATTTGAGAATTCGAAGTACCGTCGAAAGGTTAGGCGAAGCGCGCGCTGCCCCCAACCTCCATGCGTGCACTGACACACTTGCGGAGCTTTTCCCCGCGCCTCGGGATGGCGTTCGAGCGCGTCATTAGTTATTTCCGGGCATCCTGCCGCCAAATCGGATTTTCGCCGAGTGCCATTGAGATGGTCTACGCCTGGGCACAGGGAAGACCTCTGGAATGACCGACGACAGAAAACTTCAACTGCTCATTGTGGATGATGAGCAAAGTATTCGCCGCCTCTGCACTACAGTGGGCCAGGGAATGGGATACGTTTGCTCGGAGGCGGAATCAGCGGAGGCTGCGCTCGAACGGATCGAAACGGCACCTGCGGACATTATATTGACGGATCTTAAGCTGCCGAATCTTTGTGGCACTGATCTGCTGCGAAAAGCCAAGGAATTATTGCCGCGGTCCGAAGTTGCGATCATGACGGGGCACGGCTCGATTGAGTCCGCCGTCGATGCGATGCGGCACGGTGCTTACGACTACATCGAGAAGCCTTTTCGAGTGGAGAAACTGCGGCAGCTCCTGCAGCGGATGGCGGAAAAAGTGCGACTCGTGACAGAAAATCAGTTTTTGCGCGAACGCGTGGAAACCGAAACGAGTCTCGACGGGATCATCGGCTCATCGACAAAGATTCAAGATGTGATGCGAATGGTTTCGCGACTGAAGGATGGACGAACTCCTGTGCTGATCACAGGGGAAAGCGGCACCGGCAAGGAACTCGTCGCGCGGGCGATTCATTTTCGCGGGCCGCTTGCGGAGATGCCGTTTATCGCAGTGGACTGCGGCGCGCTCGTTCCCACGCTGATGGAAAGCGAGCTCTTTGGGCATGAAAAAGGCGCGTTTACCGGCGCATTGAGAGCCAAACCGGGGCTTTTTCAGTCTGCAAACGGCGGCTCGATTTTTCTGGACGAAATCGGCGAGCTCCCGCTGGAGATGCAGGCGAAGCTGCTGCGTGTCCTTCAAGAGAAGGAATTGAGGCCCGTCGGTAGCAACTCGAAAGTGTCTGTTTCCGTTCGCGTGATCGCTGCGACGAATCGCGACCTGGAAGCCTCATATCGCGCAGGAACTTTCCGGAAGGATCTTTATTTTCGGCTGAATGTGGTGACGATTCACTTGCCGAGCTTGCGTGAGAGGCGATCAGACATTCCGCAACTGGTGCATTGTTTTCTCGACCGCTATGCGCCGGGAGAAAATATTCAGATCACTTCCGCTGCGATGAAGTCCTTCTTGAATTACGATTGGCCCGGGAACGTGCGAGAGCTCGAGAATTGCATCGCTCGAGCGGTGGCTTTAGGAGATCATCGTACGATTGACGCGGCCGATTTGCCGCCTACAATTCGCGGAAACGCTGCCGCTCACGGCGGCGCTGAAGACGCTCCTAGTTCGACGACGGCGCTGGCCGAACTCGAACGGATGACCATTCTGCGCGTTTTCGAGCAGGCGGGCGGCGACAAAAAGCTCGCCGGAAAAATGCTCGGCATCAGCCGCGCAACACTATACAGAAAGCTGAAGCTCTACAACATACCCGTCCGCGGCTCGCGCGAGCAGCTTGCGGAAACGGTTCCCAGCGCGTAGTGAGACGACCTTTTGACTCGTACCAATCCACGCGGCTTTTAGCGGCTCACTGAGATTTCTGTGTTTCAGGGTGAGACAGAGTGAGCCCCAATCGTGCGGCTTCACACGCTAGTTGACACATTCCACATGCCTTATACCAAGCCGGCAGTCATCCCTTTTGGTCCACTTATTGCAGCTTAAACCGCGGAGCAGTCTTGGCCGAAATCGATAGGTTCATTTCGAGTTCTTGCGGTCGAGGAAGTGCCCGTCTTCGGACGATGAGAGGAATAGGGGCCTGTGCCGCGGAAACTGGCAACTGCAACAGACGAAGAGACGTGCATTGAGAAGCTGGCACTGCTTTTCCCAAACGCTTCGCCCGTCAGGATTCCCGTTCGCGTAACGGCGCTTGGCTCGCAGCGGCGCCAGTTGCAGGAGCAGACGACGATCGAATTCGGGACAGCACGAGAGGTGCTTTTCGCTTCCGTGCTGCCGCTTGAATTCGAAGACCGCGTGCGCGTGGCGAATGCCGATGGTTCGCTGGACGCGGACGCCACTGTAATCGCGGTTCGCTATCACGGAGGCCAAAAGGCGATCGCGGCGCGATTTATGAGAGAGGTCGGAAACTGGATCATCAAATCATGAGCCTAAAAACACCTACTACCACCACATTGGCACCTCCAAAGACGAAGCCTGCCGCGCCAAAGGCAGCAGTCGCGACAGCCGATCCCGCGTCGCAATGGAAGGAAGCTCTGCTGGTCTATCCGCTTTATGCTGCCTTGGCGGAGAAGTTTGAGTTTGCGCCATCGCCCTATCCGGCCGGAGAGGCTCCGCCGGCGCGGCCCACCAGGCCAATCTTCGAGCGCCATATCCAGTGGATGAACACCATCGACGGAAAGGTGCTCGCGTATCAGATCCGCCAGATTCCACCGGAAACGCTCAACGGCAGCGAGCAGTGCTTGCGCGCATTTATTTTGCGCCAACTTCGCAAACCAGATAAGACGACGGTGGACCGCGACAAGATCGATTTGCTGCTCGTGCAGTATTTCGCGCTGTGCGCACCGGAAGAGTTGTATCGCGAGGAAATTACGCTGGAGCAAGTGGCAGGAGTTTTGTCACCCGTGCTGCCCGAAGCGGATCCTACACCGCTCGAATGGTGCGCGCCCCTCGATGAAATTCTTCAAAAGCTATCGCAATGCAAAAGCCTTCGCGATTTGCTCGAGCACGGTCTTTTCGAGCAGGGACGCATGCTGAAAGACAATGCCGGCGTGATGTTCTACGATCCGGCAGCTCTCGTCGCTTTCTGCCGGTTCAATTTTGTCCTGCGGCGGACGTTCATTCGCTTGCTACACGCTGATCTTGCCGCGGTGAAGGATGCTGTCACAGCCCTCGAAATAAAAGGTATCAAGACGGCCGACTGCCGTCGCGCGGGGTTTTCAGCGGCCGAAACAATGGTTCACCTGCGCCACTTCTGCGAAAACTGGCGCCAGCCTTTTCAGAAAGACTACACGGAAAGTTCTGTGACGCACGCTTTTGAGCAACTTCTTGCGCTTCGAGCGGACCTTGAAGAGGTGCTCGCGCGGCAGAACGCAGCGGCCGCTACTGCGCAGACGAAAAAGAAAAGCGCGAGTAAAGTCGATCATGCAGCATGGGAAGAAATGATGCAGGCGAGCGCGGCCTCCGTGGAGGAAGAACCAGCGCCGCCAAAGCCAGAGGAACACGACATCGAAAGCGCGTCAAAAGCTACACCTTCTGCGCCTTCTGCTCCTGCCGCTCCTGCAAAAGCTTCAGTTCCCGCTGAGCCAGCGCTGGATGCCGACAAATGCATGGAGATGATTTGGGAACAACTGATTGCGGCGCCGCCTTCGCGCGGGCGTTCGATGTCCACGGTGGTGCTGAAAGATACGAAGGTTCTGCTTTCGTCATGGGAAGTGGCGGCGTTCGTCGCGGAGGGCGGGCAGGAGTCGGAGGATTTACGCCGGGCCGTGGTGGCGCGTGCGTTACTTTCTTTGGGTACTGAGCAGCGAAAACGCTCGGGCGATCAGGCGGCGCTCGTATCGGCGCTTGAGCTGGCCCGAAGCGAGTTCTCCTATTTTCAGGGACGCGTCGAGCAAGCAAAGCGCAGCAAGAATACGGAAGCCGCCGTGAATCTCGGCATCAGCACGAAACGTCTGCTTTCGTTTATCGAAGAAGCGGAAAAGCTCCAGCCGTGACCGGCACAACACCGATGGTAGAAGCATTAAATCGAGCGAGCGTGCTGATCGTTTCCGACGATCCGGAATTCGCGCGCAGCGTGACCGCGCGCTGGCAGACGGAATCGCGCGCGCCGGGGATCACGGTAGCCACAAGCGATGTCTGGCATGCTTCCATCGCGCTCGGTTATGACGTCGTGATCACCGGTGCGGTGCGGAACGGAAAATCGAACGCGATTCTCTCGGCGCTTTGCGGCTCGCCCACTGTGGCTGTAGTTCATTTGGCCGAACACGAAAAAGATATTGCCGAACTACACGCGCGACATCCGCAATTGCTGCTTCTTGCGCGTCACGATGGCTGGATTAACGGACTTATTGCGCTGTGTTGCGAGGCGTTGCGGCGCGTGGAAGCCGTAGCGCGGTCGCAGCGCGCCGAGCGGCTCGCCCTAGAGAGCCATCAAGACGCAACCCTCGGGCGCTACATGCTGGAGATGCGGCCCAGCATCAACAATGCGCTCACATCCGTGCTGGGCAATGCGGACTTACTGATGCTCGATTCGAGCAAAATGCCCGCGGACAGCCGGGAGCAGGTGCGCACGATTCACACAATGGCGCTGCGACTTCATCAGGTGATGCAGCGTTTCTCATCGCTGGCGGCAGAGATGCGCGCCGGTGAGAACGAATCTCAGGATGAGACTGAGACCGTATCGCAAGCGGCTGCGCTGCGTCGCTAGCGACACAGTGCGTGGATGCAAAGCGCCTGGAATGATGTGTTTAGCGCGTTGTCGCAAAACGCGAATGCCGGATGGAGTTGGTTCCGGAGTTGCAATTCTTTTCTGCGGGTAAGCAGGCGGAGGTGTGGCCGTGTTGAAGAAGGTTCTGGTCGTGGATGACTCGCAGGCAGAAATCCGCTTGCTGCAATCGATGTTGCAAGAAGGCGGATTTCATTCCGTCGCGATTTCGGATCCGACGAAGACCGAAGAGACGATTGAGGCCGAGCGGCCGAACGTGATCCTGCTGGACGTGGTAATGCCGCAGCGCAACGGGTTCCAAGTGTGCCGCGATCTGAAGAGCCAGGAATCGTACGCCAAAATTCCGATAATTCTGGTGACATCAAAATCGGCGCCGAGCGACCGTTATTGGGGCGAGCAGCAGGGGGCGAATGGATTTGTGGCGAAGCCGTTTACGCCTGAAGAGCTACTAAGCGCGGTGAAAAGGCTCGCATGATGTCCGATTTACAAAAGGCGGCGCTCTCGTCCGAGCCACTACACGGGCTGGAGGCGGGCGAGTTTCTCGAGAGCGAATCGCCTGTCGAGGAGTCGCGGCCTGAGCGCCAGTACTGCGTTTTTCGCGCCGGACGCGAGCGCTTTTGCCTCTCGGTCCTTGAGGTGGAGGAAGTGGTCGATTGGCCGATGGTCACCAGGATTCCATTGGCGCCTGCATTCTTGATGGGTGTTTTCAATTTGCGCGGAACGATCGTGCCGTTAATGGACATTGCATTCACCGAAGGGCGCCGGCCGGGACTCTTGCCGAAGCATGTGGTGGTGGCCGCGCTGAAAGACGATGCGCAACGCGAGGACCTTCGCGTGGGTATCGCGGCCGATGAAGTGATCGGCACGTTTTTGGCTTCGGAGGAAACGCTGCTCGATCAGGCGCCGAATGATGTGCCTCACTGTCGCGGAATGCTGCGTCACGAGGATCGCCTGGCGCTGGTGGTCGATCTTCGCCGTTTGACGGATGTGTTTCCGGTGCCGGTGATTTGAAGTTTCGTAGGCGGAAATTGAAAGCGATCTTGGGTTTATGCGAAAGGCGCTTGGTAGCGAATACAGATAGGTGGCGCACGCGCATTGGCAACCGCAGCGCGCAAGTTCTTGGGAGGAAGTCATGAAGTCTCGCTTAAGTTCGTCAGTCTGGCTGCTGGTCCTTTGGATCGCAGCATCCCTCTTCGCGGTTCTCGGCCTGGCTTTCCACGCCGGCAAACTCGCGGGAGGCGCGGGCATCGCGGACACAGGATCGCTGCCGGCCGATGCCACCGCGCCACTCGTTGGCGCCGCCGTGCTCGCGATTGCGGCCGCACTCTCCGTTGTTTGGATGCTTAGCAAGCGCGTCTTAAAGCCGGTGGACGAATTGGCGAAATTCTCCGAGCGCGTGGTGGCGGGCGACGTTCGCGCCCGTGCGGACATCGGCGGCAATGACGAATTCGCGGCGATCGCGGAAAATTTCAACCGCAGCGTTGCCAAAGTCGCACACGCTGTTACAAATCAACAAGCGCAGGATTCGCTCCAGCGCAGCATCGCAGACTTGCTGAACACGATCAGCCAGGTTGCGCGCGGCGATTTGACCATTCGCGGCAAGGTAACGAACGACGCGCTTGGCAACGTAGTTGATTCCGTGAACTTTATGCTCGACAACTTCACGAAAGTTCTCGAGCGCGTTCGCAAAGCGGCTATTGACGTGAGCACGAGCGCGAACCAGATTCTCGATGCCGCCGACGATATGACCGCCGGCGCCACACAACAAGACCAGGAAATCACGAATACTTCATCGGCTGTCGAAGAGCTTACGGTTTCGATGAAGCAGGTGTCCAATAACGCCGAAGCTAGCGCGGAGGCGGCACGCCGGGCGCTCGACGCCGCCGAACAGGGCAACCGAGCCGTGCGCGATACGCTGGAAGGCATGCAGCGCATCCGCGCATCGGTGCAGGCGACCGCCAAGAAGATTAAATCGCTCGGCGATCGTTCGCTGGAAATTTCGGAAATCATCAACGTGATTAACGACATCACGGAACAAACAAACCTTCTCGCTCTTAATGCGGCAATCGAAGCGGCGCGCGCAGGAGATGCCGGGCGCGGATTCGCGGTGGTTGCAGACGAAGTCCGCAAGTTGGCAGAACACTCACGCAGCGCGACGAAGGATATTGCAGCCCTGATTAAGGCAATTCAGGCGGAAACGAACGAGGCGGTGGTCGTGATGGAAGACGGCACACGCGAAGTGGAAGTCGGCGCAGGCCTCGCGGATCAGGCGGGAAAAGCGCTCGAAGCAATTTCAAGCGTCGTGCGCCAGTCGGCAGAACTTGTGCAGGAAATTTCGCTCGCGTCAAAGCAGCAGGTGCGCGGAACGGAAGGCGTTGCGAACGCGATGCAGATTATTTCGGGCATCACGCGGCAAACAACTACCGGAGCGCGGCAGACAGCTTCCACTGTGGGCAACATGGTGAAGCTATCCGAACAGTTGAACGAGGCGCTCGCGCAATTCCGTTCGCAGGGAACGCGCACACCCGAGGCAGCGGCTCCTTCGGTCTCCAGCGAGGAACCGGCAATTCCTGTGGGGGCGCGCCGATAAGACGCTTGCGCGGGCGGCGTGACTTCGTGTCCTGATCGCGCCCGCCGTGCGGCCGTGCGAACATGAAACGCCAGCCATCCACACTCGCTCACATCACCGATGCGGACCTCAACGAGATCCGCACGCTGATCGAGCAGCGCTCGGCCGTCCATCTGGACGAATCGCGCGAGCGTTTCCTGATGACTCGCGTGCACGAATACGCGGAGGAAGAGTCGCTTCGCAGCGGCGCGGAGCTGCTGCACCGGATTCGCTCTTCGGGATCTGAATATGACGCATTCCTGGAGCGAATGCTGACGCAGGAGACTTCCTTTTTTCGCTATCCGGCCGTGTACGAGGCGCTGGGAAAAACGATTTTGCCGGAAATCCAGGAGCGTAAATTCTGGCAGAACCCGCGCACGCTGCGAATCTGGAGCGCGGGCTGTTCGACGGGCGAAGAGCCTTACTCGATCGCGATCACGCTTTGCGAATCGCTGAAATTTCCGGAGGCTTGGGAAATCGAAATTCTCGCGACGGACATCAGCCGCCGCGCGCTACGTCACGCCGAAAAAGGTGCGTACTCGAAGCGCAGCTTGCAGGAACTATCGATGCGCGAGGTCGATACCTATTTTACGGGCGCAAAACATGGTTTTCATGTGAGACCTCGCATCCGGCGCATGATTTCTTTCGCCCAGATGAACCTGGCCGAGCCGATGTACGTCGGCAAGATGGACTGTATTTTCTGCATGAACGTGCTGATGTATTTCACCGAACAGCGCCGACTCTCGATTCTGCGCGGCTTCTATGAAGCGCTGGAGCCGGGCGGCTATTTCATGCTCGGCCATTCGGAGACGCTGACGCACACGCCAGTGAAATTTGAGGCGGTGACGATCGGGGAGTGCAGACTGTACCGAAAGCCGATCGCGACGGAAGCCAGACAAGCGGTGGGGATGGCGGAGGGCAGCCTGTGAACGGCCCGGATCGCGAAAGCCTCGAGGTATTCCTGCAGGAGGCGTCTGACCACCTGCAATACCTGCGGGAGTATTCCGGTCTTCTGCAAGAGCCGCAGCCGAAAGCGGAGGACCTGCAAAGGCTTTACATCGCAGCGCACACGCTCACCGGAACGTCCGCGAGCTACGGATTCCCACATTTCTCAGAAATCGCAGGCAAGCTGGCCCACATTTTTCAGTATGCCGTCAATGCGGCGCTCACTCCTGAAATGTATGGGCCGATAACCGAGTTCGTCTCTGACGCGATTTCCGTGCTCGAATTCGATCTGCTGCAGATCAGTTCGAGCGGTGCGGAAACCGTGGAAGATCTCACTGCTTTCAAGCAGCGCTATTCCTTTGCGTTTCCTGTTGCGGTCGAACCGGAGGCTACTCCGTCGGTCGAGACAGCTGCCGGATTCGGCGAGCCGGTTTCGAGCATGTGTGTAGGCGAATCATTCGCGGATGGCTTACCCGAAGACGGCGAAGTCACCGACGAGGTACTCGAATTTTTTATTCCCGAAGCGGAGGAACACCTTCAGGTCGTGACCGAATGTGTGCT
>Ga0209178_1000114_pt1 | contig 20303 bp, 13 predicted proteins | sample GAAS200_FD_187521 | JGI IMG/M metagenome (GOLD analysis project Ga0209178, IMG submission 187521) | Agricultural soil microbial communities from Georgia to study Nitrogen management - GA AS200 (SPAdes) (version 2) | ecosystem: Environmental > Terrestrial > Soil > Agricultural land | place: USA... | reverse complement strand
GCGAAACGCGCGAAAATCCTCCTTCACCTGATTCCGATTCCGGGGACGCATGAACTCGAAGAAATCCTCCAACGCGGCCGCGCTGGCGCTCGCCACCCGCGTCATCCACGCCGGCCAGTCGCCCGACCCGTCGACCGGCGCGATCATGACGCCGATCTATCAGACCTCGACCTACGTGCAAGCCAGTCCGGGCAAGCATCAGGGCTTCGAATATTCGCGCACGCAGAATCCCACGCGGTTCGCATGGGAACGTTGCGTCGCCGACCTGGAAGGCGGCGTCGCTGGCTTCGCGTTCGCTTCCGGCATGGCCACTACCGCGACCGTGCTGGAACTGCTCGACTCCGGCAGCCATGTGATCGCGATGGACGACCTGTACGGTGGCAGCTATCGCCTGTTCGAGCGGGTCCGCAAACGCAGTGCCGGGCTGGATTTCAGTTTCATCGACTTGAACGACATGGCTGCGCTGAAAGCCGCGTTGAAACCCAACACGCGGATGATCTGGGCCGAGACGCCGACCAATCCGATGTTGAAACTGGTCGACTTGAAAATGGTCGCGGCGTTCGCGAAAAAGCACGGCCTGCTGCTGGTGGTGGACAACACATTTTGCTCGCCGATGGTGCAGCGGCCACTGGAATTCGGCGCCGACATCGTGGTGCATTCGGCGACCAAATACTTGAATGGCCATTCCGACATGGTCGGCGGCATCGCCGTCGTGGCCACGAAAGAACTCGCCGAGCGCATGGCGTTCCTGCAGAACTCCGTGGGTGCGGTCGCGGGGCCGTTCGATGCGTTCCTCGCGTTGCGCGGCGTGAAGACGCTGGCGCTGCGCATGCAGGCGCATTGCGCGAGCGCGCTGGAACTGGCGAGGTGGCTGGAAAAACATCCGGCGGTCGAGCGCGTGATCTATCCGGGCCTGAAGTCGCACCCGCAGCACGCACTGGCGCGCCGCCAGATGCAAGGCGGCGGCGGCATCGTGACGATCGAAGTGAAAGGCGGCTTGAAGAAGGCGCGCCGGATGCTGGAGCGCTGCCATCTCTTCGCGCTGGCGGAATCGCTCGGCGGTGTCGAAAGCCTGATCGAGCATCCGGCCATCATGACCCACGCCTCGGTCCCGGCCGCCAATCGCAAGCGACTCGGCATCAGCGACGGCTTGATTCGCCTTTCGGTGGGCGTCGAGGATGTGCGCGACCTGCGCGCCGAACTCACCGTGGCGCTGGCGTAGCCGGAGCGATGCCGATGCCTCCGGCTTTTTTCTCTAACAGGCCCCGCTCCGGCCGCCCGTGCCGCCCGTACCACCCGTGCCCACGGGACGCTGCATGGCTGCGTTGACTGCTCCACGGAGTTCGGCACCGTTCCGCCTGTTGGCGCGGCCACTCGCCTTGGTATGGCGCCAGCGCGTGCTGTTGCGTCGCATGACTTGGCGCGAAATTTCCTCGCGTTATCGCGAATCCGTGCTCGGCACCATCTGGGCGGTGATCAACCCTCTGCTGATGCTGTCGATCTACACGTTCGTGTTCGGCTTCATGCTGAAGACGCGCTGGCCCGGGCAGGGAGACAGCAAACTGTTGTTTGCGATCACGCTGTTCGCCGGCCTGATCGTCAATGCCTTGTTCGCCGAGACAGTGAATCGCAGCACCACCGTCATCACCGAGAACGCCAACTACGTCAAGAAGGTCGTGTTTCCGCTGGAGATGCTGCCGCTGGTGGTGCTGGGCAGCGCATTGTTCCATGCCGCGGTCAGCTTCGGCATCCTGGTGGTGGCCAATGCACTCGTGGGGTCCGGGCTGCATTGGACATTGGTGCTGCTTCCGCTGGTCGTGGCGCCGGTGCTGCTGGCCACGGCCGGTGCCGGATGGATACTCGCCGCGCTGGGCGTGTTCCTTCGCGACGCCAGCCAGATCGTCGCGTTCCTCACCGCATGCCTGATGTTCCTCAGTCCGATCTTCTATCCGCTGACGTCGTTTCCCGCCGGCATGCGCCACTGGCTGTTCCTCAATCCACTCACGCTACCGGTGGTGCAGGTGCGTCAGGTCGTGATCGAGGGGGTGCTGCCGGCGTGGCGCGATCTCGGGATTTCGTTTGCGGTGGGACTGATGGTGGCTGCCATCGGCCTTTGGCTGTTCGAACGCACGCGGCAGGGATTCGCCGATGTCGTCTGAAGCCATCATCACGGCCGCGTCCCTGGGCAAGTGTTACCAGATCTATCCGAGTCCTGCGGAACGCCTGAAACAAATGGTCTATCCGCGCCTGATGCGGGCCGCCGGACGCCAGGCGGCACCGCGCTTCAGGGAATTCTGGGCGCTGCGCGGCGTCGATTTCGAGGTCCGGCGCGGCGAGACGGTCGGCATCCTGGGACGCAATGGATCGGGCAAGACCACCTTGCTGCAATTGTTGTGCGGCACGCTGCCGCCCAGCGAAGGCGTCTGTGCCGTGAACGGGCGCGTCGCTGCATTGCTCGAACTCGGTGCGGGTTTCAAGCCGGAATTCACCGGCCGCGAGAACGTGCTGATCAACAGCGCCATCATCGGCATTCCGGAGGCGCAGGCGCGCGCGCGCATGGACGAGGTGATCGCGTTTTCCGAACTCGCGGACGTCATCGACCAACCCGTCAAGACTTATTCCAGCGGCATGTACGTGCGGCTCGCGTTTTCCGCCGCCATCCATGTCGACCCGGACATCCTGGTCGTCGACGAGGCACTGGCGGTGGGTGACGCGCGTTTCCAGGCCAAGTGCTTCCGGCGCATCAACGAACTGAAGGACAAGGGCGTTACCATCCTGTTCGTCAGCCATGCGACGGAACAGGTGGCCATGCATTGCACGCGCGCGCTGCTGCTGGATCACGGACGTCTGATCGAGGATGGATATCCGCGCGGAGTTTGCAACAGTTATCTAGATCTCTTGTTCGGCAAGCGCAGCAGCGAGCGTGCGGAGATTGTCGAGGCTGGCAGGCGAGCTGTCCAGAACGCGATGAGATCAGGAAGCGAACGTGGGTGGGCGCAGGAGCGTGTGGCGTACGGGATTCCCGAGGTGGACGCATTCATCAATGATCACGGGGGTAGCGCATTCGCCGCGCGTGCAAGCTATCACGACGGCGAGTATCGCTGGGGCAATGGGTGCGCAGAAATCCTGGATTGCCTGCTGGTTGCGGGCGACCGTGTAGATCCGGCCTACTTGTTTGCGGATGAGGATGCCGAACTGTATGTGCGTGTCCGATTCACGCATGACGTCGCGACGCCGGTATTCGGTTTCGCTATCAAGAACCTCGAAGGGCAGATGTTGACGGGCTGCAACTCGCGCGATCAGGGAGTGGGCTTCGGAGGGCGCTACCGACCGGTTGCCGCAAATGAAACAGTAGTGTGTTGTTTCAGATTCCGGCCGAAGGTTGATTCAGGGAACTATTTGCTTTCGATAGGAATGTCCGAGGATCACAATGGGGACCTTGAGCCGTTGGATCGACGTTGGGATTCGATCCTGATAAAGGTGGAGCGGCGTGGGCCGTACTTTGGCATGGTCGACGTCGGCGCAGATTGTCAGTTCGTCAATACCGTGGGGGCCGAAACCAGTGGCTGACATTGCCGCCGTGCTCGCCCTGCATGCATCTTTGCCTGGACCGCGTCAGCCGGCGTGGGGCATTGGAGTTGCCGCGGACGCGGCGAAGCGTGCGCATGACGAACGCATCGCGGGCATCATCCCGTTGCTGGAGGCGCTGCCCCACGAAGGCGCATTGCGGATCCTCGACATCGAATGTGCGCAGGGCTATTTCACTCTGGCGATCGCGCACGCATTGGCTGCGCGTGGTTGCAAAGTGGAAGTGGTCGGCGTGGACCAACGCGAAGAGAACGTCAAGTTCTGCGAGGCACTCGCTGCGCACCATGGCATTTCGGCACGGTTTGTCTGTGCGGCCTTCGACATGAAGTTCGTGAACCGGCAGGAACATGCGCGTTGGGACGCAGTGTTGGTGCTCGGTGAAGCGATGATCGCTGCAGGTGCGGGGACGGCGGAGGCGGTCGCCGCGACTTCGTTGCTGGGTGCACATTCGAGCGTGGCGTTCTGCGAAATGCCGCAGGATCGTCGGCCGAATGTGGGCTGCTGCGCGCTGGCCGAGCGACTGCTGGCTACTCGTGCATTTTCCCGGCGCTTGACGTCATCCCCCGGTTTTCCCAATGGCGCGGTGCGGGATTTGTATGCATGCAGCGACCATCTGGCCTGGGTCGGCGAGCGATGGTTTGCTTTTGATCGGGTAACCGATCGCTCTCATGCGGGCGTACCCGATTCGTTCTCGGGCCAACGGCGGTTTTTCCTTGGCAGGGAAACCGTGGTCAAGCAATTCCAAGGTGACGGACGCCATGGACTCTTCAATCGGGCGGAACTTGCCGCGGAGGCGGCGGCGCTGCAGGCGTTGCGCGGAGAACACGGCCGCTATCCCGCCGTGTTCGCGCAATCAGATGATGGGGACGTGATCTGGCTGGCCCGCGAGTCCTTGCCGGGCGAACTGCTGTCCGAGCGCATGGCAACCGGGGGAATCGATCGGGATGCCGTGGCGCGCGGGCTGCTTGGCGAGCTGGCCCATCTCGAATCCCGCGGTTTTTATCACGCGGACTTGCGCTGCTGGAACGTGCTCCTCGATGGTGACGACGTGCGCTTGATCGATTTCGGCGCGCTGGTCCAAACGCCTTCCCCGTTGCAGCGCCTGATGCTTTGCGCGGTGCTGCTGGAGATTGCCAGCGGCCAAGCCGGCCATGAGCAACCCTTTTATGTTTCGGTGCACCCGATCGACGCGTATCCATCCGCTTGGCGGCCGATGCTGCGTTACCTGCTGGGTACGCCGCAATCCGCATTCCGGTATGAAGAGGCGTTGCGGGTCCTGACCTCTCCTTCGGGGGCAGCGTTGACTCCGGATGCCGGTGGGGGAGTGAAACTGGACGACGAATTGTTGTCGTCCGCGACGCAAGAACATTGCGCAGCCTTCCGGCGCCTGCGCGAGCACGACGAGGCCCTGGAGCGTGCGCTCGACGGAGAGGAGCATGCACGGTCTGCCGGGACCGCAGAAGTCGCCGCGTTACGTGCGCGCGTGCAGGAGTTGGAACGAGCGCAGCGGGCCACGGAGCAGACGCACGTGGAATACACCGCCTCGCTAAGGGCTGAACTCGAGATGTCGCATGATTACGCGAAATCACTGGAAGGCCGGCTTGCGCGCGAAGCGGCCGATGCCCGTGCCGAGCGTGAAGCGCTGGAGGCTGCCCAGCGTGCTGCCGTCGAGTATTCCGATTCGCTCAGCCAGTCATTGAGTCGATCGCGAAGTTACGCCAGCTCCCTCAATGATGCTTTGCAGAAATCGCAGGCGTACGCGTCGTCTCTGGAAGCGCGCATCCAGCGAGAGACCGCCGATGTGCGAACGGAGCGCGAGGCCTTGCAGGCGAAGCAACGCGAGACAATCAGCCGCGTGGACGTGCTCGAGCGGCAACTGAATGAATCTCGCACCTATGCGGATGCACTCAAGGCCGCCCTCGACAAATCCCAGGCGTATGCGTCGTCGATGGAGGCACGACTTGCGCGCGAGTCGGCCGATGCGGCAGCCGAGCGGGAGGCCGTGCTCGCGGCGCAGCGCGAAGCCTCCGCCTATGCGGATGCACTCAAGGCTTCACTGGACGAATCACAAGCCTATGCATCATCGTTGGAGGCGCGCGTCGAGCGTGAATCGGCCGATATGGCGGCCGCGCGCGAAGCTGCGTGCGAGGCGCAGCGCGAAGCTGCCACGTACGCGGAGTCATTGAGACAGGAGAACATGGCATTGCGACAGCAGCTTGCTACCGGGAGGGCACTCCAGGAGCGGATGCAGCATCGCTTTCGCCTGCTGAAATTCCTGTGGCCGCACGAAACCGAAGACCCGAAGGAACCGGAATGACCGAGCCCGTCTTTTTCACCATCGTCTCGCGCAATTACCTGGCGTATGCGCTGACGCTGATGCAATCGATCGCGCGGCAATATCCGGACGCGTCGCGCTACCTGTGTCTCGCCGATACGCGCGCGGACGATCCTTCGCTGGATACCGACCTTTTCGAAACGGTCACCATCGACCAGTTGGCGCTGCCGCATTTCCAGGCGTTCGTGTTCCGCTACGACATCATGGAGCTGAACACCGCCGTCAAGCCGTACATGTTCGCGTGGCTGCGCGCCCGGCACCCGCAAGCCGGCTTGATCTACCTGGATCCCGACATCCTGGTGCTACGCAGGCTGGACAAGGTGCAGCAAGCTTTCGAAAGCGGCGCCCTCGCCGTGCTGACGCCGCACCTCAACGCGCCGATCAATGACGACCGCTTTCCCGACGAACTGACGGTGATGCGCAGCGGCGTCTACAACTGCGGTTTCGTGGCCGTCAACGCCGCGCATCCAGGCGCGGATGCGCTGATCCATTGGTGGTCCGGCAAACTCGAGTTCGGCTGCTACGTCGACATTGCCGGTGGCCTGTTCACCGACCAGAAATGGGTGGACCTGGTGCCGGGCATGTTCCCGGACGTCCGGATCCTGCGGGACGATGGTTACAACCTCGCCTACTGGAACCTTGCGCAGCGGCCCGTAATGGAAACCCCGGACGGAGATTTCACGGCGGGCGGCGTGCCGCTGGTATTCGTGCATTTCTCGGGCGTGGTGCTGTCCGATCCGAAACGGTTTTCCAAGCACCAGAACCGTTTCGACGCGGACGGCATCGGCGGCCTGCGCCCGCTGTACGACCGCTATCTCGTGTTGCTGCGCGAGAACGACCATCGCAGGCATGCGCGCAAGCCCTATGCGTATGGCACCTTCGCCGATGGCGAATCGATCGCGCTGGTACTGCGCCATGTCTATCGGCGCTTGTTCGATGTGTCCGGCGACCAGCCGGTACATGATCCGCTGCGCATGGATCGCGAGCTGTTCAACCAGCCCTGCGCCGAATTGCCTCGCGATGATGATCTCCCCATCAGCCGCGTGATGTACGAAACGTGGCGGTTGCGTACCGACCTCCAGAACGTGTTCAACCTGCATCATCGCGAAGGGCGCGACGGATTCATCCGCTGGTATCTCGCGGCCGCAGCGGCGGAGACGGGTATCGCGCCGCGTTATGTGGAACCGGTACGGCGTGCCTTCGTTGACGCCGAGACCCGGAAGCGGCAGACCGCGCGAGCCGAAGGAAGCACGCCATCCAAACCGGATGAAACGCCGGCGGTGGCCGAACCGGCGCTACCCGAAGGCCTGCGCTATCGCATGGGGCAGGTGGTGCTGCAGGTGCTGAATTGGGGCAATCGCAAGGCGCGCCTGCGAAGCTGGTACGTGCGCCTGCCGTTCGGCTGGCGCATGGCCTTGCGCCGGCAGGCCTACGCGTATTGCGGTGTGGCGGCGCCGCCGATGCTGCCGCAGCAGGCGCCACGGGTGCGGCGCGAACGCGCACGTTCGTCGTCGCGGGTGGCGCAGGGCGTCAACCTGGTCGGCTATGCGCTGGGCGAATTCGGCATCGCGGAAAACGTGCGTTCCTACGCACGCGCCCTGGAACAGTCGGGTTATCCGTTCGTGATCCGCAATTTCGACGTAGGCGTGGCATCGCGTCAGGAAGATCATTCGATGGAGCGCCACTTCGTCGATGCCATGCGCCACGACACCAACGTCTTCTTCATCAACGCCGACCAGATGCGGGTGGCGCATGATGCCTTGGGACGCGCAGCGTTTGCGGGGCGGCGCAACATCGGCTACTGGGTGTGGGAGTTGGAGAAATTCCCCGATGCCTGGCGCCCCGCATTCGATCTGGTGGATGAGGTGTGGGCGCCGACCGAATACGTGCGTCGCGCGATCGCCGCGTGCACCGGCAAACCCGTGCTGCGGATGCCCAAGGCGATAGAGTTCGAACCGCCTACGGGCATGGACCGCGCGCATTTCGGGTTGGCCGGCGACGCTTTCACCTTCCTCTACAGCTACGATTTCAACAGCTTTGCTTCACGCAAGAATCCGGAGGCCGCGATTGCCGCGTTCCGGCAGGCCTTTGCGGATGGCGTGCATGACGTGCGCTTGCTGGTGAAATCCACCAATGGCGCACGTTTTCCGGAGCGGCTGCAGGCGCTCGCCGCGAGCGTCGCCGATGATCCACGCATCGAGGTGCGCGACGGCTTCATCGTTCGCGAGGAAATGTTCGGGCTGCAGAACGCCGTGGATTGCTATGTCTCGTTGCACCGCGCCGAGGGCTTCGGACTCGGCATGGCCGAATGCATGTATCTCGGCAAGCCGGTCATCGCCACCGGCTATTCCGGCAATCTGGATTTCATGGACCGTGACAACAGCCTACTCGTGGATTGCCGGATGGTGCCGTTGCACGAAGGCGACTACCCGTTCTGGCAAGGCCAGCAATGGGCCGACCCCGACGTCGCGCATGCCGCAAAGCTGATGCGGCAGGTCTACGACGACCGCGAATTCACGCATCGCATCGGCGCGACCGCAGCGGCGAGCATTCGCCACAGCAATTCGCGCACGGTCTGCGCGGGCGCGGTCACCGCGCGGCTAGCTGCACTGCAGGGATGACCACAAGGGCATAATGTCCATCGATGGGTGACGATCTTGCCATACGGACCACGGATGACGGGAACGTCGTCTTCGTCTATTCCTGTTTCCGTGCGGCGAGCACATGGTTCTGGTCGCGGTTGCGTGCCCACCGCGAACTCTGTTGCTATTACGAGGCGTTCAACGAGCAACTGGGCCATTTGTCACTTGCGGACATGCGGTCGGTTCGACCCGACAACTGGCGCTCGCACCACCCGGATAGCGGGCCCTATCTGACGGAGTTCGCCCCCCTTCTGGGCGCGGTGCCCGGCATTGCCGGATTTCCCGTCGAAAGCCCCCTGGGCAGCCGGTTCCTCGGCAAGGCGGGAATCGAAGGCCCGCTCGACCGCGACGTGGAAGGTTACCTCAGGCGGCTGTTGGCCAGTGCCAAGGCATCGCGACGCACGCCCGTCATCACCTGTACCCGGCTGCTCGGCCGCGCTGCAGGATTGCGTGCGACTTTCGCCGGCACGCATATCCTGCTCGTGCGCAATTTGTTCGAGCAATGGAGTTCCGTGTATGGCCAGCTGCGGGCGGGGAATGACTATTTCCTGCGGATGGTCTTCAATCAATTGAATTTCGGCCGCAGGGACGGATTCTTCTCTTACTTGATGTTGATGTTCGCCGATCGCGACCAGGAATGCTTTGAGTGCTGGATACGGGATGACAACGCGGACATCGTGTTCTGCTGTTACGTTGCCTCGCGTATTTATCTTCTGCTGATTGCAAGGCGCTATTGCGATCTGGTGGTGGATATCACGGGCTTGGGGAATCCGGAGCGCCGCACGGCGACCGAAGATGCGCTGTCGCATTTGCTGCGGGTCAACGTCGACCTGGGAAACTTCGAGCAACGTGTCGACTACCCGAAGCAGCTCGTCAAATCCCCGAAAGACTGCCGGGCGATGATCAACGAGTTGCTCGAACGGGGATTGGCAGAGGCAAAGGCGTCAGACGACGAGCGCGATTTCGCCAACCGGCTGGTCGAGGCAACGTGGGAAGCGCATGGCCGTTTCATGGCGTATACCTCGGGTGCCCGCGAGTTGATCGAGCACGATGCCCGCCACGTCAGCGAACTCATGGATACCGTCCATTCACTGGAGGCGCGCGTGCGGGATCTCGAAACCCGGATCGCCCGATCCGGGAACGAAGCCGCTGCCCTGCGGGAGGCGGGGGAGGCACGGCGCCTGCATGCCGAGGCCGTCGAAGCCAACTTGCGCAATTGCCTCCAGGACATTGCGGATCTCGAGGCCCGGTTGGCAGAAGCCCAGCGCCGATCTGGGTGATGCACAAACCGGCAGTGCGCCGCATTCACGGACGAGCATGCCCGTTGACTGCCACGCATGCCGATTGGAGGGGCGAATTCATGTTGTATATCCACCATTTTGGGTCATGCATCGGCAAATCACGAACCGCCCACGATCCGCTCGGCCATCCCTCCAATCGTGCTGCACTTCGACACTGGACAAATCGTTGAACACATTGCGATCGGCCGCTCGCTCAATGTCCGCCGTTGACCTTTGGGCCAGGGCCAAATGCAACATGCCCGTGCTTGTAGCCGTCGCAAGCGGCATCGTATTGTTCGCGTATGGGGTGGACCCGCGACTGCAAGCGCCCAGCGCCGACGTGGATCCTTCGTGGCATGCAGTACTTGGCTGGGCCCTGCGACACAACCTGCAATGGGGCTCTGACATTGTTTTTACTTATGGCCCCTTTGGTTTTCTGTCGCCGACCGCGACGTTCGATCCCACGCTGTACCCCGCATGGGTCGCAATCAATATCGCAATGTCGGCCATCCTGGCCGCGCTTGCTGCGAATGCGGTGCGACGGATCCCGTTTGCATATGGCCTTGTCTTCCTGTGCGCTTCGATTGTGATGGGCGGCCTTTGGGTTCGCGCCGTCGCATGGTTGCTTTCTTACCCGTTGGCATTGCTGGCGCTGATTCAATGCGATGCGATGAGGCGACCATCCCGTTGGATACCTGCCATCGCCGCCCTCGCGTTTGTCGAAGCGCAGTGGCCACTCATCAAATTTGTCTCGTTTCCGTTGTGGTGCTTGTGGCTGGTTGCGGGTTGTCTGGTGCTGCGCCGCAGGGCTGGTCCCGTGGCACTGTTTTTGGCCATGTCAATTGCCGGCGAGGTTTTGACCTGGATCCTTTGCGGACAGTCCCTGGTGAATATTCCGGCGTACCTCGTCGGCTCGCTCGATCTGGCACTCAACTACGGGCAAGCAATGCAACTGCAAGTGCTGCCGGCCTTCGCGGACGCGCTTGCCTTGGTTGCGCTGCTGGGCGGAATTGTCTATCTGTGCAGTTTGGGATCGCGCACGCGGCACGCGCATGGCTGGGTACTCGCGGCATTGTCCGTTGCGACATTGGGCCTATCCTATCGCTCGTCGATGTTGCGGGGCGATACACATGAAATCGCCTTCTGGTGCATGTTGGCATTGATGTTGCCATTGGCTGCCGGCTTGGCAGGGGCGAGGGCCGCGGAGCACAAGCACGCGTGGATCGGCGCGCTCACAAGCTGCGTAGTGCCGCTCGGAATGACCGCGACATTGGCCATCTCGCCTGCAGGAGCGGCCGCGCTTGCCCACACGATCCGACCCTCACAGGTCATCCAAAACCCGATCAATCTGTTGCGCCTGCCGCAGGTTTGGCGGGAAGAATTGAGCAGCTATCACGCGGCATTGGCCAAACTCGCATTGCCGAATATTGCGCAGCGTGTCGGGCGCGGAACCGTCGACATGCTGATGAACGCGCAGGGCTGGATCATCGCGAACGATCTTAACTATGACCCGCGTCCCGTATTCCAAAGCTATTCGGCGTACTCGGTCAGGCTGGCGCAGCGGAACGGAAAGTTCTATGCCTCGAACAAGGCGCCAGCTTGGGTCATCCTCAACTGGAACACGATGAACGAACGTTTCCCAGCCGGAGACGACCCGCTTTCACTCATTCGGGTGCTGCAGGATTACGAGCCGGTGCTCGAGGAACACGACAATCTCCTGCTGCGCCGCAAACGCAATGTGCCGCCGGGAATCCGGTCGCAACCGAGCCATGCGCTGGCAGTAGATTTCAATTCGGCCATTGCATTGCCGCCGACGCCGGCGGCTGCCTGGTTCGTTCGCCTCGACGTCGGCCTCACTACTTGGGGAAAGATCGCCGCGCTGCTGTTCCGTCCGCCCAGGCTCATGATCGCCGTGACGTTGCGTGACGGCACGACGCTAACGTATGCCTTGGTGCGTGCGATCGCGCAGTCGGGCTTCATGCTGAGTCCGGCGCTTGATTCCAATGCCACCTACCTTGACTGGCTTCAGGGAAAAAACGAGCGGGAAGTGGCCAAGGTGGAGCTGCTGCAACAACGGTTCCTGGGCCACGATATGTTCCAGGCGAATGGTCCGTTGCTTCTCTACCCTCTGGCTCGACCGCGGAACCTGGCACCTACGCTTGCGATGTATGCCGACACCTACCCAGGTTTTGATCACATGCCCGTGGCCACATCGGAGCCGACCCGCAACTACCAGGTGGATGGGCAGCCGGTGATGTTCCTGCCCGCGCCCGGGTTCCTGACATTCGACCTTCCGCCCGGAACATGGACGGTCCATGCCACTTACGGAGTGATGCCAAATGCGCTGACCGACCCCACTTGTCGCGCAGCCAAACCGGATGGCATCGGCATCAGGGTTGACGTAGCTGGCGAGGACATCGGCCCTTCGGCCGTTGCCTATCTGGATCCCTTCGGGGATCCGCACCATCGTTATCGTGCCGAATATTCGCGCACGCTGGTGGTGGGGACAGGAAAGCGCGTGACGGTATCGTTGACGGTCGGTCCCAAGCACGACGGCGGTTGCGATTGGTCCTGGATTCGGGATGTGCGGTTTACACCGTCACGGAATTCTGGTCCTGCCTGAGTCATGAGCGTTTGTTCGGGGACATCGTCCGTACGCGGACGAAAAGCGGGAATCCACCATGATGCACCGTGGATTCGGGTGTGACGAGGCCGCCACACCCCCGAGTGTGCGACGCGGTCGTACGCAGCGTGCGATGCAGTACCATTCCGCGTTGCGATGTACCGCCGCATACGCGGTTTCGGGGCGCTCCCGGGGAGCCGGTGGGGTATTTGAATGCTGAAAGGATCGATCGACGCCGTGCACAACGGCTTCTGTTACGGATGGGCGATGGACGAAGACATCGCCGGTTCAGTGGACGTGGAGGTTTTTGTCGATGGCCATCCCATCGGCCGAACCCGAGCCGATGGACATCGTGCCGATCTGGAAATTGCCGGGTTGCGCGACGGGCGGCTTGCCTTCTGCGTTGAAGTGCCCGAAACATTGCGGGATGGATGTCATCACCGGATTGAAGCGCGGACCGCGGACGGCCGGGCAATTGCCGCGCGTGACGCGGTGCAGGTTGTGCCGAAACTCACGGTTGCCGAATTCGACCGACACGCTGCGTGGATCGATGGAGATGACGGGGCGTTCGAGCGCGGACTCGAAGCGCTGAAGGGCGCGGGAAAGATCAGCGCCGAGGATGAGTCAAACGTGCACTTTTTCCGCAAACATGGCTGGCTGAAGCTGGATCAGGCCGTGCCACATGCAGTGATTGACAAGCTGCTGGAGGATGTCGAGTCGGCGTGGCACGACCTTCCGCCGCAGCTCGTCCTGAACCGCGATCTTGCGGCACCGGTCCGCATGCGCGAGATGGCCAATACGCCGGATTTTCGCAGTACTTCGGTGCGCTATCTGGATTTCCACAACGCATCCGAAGCGGCCGCCGAAATAATGATGTTGCCCGCGGTGTTGAAGTTCGCCGAACTGTGCTTCGGTGAAAAAGTGGCCGCCATGCAGACCCTGTTGTTCGAAAACGGCACCCAGCAGGCCAGCCATCAGGATTTCGCCTTCGTCCATTCACTGCGCCCGGCCTGCCTCATCGGCGCGTGGGTGGCACTCGAGGATGCGCACATGGACGCCGGGCCATTGTTCTATTTCGACCGATCGCATCGCGAAGTGCCGAAGTATGCGTTTGATGATGGTTCGGTACTCGCCGAAGGCAATGGCGAGCATGTCCGCGCATTCGAGCGCTACCTTGAAACCACGTGCCGCGGCAAGGGGTTGGATCGCTTGATCTTCACGCCACGCAAGGGCGATGTGTTGATCTGGCATTCGGCGCTGGTACATGGCGGCATGCCACGCAACGATCCTGCCTTGACGCGCAAGAGCATCGTGTCCCATTACACGACGCAGACGGCGTATCCCTACGACCGCCGTTGGCCGAATGAAACACCCCTGCCGGTCGAGCGCAATGGTGGCATTTACTATGCGATGCGCGGAGAAGAACATGTCGAAACGCGCTATAAGCTGGCACTTGATGTGGCGCCGGCCTGAGTCGAATGAAGCAAGGCGAGGGCGTCAATCCGTGGTTCCAACTGTTCTGCAATAGGTATCTGAAACGCGCCATGTCAGGGCTGCGGCGTTAGCGCCGTATCCGTCATCTCAGGAAATAGGCATTATCGTCATCGATGAGGCGCTGGAATTGGAATAAATTTCAGATCGCGGATCCACGACCAATCGCACGATCCATTGCTTCCTGGTCGGCCTTGAGTGAGGAACACGAGCACTTTCTCGCCAGGGCCAACCGTAATGGTGCGCGAATATGATGCCGCATAACGGTGATCAGAACCCTTGAACGGGTTCAGGTATTCAGTTGGCAGCGATGATTGCTTTTCATTCGACGTTTTAACCTCGAGTCCGATTCCGTCAGCGTGGGCCGCGATACATGTCGCGTCGGTCAATGCATTGGGCACCAACCCAAACCTTGCGGACACGGCGTACGTGCCCGCCGGCAGGTCGAATGAAATCCTGGCGGGCGCAGCAAGGAACAAAACAGGTTTTCCGTCTACGGTGTAGATGCGCATATCCTCCGATACAGAAGCCGGAAGCTGGTTGAAACCTGGGTAGAGCCCATGATACAGCGCGAGGGTGCGCGGAAAGTTGCGCGGGATGATCAGGGGATATAACCGTATCGGTCCGGAGATTTTGAATGCGCGATGGTTGAGGGCCTTCTGTTGTACGAGGCGAAGTGAAGTCACATAGCGCTTTCGGTCACCCTGAAGCCACATGAGGTAGCTGGCATTGCTGTCCAGCGCCGGGCTCAGCATGAATCCGGAGCGGGCAATATCGCGCGCGATGGTATAGCGCTTGGAACTGCCGTCGCTGAATCCGACCTCGATCGTGACCTGGGGTTCGCGAAATAGCAAAGCTGCCACTTTTCCGTAGAGGCTGAGTTTGACGTTGAACTTGGCAAACCAGGCGTCGGAGGTTGGCACGGGGACAGTCGTGGCGGCATTGGGGTGCAGTGGCAGGACGACTGCTGGATGCGTATCCGCTCTTGTGGGCGCAGGACCTGCGTTTCGATGGAACAGCAGGTAATCCCCTTCGGCGAGCAGGGGGCTGTACAGCTGCAGGACACGCAACAGCGCCCTCGAGTCCTCGCTGGTGGGATAGTCATCTCCGCTGGCTCGCCAATTCAGCATGACCCAGTTCGGGGCGCGCTTCGACTTAAAGAACGCCGCGTTCAGTTCAGCCAGTTTGGCCGAATATGCCGAATAGCTCTGGAATGCCGGACGCGGACGATAATTGAGATTGTTGGCCAAAAGCACGCTTTGGTCATTGAGCAGGATATCGACGCTGTCTTGCCCAACGGTATCCTTGATCAAAGGCAGTGCGATCTGGGAACGGTCTTGCCTCCATTGTTTTAGCCGCATCTGAAACTGGTCACGTGGATGCAGAAAATACTGGATTTGCTGTTTGGCATACGCGTACGTATAACTGCCGTGATACGCCTGTTCCAGACTGTAGATGGGATAAGCTCCCGAGATATTCATGAGCGGCAGCGAAAGGGCTGCGAATATGAACATGGCTAGCATCGTGCGTGGTGCGTTGCTCCCTTCGGCTTGATACCAGATACCGGCCAGCAGCGGTGCACACAACGTGCAGGTGGATATCACGAACATCACGTGTCCGCCGTCTCCTGCACGCGTCATGCCGGCTTTGTACGACAGGACGAAGGTCGCTGCGAACAAAGCGTATACGGCGACTGTGCCGGGAAAGCGCCGCGCGCGCCACGCGAAAACAGCCAGCACGAGCAGCCAGTAAACGGTTGCGCCAAGGGCGACCCAATCCGTGATCGGATACTTGGGTTCGGTCTGCATGGCGGATGGATAGTATTCGGCAAGTTGCCAGGACCATTTCAACCACGCACCGAAATTGGCAAGCTGCTGGCCGCATGCAAGCCAAATGATGATCGGCGCCAGCGTGCTGGCAAGTGTGAATGCCAATACCAACATGCGGCGGTCTGATCGCCGCAATACGAACAGGCCGAAAGGCAGCCACACGAGCCAAAGCGGAAAAACGCTGAACTTGAGCAAGGGAAGGGCCGCCGCCAGCGCGCCGAGCGCGGCGACTATTGCATATCGGTGGAGTTTCGATGTGCCCGTGCTGTGCGCCACTCGTTCGAGTGACATTGCCGCCAGCGGATAGATGATGATCAGAGCCGAGGAAGTCGACCAGCTCCAACCCAGAATGACGGAACCCAATGCGAACACCGCGCCGCATATCGCGGGCAGTTTCCGGAGGTTGTCGATTACCAGGAGCGCGGCAGCGGCAGCGAGCGCAAGTTGCAGGGACAGCGTTGTCCAATAAGTGGCGGGATCGAATTTACCGTCGTAGCCCATGAAGCCTAGAGGCCCATAGGTAAACACCAGATCCCGGCCCCATTGCTCGTGATGTGCTATGCCCCAACTGAGTACTTGTTGCCAGCTGGCGTCCAGATCGTGAGGAAAGCCTGTTCCGATTTTGATCTGCATCAGGAACACCAACACGCCCGTCGCGACTGCGAGAAGGGTTCGGAGCGCGGGAACGGGTCGCCGTATCAAAGCCAAATTGCGTGCGGTGTATTCCATCAGGCGTTCCGAAAAGAAAGATACTTGTGCCCAAGAAAGCTGGTGATTACCGGCATCGCAACGCCGAGCGCGTGAGCCACGGTTTCATCATGCCAGTGGAATCTGAGTGCCGGCAGCACCCAACGTGCCAGTGCCAGGCTCGCGATCAATGTCTGCACCACGGCCGCAAGGTTAACCATGGCGAACCAGAAAGCCTGGTGATGCAGCGGGTTGACGGTTTCGCGAAATACGAAAAGGCGGTTCAGCACGAAAGCAACGCACAACCCGACGCAGAAGGCCAGCAGGATCGAGGGTATGTAGCCAGTCCAAAGATTGAACAGGATGCGTGAACCGATATTCGCGATCGCCGCGATTCCGCTGACGAGCAGGAACGCGATGAATCGCCGTGAGGGTTTCATGTGGCGCGGTGTTCCATGGCTTGTCCGGTCACGGAGCTTTGCTTGCAACCACAAGGGTCTGTTTGCCGAGAATCCGCCACGCGAGCGGGAAGCGCAGGTAAAGCGAAACCAGCCATGGCGCCTGCGGCAGCCTGCTCTTGGTGGTGTACGGCAGGAATCTGGGGATCACCACGTCGGGCAAGAAACCCGCGAGCTGCAATCCTTCGACCAGACTGCGATCGCTCAGCGCGGTGTGGTGATCGAAGAAATCCCAATACTCCGCGTACAGGAAGCGGATGTTGGGCTGGAGCACGATGATGCGCCCTGACGGCTTCAGGATACGGCGCGCTTCGCGGAACGTATCGAGAACCATCTGCTTCGACGGCAGGTGCTCGAGGAAGTTGCTCATGAAAACGGCGTCGGCAGCGCCGGACGGGAGATTGGCGATCCCGGTGCACGATTCGTTCAGAACCTGCACGCCGGCATTTGCAAAACGAGCGACCTCGGGGTTCAGGTCAACGGCAATCTTGCGAGCCGCATCGATGTTGTTGATGAACTCGCAATAGCCGGCGCCGATGTCCACCACGGTGTCGGACGGCTTGACGTAGCGGCTGAAGAATTGGCGGCACAGCACGCGCCAGATGGCGTGTTTGTTCGCGAGTTCTTCCTCGGGAAACCGATGCCGGTACAGCGATTCGAGTTCTTCGCGCGTTTCAGACATGGGCAGGCTCCTGCAAGGCCTGGCGCACCAGTTCGGTCGCCACGTTCACGCTCTCGTTGATCGAGCGGTCCTCGGGGTAGTAGTACGCAGTGTCCGCCATGAACAGCCCCGTGATCGGCGTGCGCATCGGCGGCAGCATGTCGTAAAAACCGGGCGGGCAGATGGTCTGCGCAAAATCGTAACGATGGCAGTGGCTCGCCAGCACCCACTCGCGCCGGAAGGCGGGGTTGATCTTGCCGAGATAGCTGATGGTTTCCTCGATGAACTCGGCATTCGGCCGCGACCATTTCGGATGCGTCTTGGGCATGTAGAACGGCGCGTACACGATGCTGTTTGCGCCGGTTGGGTTGAGGTTGGAATATTCGATGAGGCCTGGAATGCCCATATCGGGATCGTTGATGTTGGTCCAGAAGTTGCGGCTGAGCGGCTGCGTGAGTTTCAGGATCACGCAGGCGACGGGGATGTTCCTGATCGCATCGATCCGTGCCGCGAATTCGCGCGGAAGATCCGGAACCAGTTTGGGTACGTACTGGATCGGTGCGGTGGAGATCACCGCATCGCAGCGCAACTCCGCGCCATTCACCACGATGCCGGCCACGCGCCCGTCGCGCACAATCACGCGCTCGATGCCGGACTTCAGGCGGATGCGGCCGCCGCGGCCGGTGATGAAGCGTTCCATCGCATCCAGCAGTGTGGCCGAGCCGCCTTGGATATAGCCGAGGCTCTCCTGCATCAGGCTGCGCCGCGAATTGCCCATGCGCTGGATGCGCGCGCCGATCCAGGCCGCGGAGATCGTGTCCGCGTACTCGTACAGCTTCAGTTCGAACAGGCTTTTCCAGAGCACGTCATACGTGCGATTGCCCACCCATTTACGTACCCATTGCCCGGCCAGCAGCTTGTCGTAAGGTCGCCAGTCCTTGACGGATTTCGCGCGCAACGCGTGCAAGCCATAGCGGAACTTGCCGGCGAGGCCGAGACCCCGGAACTTCAGCAGTGCGACCGGATTGCCCCAGTCCTGCAATTTTCCGCCGTAAAAATAACCCATGTGGGTGTCGACCCAGCGGAGGGTGTGGCCCAGACCCAGCTCGTCGAGCAGGCGGAAAAAGGCGTGGTCGGTCTTGCACAGATAGTGGTAATAGCGTTCGATCTGCAGTCCGTCGAAATCGAAACTCGCCGACATGCCGCCGATGCGGTCGTCGCGCTCGTAAAGGTCGACTTCGTGGCCGGCCTTCAGCAATTCCATCGCCGCCATCAGCCCCATGGGGCCCGCGCCGAGTACGACAAAGTGTCGAGATGAATTCATGTGCGACCTTTCGTCAACGCCGCAGGACGATGGGACTGTAGCGCGGGTCGCAATAGCTCTCGCGTATCGCGTCGTCAAAAGCGGTTTGCGTCACGCCGAAAGTCGCCGCCGTATCCACGCCGCAAAAATCATCGCCAGCGGTGAGGGCTTTCAGTTGGTCGGCGGTGAAGGGCGGCTTGCGACTGAACAGTGCGTACAGTTTCAAGAGGAAATGGAACAGTCCATAGGGAATATGCACGATCCAGGTGTGCAATCCCTTCACGCGTTTGATTGTTCGAATGATGTCCACGTAGTTGACGCGCGTGTCGCCGACGATGTCGAAAACAGCACCCTCCGGTTCGCGCTCGAGGCAGGCCACGATGCAACGGCAGAAATCGCGTTCGTACAGCGGCTGTCGCATGTATTTCCCGTCGCCTGGAATCGGGAATACCGGCGTCTTTTCCATGAACCTAGACAGCCAGCCCAAATGTTTGGGATCGAACCAGCCGAACATCAGGGTGGGGCGCAGCACGCAATGCCGAATGCCGCTTTCGACAACCAGCTTTTCCTGGGCCTTCTTGGTAGTGGTGTAATCGTCGCCGGCGACAGATACGACCACCGATGAGCTGACGTGCACCAGATAAGGCACCGCATGGACCCGCATCGCATCGAGCACGCGCAGGGTTGCATCGATGTTGTTGCGGATGAAGGGCTCGGCATGTTTGCCGGTGATCTGGGCATGCAGCTGGATGACGCACGCGGCGCCGGCCAGCTCGTCCGTCCACTCGCCTTTTTCGGCCAGGTCCGCGAGCACGGTGTGTACCTCGGGATGCAACCGGCCCAGGACGCCGAGGTTGTATTCGTGCTTGTCGATCGCCGTGAGGTTGGCGTAACCGCGGGCGAGTAATTCGACCACGAGGTTTTGGCCCACCAGTCCGGCTGCGCCGGTCACTACGAGCTTGGCTTTCTTGTCGATCATTGCGTTGCCGGCATCACAGCTTGATGCGCTGGAACACGAATTCGGGCACGCAACGAATCATGGCCATGATGCCGCGCCAGAACCATGGCAGGTAGACCACGGCGCGACGCTCGTCGATGGCGTGGACGATGCCGTGCGCGATGCGCTCTGGCGACGCCCACAACGGTCCTTTTGTGAACGCGGCGGTCATGGGCGTGTCGACGAAGCCCGGCTTGATCGTCACGAGGCCGATGCCGCGTCCGTGGAGTCGCTGGCGCAACCCGGAAAGATAGGTGCTCACCGCGGCCTTGGCCGAACCGTACAGGTAGTTGCTGGCGCGCCCCCGGTCGCCGGCAACTGACGAAATCACCGCCAGGGTGCCGTGGCCCTGCGCTTCGAGTTTCCGCGCGATCAGTCCGGCAAGTGCGATCGTGGCCGTTCCGTTCAC
>Ga0209178_1000113_pt1 | contig 20469 bp, 17 predicted proteins | sample GAAS200_FD_187521 | JGI IMG/M metagenome (GOLD analysis project Ga0209178, IMG submission 187521) | Agricultural soil microbial communities from Georgia to study Nitrogen management - GA AS200 (SPAdes) (version 2) | ecosystem: Environmental > Terrestrial > Soil > Agricultural land | place: USA... | reverse complement strand
GTATCGCGATCGCCATGGCGTACGACTGCACGTAGTGGTCACTCGGCGTAGACCCCCGCACCAGGAACCGAGCGGCCTGTTCAGCCAGGAGATCGGTTTGCTGCGGGTCGTCGGTGATGCCAGGGGCGAACGCGTACGCGATCCCATCGTTGAAGGTCTCGAGACTGAGGCCCGCAGAATCGGCGGCCAGACGGATCTGGTCCTCATGGGGTGCCAGGAAGAGGTGCAGCGATTCATGCAGAAGGACGCCCATCGGGTCCGGCGCTGGGACTTCAATCACTAGTCGCCCGCCGTTCCCTTCCCCTCCACCACTGGTCTCCTCGGGATTCGAGATGAGAAACACGGGGATCCGGGGAGGCGTCCGAGTTCCGGTAAAGCGCCCCAGCTCCTGGACGACCGGTGTAAGACGCTCGCGCTCACCCAGCAGTCGCTGACGGAAGGCAGCGATTCGGGGTGCCTCCACCCGCCGCAGTGAGTCGAGCATCGGCGCGAAGTGCAGCAGGATCGCCTTTTCCTCGTCGCTCTCCTTCGCTGACAACAAATGAATGTCCACGGCCCGTTGTGCAGCGGCATCGATGGACAGGTCGACGAGGAACGCCTGCTCAAAGCCGTTGCCCCAGCCCCGGGCGCGACGGAGCGCGGCATGCTGCTCCAGCAGTCCGCTGTCCGCCGTGGTGAGGGGCAGATTCGTCTTCGCCCAGCGGACGTACTGCTTGTGCGCATACTGGTCCCACTGCGAAAGCTGATCGACGATGTGGAACACCTGCGCCGTCGGGGCGTCGGAAACCACAAGCACTGCACCGCCTAGGTCGACGTCGACAGTCTGGGCGACCACCGCTGGTGGCCTCGCCCCGGCGACCACGACTGCGAGTACGATGACGCGAGCGATTCGATGCACGGGCTTGCCTTCCGTAACGAGGGGCTCAGGGATGGGATGCCTTCTGAAGCGGCTCCGTCGCACGAGGGGGCAGGCTGCTGGAAGAGGGCCCGCCGGAGACGTGGGAAGCGCTCCGCCCCGAACCTCATGCGCGAGCTATTCACTGGAGCGGAGGCACAGTGTCACCAAGTTATGCGAACCACAGAGTACGGCGGGAGCACCACAGCGTCCCTCGCCTCTGACGAAACCTCCTTGACCGCAGCACTTGCCGAGCTATTCACCACCATCGGACCTGATCCAGTGACCGTGGTGACCCGAAAGGGCCCCCGGAGACGAAGACCATCAACCTGGATAACGAGGGATTCTTGATGTACTCCCTTGTTGGTCACGACCACGGTGACTGGGCCGCTCTGCTCACCGTACGCTTGAGCAAAGACGGCTGGTGCCGTGTCGCCCTCTTTCGCCAGCGGCGTACCCGCCGGCGCGAACCCAGTGGCGCTCTGGATCATGCCCCTGGTCGGACTTCCGACGGGCGTCAACCGTATAGTCGCCCCGCCCGAAGTCACTGTGGGATAGATGAGGGACGCCGAATTGATGGTCCTGGCCGCCAAGGCGTACGCCGCTCCCTGAGCGCTGATAAAGAGCCCAAAATCGAGCGTTCGCGTATCCAGCGTCACTCCTCGCTTGTAGGCATTCACGACATCATCAACGTGATCGTGCGCCATGTCGACGCCGCCGGTGCCCGATAGCTGATGCATTCCCACGTGCTTCACCTGAGGGAGTCTCGATAGTCGCATCGCGTATTCAGCCGCCCAAACGCCGCCATAGAGGGTGCCATTCATATTCGGCGGTTGCCCCATACCTGGGTCTGCCTCGGTGACTATGACCGGCATGGGACCGAACCTTGGGACTACGTGGGACTCGACATACCCGGCACTGTTCAGCACGAGCTCGGCATCGAGCTCGGCAAGCAGGTCAGCCAAGCTGTCCTCCGAAAACAGCGGGTACTGGTGATACGACAAGAGATCCCAATACCTGGGCCGGAAGGCAGCTAGGCCTTGATCCCACGTGGTGTCCGGGAACGAGGCGTTACTGAGAAACAGCGAGATCTTGGCAGAAGGATCCGCCTTCTTAATGGCATCGGCAAAAGGCTGCATCTGCGTGGCGTAATCAGACGCCGTTGGGAAGAATCCTCGAAAACCCGGAAGGTACGCCTCGTTTGCCAACTGCCACGCTAGAACCCTAATGCCGTGGCTGCGGGCGTACGCAGCAAACGCGCCAGCGGACGCCGGGGTGTCGGTAAAGGCATTTACGCAGACGATCAGTCCCACTGCCCCGGTGCCGTTGGCGAAGCGGACGGCGTCATCGAGTTTGTCGCCGCCCTTGCCTGCCAGGACCATATGGATCTTCTCGAGGAACGGGAAATAGTAGGTACGATTGGGGTCGGTATCTCCTCGCACGTGAAATCGATCCACCCACGCTTGGGGGCTCAAGCCGGTATGCCAATCGAAAGCGTCCGACTTGGTACCCGCCGGATATCTGAGCCAGCCAGGTGCGAGGGTGCTGGCGAGCGCCAACAGACGCTCATTCGTGTATCCGATCGCGGCCCCGGACAGGGCGACGTTGTAACCTGCGAAGCCCCGCTCAATGGCCGTCGGGTTCTTCGTGGAGACGGATGCGGTCACGGTCCCCGTCACAGAATCCATACGACAAGCGCCAAATCCAGCCAACGAAACTGCAAGTATCAGATACGACGTTTTCATCGCTGACCCCCCTGTGCCACAGCCGACCCGGCATTCCCGCCCCGAACGCGTAAACTGAGCGACGCGCCCGAAGGACGCCACCAGAGATTCGTGGGGTCAACCGGAACAAGAGGTCGCACAAAGAGGCCTCCTGAAACCCGTCCAGGAGGCCTCTTCGGTGTGAGTTTCGATGTGAGTTTCTCACGACTTTCGGTCGACCTTCGTCCTCGATGTCACGACACCGATGCCCAGAACCCCGCGTAAGTACTACCAGGTGTCGTACCTCAAGAACTCAGTCGTCGATTCGGGACCAGGAGGTCGGAGGTTCAAATCCTCTCGCCCCGACTGTTTGAAGATCGAGCCTCGCACTTCGGTGCGGGGCTTTTTCTTTCCGGCCCCGTCGGTCCCTGGAAGTCTTACGCATCCACCGGTCGAGACCTAGCTTAACATATGATCGGTTTGCGCAGTGAACTCCGTGTCATCAGGAGTCTCCGCACGAGCGTCCGCTCGCTGCTACGCACACCCGGTTTCGCGACAACCGCGGTCCTCACATTGGCCCTCGGCGTCGGCCTCTCAACTGCGGTCTTCACCGTCGCCGACGCATTGCTTCTCCGCAGGCTTCCCGTCCGCGACCAGAATCAGCTCGTCACCCTACTGGCTACGAAACGCGACAACGCCAAGAGCACGTGGCCACTCTCCATCGCCGATGCCCAAGAGTTCGTCCGCGACGCGCGAACCATTCAAGACGCCGCGTATGTCGACTACTACAGCCCCTTCCCTACGCCGGTCCTGAGCAGAGACCACGTCACGCGCCTGAAGCGGGCGCTCGTCTCCGGGCGATTCTTCGACGTGCTGGGCGTACACGCCGCACTGGGCCGCACGCTCGACCCCTCCGACGACTTGGTCGGCTCAGCCCCAGTGATGGTGTTGAGCGACGACGCCTGGCGGCACGAGTTCGGGGCCGATTCCCTGATCGTTGGCAAGCACATCACCCTTCAGGAGAATGGCGTCGCGTACACCATCGTGGGTGTGATGCCCGCCGGCCTCGAATACCCCACCGGGACGGACTTCTGGGCACCATTTACCCCCGCGCGCCTGCGCACTGCGAAGGACTCCACGTTCGCGGTCGTCACGCTGGTCGGCCGGGTGGCTCGAGGGTCGATCCCCACGGCCGCAGCTGGCGAATTGACCAGCTTCTTTGCTCGCCCGTCCGCGACATCGTTTGACAACAACCTTCGCGGCGCTGCCACGCCGCTCCCTCGGGTGATTCTCGGGGATGTGCGACCCGCCGTCCTGGTGTTCGCTGTCGCCGCGGGGCTCCTGCTCCTGATCACTTGCCTCGACGTGGCCAATCTCCTCCTGGTCCGTGGCCTCCAGCGCGTGAGCGAAGTCGCGGTTCGCAGCGCACTCGGCGCAAGCAGATCCCGCTTGGTGAGGCAACTCCTCAGCGAGAGCTTGTTGCTGGCTCTCGTGGGAGGCGCCCTCGGCATCGTCGTTGCTACCGCGGCTCTCCGCATGTTCCTTGCCCTCGCCCCGGTGAGCATTCCGCTGCTGGGCACCGTCCGCATCGACTTAGCGTCCCTCGCGGCAGCAATCGGCATCACGTCGGCGGCCGTCCTCCTCTTCGGATTGGGACCCGCCTTGGTCACATCACGAGCCGACCTCGGGGATCTCCTGCGGTCGGCGTCGCGCCACACCGCCGCTCGTGGCTCGCGCCTGATGCGTGAGGCGCTTGTGTGCGCACAGGTGGTGCTCGCCGTCCTCGTTCTCTCCGCCGCGGCGGTCCTGGGTCGCAGCTTCTTGAGGCTACAGGAGGTCAGCCTTGGTTTCGATTCGTCCCACTTGGTGATTGCGGAACTTGGATTGCGATATGACCAGTACGGTGACGCGGCCAAACAGGCCACGGTGATGCGTGCCCTCGTTTCGCGACTTCAGGAAACCCCCGGCGTGCAAGATGTGTCACCGGTCGTCGCGATCCCGTTCTCGGGCACGGCCGGGTGGGACGGGCTCGCTGCCACTGACGGCCAAACGTTGGCGGAAGTGGCCAAGAACCCCGTGTTCAACATGGAGGTCGTGACTCCGGATTACTTCGAGACCTTCGGTCTGCTGGCCACTCGCGGACGCCTCCTGACTGGTGATGATCGTGAGGGCGCCGAGCCGGCCATCGTGGTCAGTGAGACCATGGCCCGGCGCTATTGGCCGGGTAAGGATCCGATCGGCCAGCGACTGCGGGTAGGTGCGGATCTCGATCGCGTGCTGACTGTCGTCGGAGTCGTGCCTGACACGCGCTACCGTGATTTGCGCGAGGCCCGAGCCACGGTGTATTTCCCTCTGGCACAGCCATTCTTCCCCTTCACGCCCACGACGTTGGCCATTCTTACCGCCGGAGGCACGACTGCCAGCCTCGCGCCGACCCTACGTCGCGCAATCAGCGAGACTGCGCCTGGCGTGGTCATGACCAGCGCGTCGCCATTCGCCTCTTACATGCTAAGACCTCTCGCCGAGCCCCGACTCAACGCTTTCTTGTTGGCGGTATTCGCGCTGTCAGCCACGGCGCTGGCCGCCATCGGCTTGTTCGGGGTCGTTGCAACCTCCGTCCGCCAGCGCACTCGTGAGCTGGGTATCCGCATCGCGCTCGGGGCGACGGCACGGGATATCCAATCCATGGTCGTGGGGCGTGGACTCGCGATTGTCGGTGTGGGTGTGGCGGTCGGCGTGGCTGGGGCAATGATCACGAATCAGCTGCTGACGTCACTGCTCTACGACTTGAGGCCGACGGACTCGCTCTCCCTTGCGATTGTCGGAGCGCTCATGGTCGCGGTTGCATTCGTGGCGAGCTTGGTCTCGGCACGTGCCGGTAGTCGCATCGACCCCGTGGTCGCCATGCGCGCGGAGTAGGTCCACTTCGTATCTAAAGCCTTCGATTGAGCGTGGGGGTCCTCGTGAGACTCGGATCCGCGTTGGTCATCGGTATCTCTTCCCTTTCACCTCTCCCTGCCGTGGCTCAACAGGCCTGCACCCCATCCAGCCACGCGGGCGATGCCATTGCCACGCGCCTGACGCTTCTGCCACCTGAGCTGCAGCTGGTCCATGGGAACTTGCTCGTCATCAATATCTATCGCTCCGAAGCGCTGACGCTCCTGGACCTGCAAGGGTGTCCGCTCGGGCAGGTGGTGGATTCCCTCACCGCCGTCATGTACCGCCCCTATCCCAGATTTTGGCAGGGATACCTCGGTGACGAATCCCAGTTTCGTCGGTGGGCAACCTCGACGCTGCTACCGCAGCGAGATTCACTGCTGGCGGAAATACCGGCAATCCTCGCGCTCGACCTCGACAGCATGTTCACGTCGAGTGCCGCGTGGATCACGGCCACGACCGGACGTGGGCCTCACGGCAAATGGTATCTCGTGTTTGGACCAGGTTGGACCGACATGGGAGGGTTCACCGATGGCTCCATGGTCGCGGACTTCACGAGGCTGATGCCTGATCGCCGGCAACTGGAGTTCAAACTGCCGCACGAGCTCACCCACGAGGTGCACGGGGCTCGAGAAGGCGCCGCTACGGACCCTGACACGGGAACGGTCCTCTCACGGATCATCAGTGAGGGTCTCGCGTGCTACGCGGCCTACGTGTACGCGGCCGGACGTCAGACGCCGGCGCAGAGCCTCGGATACACAGACGAGGAGTGGAAATGGGCGCTGAACCACGAGAGTGAACTGGTGGCTGCCGCTAAGCCCTACCTCCGCTCCACCAAGCGGGATGACGTCAACCGTTTTGCGGCACGCAACGAGAAGCCTCTCGATGGCTGGCCGACAGCGGCGGGGTATTTTTTGGGGTTTCGTCTCGTCCAGTCCTACGTAGCCAAACATGGCTCACGGTCGTGGACCGATCTGCTGGATCTCCCTCTGGGTCAGGCCCTTTCCCGGAGCGGCTACAACCTAGCAATGCCTGCTGCGGCCGTTACCCAGTCGTCGGCGCCCCCGCCGGCGTGCAGCGTGCGCGGCTCTCCTGAGTGGCTCGCCACCCGCCCCAGCCCGCTGGATTCCGTCATCGTCGTGGTGGGTGGAACGACCGCCAAGATCTGCTACAGCAGGCCAAGCGCCCGGGGCAGATCGGTTGACAGTTTGCTCCCCTCCGGCGTGGCATGGAGAATGGGCGCGAATGAACCGACAACGATCACGCTGACGGGTCCCGCTATGGTTGGAGGCGCACTCCTGACCGCCGGACGATACGTGATTCTTGGCGTGCCGGGGGTCCAACAGTGGACGGTTGGGTTCTACACGACCCCGGATAGTGAACCAGCAAAGATGTTCAACAGCTTGAAGCAGGTAGCGAGTGGCAGTGGCCAAGTCGAACGCGGAAGGGACGCGGTCGAGGAGTTCACGATCCGGACCGAGCACAGCCCCGAGGCCGAACTGCTCTTGGAATGGGGGACCCTGCTCGTGCGCATTCCAATGCGGGCTGCTCCCTAACGGCCCGAAGAACGATCGGTGTGAGTTTCGCCAGGAGCGAAGAGGCCTCCTGAAACCCGACCAGGAGGCCCCTTTCGGTGTGAGTTTCGATGTGAGTTTCTCACGACTTTCGGTTGACCTTCGTCCTCGATGTCACGACACCGATGCCCAGAACCCCGCGTAAGTACTACTAGGTGTCGTACCTCAAGAACGTGGTCGTCGGTTCGGGACCAGGAGGTCGGAGGTTCAAATCCTCTCGCCCCGACTGTAGGACGAAGCCCTGCATCGGGATCCGATGCGGGGCTTTTTCCTTTCTCGATCCCGGTGGTGCGAGTAACGGTGTGAGTTTCAAATCCTCTCCCCCGACTGTAAGCAAGCGCTCGGTGGCCAGTCAGGCTGTCAGGCAAATTGTGCTTCCGGGCACTCCCCAGGTTCAATCCCAAAGGTTCTGTGAAGTGCTTCTGAAGAAGTGATTACAAGAGGCATTCCACAGTGCGGTTCGCGGCGCGCCTGTGCGCCTTGCGGCAGCCGGAGAAAGACGTTGGCCGCATCCAAAGCGCTTCGCCGTGTGGCCTGTCCTTTGCACCCCCAAGTCCTGGGGACGGCGATACCAATCTCGAGACCACGGAGGACGCATGACCGCCATTGCCAACGACAAGCTGGTGCTGGAAGATGACCTCGACGTCGGCCACTTGGTCATCATCACGAATCGCCCAAGTGGCGGCAGGACCTTGCGCCGGCTGCACCCCTCGGAAGCCGATACCTACGCGGGCGACGTGTTGCGCATCGAGGCCGGCGAGGGCCCCGGGGAACGCCAGCTGCGGGTGGTGCGTCCCGCCGGACGCTAGGACCGCCGTAACCCCTGGGAGCATGGCCAACACCGGGCGGCTGCGACGCTGCACCGCGTTGCCGCATCATGACTGGCGGACCCATCTCGGGGAAGCATCATCCGCGTCCACGTCGTCTTCCGCCTCTCCTTCGGACTGGTGTCGCCGGGCTTCGCTCTCGCACAAGCGCGGCCTGCGGCACCCGTTCGCCTCACGCACGTCACCGGAACCTTCGCGGTAGGCCGGGAATTCCTGGAAATCGTGGATAGAACACGTCTGGACCCACGTTCGCTGAGGCCCGATGGAAAGCGGGTGTTTCCGGCGATCATTTGGTATCCTGCGGCCCCCAGCGGCCGCTCCCCTTCGCCCTGGATGCCCGGGCTCTGGCTCGACTCCGCCGCCGCCGACCTCGCGTTCTTCGGCCGACGGGCGACTCCCCCACCGTCGTTCGCTGATGCGCGGGCGGTCATCCGGGCTACGACGTCGAATGCCGCAGACAGCGTTCCCGTTGCGCCGGGCGCCAAAAACTTCCCCGTCTTGCTCTTCTCCCCCGGCAACAACACGTCAGCCATCTACTATTCCGCCCTGGCCGAGGAGTTGGCCAGTCATGGGTACGTGGTGATCGGGAACGTCCCGGTCGGGTGGGCCCGTTCGGTGACCTTCCAGGACGGTCAGGTCACCGGGAATCATCCCTATGCCACGCTGGATCCGTGGATCGCCGACCTTGCCTGCATTCTCGATTCGCTGCCGGCCTGGAATGCGGACCCCCGTCAACCATTCGCGGGGCGCCTCGACCTCTCACGCGTCGGCGCGTACGGCCACTCGGCGGGCGCCAACGCAGTCGAAGTGCTCGCTTCACGCGACCCGCGCGTCCGTGCGTTGCTGCTCCTCGACCCGGGCGTGACTGACAGTAGTTGGGCCACCGCCCGGCCGACCCTGCTCCTCTTCGCCGAGAACCGGGACTTTCTCAGCCGGCCGGGAAACGAACAGTTGGTAGCCGGCGTGATGCAGGAGCGCGCCGCGTTCGAGCGACATCTCTCGGCCGGTTTTTGGATGACGATTCTCGGAAGCGCTCACATGATGTTCGCGGACGTGTCGGCAGTGCCCGCTTTCTCGAGCCCCGTCCAATCGGGCCCGCAGCTGGCCACTGCACAGGCGGTGGTGGTTGCGTTCTTCGACGAGGCCCTGGGGGGAAGACGGTCGGACCTGATCCGACGAGGGAGTGGATCCTGGCCCCTGCTGCACATCGACGGGGGCAAGGAGTAGGCGCGATCGGTGAGCCAGGCGGACCGCTTCATCAGCAACGTGTCACCCACCACGCTTGAAGACGTCCCGCAAGTTGCCCACGGATCAGCGGACTGCGGTGCCCAGAACCCCGCGTAAGTCAAATCCTCTCGCCCCGACTGTTTGGAGACAAAAGCCTGACATCGACTTCCGGTGTCGGGCTCTTTCTTTGCCCCTGGTGCGGCTTGTGAAACCCGCCGCCGCGCACTACCGTCATATGGGCATCCCATAGGACTGGTCGCAGGGACAACCCCATGGAGGACGGTATGAAGCGTGAGCGGGTGGTGCAGGTCGCTTTGGCCCTGGTGGGCTTGCTCTATCTCTCCTGGTTCATCCCCCTGCTCCAGGCGCTGTGGCACTCCAACTGGATTCAAGGGAACCACGAGACCCTGGCGATGTTCACGAGCGTGAACACGGTGCTTGGGGTCTTTCTCCTGCTGGCCGTCAAGAAGCCCGCCCAGCATCGCCCGCTGATCGCCTTCGGCGCCTGGTCGAGCCTTGCCCATGCATCCACGATGGCGGTCCTGACGGTGGAGGCCCGGGCGCACGGGATTCCCAGAAGTCCCTTGGACATTTTCGTCATCGGCGCCGCCGGCGTCGTGCTCCTGACCGTCGTTGCGGCCCTTCGGGAAACTCAACCGTCGTCAGCCCGTCTTGCCCCTGTCAATGAGCCGCGTCTCGCCCACGGGAGTCCCTGAGTGAACAACACCAGATTGCTGCAGATCACGTCCCTCCTCTCGCTCCTCCTGCTGACGCTGCACGTGACGGACGACATCCACCGCGGGATCTCACCGGCCGAGTCCTCAAACATCGCGCTGGTGGTCCTGGTGGTGCTTCTGTACGGCACGCTGGTGCTCGCCGAGGGGCGATGGGGGCACGTCATCATGTTCGTCGCCGGGTTGTTCGCGGCCATCAATCCGGTCATGCACATGCGGGGGACCCACTATCCCGAGATCGCCGCGTCCCCCGGCGGCTTCTTCTTCGTCTGGACCCTCTGGGCACTCGGCGCGCTCGGCGGCGTCACCATGATCCTCTCCGTACAGGGACTGTGGAGGCTGCGACGGGGAGGCACACGGGCCTGAGGGTGGGCGGTAGCACCGAGCCTGCCCTGGTCGGGTGACCTCCCGATGGGATAAACGGAATGCGGGTCGATGTGAGTCCCATCGACCCCGCACCCCGCCGGCCGGCTGAATGCCTAGGGAACGACGATGATCGCCGACCCGCTTCTCCCCTCACTGCTCGCGGTGACCAACGACGACCCCGACGCCAGGGCCCGGATCACCACCGTTGACCCGAAGATCGCCTCGATCCGCGCCACCGTGGAATCGCTCGTTGACCACGACACCAACCGGCCCGAGAGGAGGGTTCCGCTCGAGTCACGCAGCGTGGCGACGAACGACGTCGTGTCACCGGCCGGGACGATCGCGCTGTCCGGCGTAACGGTGACGGTCGCGACAGAATCACCCGGTGGCGGCGGTGGCGGCGCCGAATCCGTCACCACGAGCCGGGCAGTACCCGTGCCGCCGCGGCTCGACGCCGACACCAGGGTGGTCCCCTGACGCAGCGCGCGGACGATGACCGTCTGGCCGCTCGTCTGCTCGATCCGGGCGACGGTGGGATCGTCGATGCTCCAGGTGACCCGGGCGTCGGACACCACGTTCCCGCGCCCATTGCGCACCACCGCGGAAAAAGCGGTGGTGTCCCCGGGCGCCACGGTACTGGACGAGGGGGTGACCGTCACGCCGCGGCTTGATCTTCCAGTCGTGTCTCCACTGACGCCCGGTCCGGTGGCGGAACTCCGGAGACGGACCCCACTGGCCCCGGGGGAGCCCAGATCGCTGCAGGCGGCGGTGACCAGCAACGCGGCTACGAGAACCCTCTTCATGTGTTGCCTCCGTGCGGATGTCTCAGCTGTCACAGGTGTGCGTCCGGACTGAGTACCTCCGGTCGTTCCCACCTCGTCACCGCGATTCGTCCCTTGGAGACGGCAGTTCGGCGCGTAGCAGGCCCGCCCAGTCCGGCGCCGTTGGCGCGCCAGCACGGCCTGCGACAACTCCTGCCCTCGTCAGCGTTTCGTGTGGGGCGCACACCATCGGTTGCTCTCCCTCCTCCTCGTATCTATCCTAAGATACGAGGAGGACGGGATGGCCATGCTCAGAGGAACGCTCGACCCGCTGGTACTCAAGACGCTGTCGTGGGCGCCCATGCACGCCTTCGAGATCTCCACGTGGATCGCGGACCGATCCGTCGGCCGGGTCGAAGTCGATGACGCCGCCCTGCTCCAGGCCCTGCATCGCCTGGAGGAGCGCCGCCTCGTCACCACCGAGTGGGGCGTCTCGAAGAACGGCCGCCGCGCGAAGTACTACAAGATCACCCCGGCCGGACGGGACTTCCTGCGCGTCGAATCCAAACGCCTGCGCGATCACTTCGACGCCCTCGTCTCCATCCTCTGGGCCAAGACGGCGAAGTAGACCGATCGATGCCCTTCGATCTGCGCCCGGGCGTCCGCCGGCTGTTCCGGCTCCCGCTCTCGACCCCCGACGCCACCCGTCAGGACGTCGACGACGAGCTGGGGTCGCTCATCGCCAGCCGGGTTGAATCGCTCGTCGCGCAGGGCATGTCACCCGCCGACGCCCGCACCGAAGCCCTCCGGCATCTCGGCCCGTCCCTGGACGACGCACGGAAACAACTCCACTCGTCTGCCCATCAGCGGGAGCGGCGCATGCGGGTCCGCGACTTCGTCGACGGCGTGATCCAGGACATCCACTACGCCGCCCGCGGGCTGGTGCGGCGCCCGGGATTTACGGTGGTCGCGGTACTCACCCTCGCCATCGGCGTGGGAGCGACCACGGCGATCTTCAGTGCCGTGAATGCGCTGCTGCTGCGCCCGCTGCCCTATGTCCGGCCGGGCGAGCTGATGCAGGTCTCCTTGATGCTTCCGGCAGAGGGCGGTCAGCCGAGCAGTGCCCTGGGGTGGTCCTATCCCATGTACGCCATGTTCCGCGACGCCCAGCGGATGTTTGCCGACGAAGCCGTCTACACGGGCACGGAAGTCACGCTGACCAGTGGAGACGTCGAGCGCGTCACCGGTGAATACGTCGGCGCGAGCTACCTCCAGGTGCTCGGACTGTCACCCTCGCGGGGGCGCGACTTCGCCCCCGCGCTCGACGCGCAGATCGGCGGGCCGCACGAGGTGATCGTGTCGTATGCGCTCTGGCAGCGCCGGTTCAACAGCGATCCATCGATCGTGGGCCGCAGCATCGACATCGATCGGGTACCCTGGACGATTGTCGGCGTCGGGCCGCGCGCCTTCCGCGGGCTGCTGGGTCAAGCGGACCTGCTGCTGCCAGTCTCGGCCGAGCCACCCGCCCAGTTGGCCGTGCAGAACTATCCGTTCTGGTTGGTGGCTCGTCGCGCCCCGGGCGTCACCGCGGCGCAGGCGGCCGGCGCCGCGGCCACCCTCGGAACCCGGGTCGGGGACGCGTTCCCGAACCCGATGGGCGGAGCCAAGTGGCAGGTCGCCGCGTCGCCGCTCAATGACGCGCGGGTGGACCCCACCATCGAGCGCTCGCTGCTCGTGCTGTCCGGTGCGGTCGTCCTCGTCCTGCTCATCGCGTGCGTCAACGTCGCCAACCTCCTGCTCGGACGGGCCAGTGCGAGGGGCCGCGAAATCGCGGTGCGCGTGGCCATTGGGGCCAGTCGCGCACGCCTCGCGCGGCTGCTGGTGACCGAGAGTCTGATGCTCTCGCTGGTCGGCGCCGTGGCGAGCGTCGCGGTCGCCTGGGTCTGCGCGCACCTGCTCAGCACGATTGATCCGACATCCATTCTGAACGGGTCGCGCTCCCGCTCGTACGCCCTGGGAGTGGTGGGCTTCTCGTCGATTGCGTTGGACTGGTGGGCCCTCGCTTTCACGTTCGGCGTGTCGCTCGTGGTCGGCGTGCTGTTCGGGCTCGCGCCGGCCCTGGCGGCCGCCCGTGAGTCGCTCTCCGGCGCCCTCAAAGGCGATCGCGTCCCCGGTGGCGCTCGAGCGGGGCGGCGGGCACTCGTCGTCGCCGAGGTCGCCGTGGCGCTGGTCCTGCTGGTGAGCTCCGGACTCATGGTCCGCAGCCTGGCGAACCTCCTGGCCACCGACTCCGGGGTGGACGCGACCAACGTGCTCACGTTCCGGGTGACGCTGCCGCCGGGCTCCCTCGGCCTCGATTCGCTGCCCGGGTTCTACCAGGGGATCCTCGACCGGGTGCGCGGCGTGCCGGGCGTTGCCGACGCGGCCCTCGACGCGTGCGCGCCGCTGAGCGGCACCTGCTTCATCACGCCCCTCGGCCGCGACCATGCGCCCACCGACTACCGGATGAGCTCCATGACCAATCTGGAGTGGGTCACCCCGAGCTGGTTCTCGGTCATGCGGGTGCCGCTGAAGCGCGGCCGCATGTTCACGGACGCAGATCGTTCGGACGCACCCAGGGTCGTGCTGCTGAACGAGAGTGCGGCGAAGAAGTTCTTCGCGGACGAGGATCCCATCGGCAAGCACGTCACCGTCGGGGGACTGCAGGACGCGGAGGTCATCGGCGTCGTTGCCGGCGTGCGGCAACGCCCCGATTCGGCACCGGGAGCCACCACGTACGTCGCTTACGCCCAGTCGCCGCAGCCGCGCATGATGGTGTTTGTCCGCGTGTCGCGGGATGCGCCGTCGATCGGCACCGAGGTCCGGCGCGCGATCCATGAGGTGGCCCCGCAGGTTCCCGTGTACGACATGCAGACTATGGCGGAGCGGACCGCGGCGGCCACCGCACAGGCGCGATTCCGGGCCCTGCTCCTCACCGCGTTCGCGATCGTGGCACTCTCACTCGCCGCCATCGGCATCTATGGCGTCATGTCGTTTGCCGTGACGGCACGGATGCGGGAGATGGGGATTCGCATCGCGTTGGGCGCCGGACACGCGCGAGTGCAGCGGCTGGTCATCGGTGAGGGACTGGGCCTGGTAGGCCTCGGCGCCTTGATCGGACTCGCCGGTGCGCTCGCAGCGACCCGGGTCCTGCGGACGTTCTTGTTCGACCTGACACCCAGCGACCCAGGCACGTACGCGGCGATTTTCGCCGTGCTCGCGGCCGTGGCGGCACTGGCGAGCTGGATCCCGGCGCGCCGGGCCTCGCGCGTTGATCCAGTAGTCGCCCTTCGCGCTGAATAGCTCGACCCGGGCAGCGGGAGCCGGCAGCTCAGCGCAGGAACCACAACCCCGCCACGCACAGCACCATCCCCATACCGGTCCGGAGGCCGAAGCTCTCACCGTAGTAGAACGTCCCGACGGCCAGGAGCCCGAGCGCCACGAGGTTGTTGCACGCGAATGCGGTCCGGGAGAGCTGCAGCCCGGCGCGATACCCGATCAGGTAGCCGGACTCGATCAGCATCACCGCGGCGGCCAGCCCGATGGACGTCCAATTGACGCCGGAGAGGGCCGGAGTGGCGAGACCCTGGTTCCCGACGAACAGGGCCAGACACCCGAGCGAGGCCAGGCCGAACGAGACGGCCAGCGCGAGGAACGGATTCAACCCGGCCGGCGTCGCCTTCTGGCTGACGTGATAGAGCACCCCACCCCCGATGATCATGATCAGCGTGACTGGCTCGAGACTCTTCGGGTTCATGTCCGGCTCCGAGGGGTGATCTTCACATAACCATCAAAATGACTTATACTGGTGATATGCTAGCCACCCTGGATGTAACCTGTCAAGGTCATTTTAATGGTTAGTTTCGAGTTCACCGGGGGGCATCTCTGTCTGGATTTCGCCAACACCACCGATGATCGCGCGAGTGACCACCCCCAGGAGCAGCTCACCGACTACGCGCGGTTGGTGCAGTGGGGCGTGGAATCCGGTGTGCTCGCCGGCAAGACGGGCGAACGCCTGCGCCGCCTGGCCTCCGCGGCGCCCGCCGACGCCCTGGCCGCTCTGCGCGAGGGACTTCGCCTCCGCGAAGCGACCTTCGAGATCTTCTCGAACGTCGCGCTCGGGCGCTCCATCCCGGGTCCGGCCCTCGCGAGCCTGAGCGAATTCGTCCGCCGCGCCGCGGCGCACGCGCACCTGGTCCGCTCCAGCCGCCGGGTGACATCGGAGTGGATCGACCCGGAGCTCCACCTCGATGCGATGCTGTGGCCGGTGAGCCGGGCCGCCGCCGAGCTGTTGACGGGCGAAGGAGTCGCCCACGTACGGCAATGCGCGTCCGAGACCTGCTCGTGGCTCTTCCTGGACCGGTCCAAGAACCATCGCCGCCGCTGGTGCGACATGAAGGTCTGCGGCAACCGCGACAAGGCCCGCCGGTATTACCGGCGCCAACAGGCAGGGTGAGACGAAAGGCCCGCATCTGACGGGGATAGGGCGAGACCCGTAAGTTGAGTTCATGACTTCTGAGGAAGTCTTCCGGATTCTGCGCGATCACTTCCGCGGCCTCTTCCCGAAGGTCTGCTCCAACTGCGGCCGCCGGTTCGACTCCCTCCACGAGTACATCCACACCACTACACCCCGCGGGACACCCGTGTCATTCGACGCCGACCTCGAGGACTGGGAAACCCCGCAACCGATCGGGTCCCTGGCCTACGCCGACTGTCCCTGCGGCAACACCCTCGCGCTCGGCACCCAATCGATGGCGCTCCCCACCCGCCTGGCCCTGCTTGAGTGGGTGCGCGAACAATGCGAAACGCGGCACGTCACGGCCTCCGAGGTCCTCGCCGGCCTGCGGCAGCAGATCCGCGAAGGCGTGCTCCAGGATCCCCCGCCCCCGCCCCCACCCTCCCCTTAGCCCGTACACCCAGGACCGGCGTACCCCTTGACGGTCTAAAGAAGCAACCCTATGCTCCCTTAGACCATCTAAGGGACATGGCGTGGCCACGCGAAACTCACGGGACGAAGTCCTCCAGGGCACCCTCGACATGCTGGTGCTGAAAGCCCTGTCCCTCGAGCCCATGCACGGCTGGGGGATCAGCGAGCGCCTCCTGCAGTGGTCCGAGGCCGTCCTCCGTCTGAACGAAGGCTCGCTGTACCCCGCCCTCTACCGTCTCGAACGCCAGGGCCTGGTCCGGTCCGCCTGGAAGCCCAGCGCCAACAATCGCCGCGCCCGGTACTACGAGCTGACCGCGGCCGGTCGCCGGCACCTCGAGCAGGAGCTCCTGGCATGGGCCCGCGCCTCACGCGCCGTCAACCTCATCCTGGCCGTGGAGGCCATATGACGACATGGCGGCAGTTGCGGTCGGCCCTGGCCCGGATACTCGGGCTCACCACCCGGGGGACCGACGACGCACGAATGCAGGAAGAGATGGCGTGGCACCTGGAACAGCGGACGGCCCAATTCGCCGCCCAGGGACTCTCGGCGACCGAGGCGCGACGGCGTGCCGGCGTGGCCTTCGGGGCGCGGGCCGCCCACCAGGAAGCCGCCCGGGATCAGCTGCGCTCGGCGTGGGCCGCGCATCTGATGCGGGACCTGCGCTACGCGGTGCGAACCCTCTTTCGCACGCCCTTCGTCACGACGGTCGCCGTCCTTTCCCTCAGCCTCGGCATCGGAGCGAGCTCAGCGATCTTCTCGCTGTTCGATGAAGTGCTGCTCCGCCCCCTCCCCGTCCCGGACGCCGGCCGCCTCGTCAACCTCAGCGCTCCCGGGCCCAAACCGGGGTACGCGTCGTGCGGCGAGCCAGGTGACTGTCAGATCGCGTTCAGCTATCGGATGTTCCGGGATCTCGAGCAGCGCCAGACGGTCTTCTCGGATGTGGCCGGCCACGTCCCGTTCAGTGCCAGCGTGACGTACCAGGATCAGCCGCTCACCGGCGATGCCGTACTGGTCTCCGGGTCGTACTTCCCGACGCTGGGACTCCATCCCGCTCTCGGACGGCTCTTGACCGAGAGCGACGACCAAAGCATCGGGGCCAATTTCGTCGCCGTGCTCTCCTACGCTTATTGGCAATCCCAGCTCGGAGGGGACCGGGCCATCCTCGGGAAACCCGTCACGGTGAACGGGCGGGCGATGACCATCGTCGGCGTCGCCGAGCCGGGGTTCGAGGGCACGACGCTCGGTGTGCGGCCCCTCGTCTACGTACCCCTCACGATGCAGGGCCTGGTGGTACCCAACGGAGAAGATTTCGAAGACCGCAGAGACTACTGGGTCTACCTGTTTGCCCGCCTCAAGCCCGGCACGACGCTGCAGCAGGCGAACGTCGGCGTGAACGGTCTGTACCATTCGATCATCAACGACGTCGAGGTGCCCCTGCAGAAGGGAATGAGCGACGCCACCCTGGCCCAGTTCCGGGAGAAGAAGATCGTCCTGGAGGCGGGGTCGCGTGGGCAGAGCATCATGCATCAATCCACATCGACCCCGTTCCTGCTGCTGTTCGGCGTGACCGGGATCGTGCTGCTCATCGCGTGCGCCAACATCGCGAACCTGTTGCTCGCCCGCGGTGCGGGACGTGCCATGGAGATGGGACTCCGGCTGGCCCTCGGCGCGAGCCGGGCCCAGCTGATCGCGCAGCTCCTGGTGGAGTCACTCGCCCTGGCGTGCCTCGGAGGGGTGGCGAGCCTCTTGGTCGCGAAATGGACCCTCGCCGGCGTCGCCTCGCTGATTCCCGCAGGTACCAGCGGGGGCCTGGCCTTCACCCTCCAGCCTCCGGTGCTGCTGTTCTCCGCCGCGCTCACCCTGGCCACCGGCATCGCGTTTGGTCTTTTCCCGGCCTGGCACAACACCCGCGGCGACCTGGTGACGACCATCCGGGCGAACGCCGGGCACATCTCCGGCGCGCGGGCGGCCGCCCGATTCCGCTCATCCCTGGTCACCCTCCAGATCTCGCTCGCCACCGCACTGCTCATCGCCGCGGGCCTCTTCATGAAGAGCCTCGCGAACGTTGCGCGCGCGGACCTCGGAGTCCACATCGATTCGATCGTCACGTTCCAATTGTCGCCGGAGCAGACGGGGTACCAGGACCCCCGGACCGCCGCCTACTATGCCCAGGTCGAGGAGGCGTTGGCAGGCATTCCTGGCGTGACCTCGGTGACCACGTCCAATGTGCCCATCTTCGCCGGCCGAAACAGAGGCCGTCCGGTATACCTGGCGGGATTCCCCAACGGGCCCGACGTCGATCGAGGCGCGAGCTACAACCTCGTAGGTACCCGCTACTTCTCCACGTTCGGCGTCCACCTCATCGCCGGGCGGGAATTCACCGATGCCGACCGCCGCGGCGCGCTGCGCGTGGGCGTGGTGAATCAGGCGTTCGTGAAGAAGTTCGGCCTGACGACCGGCGCCGTGGGAAAGTATTTCTCGGATCCTCCGGACACCGCCAATATCCAGATCGTGGGCGTCGTGCCGGACGTGAAGTATTCCGAGGTCAAGGCGCCCGTGCCCGCGGTGTTCTACCTGCCCTGGCGACAGCGCCCGGATATTCCCTCGATGAGTTTTTACCTGCGGACGCCGCGGCCGGAAACCGTGATGCGCAGCATCTCAGGGCTGGTGCGGAAAATCGATCCCGGCATCCCCGTCGAGGGGCTCAAGACCCTGACGCAGCAGGTTCGGGACAACGTGTATCTGGATCGAATGATCTCGATGCTGTCGAGCGCGTTTGCCATCCTGGCGACGCTCCTGGCCGCGGTCGGCCTGTACGGCGTGCTCGCCTACTCGGTGGCGCAGCGGACCCGGGAGCTGGGGGTCCGCATGGCCCTCGGTGCCGATTCGGGGCGGGTACGGCGGATGGTGTTGCGGCAGGTCGGCGGGATGATGGCGATCGGCAGCGCGATCGGTCTCGCCGGCGCCGTCCTCTTCGGGAAGGTGGCGCGCTCGCTGCTCTTCGGGCTCGAGGGGACCGATCCGGCCGTGTTCGCCCTCTCGCTCGCGGTCCTCACCCTGGTGGCCCTCGCGGCAGGGTACCTCCCCGCGCGCCGGGCCTCGCGAGTCGATCCGATCAAGGCGTTGCGCTACGAGTAGTGCACCGGGTCCCGAAGGACCTGCAGCGCCCGGTAGTAGAACTGCGCCGTGGGACGCCGGCCGATACCCGGCAGCTGCTTCAACCAGGCCAGCTCGCTCTCACTCAACCCGCGACTCAGTACCGGGTCATTCAGGAAGGCCCGGAACCCGGGCTCTCCCTCCGCCGGCGCCTCGAGAGGACGCTCGGTGAATTCGAACCGCTGCCCCGGCAGCGTGGTCACCCGGCGATTCAGCGTCACCTTGAGCGCGAACGTCACGAGATCGATGTCCCACGAATCGATGAGCGGAGCGAGGAACGCCTCACCGTCACGGATGGAGAGATGGAAGATGTCCGTGTCGAGGAATTCGAGCGCGCGCACCCGGGTGACCTCGTAGCTCCGTCCGGTGCGGCGGGCCACGCTCCGGATCCACTTCTCATTCCCCAGCTCCTCCTTGGCGGCGCGTTTGGTGACGTCGAGCAGCTTTTGCGCCACCAGGCGTTCGAGCTCTCCGAACGGCTGCTTCTCGAAGATGGCCCGGACGGCCGCGACCTTGTCGGCGAGGCATTTGCCGAGCAGGAGGGCGCGCAGGTCCGGGAAGAGCGGGAGCGGGACCGCTTCGTCACCCAGGGTCTGTTTCAGCTGCTCACGCCGTTGAAACGCGGCCAGGCGCGCCAGCTCCCCGCGGGGGAGCTGCAGGAACTTGTCCATCCGGGCGTAGATGTCCGTCCGCCCCGGCGCCGGTGGCGCCTTCTTCCGCTTCAAGAGCTGCGAGATGTAGGACTCGGTGACCTCGGCCGCCCGGGCCAGGTCGCGTTGCTCGAGCCCCAGCGTCGCCAGGCGGGCACGTATCAGCAGCGGAACGTCCACTCGATCCTCCAGCGATGGAATCAGGTAAACCAGTTTGGTTAATTACAAAGCTACATCACGCACGTGACTTGACAATGATGGTACATCGCGGATAGATTGGGGGTGATTGGCAGTGCTAGCAGCATGCCGGAGCGTATACCTGAGGAGTTCCAAATGTTCGCACGTAACGTGACGCTGCACCTGAAGCCGAACACCGCCCCCGAATTCACCCGGACCGTGGAAACCGACGTCCTTCCCGTGATGCGGAAGCAGACCGGCTTCAAGGACGAGATCACCTTCATCGAGCATCAGGGCACCGAAGCCGTCGCCATCAGCCTCTGGGAGACCAAGGAAAGCGCGGAGGCCTACGGCCGCGACGCGTATCCTCAGGTCTTGAAGACGCTGGAGAAGGTCGTCGTGGGCACGCCTGAAGTGGATTCCTACGAGGTGTCCAACTCGACATTCCACAAGATCGCCGCCCGCAACTAGCGGCTGGTAGTTGGGCGGACGAGG
>Ga0209178_1000112_pt1 | contig 20490 bp, 20 predicted proteins | sample GAAS200_FD_187521 | JGI IMG/M metagenome (GOLD analysis project Ga0209178, IMG submission 187521) | Agricultural soil microbial communities from Georgia to study Nitrogen management - GA AS200 (SPAdes) (version 2) | ecosystem: Environmental > Terrestrial > Soil > Agricultural land | place: USA... | reverse complement strand
GATCCCGCGCGCGCCCACCTCGCCATCGCCAACCTGACCGGCGCCATCCGCCTGCTGCTGGGCTTCGGGTGGCCGATGATCTACTTCGTGTACGCCTGGGCGCGCCGCCGCCGCGGGGCCGACGGGCCGCGCCTGCCGGCGATCCGGCTCTCGCCCGAGCACGCGGTCGAAGTGATCGGGCTCGTCCCCCCGGTGCTCTACTTCGGGTTCGTGGTCCTCAAGGGAACGTTTTCCTGGCTCGACGCCGCGATCCTGATCGCGCTTTACGCCGCGTACCTGCTGGTCCTGCTTCGCCACCCGCCGCACGACGCGGAGCAGGTGGCGGACGCCCCGCGGGTGGCGCGGTGGGCGCACGCGCAGCGCGGCTGGCGCCGCCCCGCGGCGATCGGCGGGCTCTTCGCGGTGGGCGGCGCGCTGCTCTTCGTCACCGCCCACCCCTTCCTCGAGTCCATGCTCGCGGTGGCGGGGATCGTCGGGCTGTCGCAGTTCTTCGTGGTGCAATGGGTGGCGCCGTTCCTCTCCGAGTTTCCGGAGATGGTCTCCACCTTCACCTGGGCCAAACGCGTCACCCACGCGCCCACCGCGCTGATGAACCTGGTGTCGTCCAACATCAATCAGTGGACGGTGCTGGCGGCGATGATCCCGCTGGTCTTCGGCTGGTCGCACTGGCGGCACTTCGGCGCGTGGGCCGACTTCCGCTTCGATCCCGCGCAGCAGCTCGAGCTCGCGCTCACCCTCGCGCAGACCGCGCTCGGCGTCGCGCTGCTCGCCGATCTCGACTTCGGCTGGCGGCGGGCGACCGCGCTGCTCGCCCTCTGGCTGGTGCAGTTCGTCGTCCCCGAGGCCCGGGAAGCGGTGGCGGTCCTCTACCTGGCGTGGCTCGCGGGAATCGCCATGTGGTGGATCGTTCGCAAGCGGATGCCGGCGGCGGTGGGGGAGTTCGGGAGGAGTTGGAGGTGAGGACCGGGACTCGACAGGGTCAGGCGTCGCGGCGACCGATCCCGAAAATCCAATCGGCCGACACCGCGCGAAGCGGGCCGGCCGACCGGGTACGGAAGGAACGAGGAGGATTATTGAAGCCCGAGAGTAATAGCTGGTCCCTCACCATAGCGTCTGTCTTCCCCCGCGAAGGGGCATGACATCGGTCACAGTATCTGGGTCCACTGCCGAGCCTGTTGGCTCAATAATTAGACTCCCCGTTCCCGCTCTTACAATACCGCGCCGGGAGAATCCGTCAAGGAAGGCGCCGGGGAGCCGGTCGAGCGGGAACGCCGCCGGATCGCTAATTTGAATGTCGTCATGAACGTCACGCTCCTGCTCGCGATCGCGTGCGCGGCCGCGTGGGTCGCGCTCCTGGCCACGATGGGCACGGTTCCCGGCGCGGTGAACCTCCTCTACGCGGCGGCGATGGTGCTGGCGGCGCGGCGCATCATCGCCGGGGCGCCCCGGTTCCGGTCCTGACGCTGGCGCCCCGCGCCGGCGGACTCTAACTTCGCCCCATGCCCGCACTCACCCGCTGGCACGCCGACGCCGGCGTCCCGCAACTCTCCGATTTGCGACGCCGCCTCGGCAACGAGGGGATGGTCACCGCCTGGTGGTCCGACGTCCCCGGCACCCACACCGACCGGCACAGCCATCCCTTCCCCGAGACCCGCTGGGTGCTGTCCGGATTTCTGCGCGTCACCGTGGGCAAGGAAGTCTTCGACCTGGGACCGGGGGACCGGCTCGACCTCCCGGCCGGCGCCGAGCATGCGGTCGAAGTGGTGGGCCTCGCGCCCGCGGTCTACGTCACCGGAACCACCGAGCGATCGCTCGCCCCCGCCGCCGCGCGCTGACCTCGTGCCGGACTGGGTCTGGGTTCAGAACGTCATCTTCCCCATCCTCGGCATGGGGATGGGCACCTTCTTCGGGTGGCAGATTCTCAAGATGGTGAATCGCGCGCTCGAGCGCCGCGCCGAGGAGCGTCGGCTCCGGTTGGGCGGCGGTCCCGCCGATCACGAAACCCAGGAACAGATCGACGCGCTGCGGGAGCAGGTGGATGCGCTGGCGGAGCGGCTGGACTTCACCGAGCGGCTCCTCGCCCAGCAAACCGAGCGGGCCCGCCTGCCCAAGGGCTGAGGGCCTGCTCTAGAAGATCACCAGCGCGGCCACCCCCCAGATCAGCGTCAGCACCGTCACCGGGATCCCCACCCGGGCGTAGTCCCAGAAGCCGATCCGCACCCCGCGCGTTTCCGCGCGCTCCGCCACGATCAGGTTCGCCATGGAGCCGATCAGCAGGAGATTCCCGGCGAAGGTCGAGCTCATCGCCACCACCGGCCACAGCAGGCGGGGATCGCCGAGGCGGGGCACGGTGGTCCGCCACAGCATCACCGCGGGCACGTTGGAGATGAGGTTCGACAGGACCGTCATCGCCCCGCTCACCACGGTCGCGGCGCGCCACGCGGTTCCACCCTGCATCAGCGCCAGCGCGTGGGCGTCGAGCCAGTCCACGGCGCCGGTGCGCTCGAGACCGCGCATCACCACGAACAGCGACGCGAAAAAGAGCAGGAGAGACCACTCCACGCGGTCGATGGCGTACCCGGGGTCGCGGCGCGCGATCGCCACCATCACCGCCCCCGCCGCGATCGCCACCAGCGGGAGCGACCCGCCGGCGAGCCAGGCCACGACCGCCGCGGCGAAGACGCCGAGCCCTTTCGCCACCAGGGGCCGGTCCAGCGCGACCGGCACTTCCGCCGTCCGTTCCCGGAACGGCTCGGCCAGCTCGCGGCGGAAGGTCCAGCGCAGGTACCCGTAGGTGATCGCGAGCCCGCCGGCCGCGACGGGGAGCATCCGCAGGGCGAAGCCGCCGAAGCTCGCGTGGCTCCAGATCCCGACCAGCATGTTCTGGGGATTCCCCGTGATCGAGAGCACCGATCCCACGTTCGCGCCCATCGCGAGGCCGATGAGGTAGGGCCGGGCGTCCACCCGCAGGGGACCGAGGGCGGCGAGGATCACCGGGGTGACCACGAGACAGATGGTGTCGTTGACGAAGAGCGCGGACAGGAGACCGCCGCCGATCACCACGCCCGCGAGGAGCCGGCCGGGGGTTCGCGCCCGGGCGATCACGAAATCGGCGGCCCACTCGAAGAACTTCCCCACCTCGAGGTAGCCCACGACGAGCATCAGGCCCAGCAGAAAGACCAGCACGTCGAAGTCCACCGCGGCGTAGGCGTCGGCGAGGGAGAGCACGCCCGCCAGCACCATCGCCACGGCGCCGAGGAGGCTCGCCGCGGGACGGTTGAGGTGGACGAACGGGAGGCGTTGAGCGGCGATGAGGAAATAGGTCGCCGCGAAAATGACGAGACCGGCCGTCATCGGACGGCGGAAAGCCGTTTGCGGATCGCGGATGGCCCGCACCGCGGGCCCACCCGCACGCGCCGACCATTCCCCAATCCACGCTCCACAATCCGCGGTCTCATATCTCCCAGTTGGAGAACAGCACGCCGCGCGCCGGGTGCGGCTCCGGATTTCCCTCGAAGGTCATCCGCAAATCGGTCCAGCGGACCCGGTACCCGCGCGCGACGAGACGGCGGAAGGCCTCGCCGTACCGGGTCTGGCAGCGCACGGTGACCCGCCGGATCCCCGCCTTGGCGGCGGCGGCTTCGACCCCGGAGAGCGCGCCCTCGAACGCGCGCGAGTCCCGCGCCGCGAGCTTGAGCACACGGACCTCATCGTTCGCCTTGCCCTCGGCGAGGGGCACCGAATGCCACAGCGCGAGCGCGTCGAGCCCGCTCCCGCTCTCGACCAGCGTGGTGTCTCCGAGTCCGAGCTGGGCGGTCAGCACGTGCTCCCGGGAGTAGTCGCAGCCCGGCGAGAGCGCGGCGACGAGCTCGCGGGCGGCCGCGAGTGCCGCCTCGGCATCGGCGCCCTTCCGGGAGGAGAGCAGCACCGGCGCGGGGTGGCCGCGGGTGGCAATCTCGTTGGTCATGGTGACGGTGAGGAACCCGGGCATGAACCCCAGGTTCGCGTAGAACCCGATGTTCTCCACGGTGCGCGGCATCGTTTCCAGGCCCAGGATCGCGACGCCCTGATCGAGGAGCCAGTCGGCGGCGGTGCGCACCACGGTCTTGCCCACGCCCGCCCCCTGGCGGTCGGGGCGGACCGCGAGGGGTCCCATCCAGCCCTCGGCGCCGGAGCGATGCGCCACGTTGAACGCGGCGACGGCGCCGGATTCGTCGCGCCAGACCATCGCGCCGTCCCCCGCGTCCTCGAGCGCGTAGCGCCACACTTCGCGATTCAGGTGCGGGACCCGCACGCCCACCAGTCCGTCGCGGCGGTAGCGGTCGGTGAAGGCGTCGGCGAAGACGCGGTTCAGGCCGTCGATGTCCTCCTCGGTGGCGGTCTCGGGACCGGAGACCTGGCGCTCAGGCAGCCACGCCCGCATCGGCCCCTCCCAGGATCGCGGTGTCGTCGCGCAGGACGCTCGCGCCGGCGCCGGGATCGAACTCGACCCGGATCACCCGGTCCAGTCCCTCCCGCACCTGCTCGATGTGGGTGATGAGAATGACCTGCGGGAACCGGTCTCCCAGCCGGCGCAGCAGGCCGAGCACGTGCTGGCGCCGCGCTTCGTCGAGAGAACCGAACACTTCGTCCAGCACGAGGAGCGAGAGCGGCTGGCCGGCGCGCTCCGCGATCATCTGCGAGATGGCGAGCCGCAGCACCAGGTTCGCGAGGTCTTCTTCGCCGCCCGAGATCACGGGCTTCAGGAGTCCGTCGTCGATGACGGTGAGCTGGTAATCCTCGTCCAGGTCCACCGCGTCGTAGCGGCCGTCGGTCAGGTCGGACAGGAATCCCGAGGCCAGCTCCGCGATTTCCGGGCGCATGGTCGCGTTCAAGTCGGTGCGCAGGTCGGCGAAGGCGCGGTCGAGCTCGCCGTGGAGCCGGACTCGCGCCTTGAGCTCGGCGATCTGCCGCTCCCGGCCGGCCCGCTCCTCCTCCCGGCGCTCCACTTCCCGCACCGTGCCCTCCGCGGCGGTGAGGTCGCCGCGGGTCTCCGCCACCGCCAGCTCGGCCGCCCGGAGGTCGAGGGACGCCTTGTCGTGGCGGTCCTTGGCGGCCTTGAACTCCTCTTCGGAGAATCCCTGGTCCGCCACCGCGGCGGCGAGCGCCTTGGCCTGGGCTTCCCGCTGCGACAGCGAGCGCTCGGCGATCTCCGCTTCGGTCACCAGGGGTTCGGCGCGGCTGGCCCGGGTCTCCAGGGCCGCCGCCTCGAGCGCGATGGGATCGAGCCTGGTGAGCCGGGCGCGCACCAGGTCGTGCCGCGCGGCGTCGTACCCGGCGGGCCGCGCCGCGATCTGGCGTTCCAGCTCCGCCGCGCGCCGCTCCCCGTCGGCGCGCTCCACCCGCGCGCGCTCCGCTTCCTGCACCTGGGCGCGGAGGGTGCCGGCGCGCTCCGAGACCGCGCGGGCCACGGCCGCGGCGGCGTCCCGCTCCCGCTCCGCGGCGAGCAGGGCCTCCGGCTCCGCGGCGAGCTGATCGAAGCGCTGGCGGAAGAAGTTTCCGTTGAAGGCGATCTGCTCCAGCTGGCGATCGAGCACCGCGATCACTTCCTCGTATTCCTCGCCCAGCGGCCGCTTGCAGGTGGGGCAGATCCCGGCGGGACCGAGTCCCGCGATCACGTCGCGCTGCTGCTTCAGGTCCCGATACTCGTCGCGGTGCGCCTGCAGCTTGGTCTCCACGTCCTGGCGATCGCGGACCCAGGCGGTCCGCAGCTCTTCCGCCGCGCGTTCCGCCTGCGCCACCCGCTCCGCCGCCCGTGCCTGCTCGCCTTCGGTCTCGGCCAGGGCCGCGGGCGCGCCCTCGAGCTCGGTCAGCCGCGCGGCGAGGGTGCCGCGCACCCGGGTCAGCTCCTCCAGCTGCGCCTGATCGGCGCGGCGGGCGGTCTCCTCCTGCAGCAGGCGCTCCAGCTCCGCCTGCTCCCGCTTGAGGAGCGCGATGGGCTCGAGCTCCGACGCGAGCTTCTTCAGCTGTTCCCGCGCCGCCAGCGCTTCGGCCAATTCCTTGTCGAGCCGCTCGAACTCCCGCCGCGCCGCGTCCACCGCCTGCTCCGCCATCCGGCGGTCGCCGTCGAGGGCCAGGGTGCGCTCCCGCTTCGCCACCCAGTCGGTCCAGCGCGGCTCTTCCGCCGCGAAGCGCTGGGCGGCGCTCTGGCGCGCGCGCTCCGCGTCGGCGGTGCCGCGCCGGGCCCGGGCGAGCTTCTCCTCCGCGGCCCGGCGCTCGGCCTCGAGGCCCGCGCGATCGGGGAGCCCCGTCTCCAGCCCCTTGAGCTCCGCGGAGAGCGCGTTCTTGGTCTCCCGCACCCGCTCCTGCGCGATGCGCAGCCGGTCGTAGCCCAGCACCCGGGAGAGGAACGCGGCGCGCTCGGTCTTGCCGAGCTGGGCCATCACCGCGAGCTCCTTCTGTCCCGTGAAATAGGTGTTGAAGAATTCGTCGTGCCGCATCCCCAGCACGCCCTCGAGCTGATCGGTGACTTCCTTCAGCGCGTTGGCGATGGGCTGCCCGTCGCGGAGGAGGGCCGCGGTGTGCAGGCCGCGCTCCACGTGATAGGTGTGCTTGCCGAGCTCGAAGTCGAGCTCGACCTTCACCGAGGCGCGGGGCTTGGCGCGCAGGTTGCGCACGCCCTCCTTGTCTCCGCGCACCGCCTGGGTGCCGTAAATCGCCCAGGCGATCGCTTCCAGCAGGGTGGTCTTGCCGGAGCCGTTGGCGCCGATGATGCCGGTGATCCCGTCCCCGAAATCGATCTCGGTGTCGGCGTGCTGGCGGAAGTTCTGGAGCCGCAGGCGGCGGAGGCGCATCAGGCCTCGCCCTCCGCGTCTCCCGCCTCGATCCGCCCCGCCTGCTCCACGTAGGAGACGCCGAGGCGCACGAATTCGTCGCGCGGGAGGTCGGCGTCGAGCGGGCGGCGGCCGAGGAAGTCGCGCACCACGTCGGCGAGGGGCTGGCGGCGCGCGGGCGCGCCCATCCCCACTTCACGGGTTTCCTCCGGGCGCCGCAGGTCGAGATGAAAGTTGAGCGCGCGCGCCTTCCAGCCCCGGATCGCCGCGTGATCCAGGTCCCGCGCGGTGGCGCGCGAGACGTCGAACACCACCAGCCGCACCACCTGCTCGTCGATCGCGGGCTTCGCCTTCGTGATCCGCTCCGCGATCTGGGCGTCGATCTCCTTGGGCGTGAGGCCGGCAGCGCGCACCGGCGGAAGGTCGAGGAGCCGCCGCGCCGGCGCGACGTGCCGGAGGGCGACGCGCGCGGCGGGGAGGTCCACCAGGAGGTAGCCCTTGCCGGCGAGCTGGTGAGCCTTCTCCTCCTGCAGCTCGCCCCAGGGATTGGTGCTCACGTACTCGAGCGCGCCCGAGTACCACGCGTTCGCCGCCACCTCGTGGGCCACGTGGTAGTGGCCGAGGGCGACGTAGTCCCACTGGGCGAGGCCCAGCTCCTCGCGCCGGATCTCCACCCCGCCGTACTCGGCGCTGCTGCGATCGGGGCCGATCACGCCTTCGACTTCGCCGTGGAGCAGAAGGACGTTGCGGGTGGCACCGCGCTCGGGCCGGAGGGCGGGCCGCTCCGCGCCGGTGAGCGCCTGGTGCGGCACCGCGAGCACCGCGCAATCGAGTTTGGGAAAGACCAGGCGCCTGGCCTGCTCCACCACGATCTCGACGCCCAGCGCCTGGTAAAGCTTGAGGATGGCGCCGGTCTCGGCGGCGCGCGGGGTGTCGTGGTTTCCCGCGATCGCCACGATGGGCGCGTCGGGGAGTCCCGAGCGCAACCGTTGCAGCTGCTGAAAGAGGAACAGAATCGCGGGATTGGTGGGGCGCACCGAGTGGAACAGGTCGCCCGCGAAGAGAATGAGATCGGGCTTCTGCTCCAGGATGTCGTCCACCGCGCGGCGGAACGCCTCGGCCACGTCGGCTTCGCGCTGGTTGCCGCCGCGCCCCGTCATCCGGTCGAACTGCCGGAATCCGAGGTGCAGGTCGGCGAGGTGGGCGAGCTTCACGGGCGAGGGCGCGCCATCGGACTCAGTACGGCTCGTCCGAAATGGGATTGAGCGGCGGCACGCCGTCCCGCTCCCGCGGCGCCTGGGGCCGCACCCGCCCGCCCAGCGCTTTCCGGAAGTACGCGAAGGGATCCTCGGCGCGCTTGCGGCGGGTCTCGGCGAGCGCGCGGCGCACGTCCTCCTCTTCGCGATCGGCGATCAGGTCCTTCACCTGATTGGGCTTCACCCGGCGGTCGAGCCCCACCAGCTGCCGCGCGATGGCGTCCTCGAACGCCAGATCGGGCACCGGCGGGAATCGCTCGATGCCGTCGCGCCCGCGGAGCACCGCGGGACGCGGGAAGCGCACGAAGATCGGCTGGGTGAAGTGCGGGTGCCGCACCATCAGCTCGCCCACCGGAAGGGTCGCCAGCTTGATCTTGGTCGCCGGCGAGAGCACCTGGTAGCCCGGGGTCGCGAGCTCGTCCGAGTCCATCCGCCCGAACACCTGGGTGCCCGCGTTCCCCACCACCCGCCGGTGCACCTGCGACCGGAATTGCTCCGCGCCGAAGAGCACCAGGCCGAGGTAGCGTCCCCGCTCCGAGATGTCGAGCAGCATTTTCTTGACGTAGGTCTCAGGCCCGTCCGCCGGCGCGTACTTGTTCAGCTCGTCCACGAAGACCGCGACCGTCCCCACGCCCAGGCTCTGCTTCTCGAGATGCTCGCGCAGCTTGGACACCACCCGGGCGAAGACCAGGTCCTGGCCCAGCGGGTCCACGTTGGCGAGGTCCACCACGTAGACCGTCCGGTCCTCGAACTTGCCCCAGGGAAGGTCGTTGGGCTGCCCGTCGTCCGTCACCAGACCCTTGCAGCGGGTCGAGATGTTGGAGAGCCGGTTGCGCACCTTGCGGATCGTCGCGATGTGATGGGTGCGCCACATGTCGCCCCGGCCGCCCCCCGCGGCTTCGAGCCCGTCGAAAATCGCGCGGAAAAGCCGGTCCAGGTCGGCGAAACTCCGCACCTCGTGCTCGCCGCCGAACCCGTCGTCGAACTTGCGGCCCATCACCCGGTCGGCCAGAAAGTCGATGAACGCGTCGGCCTTGGCGTCGATGTCGTCGCGATTGAGGAGCACTTCGGCGAAGTCGAGCACTTCCGCGAGCCCCCACACCAGCGGCTCCACGTCGTGCACCAGGTCGGGATGGGTGCGCAGCGTGTTCAGGTTCACGCCGTCCGCCTTGAAGGGCGCGAAGTAGCGCACCCGCTCGAAGGGCTGCGCCTCGAGGCCGAGCCGCTGGTAGCGCCGCCGATCCTCGTCGTCCAGGGCGCCGGGCCGATCGAGGAAGCAGAGATCGGGGCCCTTCACGTTGAAGCAGACCGCCGCCACCTTGCCCCGGTGCGCGGGGAAGGTCTGGAAGATGGACGACAGCAGGAACTCGACGGCGCTGGTCTTGGTGGCGAGTCCCGAGACTCCCGAGATGTTGAGATGCGCCGCTTCGGGCCCCAGAAGGAACTCGGCGTCGAGATAGACCGGCGATTCGAGCCCGCCCGAGGTGTAGAGCCCGACCGGAATCGCGGTAGGGAGCGCGGAGTGGAGATAGGTCTCCATCCGGAGGGCGCGGGCCACGTCGGCGTCGGTGGCGACGAAGACCTCCGCGAGCGGCACCGGCTGCAGCGGCTCCTCGGGCTCCTGCCTGAGGACCGCGGCGGTCCAGAGCCGGATCTCCTGGCGCACCGTGGCGCTCTCCGCCGCGCGCGACGGGTCTCCCTCGGCGCCGATCACGTCGTGGAGGGGCGTCTGGAGGTCGGAGTACGCGACGGCGTCGGTGACGACGCCGAAAACCACCCGTTCCCCGTCCCCCGCGCCTCCGCCCTCGACTTTCACGATGGCGCCGATGCCGATGGCCGTCTCCACCGCCGTCCAGAAGTTGAATTGATGCGGGGTGGCGGGCTTGAGCTCGGTCGCGACCACGCGGCCGACGGGCGTCCTGTGCGGGGTGTCGATCATGTCCCGGTCCGGGGCAGCCGCGTGCGGGCGCCGGGGAAGAAGTCCCGGGGGGCGCGGGCGCGCAGGTACTGCTCCACGTCGTGTATAGGATACAGCAACCGGTCGAACCGCGCGTCCGGCGTGGAGAGCGGGGCCCGCTCGCGGGCGAGCCAGCCGCTCACCGCGTCCGCGCCCGCGAGCGCCCCCGCCCCGGGCGCCGCTTCCACCCGCACGAGTCCGTAGAGCAGATCGTTCCCCTCCCAGGGCCAGAGCCGGAGATACCAGGAATACACCTCGGTCCGCGCGTGCCCCCCGCGCACCCGAAAGACGCTGGTGCGATGCGCCGCCGGAAGGGTGAGCGCGCGCTCCAGGTGCCGGCCCTCGAAGAACTGCGCCCCGTGGCTCTTGATGACCCCGAGCACCCGCGGGTGCCGCGCCAGAACCGTCGACACCGAAAGCAGGCCGTCCACCACCAGCCACTCGTCGGGGCCGAGACCCGCGGCGCACTCTTCTCCGATCGCCTTCTCCAGCTCGGCGCGCGCCGTATCCACGGCGCGCCGCGCGAGATCGAGCGCGGCGCCGGGCTGGCCCGCGGGCGCCTCCCTGAGGTCGACCACGTCGGCGTCCGAGGCCTGGAGTGCGGCGCGGCAGGAGGGCGAGAGCTGGTCCAGGGGTACCACCGCGAAGTCCCGCGAGTCCTCCGCCAGGGTGGCGAGCCGCCGGTCCCCGGCGCGCCGGCGCGCCGCGACCGCCACCCGGGCCCGCACCAGCGGGGTCACGCCGTCGTAACCGACCACCTTCCACTGCTCGATGCCGTCGAGAAAGGTGACCGCGCGCGGCGCGGGCCGGGGCGTGACGGCGTGGATGCCCAACTCGTCACCCTCCACCACGTCGGCGAGGGACACCTCCCGATCGGGGTCCGCGGCGCGGCCTTCGGCCGCGGGCGGCACGAAGGACGCCCGCACCGCCCCGGCCTGCACCACCGCGTCCCACCAGGCGCCGCTCATCCGCGCGATTTCACTCCCACCAGCAGTCCGTCCCGAATGGGGACGATGGTGGCGCGGAGCGCCGGATCGGCCGCGGCGAGGTCGTTCAGCGCGCGCACGCCGCGGGCGCCGCCCGAATCGTCCTTGGCATCGAGGACCGCGCCGGAATAGAACGCGTTGTCCACGAGGAGGAGTCCGCCCGGCCGCAGCAGCTTCATGCTCCAGGCGTAATACTGAGGAAGGGGCTCCTTGTCCGCGTCCACGAACACGGCGTCGAATCCGGGGGTGAGGGTCGGGAGCACGTCCAGGGCCGCGCCCTCCCGCACCTCCACCCGATCGCCCACGCCGGCCTCGCTGTAGGCGCGCCGCGCGAGCTCGGCGTGGCGGGGCTCTCTTTCGACGGTGATGAGCTTGCCGCCCGGCGCCAGCGCCCGCGCGATCCAGACGCCCGAATATCCGCCGAGGGCGCCGAGCTCGAGCACCCGGACGGCGCCGATGGCCGCGATCAGGACCGCGATCAGCTTCCCTTCGTCGGGCGAAATGTGAATCGCGGGGAGCGCGGCTTCGGCGTGGCGCGCGCGGATTCGGGCGAGAACCGGGTCTTCGACGGCGAAGAGACGGCTGGCGTACTGGAGCAGCCGCTCGTCCACGTCAGCCTCCGTCCGTCACGCGTTGGCTTCGACGTTCGGGAACGGCGGCACGCCGACCAGCCAGAGTCCGGCGAGCCGGGACTGCTTGTCCACTTCGACCAGGACCAGATCGGCGACCTGCACGATGGTGTTGGGCCGCGCACGGCCGATGCGGATGTGGAACACCGACTCGCCCGGATTCTTTTCGACGGTGAGCGCGGTGTCCACTTCCACCGCGGCCACGCCGGGCTGGGACTTGCGGCCGGGAAAGACGACGTTGGCCTCTTTTTCGGGAGACGGCGCGGCCAGCGAGGAGAGGGTGCGCACGTCGTCGGGCCAGCTCACCACGTCGAGACCGCGCAACGCGCCGGCCGCGATGTCCAGCACCACGAACGACCCGTCCTCGCCCTCGAGATCCACCGTGCCGGTCAATCCCGTGGCCTTCGGGGTACCCTTGCAGGCGACCGACAGGATGTCGGTCTCCGGATCCCAGTGGTAGCTGGCCTTGGGCAGCTTGCCGCGCAGCGGTTCGATGCGGGCTTCGAAGTGCATTGGAGGCTACGCCTTCCAGCGTCGTCGTGGGGCGGGTAATATAGGCGGGACCAGAGAGAGGAGCCAGACGAGAATGGAGCGACGCGCGTTCGTGAAGTTGGCGGGAGCGGCGGTGGCGGCGGGCGCCGGCCGGACGCCCGCCGGATTCGTCACCCCTCGCCTCGAACCAAGCGCCGTCCTCCAGCAACCGACTCTCACTCCCGAAGTCTTCACCCGGCGGATGCAGAACGCGCAGCAAGAGCTGCAGCAGCGGCACCTGGACCTCCTGATCGCCACCCCCTCCACCAACTTCGCGTACCTCACCGGCTACGACCCGGAGCGCTCGGAGCGGCTGATCGCCCTGCTCCTCCCGCCGGATGGGGCCGGCCTGATCGTCTGCCCGGCCTTCGAAGTGGACCGCCTCAAGGCCAACACCGGGATCACGGACTTCCTGCCCTGGCAGGAGGCCCAGGATCCCTACCGCCTGCTCCGGGACTGGGTGCGGAAACCCAAGTTCCGGGGCACCGCCGCGATCGAGCCCAGCACCGCGTACGACACCTTCCTGAAGCTCGAGAGCGGCATCGGCACCTGGGAGTACAAGGACGGCGCGCCGATATTCGAGCGGCTCCGCATCGTGAAGACCCCCGCCGAGATCGCGCTGATCCGGCGCGCGGTGGAGATCACCCAGGCGGCGATGGCGGCGACGTTCGGCCAGCTGGCGGAAGGCCAGAGCGAGCAGGAGGTCGCCCGCATCCTGTCCCGGGAAATGGAGAACCGTGGCGCACCGGGCGGCGGGCTGGTGCAGTTCGGGCCCGACAGCGCCCTGCCCCACGGCGGCCCCACCCCGACCAGGCTGGCCCGCGAGATGCCGGTCCTGATCGACTGCGGGTGCCGGGTGTCGGGCTACACGTCGGACATCACCCGCACCATCTGGTTCGGCGATTCCCCCACCGACGAGTTCAAGAAAGTCTTCAACCTGGTGTACGACGCCCAGACCGCGGTGATCACTTCCGCCAAGCCCGTCGTGTCCCAGGCGCAGGACCTGGACCGGGCGGCGCGCAAGGTGATTGCGGACGCCGGGTACGGACAGTACTTCACGCACCGGCTGGGGCACGGGCTGGGGATGGACGGCCACGAAGTCCCCTACCTCGTGGAAGGCGACGAGATCCGGCTCGAGACCGGGATGGTGTTCACCATCGAGCCGGGGATCTATCAGCCGGGGAAGTTCGGCGTGCGCATCGAGGACGACGCGCAGATGACGGAGAACGGGGTCGAGCTCCTGTCGACCCGCCCGCCGAAGTACTAGTCCGCAGGCTGCTTCGCGAACGCCACGATCCGGTCCAGGGCTTTCTCGAGCTCTCCGGTGGCGGCGGCGTACGAGAGCCGCACCCAGCGGTCGTCTCCGAAGGCCGCGCCCGGCACCAGCGCCACGCCCCGCTGGGTGACGAGCCGGGTGCAAAACTCGGTCCCCGACGCCCCGCCGAACGAGTCCACTCTGAAAAAGAAGTAGAAGGCCCCGAGCGGCTCGACGAACTCCACGCCCGGGAGGTCGCGCCGGAACCGCTCCACCACCAGGTCGCGGCGCTTCCGGAACTCGGCCACCATCCGCGCCACGTCCTGCTCCACTCGCTCGTCGGAGAGCGCGGCCGCCGCCGCGACTTGCGCCGGGTGATTGGCCCCGGTGGTGGTATGCGACTGCAGGGCCGCCATCGCCTTCGCCACCGGGCCCGGCGCCAGCGCGATCCCGATCCGCCACCCCGTCATCGCGTAGGCCTTGGAGACCCCGTAAATCAGCACCACCCGTTCCAGCAGCTCGTCCGGCAGATCGAGGAACGACGGCGCCGGCCCGGTCCCGTAGTGAATCCGCCGGTAAATCTCGTCCGCAATGACCCACACCTTCCGCTCCGCGGCCCAGGTCGCGATCGCCTTGAGCTCCGCGTGGGTGTACACCGCCCCGGTCGGATTGCAGGGCGAGTTCAGGATCAGGCCCTTCGCGCCGGGGAGGATCCGGTCCAGGTCCTTGACGCTGACCTTGAGCCCCCACTCCGGCGCGCCCTGCACCAGCACCGGCCGCGCGCGCGCGAGGTGCACGATCTGCGGGTAGGAGACCCACGCCGGCGCGGGAATCGCGACCACGTCCCCGGGGCCGAAGAGGGTGAAGCAGGCGTTGAAGAGCGACTGCTTGGAGCCCGAGGAGACGACGATGTTGTCGGCGTTCACCGGCCGGCCGCCGGAGAGAAGCGAGAGATGCTTCGCGGCCGCGGCCCGGAGCTCGAGAATCCCCTCGTTCGCGGGGTAATGCGTCTTCCCGTCGCGAATGGCCTTGATGCCCGCTTCCGCGGGGATCGCCGGGGTGGCGAAGTCGGGCTCGCCCGCCCCCAGGTCGATCACGTCCTCGCCCGCCGCCTTGCGCCGCTTGGCTTCCTGGGAAATCGCGACCGTCGCGGAGGACTCGAGGTACTGGAGGTTGGGCGACAAGCCGTCGGTCATCGGCGCTCGAGAGAAGAGTGGTGAATCAATCTAGACCTGGACCCGCTTTCTTCCCAGTCGAGAGACGAGCGCCTACTTCCCTATCTCCTCCGCCAGCCACGCCAGACTCTCCGTCACGTGGTTGCGCCAGTAGCGCCATTCGTGCGCGCCCGGGCTCTCGGCGTACCGGTGGACGATGCCCAGCGCGGTGAGCTCGGCGTGAAAGGCGCGATTCTCGGAGACCAGTCCGTCCTCGGTGCCGACGTCGATCGAGAGCGCGGGCACCGGTCGGCGCGACGCCACCAGCCGCCGGGCGAGCCGCGCGGGGTCCCGGGCGTACCAGCCGCCGGTGTCGCTCCCGAACGCGGGCCCGATGCTGGGCCAGAACCCCTCCCAATGCGCCGCGACGGAGTCCATCGAGGTGTAGTAACGCGGCGGCGGCGCGAACGGCGTCGGCCCGGCGTACAGGGGCGACAGCACGCCGGAGTGACTCGCCGCGGCGCCGAAGACGTCGGGATGGGCAAGGGCCAGGGTGATCGCGCCGTAGCCGCCCATCGAGAGTCCCGCGATCCCCCGATGGCGGCGGTCGGCCCGGGTGCGATAGGTCGAGTCGATGTGGGCCACCAGGTCGCGCGCCACGTAAGTGGCGTAGCGCTGGCGCGCCGTGCAGAAAGTCGTACCGCGGCCGGACAGCGCGGTGTCCGCCATGCACTCGCCGAAGGTATGCTCCCGCGCCCAGTCGGTGTACCAGCCGTTGTCGCCGTCCGGCATCACCACGATCAGCGGCGGCAGCCCCGTCGCGATGAGCGAATCTTCCACCCGGTCCAGCTCGGCCAGCGCCACCCAGTCCGATTCGTTGCCGCTGTACCCGTGGAGGTAGTAGGCGACGGGATAGCGCCGCGAGCGATCCGTCCCGTACGACGGCGGCAGGTAGATCAGGAAATGCTTGGACACGCCGAGGGCGGGAGAGAAAAAACTCTCCACCCGCACCGCTCCGTGCGGGGCCGCGAGCTGAGCGAGAACGACGACGAGCGAGAACAGAGGCCCTCCCGGTGCGGGACTTGCCGTTTGCCGTCCCCGAAACTACCATCCGCCCCTGACCGACGCAGTCGCACTTTGACATCCGAGGTGGTACGTGAGCGAGATCGAGGCGGCGCGCGCCGCGCTGGAGCGCGGCAAGAACGTGGTGGTCGTGGTCCCTCCCGCGGCGGAGTGCGCGGGCGTGGTGTGGGATCTCCTGCGCGAACCCGCGGTCATCGTCTGCGCCGACCCGGCCGCCGCCGCCGAATGGGCCGCCGCCGCGCCCGCCGCTCACCCCGTCCACCCGGTCACCGGACTCGCCCGCAGTACCCGCCTGTTGAAGGAAGGCGCCGCTCCCATCATCGCCGGCGCTCCCAAGGACCTCTCGGCCCTCCTCTCGCGCGCGGCGTTGAAGCTCGGCGCCGCGGCGACGCTGGTGCTCGCCTGGCCGGAGACCCTGCCGGAGCCTGACTCCGCCGCGCTCGACACCCTGCTCGCGGAGGCGGGCGAGGCCCGGCGCGTCATCCTCACCTGGAATCCACGGGGGATCGAGGCGCTCCTCGAGCGCCACGCCCATCGCGCGCCGGTGGTCGGCACGCCGCCGGTGGACGAGGAGGGCCGCGCCGCCCGGCCGGTCGGGCCCGCCCGCTACGTGGTCACCGCGACCGGGCGCCGCGACGCGGCCGCTCGCGCCGTGCTCGACGCGCTCGATCCGCGCCACCCCTACGTCTGGAACGGCGGACCGGTCGCGGTGCCGGACACATGCGACGCCGTGGTCGCCACCCGCCTGCCCACCCGCGAGGAATTCGCCGGGCTGGGGCAGACCGCGACGCCAGTCCTGCTGGTGACGGCGGCCCAGCTTCCCTACGCCCGGGCGCTCGCCGAACCCTGCGCCCCGCTGCGCGTCGCGAACGCGGCGGACCGGGCGCAGGACCGCGCGGAGTCCCTGCGCGCCGAGCTCGGCGCCCTGATCGGCGAGACCGATCTCGACGGCGAGCTCGCCCTGCTCGCGCCCCTCTTCGACGAGTTCGAGCCGGCCGAGGTCGCGGCCGCGCTCCTCGCGCGGTCCCGGGGTCCGGAGCCCGCGGGCGACGCGCCGGCGGCGCCCGCCGCGCCGGGCGACGCGCGGTGGACCAAGATCTTCGTGAACGTGGGCAAGAAGGACGGCGTGGGCGCGAAGGACCTGGTAGGCGCGCTGATCCGGGAAGTGAAGGTGGACAAGGCGGACATCGGGAAGATCGAGACCCGGGAAACGTTCAGCACGGTGCTGCTCGCGGCGCGCGCGGCCGATCGCGCGGTGCGCGGGCTGTCGGGGATTTCGATCCGCGGCCGGCGGGTCACCGCCCGGCCCGACAAGTTCGCGGCGGCGGAAGGGAACGCGCGGGCGACTTCACGGTAGTAGAGCCCGTCCCTCTCCGGTCAGGAGCCTCCGTGTCAGCCGATCCAACCCGGAACCAGGCGTTCGTGCTCCGCGGCTTCAGCGATCCCCCCGGGCCCGGTCATTGCACCGTCGTCTCCTTCGACCGCCGGGCCCGCTCCCGGCGCGCGCTCCGGGCCCTGGGCAAGTGGTGGGGCATCGCGCTCCTGTCGGTGTTCATTCCGGTGGCGCACTTCCTCCTCGTCCCTTCCTTCTTCTTGTTCGGGATCTTCATGTCGGTGCAGAACCTGGGCACGAGCGAGCTGGCGAAGGACGCGCGCGGCGTCTGCCCCGATTGCGGCACCGAGCAGTCGCTCGATCTGGCGGCGAAGTGGCGCGTCCCCCAGCAGGTGACCTGCCGCAACTGCCATCGCGGGCTGGTGGTCGCCCTCGGGGCCACCCCCTGAAACGCCGACGGGCCGCCCAGCGGGGCGGCCCGTAATCAGCGCGATGCGACTGTCGCCTTACTTCATCTTCCCGTTGACCGCCATCTTCAGTTGCTTGCCCGCGCGAAACGCGGGAGCGATCGACGCCTTGATCTGAATCACGCCGCCGGTCTTCGGGTTGCGGCCCATCCGCGCGGCGCGCTTCCTCGCCTCGAAGTTGCCGAAGCCCGTGATCTGCACCTTGGCACCCTTCTTCAACTCGCCGGCGATGATGCCCTTGTCGTCGAACAGGGCTTCGATCGTCCGACCAGCGTCGGCTTTGGACATCTTCGTCCGCATCGCCAGCGCCGCGGTCAGCTCGGCTTTGTTCACAGGGCTCTCCTTTGTAAAAGAACGTGGACGCGGGAAACCTAGGAACGACGCCCCAAAACGAAGCGGGGCCTCAAAAACCCTTACAAAACCGGCACTATTATGGGATATCCCCAGAAAATCCGCAAGATACCGGCACTTCCTTGACCCCCACCCCCGCCCCCGCTACCCTTCTCCCCCGACGGCGGCCGGCCCCCTCCACCGGCATCTTTTCGGCCCCAGCGCGCTCGAGGCGACGTGTTCCACGGCACCAAACCGGGTTGGATCGAGGTCATCGCCGGGGTCATGTTTTCCGGCAAGAGCGAGGAATTGATCCGCCGGGTCCGCCGGGCGGTGATCGCCCGGAAGCAGGTGCAGGTCTTCAAGTCCCACCTGGACGCCCGCTACGCGGGCCTCTATCACGTCACCTCCCACGACGGCCTGACCGTCGAAGCGGCCCCGGTGGACTCGGCCGAGGAAATCATGCGCCAGATCCGGCCCGCCTCCGAGGTGGTGGCCGTGGACGAGGCGCAGTTCCTGGACGACGGGGTCGTCGCCGTGGCCAACGCCCTCGCCAACCGCGGGGTCCGGGTGATCCTCGCCGGGACCGACACCGATTTTCGCGGAGAGCCCTTCGGCGCGATGCCGGTGCTGATGTCGGTGGCGGAGATCGTGGACAAGTTTCACGCCATCTGCGTGGTCTGCGGCGGGCCCGCCACCCGCAACCAGCGCCTGGTGAACGGGAAGCCGGCGCCCTGGGAGAGCCCCACCATCATGGTCGGCGGGCGGGAGTCCTACGAGGCCCGCTGCCGCCACTGCCATAAAGTGCCGAGGGCGGATGAAGATCAGACGGCGCTGCTCTGAACGCGGAACGTGGAACGCGGAAGGCGGAAGTGACGCCCGCCCCAACCGGTTCCGCGTTCCGACTTCCGCCTTCCGGGTGCGATGCTGAACGTCGCCCTCACCGGCAACATCGCCGCGGGAAAGTCGACCGTGGTGGAGTGGTTCCGGAAATGGGGCGCGGAAGTGATCGACGCCGACCAGCTGGCGCGGGAGGCCGAGGCGCCGGGCACCGCGGTCCTCGCCGCGATCGCGCGGCGGTTCGGGGCCGACGTGCTGGCGCCCGACGGCTCCCTGGACCGCGCGGCGCTTCGCGCCAAGGTGATGGGGGACGATACGGCGCTCCAGTCCCTGAACGGGATCGTGCACCCCGCCGTGCAGCGCCGCCGCGACGAGCTGCTGGAGGACGCGCGGCGCCGCGGGGTGGCGCTCCTCGTGAACGACATTCCCCTGCTCTTCGAGGCGCTCGATCCGGCGCAGTTCGATGTGGTGGTGCTGGTGGACGCGCCGGACGCGGTGCGCCGCACCCGGCTGCGCACCCTGCGCGGGCTTTCCAACGACGACGCGGACCGGATGATCGGGTCCCAGATGCCGGCCGAGCGCAAGCGCGCGAAGAGTCACTACGTGATCGAGAACGACGGCACCCGCGCCGACCTGGAAAAGAAAGCGCGCGCGGTGTTTCAGGAACTGAAGAAACGCGCGAAGACCGGACTTTAACCCGTTGCCTTGACAAGGGTTGGCGGCGCCGGTAACCTTCGCCGCCACTCCACCACCCGCACCCCGAGCGCCATCCGATGTCCAACATCCCGGCCGACCTGCTCTACACCGAAGAGCACGAGTACGTGAAGAAGACCGCCGACGCCAGCGTGGTGCAGATCGGCATCACCGATTACGCGCAGGGCGAGCTGGGCGACGTGGTGTACGTCGACCTGCCGAAAGTCGGCGCCAGCTTCGGACGCATGGACGCCTTCGGCACCATCGAGGCGGTGAAAGCGGTCTCCGAGCTCTTCAGCCCGCTCGCGGGAACGGTGGTGGAGGTGAACGGCGCCCTGGAGGGCGACCCCTCGCTCGTGAACAAGGATCCCTACGGCGCGGGCTGGATGATCAAGCTGCGCGTGAAGAACGCGGGCGAGTTCGATCAGCTGCTGGGGAGCGCGGAATACCAGAAGCACGTGGGGAAATGAAGCCATCAGCCGTCAGCGATCAGCCCTCGGCCTTCCGCTATCGGCTGACGGCTGACGGCTGACGGCTTCGACGAAACATGCCAATGCCCGACACGACCTTCGCTCATCCCGACCGCTTCGCCCCGCGCCACATCGGACCCACGCCCGCCGATCAGCGGGAGATGCTGAAGACGCTGGGCTACGATTCCCTGGACCGCTTCATCGCGGACGTGATTCCGAAGGACATCCGCTTTCCCGGGCCGCTGAACCTTCCGGCCGCGCGCTCCGAGCACGAAGTGCTCGCCGACCTGCGCGCCCTCGCCGGGAAGAACGAGGTCTTCCGGTCCTACCTGGGCCAGGGCTACTCGGACTGCCTCACCCCGCCGGTGATTCTCCGCAACATCCTCGAGAATCCCGGCTGGTACACCGCGTACACGCCCTACCAGGCCGAGATCGCGCAGGGGCGGCTCGAAGCCCTCCTCAATTATCAGACCATGGTTGCCGACCTGACCGGCCTCCCGGTGGCGAACGCGTCCCTGCTCGACGAAGGCACGGCCGCGGCGGAAGCGATGCACATGACCGAGGCGGCCGTCACCCACGAGGGGAAGCCGGTCTACCTGGTGGACGAGGGATGCCACCCGCCGACCATCGCCGTGGTGCGCACCCGCGCCGCGGCGCGCGGCATCGAGATCCGGGTCGGCGATCCGGCGGGCTT
>Ga0209178_1000111_pt1 | contig 20494 bp, 24 predicted proteins | sample GAAS200_FD_187521 | JGI IMG/M metagenome (GOLD analysis project Ga0209178, IMG submission 187521) | Agricultural soil microbial communities from Georgia to study Nitrogen management - GA AS200 (SPAdes) (version 2) | ecosystem: Environmental > Terrestrial > Soil > Agricultural land | place: USA... | reverse complement strand
TGCGGCGGCTACCGGCGGTGCTCGAACGTGTTGAGCGCGTACGTGAGTTCCGACTCGGTAGCCGGTCCTCGCAAGCGTTTGCGAGTCGTCCGTGGCAGTTTCGCGAGACCACGATACCTTCGAAGTTCTTGCTGATTCCGAAGTCAAGCTCAGAGAATCGCGCGTTCGTACCGATGGGAATCGTGCGTGGTGCAGTCGCTTCGAATGCTTGTTTGATGTTGCCGGAGGCTAATGTCTTTCAGTTCGGCATCATGACATCCACGATGCACATGGCTTGGTTGCGCAATGTTGGCGGGCGGTTAAAGAGCGACTATCGCTATTCCGCCGGCATCGTCTACAACAACTTCCCGTGGCCCGAGCTTGAACCTGATTCTGCCGTCACCCCGGCGCAGGCCGGGGTCCATCTTGATTCTGAAGTGAAAGCAAAAATGGATTCCGGCCTGCGCCGGAATGACGAGCAGAGAAGACGCCCTTCGACTTCGGCCGCTGGCGCGGCCTACGCTCAGGGTGAACGGTTTCAGAAACACCGCGCCGCCATCGAAGCTGCCGCGCAAGGCGTGCTGGATGCGCGCGCGCAATTCCCCGATGCCACGCTGGCCGACCTCTACGATCCACTCTCGATGCCGCCCGCACTTGTGAAAGCGCATCAGACGCTGGACCGCGCCGTCGATGCCGCCTACATCGCCGCCGAAAAAGCCGAAGGCCGCAAACCGCCCAAACTCGCCAGCGACGCCGAACGCGTTGCCTTCCTGTTCGAGCGCTACCAGGCGCTCACTTCGTTGCTGCCTGCGGCGAAGCCAAAACGCGCTGCGCGCCGCAAATCGATGGCCACGTAAATTGATCAACGTTCCACAGGGGAGAACTCGGATGAGCCATTACCATCTGCTGGTCACGGGCGCGCGCGTGTTGATCGTGCTTACCTTTGCATGTGCTGCTGGTTGCCAATCGCAAACCGACAGTGCCGGGGCCCGCGAACAGGCGCGGCAGGATCAGCGCGTCACGCCGCTTTCCGTGGCAAAGCACGTCGCAGCGGCGCGTGCCGCCGCGTTGATGGGTGATCAAAAGGCCGTCCGGCAGAACGTGCAGGGCATGGCGAACGACATGCTGCACGACGCGCACATTCCTGATGCGTCCCGGCCCATCAATCGCGAAGCAGCGCGCGCGGCCGTGCAACCGCTGGCGGGCGTGCGCTCGGTGGTGTGGATCGACCACGACAATCTTCTGGTCATGGTTGGCGGTGCGCAGTACCGCAACATGGACATGGTCGATCGAGCTTGCGATGCGCTTGCGCCACTGGGGGACACGATGGGCGTGGTGGTGAACGTGCAGGACGTGACGGCCACGACCTCCGAGGGTGCGGACGCGGTCTCGCGCAATTGCCAGTTGCCGGAAGGGCAACGTGCATTCTTGCAGCAGAAACGGCAAATCGAAGCGCTCGACCCTGCGACCCGGAAGGCCTTCGAGGCGCAGCAGGGTTCATCGTCTCATTGAATCGCGTCTGGTTGTCGATTCCGGCAACTTTCGTTCGTCGCCATGGCAGGGCGAGGTGGCTCGCTCCATTCCTCACGAGGAGACACGACATGCGATTTCTTTCCCTGATCCGGGTGCGCGAGAACACGGGCCAGAAGCCCAGCGAAAAGCTGATGGCGGACATGGGCCAATTGATCGCCGAAATGACCGCGGATGGCACCTTGCTGGATACCGCAGGGTTGCGGCCGACTTCCGAAGGCAAGCGCGTGCGCCTGACTTACGGCAAGCAATCGGTTTCCGACGGGCCGTTCACGGAAGCCAAGGAAGTGATCGGCGGTTACGCGTTGCTCAAGGCCGATTCGATGGAGCACGCGCTGCAACTGACCAAGCGTTTCCTCGACGTGCATGGCGACGAGTGGGAAGTCGAATGCGAGTTGCGGCAGCTCGATCCTGCGTGCGATCCGGCTGCTTGAGTGGCATTACCCGGAGCATTCCCATGACACCCACGATCACGGCATTCGAACGTTCGCCCGACGGCGGCAAGGGACTGGCGCGCGACATGCGCGTGCGCTGGGCGCTGGAAGAAATCGGCCAGCCCTACGACGTTCGGCTGGTCTCGTTCGCGGCGATGAAGCAACCGGCGCATCTTGCGCTGCATCCGTTCGGGCAGATTCCGACTTACGAGGAAGGCGATCTCGCGTTGTTCGAGTCGGGCGCGATCGTGTTGCACCTGGCGGAGCGCCATGCCGGCCTGTTGCCTGGCGATGCGAATGCGCGGGCGCGCGCGATCGCATGGATGTTCGCCGCGGTGAACACGGTGGAACCGCCGATCCTGGAACTGGTGACCGTCAGGATCCTGGAGGGCGACAAACCCTGGGCGGGCGAACGCCTGCCGCTGGTCCTGGATCGCATACGCAACCGGCTGCAACAACTTTCCGCTCGCCTCGGCAATGCCGATTGGCTGGATCGCGCGTTCAGCGCGGGCGACCTGATGATGGTGCACGCGCTGCTGCGGTTGAGACCATCGGGCGTCCTCGACGAATTCCCGACGCTGGCGGCTTATGTCGCACGTGGGGAAGCGCGGCCGGCGTACAAGCGGGCGTTCGCAGCCCAGCTGGCAGTGGCTACCGGCGCGGCCTAGCCCGCGGCTCGCTTCACCAACTCGCGGACGCGTTTTTCTTCAGCGGCGGTCAGCTTCACCAGCGCGAACGAGGTCGGCCACATCGCGCCGTCGTCGAGCTTGGCGGCGTCGTTGAAGCCGAGCGTCAGGTAACGATCCTTGAACTTGGATGCGGGCTTGAAGAACACCACGACTTTCTCGTCGGCATTGGCGTAGGCGGGCATGCCGTACCAGGTCTTGGGCAACAACGCCGGCGCGGCGGCGCGGATCAGTTTGTGCAGCCGTTCGGACAGTGTGCGATCGGGTTCGGGCATCCTGGCGATCGCGGCCAGTATGTCCTTCTCGCCATCCGCGCCGCGCTTCGCGTTCTTCAATTCGCGGACGCGTTCCTTCATGGCCGCGCGTTCATCCGCGGTGAATCCCGATGGCTTGCTTGCCTTGGTGACTTTCTTGGTTGCCATGGGTGTTTTCCTGTTTGGGTGTTGGTGTCGAGGCTCAGCGCCGTTCCTGCACGCGCAGCAGGTTGCCGGCGGGGTCGCGGATGGCGCAGTCACGCACGCCGTAGGGTTGCTCGGTCGGTTCTTCGACGATCTCGGCGCCGCTGGCCTGGATTTTCTCGAAAGCGGCATCGAGGTTTTTCGTGGCCAGCAGCATCGTCGCGTAGGTGCCCTTGGACATCATCCCGGCGATGGTCCGCTTTTCTTCAGCCGTGACGCCGGGGCTGGCCGACGGCGGGAACAGCACGATGTTGGTGTCGGGCTGGTCCGGCGGGCCCATGGTGATCCAGCGCAGCCCGTTGTAGCCGACGTCATTGCGCACTTCGAAGCCCAGCACGTCGCGGTAGAAAGCCAGCGAGGCGTCCGGATCGGTTTGCGGGAGAAAGCTCGAATGGATGGTGATGGTCATGGCGTTGGCAGCCGTTGGATGGGAGCCGCCATCCTAGGCAGGATCCGTGGCCGGCGCTTCTCGATTCCTGACCGGTTTGGTCACCTGCCTCGCCACGCACGACGGCATGCCTTCGGTGGCGCGCGCCGCCTGTTGCCGGTACGTGCTTGGCGGCATGCCGACCAGCTCGGTGAAGCGCGTGCTGAAGGTGCCCATCGACGCGCAGCCAACGGTGAAGCAGACGTCGGTGACGCTGAGGTCGCCGCGGCGGAGCAGCGCCATCGCCCGCTCGATGCGCCGCGTCATCAGGTAGGAATAGGGTGATTCGCCGAAGGCCAGCTTGAACTGACGACTCAGGTGCCCCGCCGACATGTGCACGCCGTGCGCGAGCGCTTCGACGTTCAGCGGTTTGGCGTATTCGCGATCGATGCGGTCGCGCACGCGGCGCAAACGTGCAAGGTCGCGGAGGTGCACCGGAACGGGGTTGCTGCCCATCCGTCGATCGTGCCATGCCGCGCCAGCGCGCTCAAGCCGGACGCATGTGTTCAGTCTCCGTACTCGAGCTTCGGATACCAGGTTGGTTGCCGGCCTTCGGGCGTCAAGTCCAGGACGTTCCACAGCGGCATCAGGTCGGGTGCGCCGCGCGGGTCCTGGCCGGGATCGGGCGGGGTCGCGAACATCTCGCCTGCCCAGAAATGCCGGATCGTGCCATCGCGGCGGGTGAACACGTTGAACGCCGGCGTGTCGCCATCGTCCGGATTGACGTAAGCGCGCGTGTAATCGCCGCTGCCGTCCGAATAGACCTTCAGATTGCGCCAGCCGCGTTCGCGCTTGAACGCCACCAGGCGCTCGATCGGCGAGCGCGCGGTCACCGCCAGCGCCACGTTCTGCTCGATATCGCGCGCCTCGCCTTCGAGTGCGCTCAGCAGTGCCGTGCACATCGGACAGGGCCGTTGGCGCTGCGGACCGAACATCCAGCTGTAGACCACCAGCGTCTGCTTGTCGCCGAACAGGCCTGCGAAATCGATTTCGCCATGTTCGCCCGTGAAGCGGTAGTCGCCTGTGACTTCGCCGCCCGGCGGCAAGGCGCGGCGCTGTTCGGCGACGCGCTCGATGTGCCGGCGCAATTCGATTTCCTCGGCCAGCAACGCCTGCCGGGCGGAGCGGTATTCGGCGCTCTCGTTGGGGAAACGCACGGGATTGCGGGAGGCAAGTTCGGCGGCTTGAACCAATTTCGGTGTGCTCATGATCGTTCTCCTCGTAGTCAGTCCCGATCCGGTGCGCCCAGCGGGAACAGCGGGCGATAGGGGCGGCCGCCTTCCACGCAGCGCGCGAAGGAGGGTCGCTTCAGCAGGCGCGCGCGGTATGCGTGCACGTTGCGGAACTTCTCGTCAATGCGGTGCGTCCAGTCCGCGTAGAACAGCGAAGGCGCGGCGGCGCAGTCGGCGAGGCTGAAGGCGTCGCCCGCGGCCCATTCGCGCTCCGCCATGTGCTGGTCGAGCCACGCGTAGGCGGTCTCGAACGCGGCGCGTGCCTCGTCGACGCCGTAGGGATCGCGATTGGCCTCGGGGCGCAACTGGTTGTACACGATCTTTTGCTGCGGCCCGTGGAGGTAGTTGTCGAAGAAGCGGTCGAGCATGCGAACTTCGAGGGCCGCGTCGGCGTCGGCGGGGATCAACCGCGTGCGCCCCGGATAATGGACCTCGAGGTATTCGATGATGCTGGTGGCTTCCATGATTTGGCGATCGCCGTCCACCAGCAACGGGAATTTCCGGATCGGCCAGCGCCGCGCGAACTCGGCGTAGATGTCGGGGTTGTCCGGCGACAGGTTGAGGAATTCGAAAGGCGTGTCGTTCTCGTAGAACGCGATCAGCGCCTTCTGCGTGTAGGACGAAAAGGGATGGCCGTAGAGTTGCATGGGTGCTCCGGTGTTGTGCTCATGCCACGACGACGATCGGGCCGGGCCGGAATCGACACCGCGAGCGCCGCCCCCGATACACTTGCGGGTGGGAAGGGGATCGTGATGGCGCAGCCCATGGCCCAGACGGCCGACATCCGCAGCCAGCATCCATTGTGGGACGAACGCGACGCGGTCGGCCGGCGCGCCATGCTGACGGAAATCCTGGCGCAAGTGTCGCACGAGGCCTTGCAGGGCGACACGCTGGAAGCGGTGCTGCGCGCCATCGTGGATTGCATCACCCGGCGGCTGCCGGTGACCATCGCCAGCATCATCCTGTTGAACGAGGAACAGACCCACTTCGTGCAGGAAGTCTGGTCGGGCCGCGTCGAGTTGGAGTTGCCGGGCGGCATGCCGTGGTCGGTGGAGCTTGGTGCCGCGGGGCGCTGCGTGCGCACCGGCGAGCGGCAGTTGATCACCGATTTGCGCAACGATCCGGATTACGTGCCCGGCAACCACGAAGTGAGCTCGGAATACCTGGTGCCGATCCGGCATCAGGGCCGCATGCACGGCGTGCTGAACCTGGAAAGCACGCGCGGGGATTTCTTTACCCCGGAAGTGTGCGCGGTGTTCGATGCGATCGCGGAGCAGATCGCCGGCGCGATCCACGTGGCGCGCCTGTTGCGCGAACTGGAGGCGGCGAACCGCAAGCTCCGCGACCTGTCGATGCGCGACGGACTGACCGGCATCGCCAACCGCCGCTGCTTCGACGCGCGCATGGCCGAGGAATGGCGGCGGCATGCGAGCGACGGTGCATCGCTGGCGTTGCTGATGGTGGACGTGGATTGCTTCAAGGCGCTGAACGATCGCAGCGGGCATCTGCAGGGTGACGAATGCCTGCGTGAACTGGCGCAGTTGTGTGCGTCGCACGTTCGCGACGGCAGCGACCTGGCCGCACGCTACGGCGGCGAGGAAATCGTGATCCTGCTGCCGCGCTGCGGCATGGCCGAGGCGATGCGGGTGGCCGAAAACTTGCGCGAACACGTCCAGGAATTGGCGTTGCCGCATCCCGACTCGCCGGCCGGGGATTGCGTCACCGTCAGCATCGGCGTGGGCGCCGCGTGTCCGCGCGACGCCGGCGCATCGCCGGATGCACTGGTCGCGGCCGCCGACGCCGCGATGTACGCCGCCAAGGCGCGCGGCCGCAACTGCGTGCAGGCGCAGGCGACTGCCTGAACAGGTGCCCGTGCGCGGGTTGCAAGCCGCGGTGCGCGGCCTTACGTTGTGGACATGGCCAAGGGTTTTGTCAACGACGATGCGGTGCAGGACCAGATCGACGCGACGGTCGCGGATGCCGTGGCGCGTGCGCGCAGCAAGCGGCACAAGGGTCCGAGCCTCAAGCATTGCGAAGAATGCGATGCGCCCATTCCGGAAGCGCGGCGCAAGGCCGTGCCGGGCGTGCGCCTGTGCGTAAACTGCCAGGCCGAACGCGACAAGGAAGAGGCCGTGTTCAGCGGCTACAACCGGCGCGGCAGCAAGGATAGCCAGTTGCGGTAGGGCAATCTTTAAGGCTCATCGTCATTCCCGCGAAAGCGGGAATCCAGTGTCTTTGCATTGGTTTCTCGTAAAGGTCGCTGGGTTACTCGCGCCTCGCTGGCGCTCACCCCTCGGACTGCCTTCGGCGTTCGCGTTTGCATCCTGCAAACGCAGTCCGGCTTGCGCCGGAATGACGGCAATGTGGCGCTACTTTTCCACCAACGCTTTCAATCGCTGCAGCGCCTGATCCCATTGTTCCGAGATGAAATCCAGCGCGCGCCGTGCTTCGCCGATGCGCGAAGGTTCCAGTTCCCACAATCGTTCGCGGCCTTGGCGGACATCGCGCACGAGTCCGGCTTCGGCCAGCACTTCCAGATGCTTGGTGACGGCTTGGCGCGTGATTGCGGTGCCGGTGGTGAGTTGCGCGATCGACAGCGCGCCGCCCGCGCACAGCGCGGCGACAAGGCGCAGCCGCGTCGGATCGCCGAGTGCTGCGAACACGGGTGCGTGCAGCGCGATGCTTGAACGTGGCTTGCGCATCTTCGGCGTCATTGCAGGGCCAGATATTTCCGGATCAACTGCATCTGGTGCGTCCAGCCGCCTTCGTTCGCTTCGAAGGCTTTCGCACGGCGCTCCGGCGGCAGCTTGTCGAAGCCCGATTCGGTGACGGTCAGCAGGATGCCATCGGGCGCGTCGTGCAGCTCGAACACGATCAGCGTCATCGGCTCGTGCGAGTAGTCGATGGTCTTGTCGATGCCGAACGGGTGCCAGCGGAACGCGATGCGTTGCATCGGCTCGATCCGTTCGACGATCCATTCGAATGGCGTGCCTTCGTAGGGCGTCTGCATCGCGGCGACTTCGGCGTCGACCTGGGTCGGCGCGATTTTTCCGGTCAGCCGCTCGCCCTCGACGAACGGACCATCGAAGCGGACGCCAAACCACGTGCCGAACTGCTCCGCTTCGCTGAGCGCGCGCCACACGCGTTCGCGCGGGGCTTTCAACAAGACCTGCTTTTCGATGCGGTCGGTATTCGAGTTCATCGGGTCTCCGTTGACAAGCACATGCAACCATGAAGTTGCATGTTAGGGCGGCTATTGAGGAAACGCAACCATTCGGTTGCGCATGGCAAGACGCCGGTCCGGACGCATTACCGTTTATCCTTGGCGGGTCTTTCGGGGAACGCTCCATGAACCGCATCCTGCCGCTGTTGCTGTGCCTGTTCGCGTTTCCGGCGCTGGCCGCTGCGCCCAAACCGCTGCTGCTGACGCATGTCGGACTGATCGACGGCACGGGTTCGGCCGTGCAGCGCGACATGACCATCGCGATCGACGGCGAGCGCATCACGGCGGTGTATCCGAGCGGCAGCAGGCCCGCGCCGAAGGACGCGCAGGTGCGCGATTTGGGCGGGAAGTACGTGATCCCCGGCTTGATCGATGCGCACGTGCACATCACCGATGCCGAGCCGGACATCGCGCATTACCAGACCTTTTTGCACGCGCTGCTGCTGGGCGGCGTGACCGGCATCCGCGACATGGCGGGAGACGATCGCCTGCTGCAATTCCTCGCCGAACAGGCGAACTCCGATGTGTTCGCGGCGCCCGACATTTTCTACGTCGCGCTGATGGCGGGGCCGACATTCTTCAAGGAGGATTTCCGCGCGCAGGACGCGTCGAAGGGCGAGCCCCTGGGTTTCGCGCCCTGGATGCAGGCGATCACCGCGAAGACGGACATTGCACTGGCGGTCGCGGAAGCGAAGGGCACCGGTGCGACCGGCATCAAGTTGTATGCGAATCTGCCCGCGGCGCTGGTCAAGGCGATCATCCCGGAAGCACACCGGCAGGGCCTGCGCGTGTGGGCGCACGCAACGGTGTTTCCGGCCAAGCCGAGCGATCTCGTGGAGGCCGGCGTGGACACGCTTTCGCACAGCCCGTACCTGGTCTGGGAAGCGGCGCCGAGCGTGCCCGACGATTACAAGATGCGCGCGATGGGCGATTTCGAACACGTGAAGCCCGATGTGCCGCAAATCCTCGCGCTGTTCGATGCGATGAAACAGCGCGGCGCGATCCTCGATGCGACACTGCTGGTGTTCAGGAACGAGGCGGAGCACCATCCGCAAAGCGTCGGCGCTGGCATCATGCCGTGGAGCTACGCGGTGACGAAGCTGGCGCACCAGCGCGGCGTGCTGATCGACGCGGGCACCGACGACGCGGGCTTCCCATATGGCAAGGACGGCCCCGACCTCAGCCAGATGCCGTCGGTGCACCAGGAGATGGCGTTGCTGGTCGAGCACGCCGGGTTTACGCCGCTGCAAGCGATCGAAGCTGCAACGCAAATAGGCGCCGGGGCGCTGGGGCAATCGGCGAAGCGCGGCACGATCACGCCCGGCAAGCTGGCGGACCTGGTGGTGCTGGACGCCGATCCTTCGCGCGACATCCGCAACACCACGAAGATCGATTTGGTGGTGAAGAACGGACGCGTTTATTCGCGCGACGCCACGCATTGAGCAATTCCGTTCGCGCTGAGCGTCGCGACCGACAGGCCGCGAGTCGAAGCGCCGCGTTGAGGTCCTTCGACTTCCCCACTCCTCAAAGGGCGGCCATCCATGGCCGCTCCCCGTGTCGGCGCTTCGCGCCTACGCTCAGGACGAACGGAGGGTTGCGAAGTCTTCTCCCTGTCATGCAGCTTGTGCGGCGACGCAAATCATAAATACAATACCCGCCGGTTCATTTATGGCCATGCCCATGCAAGATGATTTCCACGCGCACGGCGGCATCACCGATCCAGTGATCGAAGTTCGCGGCCTCGACAAGACTTACGAAGGCGGCTTCAAGGCGCTGAAGGGCATCGACCTGACGGTGCGGCGCGGCGAAATCTTCGCGTTGCTTGGCCCGAACGGCGCGGGCAAGACCACCCTGATCAGCATCATCTGCGGCATCGTCAATCCGGGGCAGGGCACCGTGACGGTGGACGGTCACGACATCATCCGCGACTGGCGCAGGACGCGCACGATCATCGGACTGGTGCCGCAGGAACTGAAAACGGACGCGTTCGAATCGGTGTGGAACACGGTGCGTTTCAGCCGCGGGCTGTTCGGCAAGGCGCCGGACGACGCCTATCTCGAACAGTTGTTGAAGGACCTGTCGCTGTGGGACAAGCGCGACGCCAAGATCCTGATGCTGTCGGGCGGCATGAAGCGGCGCGTGATGATCGCCAAGGCCTTGTCGCACCAGCCGACGGTGCTGTTCCTCGATGAGCCGACCGCGGGAGTGGACGTTGAACTGCGCCGCGACATGTGGGCGATGGTGCGGCGGCTGCGCGAATCGGGCGTCACGATCATCCTGACCACGCATTACATCGAGGAGGCCGAGGACATGGCCGACCGCGTGGGCGTGATCAACAAGGGCGAGCTGATCGTGGTCGAGGAAAAGAACGCGCTGATGCAGAAGCTCGGCAAGAAACAGTTGCGGCTACAGTTGCACGAGCCGATTGCATCGTTGCCGGAAACGCTGGCCGATTACCAGCTGGAGCTCAACGGCAAGCACGACGAGATCACCTACACCTACGACACGCAGGCCGAGCGCACCGGCATCACGATGCTGTTGCGCGACCTCGCCGCGGCGGGGATCGGTTTCAGGGATTTGAGCACGCGCCAGGATTCGCTGGAGCAGATCTTCGTCGAGTTGGTGAAGGAGGACGCATGAACCTGCACGGCATCCGCGCGATCTACAAATTCGAGATGGCGCGCACCGGGCGCACGCTGATGCAGAGCGTGCTGTCGCCGGTGGTATCGACGTCGCTGTATTTCGTGGTGTTCGGTTCGGCGATCGGCTCGCGCATCACCAGCGTGGAAGGCGTGAGCTACGCGGCCTTCATCATCCCCGGCCTCGTGATGCTGTCGCTGCTGATGCAGAGCGTGTCGAACGCATCCTTCGGCATCTACTTCCCGAAATTCGTGGGCACGATCTACGAAGTGCACTCGGCGCCGCTGTCGTATCTCGAAATCGTGACGGGCTACGTGGGCGCCGCGGCCACCAAGGCGATCATCGTGGGACTGATCATCCTCGCGACTGCGCGGGTGTTCGTGCACTACTCGATCGCACATCCGGGCGTGATGGTGCTGTTCCTGGTGATGACGACGGTGGCCTTCAGCCTGTTCGGTTTCATCATCGGCATCTGGGCGGACAACTTCGAAAAACTCCAGGTCGTTCCGCTGATGATCATCACGCCGCTGACCTTCCTCGGCGGCAGTTTCTATTCCATCCACATGCTGCCGCCGTTCTGGCAGAAGGTGACGCTGTTCAATCCGGTGGTGTATTTGATTTCCGGATTCCGCTGGAGCTTCTACGGACTCGCCGACGTGAATGTCGGCATCAGCATCGTGGCGACGCTGGTGTTCCTCGCACTGTGCCTCACCGGCGTGTGGTGGATTTTCCGCACGGGCTGGCGCCTGAAGGCCTGAGCGAAGGTCATTCCGTCGACAACTGTTTCAGCGTCGCGCGTTTCGGGACATGGCGCGCAGATGCGGCGTGAACATCTGTATCCGTGTGTGGACTGCATCACACGCGGCCGCGGGTGTGGCATCGGCCTTGCTCCGTGCTGGCTGAACCACTGGAAACCTCGCGGAAATGTCCTTCGACGTACTGCCAGCCACCCATGCCATCACGGCCGACCAGGCCCGGCGCGTCGTGCGGCGTTCGCACGGCATGCGCACGCTTGGCCTGGCGCTGGGCGCGGTGATGGTCGGGACGGTGCTGTACCGGCGCGGCGTTCCGGAATCGGCGTGGGTGATGCTGGCGGCGTACGCACTGGTGTGGCCGCACGTCGCGTGGCTGGTGCTGCGCCGCAGTGCCGAACCGATCGCGCTGGACCAGCGCTTCTTCATCGGCGATGCGGCGATGGGCGGCGTGTGGATTGCGTTGATGCAATTCAGCCTGCTGCCCAGCATCCTGCTGGCCACGATGTTCGCGATCACCCTGATCGCGGCCGACGGAAACTGGCTGGCGCTGCGCGGGTTGTTGACGATGGCGCTGGCATGTTGCGTGGCGGCGGTGGCCAACGGCCTTCCGTTCGCGCCCGCGACCGATACGGTGGAGTTGCTGGCCTCGCTGCCGTTGCTGGTGGTATTCCCGATGACGCTGGGTGCGATCATGCGCAGCCTCGCGCGCCGCGTGCGCACGCAAAGCCGCCAGTTGCTGCGCATGGGTGCCATCGACAGCCTGAGCGGTTTGTTGAACCGCAAGCATTGGGAAGACGCCGTCACCGCGGCAATGCTGCGCCATTGCTGCGACGACGCGGTGATGCTGCTGATCGACATCGACCACTTCAAGCACATCAACGATCAGCATGGCCACACGGCGGGCGATGAAGTGATCCGGCAGGTCGGCAAGATCATTCGCGGCAGCCTGCGCGACGGCGACCTCGCCGGCCGTTACGGCGGCGACGAATTCGTGGTCGTGCTGTGCGGCATCGACATGCATGCGGCCGCGACGGTGGCGGAGCGGATTCGTTCCGGCGTGGCCTGTTCATTGCTCGAACGCGCGCCCGGCTTGCGCAGCACGCTCAGCATCGGGCTGGCGCGCAGTCCCGCAAGGACGACCAGCACGCGCGAGTGGGTCAAGGACGCCGATGCCGCGCTCTACCGCGCGAAGCTGGCCGGCCGCAACCGTTTCGTGGTGGCGAACTGATCGCCTGGAGAGCCATCCGGCACCTTTGCCGGCGGCTTTCCGGTGCTACCATCCGCGCCGAGTCCCGCGCCTTGCCGTTGGGTGTCCCATGGGTCCGTCTTCGTTCGAAGTGTTCGGAGACATCGCCTGCTTCTCGATAAGCGGCGAGCAGGAACTGGTGGACGGCGTGCACCAGATCACCGACGCGATCCTGCGCACCAAGGCGCGCGGGCTGGGCAAGTTGCTGGTCGACGTCACCGGCATCACCGGTATCCAGCCGCCCTCGGTCGAGATGCGCTTCTGGCTGGTCGGCGAGTGGGCCAAGGCCGGCCGCGGAGCGGTGCGGATGGCGCTGGTGACCCGCCCCGAGTTCCTGTCCGAGGATCGTTTCGGCGTGGCGTTCGGCATGAACCAGGGCTTCATCAACAACGTGTTCGAAACCCGCGAACGTGCGCTGGATTGGCTGTCCAGCCGGCGCGGGACCGAAGAGTGACGCTCGCGTTTGCGGGTATCGCACCATGACCTTCGGCATGGGATTCGTGCAGGTTTCGGAGCACAATGGCGATTCCCAATCCCAGGAGAACGCCATGCGAATGCAAGCCTGTGTCCTGTTGGGTGTGTTGTTGCTGCCGCTGGCTGCCGCTGCGCAGTCGTCCGTGCCCGCGGCATCCGGTTCCGGTGACGTGAAGGTGCCCGCGTACATCACCCGGGCCATCAACGATCCAGCGCGCGCGGCCGACAGGAAAGACGATGCGCGCCGCAAGATCGCCGACGTGATGGCGTTCAGCGGCGTCAAGCCGGGTGACAAGGTGCTCGAACTGGTGCCTGGCAGCGGTTACTGGACGCGCGTGTTCAGCCGCATCGTCGGCCCACACGGCCACGTCTATACCGTGTGGCCGAACGAGATGGCGAAGTATTCGGCCAAGAGCTTCGCGAACTGGCAGGGCCTGGCGAAGGACACGTACAAGAACGTCGGCCTGCTGAAGGAACCGGCGGCAAGCCTGAGCGTGCCGCAGAAAGTCGACGTCGTGTTCACCTCGCAGAACTACCACGACTACCACGACCCGTTCATGGGTCCGGTGGACATGAAGAAGTTCGACAAGCAGGTTTACGATGCGCTGAAGCCGGGCGGCGTGTTCATCGTGATCGACCACATCGCGCCCGCCGGTTCCGGCATCAGCGACACCGATACGCTTCACCGCATCGACCCGGAAGTGGTGAAGCAGGAGGTCGAATCCGCGGGCTTCGTGTTCGACGGTTCCAGCGATGCGCTGGTCAATCCGAAGGATCCGCTCAACATCAAGGTGTTCGATCCGTCGATCCGCGGCCATACCAGCCAGTTCATCTACAGGTTCAAGAAGCCGGCGAAGTGATGGCGTGAAGTTTTCCCGGGCGCGGGATGCCGCCGCGCCCGGCGGTTTCCAGCGTCAGGGCCAGCCGCAGCCGGCACTGGCGCGGTCTGGCGGTTGTGACATACTCCCGCCGCCTGTGGAGCCGCGTCCGGCCCCTGGGCCGGGGAGGCCTGCGTGGTCTTCAACTCGCTGACGTTCATCGCGTTCTTCGCGATCGTGCTGGCGATCCATTCGCTTCCGCTCGCGTGGAAGACCCGCAAGATCAACCTGCTGGTCGCGAGTTACCTTTTCTATTCCGCGTGGAATCCGCCGTTCGTGATCCTGCTCTGGATCTCGACGGTGGTGGATTGGTACGCCGCGCAAGGTTTGGTGAAAGCCCAAAAACCGGTCGCGCGCCGCGCATGGATGCTGCTGTCGGTGGTCGCCAACCTCGGCATGCTCGGCTACTTCAAGTACGGGGGATTTTTGCTGGCGAATTTCACCGCGCTGCTGGCTTCGCTGGGCGTGGTCTATCACGCGCCCGCGCCGGACATCGTGTTGCCGGTGGGCATTTCTTTCTACACGTTCGCGACGATGTCATACACGCTCGACGTGTACCTGCGCCGCGCATTGCCGGCGCGCAATTTCCTCGACTACGCGTTGTTCGTGACGTTCTTCCCGCATCTGGTCGCCGGCCCGATCATGCGTCCGACCGAGCTGGTGCCCCAGTTCGAGCAGCCGCGCCGGGCCAACCGCCAGCAACTCTTCTTCGGACTGGCGTTGATGACCATCGGCATGTTCAACAAGGTCGTGCTGGCCGACGGGTTCCTCGCGAAGGCCGCAGAAACCGTTTATGACACGGACAAGATTCCCGGCGCGCTGGACGCGTGGATGGGGACGCTCGCCTTCAGCGGGCAGATCTTCTGCGACTTCGCGGGTTATTCCACGATCGCGATCGGCGTGGCGATGTGCCTCGGCTTCGCGATGCCGGACAACTTCCGCTTTCCGTATGCCGCGATCGGTTTTTCCGACTTCTGGCGGCGCTGGCACATCACGCTGTCATCGTGGCTGCGCGATTACCTCTACATTCCGCTGGGCGGCAATCGTCACGGGCCACGCCGCACCTACGCCGCGCTGATGGGGACGATGTTGCTGGGCGGGTTATGGCACGGCGCCAACTGGACTTTCGTTGCGTGGGGCGGGTTGCACGGCATCTATCTTTCCGTCGAACGCTGGCTGCGCAAGCGCTTCGCGGGATTCCGGCCGAACGTGTGGGCGCTGCTGGCGTTCGGCCTGATCACCTACGCGCTGGTCAACGTGACCTGGGTGTTTTTCCGCGCCAAGACTTTTTCGCGTGCGTGGACGATGCTGCGTGGCATGGCGGGCGCCAACGACAAGCCGGTGCCGCTGCTCGGCATCGAATCGCTGGTGGTGGTGGCAGTGATCATCGGCGGATTGGTGATCACGCACTGGCTGATGCGCAACCGCACGCTGGAATCGGTGCTGGCGCGCGCGCCGGCGGCGGTGCTGTCGTGTACCTGGGCGGTGATGGCGTTCGCGATCGTCGCGACGCAAGGCAACGGCAATGCATTTATCTACTTCCAGTTTTGACTCTCCCGGTTCCGATCTGATCCGTGAGCGCTCGGCAAGCGCGGAAGCGCGCATCGCCTTGCGTCCCGGATTGCGCCTGACCGCGGCCGATCGTCCGGGCCAGGCGCAGCCCGTGCCCGAACGCGACATTCCCGATCGGCGTTGGGGCGCGATCATGCTCGCCGCGCTGGTGCTGTTCCTGCTTTTGACGGGTGCGTGGGAATGGCATTGGCGGGCGTTTGGTGTGGAACCCAGCATCGCCAACAGCGATGCGCTGTGGGCCACGCAGCGTCGACGCATCGACAACGGCGAAGGCAACGGCGCGACGGTGCTGATCGGATCGTCGCGCATGCTGTTCGACCTGCAGTTGCCGGTTTGGCAGAAGCTTTCAGGCAAGCGTCCGATCCAGCTCGCGCTGGAAGGCACCTCGCCGATGTTCGCGCTGGAGGACCTGGCCGACGACCCGAATTTCAAAAATGGCCGCCTGCTGGTCGGCGTGGCACCGGATCTTTTCTTCAGCGGCTTTGCCGCACGCGGCGATGTACTGAAGTATTTCCGCAAGCAATCCCCATCGCAGCGTGTCGGACAATGGTTGTCCATGCGATGGGTGGAACCGTATTTCGCCTTCGACGATCCGGATTACGCACTGCCCACCGTGCTGGACCGGCAGACCTGGTGGCCGGTGCGTCCGGGCATGCATCCACACAAGGACGTTCGCAAGTTGATGGTGGTCGTTGCCGAGGATCGGGCCAGCCACATCTGGGACAAGCTGGAGAAGGATCCGCAATATCGTGCGCTGGCGCAAAGCATCTGGGCACAGCGTTTTTCATTGAAGGACGGCGACAAATCGCCGGCGAATTTGCAGAAGAAGATCGACGAACAGATCGCGCGTGCCGCCGTGGCGGTCGCCAAATTGCACAAACGCAACGTGGAAGTGATCTTCGTGCGCACACCCAGCGCGGAGAACTATCTCGCCTTCGAGAACAAGGTGTTCCCGCGCGCGAAAACCTGGGACGTGCTGCTGGCGAAGACCGGCGCGCCCGGCGTGCACTTCCGGGATCATCCGGAATTGCAGGGCTTCTGGCTGCCGGAATGGTCACACCTGGCCGCGGGCGACGCGGTGCGTTTCACCGAGGCCTTGTACCGGATCGTCCAACGCGATGTTGAACCGCGGACTCGCCAGATCGCCAAACGCTGAGTTGGCTCTTCCGTTTGGCGGTGCGGCACGAACGCGAAGTGGGCTAGTGCAGCCCGCGCCAGATCGCGTCGAGCAGCTCGTCGGTCGGATCGAGGGTCTGTTCCCAGTACATGATGCCGCCGAGGTGTTGCGCCTTCACGAAGGCGGCCTTGGCGGCGATCGATTCGGGATCGTCATAAGTGATGAACGTTTGTGTCCTGGCGTTCCACAACCACGCCGCGTCGGCCTGCGCATCCCAGTGGCGCACGAAACCCTGCTTGCCGATGAATTCGGTTTTCAATTTCGGCCAGGGGATTTCGCCCACGAATTTCTTGTAGGGCTGGTACAGGCCGTCGTGCGCGGGATCGACGCCGCCGAACACGCGCGCGTAGAACGCCGCGCCGATGACGAGTTTGCCGGCGGGCACGCCGGCCGCCAGGAACTGCCGTACCGCGCGGCCGGTCGTGCGCGCGTCGGCAGGCGCAAGTTTCGACGCGTGCAGGCCGGTGTGGTGGCAGGTATCAGGCGTCATCGAATTGCAGAAGTCGTACGTCATCATGTTGAACCAGTCGACGTAGCGGTTCACCGCGGCGAGATCGACGCCGCTGACGAAGGGACCGTCGGCGACCGCGATGCTCAAGGTGTAATGGCGGTGATGCGCGGCGCCGGCCGCGTCGAGACTCGCGCGCACGGCCTGCAGCAGCAACGTGAAGTTGCGCCGGTCGTCGGGACTGGAGGCGATGCCGGATTCATTGTGGCCCGGGTATTCCCAGTCGATGTCGAGACCGTCGGCGCCGCGCGCGACGAGCATCTGCGCGGCGCTGTCCGCAAACGCCTTGCGGCCCGCGGCGGTACGCGCCGCTTCGGAAAATCCGCCGGCGCTCCAGCCTCCGACGGAGATGTCCACTTTCAATTCAGGGTCGCGTGATTTGAGCGCGATCACAGGCGGCAATCTTTCCGCCGCCGCGTCGCTCAATACCACGCGTCCCGCTTCCACTTTCGCGAACGCGAGGATCAGCGTGTCGATCTTGTGCAGATCCTTGTCCTGCGCCGGATTCCAGCCCGTCGCGTAGCCGATCACGCGATAGCGCGTGGGCGTCGCCGCCCATGCGCTGCCGGCCGACATCGCGCCCAGCAGCATCGCGGCAAGCGCGATGCGCAGGAATGACACGTCGATGCGTCGCGACCGGGTCATGGCCAATCGTCAGCTCTTGTCGAACAGTGCCCGCACGTCCTTCACGAACATCGCGTCGCTGGCGGCGCGTGCGTAGAACATGTGGCCGCCGGGATATTCCTTGACCTGCACGCGATCGGGATCGCCCATCGCGGGCATCTGGTCCACCGCGAGCACGGACACCATGAACGGGCAGGACAGGTCGTCCCAGCCGTGCGCGATCAGCACGCGCAGGTTGGGATCGGTCGCCACGGCTTCGCGCAGTTGTTTCACCGAGCCGTCGTTCGCGTCATCATCGTCGTGCCACAGGCGGCCGACGTCGTAGCTCAGCGTGTTGTAGCGGCCCTCGTATTTCCAGCCGACGGTCCGGGTCACGAAATTCACCATCGCGGTGGTGGTCGGCGCGATGATGCCGTTCAAGATCGGATCGCCGCTGCGCTGGTGCGGCGCGTACGGGAACGGATCCCACGCGGTGAAGTTGGAGTCGTAGCGGCTGCCGAGCTTGCCTTCCGAACGATAGACCTCGCGCAGGTAGGCCTGCGTTTCCAGGCGGCCGCCGGAGTTCTTCACGAAGGTCGGATCGAGGCCGGTGAGTTCCGTGACCTTCCTGATCATTGCGTCGTAGGCCGCGGGATCGCTGCGTCCCTTCATCAGCGTCTCGGCGTATTCGCCGCGCGTGTACGCGATGATCGGTGCCATGTTCTCCGCGGTGAGCTTGCCTTCGCGTTCGAGGTGCGCGGCGGCGATCGAGGGCAGGGTGGTCATCCACGCCATGGGCGAAGTGAATTCATCGCTCCACGCCAGCGGATCGAGGTACGGCGACAGCAGCACCATGCCATTCATCGCGACGCCGAGCCGCGTTTGCAGGTAATAGGTGATGCGCGGGCCGCGGAAACCGCCGTAGCTTTCGCCCGTGATGTACTTCGGCGACTCCATGCGGCCGTTCTTCACCAGCCAGTCGTAGACGATGCGCGACAGGTACGCGATGTCGTTGTCGGTGGAATAGAAATCCTTGGTCGATTGCTTGTCGTCCACCAGCGAACGGCTGTAGCCGGTGCCGACCGGATCGATGAATACGAGATCGGTGAAGGGCAGCCAGGTGCTCGGGTTGTCGTGCAGCGTCGCCGGTGCCGAAGGCGTGTCGCCTTCGACGCCGAACTTGACGATCTTGGGACCGATCGCGCCGAAGTTGAGGAATACCGATGATGCGCCGGGGCCGCCATTGAATGCGAACGTGACCGGACGGTTCTTGCCGGGCATCGTGTAGGCCGTGTAGACGACCTGCGCGATGGTCTTGCCGTTGTCGTCGCGCACCGGCAGCCAGCCGATCGTGACGTCGTATTTCAGCGTGCGGCCATCGATGCTGATGCTTTGCGCCTTGCGTGCTTCGGCGGGCAGCGCCGGCCGTTCGGATTCGGATGCGCTGCTGGCGGCGTGCTTGGCGGTTGCGTCGGCGTGCGCCGGCGTGGCGGCGCAGGCGATCAGGCTGGCGACGGCGAACACCGTCGCGAAGAAAGGCTTTTGCATCGGCGGGCTTCCCACGGAAAGCGTGCGAGCTTAGCGATGCAGGCTCGCGCGCGACTGTGCTGAAAGGCACGGTCGCGCGCGAGCATTTGCGATGCGATGCGATGCGTTGCGGCGCGTCAGTTGCCGCTCGTGCCTGCGCTCGCGGGAGTCGCTGGGGCGGCGGGCGTTGCTGGAGTCGCCGGAGTTGCTGGAGTCGCAGGCGCCGCTGTCGAAGCCGGCGCTGCGGCCGTGCCCGCGGGCGCGGCCTGCGTCTGGTTCTGCGCGTAATGCCCGATCTGCAAGGCGTAGCCCGCGCGGGTGCCGGGCGGCAGCGCAGAGGGATCGGCGTACACGTTCACCGTGTAGGTGCCCGCCGTGGCGACCGGTGCGGACCAGCTCGCGGCATGCGTGTCGGCGCTGTCCACCACTTTCTGTCCGTTCGATTCGACCTTGAAGTGCACGTTCGTGTTCTGGGTAATCAGGTTGACCGCGAGGGTCTCGCCTGCCGGCATCGCGACCGTGTAGTCGCGCGTCGAACTTTGTGCGTCCAGCGTGCCCACCTGCTGCGCCCACGGGTTGTTGCCTTCGAAGGTCACCTTGGTGGCTTCGACCTGCATGTCCGACTGGCCGTACTGGCCGATTTGCAGCGCGTACTTCGGTGTTTCGTCGCGCTGCATCGCGTCGGGCTGCACGTAGACGTGGATCGTGTAGGTTGCAGCCGCGGGGCCGGCGGGCGCCGACCAGGTGGTCGCGCCGGTTTGGTAGGTGTCGACTTCCTGCTTGCCGGTAGTCTCGTTCTTGATCTTGAAGAAGATGTTCGGGTCGCGCGTGATCAAATTGATCTGCAGGATCTTGCCGGGCTCGATGGCGACCGAATAGTCGTGGTAGTAGTCGTAGTGGTTGAGGGTGTCCACTTCCTGCACCCAATGGGTATTGGGCTGGAAGGTCACGGTGACCGGCGTGCTGGCGATGGCCGGGGAGATCACGCAGGCACTGGCGACGCCGATCAGGAAGGCCGTGGCAATGAGAGGGGCTCGGCGGTACGGTGACATGGACAATCCTCGCGCGGTGGGTTGGGGCACCTGCGGTTGCGGTGCCATCGTCAGTCGGAATACGGAGAACCTGAACGTTCCCCAGCATACACC
>Ga0209178_1000109_pt1 | contig 20667 bp, 21 predicted proteins | sample GAAS200_FD_187521 | JGI IMG/M metagenome (GOLD analysis project Ga0209178, IMG submission 187521) | Agricultural soil microbial communities from Georgia to study Nitrogen management - GA AS200 (SPAdes) (version 2) | ecosystem: Environmental > Terrestrial > Soil > Agricultural land | place: USA... | reverse complement strand
CGAGCGCGCCGTCCAGCGCCGGCGGGAGCGGCTGGGCCGAGAGGTCCACCCGCTGGTGCAGCTCGAGCGAGGAGTGCACGTAGGCGAGCGCCCCGCCCACCGAGAGCTTGGGCGTGATCTGATAGGCGATGGTCGGCTGGAAGTAGATGGTCTTGATCGAGGTGTTGTATCCCGCGAAGCGGCCGAGGAAAGTCGTGGGCCACTTGGTGCCGAGTCCGTAGGGCGCGAAGATGCCGAATCCGACCCCGAACTTCGACGTCACCGCGTGGGTGATGAACAGGTTCGGAACCAGGTAGTTCTGGTCCGGCATGTCGGTCTGGGTGGCGGTGTAGTCGTCGGTGAAGTTGCCGAAGGGGTGAATCAGGGTTCCGCCGGCGCTCAGGTGCGTGCCGGAAAGCCCCGCCAGGCCCGCGGGATTGAACCACAGCGCCGATCCGTCCGCGCAGGGGCTCGCCACCGCCGCGCCGCCGCGCGCCATGGCGCAGGTGTTGTGCTCGTAGACGCTGAACCCTTGCGCCTGCACCAGGGACGGGACGCCGGCGAACAACAGCAACGCCAACCGCCGCATAGATGTGTCTCCGGAGTGCGGAATTTAGGGAGATGGTGAAACCGGCCGGCATACGGTAGCATTGGCCGGAATGCTTGTCAATTCAGCGCGCGCCGATGCGCTGGCGCTCTTTCATCGCCGCTTCACGCGGGCGCCGGTGGTCGCGGCGTCGGCGCCGGGTCGCGTGAACCTCATCGGCGAACACACCGACTACAACGGGGGGCCCGTCCTTCCGTTCGCGATCCCCGCGCGCACCGTCGTCGCCGCGGCGCCGGGCGAGCCCGGCGTGCTGGAGCTGGTCTCGGCGCGGGATGACGCGCCGGCGGTGTTTCGCTGGCGGGAGGCCCGCCCGCCGGGGTGGGCCGCCTATGCGGCCGGGGTGCTCGCGCACCTCGAGGCCCTCGGCGCCCTCAATAATGAAGGGGGGGTCAGGCTGGCGGTGGCGAGCACCGTGCCGGTGGGGGCGGGCGTATCCTCGTCGGCCGCCCTCACGGTCGCCATCGCCCGGGCGGTGAGCGCGCTGGCGGGCGCGCGCCTTTCGGCACCGGACCTGGCCGCCGTCGCCTACCGGGCGGAGCACGATTACGTCGGCGTCCGCTGCGGCGTGATGGACCAAACCATCGCGGCCCGGGCCCGGGCGGGGCACGCCCTGCTCCTCGAGTGCGCCACGCTCCAAACCCGCCAGATTCCGTTCGCGCGGCCGGTGCTCCTCGTCGACACCGGCGTGCGGCACGACCTGCAGGCCAGCGCGTTCAACACCCGCCGGGCCGAGTGCGAGGAGGCGCTGGCGATCCTCCAGCGGAGCGCGCCGGGGCTCGAATCCCTCGCCGCCTGGCCGCGGTCCCGCCGCGGCGCGCTGCGCCGCCTCCTCCCCGATCCGCTCCGCTCGCGCGCCTTGCACGTGGTGGACGAGACCGCGCGCACCCGGGCGGCCGCGAAGGCGTTCGCGGCGGGGCGTCTCGGCGCCGCGGGGCGGCTGTTGTACGCTTCTCACGACTCCTGCCGGCGGCTCTATGAATGCAGCGCGCCGGAGCTCGACCTCGTAGTCCGCGCCGCCCGACGGGCGGGCGCTCTCGGCGCGCGGCTCACCGGCGCGGGCTGGGGTGGAGCGGCCCTGGTGCTCGTGGATCGGAAGAAAGCCGCCGCCGTCTCGGCGGCGGTCGGCCGGGCCTTCGCGCGGGCGTTCGGCCGGGAGCCCGGGATCACGACGGTGCGGGCGAGCGGCGGGGCGAGACTCGAGCGGCCGGAGTAAGTTCCAGCAGGCGATTTCGCCAAGGAGCGGCTTCCATGTTCGGCATCCCGGAATGGGCGATGGGCGTCGGGTTCATCGTACTGGTCAGCGGGATCGTGAGGATGACCTTCGGAGGCAGCGGCCGCGAGCGCCTCAAAGGGCGTCTCAAGGGGCGACTCGGCCGCGAGCTCCTGGATGCCGGCGACCTGGAGCGGCGGCTCGCGGCCGTCGAGGACGCCCAAAGTCGCGCCGGAGCCGGAGAAGATGTCGAGCGCCGCCTCGCCGAGCTGGAGGAGCGCGTGGACTTCACCGAGCGCCTGCTCGCCAAGCAGCGGGACGCCGAGCGATTAAGTCCGCCGAAGAGCTGACTCCGGCCCGGGTGGCGAAATCGGTAGACGCATGGGACTTAAAATCCCTTGGGAGGCAACTCCCGTGGAGGTTCGAATCCTCCTCCGGGCATTGAGCGAGACGGCGCCTTGACGTCTTCCGGACACGGCGCGGGGTCCCGCGCCGGGATCGCGATGCAACCTTTTCGGGGCGCTATACGTCTCAAGGAGCAGTGGGACCGGCCTCTCACCGCTCGCGCCGAGCGGAGTCGCCGTCCCGAGCTGCCCCGAACGGGGTGTTGGGAGGAGCGTCATGCGTGGTTCGTGGGTGATTCTCGGCGCCGTCATTTTCCTGGGCTCCGCAGCCCTGCTGGTTTCGCCGAAGGGTGCCACCGCCGCAGAAAAGGCCGGCACGGGGTCGTCTCCCCGGACGTCCCTGCGCGCCCTGGCGCCGAATTCCAAGGTCGACTTCAGCCGGGTGTTCTACGGCGGGACGATGGCGCCGGTGACGGTGGAGGTGCCCGCCGCCCGATCGCCGGATCGCTGCAAGCCCGCGGTCTAACCACCGTCCCGCGTCTCTCGAGCGGCGCTCCGGTTCGTGAAACCGGGGCGCCGTTTGTCGCGTAGATTATCGTCATGACCGCGCCACTTTCGCCTCGCCCCGAGTCCACGCTCCGCCGACTGTGGGCCGGGTGGCGCCGTGAAATCATTCGCGGCACGGGGCTCTTCATCCTCGTCGTCGGCGGCGGGATTCTGATCGTCAGCGGCGTGCGCCACGGGACCGCGCGGGTGCGCGAGCGGTTCCGCGGACTCGCCGAACAGCTCCCCGGGAACCTGGACATCGGTTCGTCGGACGGCCCGCGGCAGACCGGCGACACCATGCGCTGGAGCGGCGCCGCGCCCGCGGGCAACACCGTGTTCATCCGGAACACCAACGGCGGCATCACGGTGGACGGGTCCCAGGGACGCGAGGTGCGGGTGACCGGCGTGAAGAGCTGGGGTCAATCCGACCCGAGCGAGGTCCGCGTGGTGGAAGCGCCGGGTCCCGAAGGGCTGACGATCTGCGTCTTGTGGAGCGGATCGGAATCCGACTGCCGGGCGGGCGGGCATTATGACCAGCATTCCCTGCATCACAGCGACGTGGCGGTCGATCTCCATGTGACCGTGCCGAGCGACGTTCCTCTCGACTTGCTCACCGTGAACGGCGAGGTGCAGGTGACCGGCGTCGGCGCGCCGGTAACGATGAAAAGCGTCAACGGCGGCGCCGACATCGCCACCAGCCGGGGACCGGTGAAGGCCGTGACGGTCAACGGCAACGTGAAGGCGCGGATGTCGGCGCTCGATTCCGGCGAAGTGAACGTGGTCACCGTGAACGGCAACGCCGAGGTCGATTTGCCCGCGAGCGTCAACGCCAAGCTGGAGGTCAAGACCGTCTCGGGGTCGATCAGCACCGACTTCCCGCTCTCGGTCACCGGTGAGTTCGTGGGACGCCAGCTGAATGGGGCCCTGGGCGCGGGCGGGCCCGCGCGGGTGCACGTGCAGGCCGTCAACGGCTCGGTCGTCGTGAACAAGTACGCCGGCGTTCCCGCGCGACCGCGGGTCCGCGCTCGCCGCGCCGCGCCCGAGCCCAAGGCCGCGCCCCCCGCGCCGGCTCACTGACACGACGAAGGGGTCCATGGGGGAAACGGGGCGGTCCGGGAACGGGCCGCCCCGTCGCGCTTTGGCGACCCCGGGCTAGATTCCGCCATGCGGCCGGAGGTCCTGGGCGTCATCGGGTTGGGAGTGATCGGGGGCTCGCTCGCCCGCCAGGCGAAGCGGGCCGGCGTCAAGCGGGTGCTGGGCTGGTCGCCCGAGCCCGCGGAGCGGGCGCGCGCCGCCGCCGACGGGGCCGTCGACGACGCGCCGCCCAAGGCCCGCGACGTGGCGCGCGCGGCGCAACTCCTCGTTCTCGCCGCGCCCCCGGCGGCGAATCTCACCCTGCTGGACGAGCTCGCTCCGCAACAGCCCGCGGGCGCGCTCGCCACCGATACCGGATCGGTGAAGCGCCCCATCGTGGCGCGCGCCGAGGCGCTGGGATTGCGCGCGCGCTTCGCGGGGAGCCACCCCCTCGCGGGGTCGCATCGTTCCGGCTTCGGCGCGTCGCAGGCGGACCTCTTCCGGAACGCGCTCGTGTACGTGACGCCGCTTCCGGGCGGCGACGATGCGGCCCGGGAGATCGTCCACTTCTGGGAAGCGGTGCTCGAGGCGCAGGCCGTCGTCACCGACGCCGCTCGTCACGACGCCGAGCTCGCGGTCACGAGCCACCTGCCGCAGGCGGTGGCGTCGCTCCTCGCGAACGTGCTCGCCACCGCGGTGCCGCGGGGCGCGCGGGTGGGCCCCGGGGCGCGGGACACCACCCGGCTCGCGGCGAGCGCGCCCAAGCTCTGGACCGAGATCCTGCTCCAGAATCGGGACCACCTCCTCACCGCCCTCCAATCGCTCGGAGGTCCGCTCGAGGCGCTCGAAGCCGCGCTTCGCGCCGGGGACGGCGCGGCGGTGGAGCGCTGGCTCGGCCAGGCGGCGGAGTGGCGCCGCGGGATCGACGCGTGAGAGTGCGGGGAGTGGCGCGGCCGCCGGGGGACAAGAGCATGTCGCACCGCTCGCTCTTCCTCGCGGCGCTGGGCCGCGGGACCAGCCGCGTTTCGGGGCTCCTCACCGGCGAAGACGTGAAGAGCACGGCGCGCGTGCTCCGCCAGCTGGGCGTGAGCATCGGCGCGATCCGGGAGCGCGAGGTCGCGATCAAGGGCGCGCGCTTCCAGGGGCCGCGCGCGCGGCTCGATTGCGGGAATTCGGGCACCACCTCGCGGCTGCTCCTGGGGCTCCTCGCGGCCCAACGCTTTCCGGCGCGGCTCACCGGTGACGCCTCGTTGCGCCGGCGGCCGATGCGGCGGGTGACCACGCCGCTCCGGGCCATGGGCGCGCATATAGAGGAAGGGGAGAACGGCACCCTGCCCATCGCCATCCGGGGCGGGCACCTCCAACCGCTGGAATACCGGTCGCCCGTCGCGAGCGCCCAGGTGAAGAGCGCGATTCTCTTCGCGGCCCTCGCGGGGGAAGTCCCGGTCACGGTGCGGGAACCGTACCAGAGCCGGGACCACACTGAACGGCTCTTCGTCCACCTGGGTCTCGATCTGCACTTGAAGGAAGGCGCCATCAGCTATCAGCCCTCGGCGGTGAGCAAGGGGGGCCGCGTGCCGGCGTTCGATCACACCGTGCCCGGCGATCCCTCCTCCGCCGCCTTCCTCGTCGCGGCGGCGGTGCTGGCCGAAGGCGGCGAGCTGATGATCGAGAACGTGGGCGTGAATCCGACCCGCACCGGGTTTCTGGTGGTGCTCGAGCGGATGGGCGCGACCGTCGAACGTCTCAATCTTCGGGACGAGGGCGGCGAGGCGGTGGCCGACCTCGTGGCCCGTCCGGCCGAGCTGCGCGGCACCGAAGTCACGGCCGCCGAAGTCCCGGGGCTGGTGGACGAGGTCCCGATTCTCGCGGTGCTCGCGAGCCGGGCGCGCGGCGACACCGTGTTCCGGGAGGTGGGGGAGCTGCGCGTGAAGGAAAGCAACCGCCTGGAGCTGATCGCGGCGAATCTCCGGGCCGTGGGGGCGAAGGCCGAGGCGCGGGGGAACGATCTGTTCGTCGTCGGCGGGGAAAAGCCGCCGCGGGGCCGGGTGGAGACCGCGCGCGATCACCGTCTGGCGATGGCCTTCGGCGTGCTGGGGACGGTTCCCGGCGCGGCCGTCGCGCTCTCGGAGCGCAGGTCGGTGGCCATCAGCTACCCGGACTTCTTCCGGGATCTGCGGCGGGTCGGGGAGCCGGGGCGGGGCAGGCGGACGTGACGATCCGCGTGATCGCGATCGACGGGCCCGCCGCCTCCGGCAAGTCGTCCACCGCCAAGCTCGTCGCGCGGCGCCTGGGCTGGGCGCACCTGGACTCGGGCGCGCTGTACCGGGCGCTGACGCTGGCGGCGCTCGATGCCGGGGGCGGGGACCGCGGGACGAAGGAAGAGTGGAGCGCCCAGAAAATCGTGGCGCTCGCCGACCGGCTTCCGGTGCGGCTGGTGGTCGGGGGCGACGAATTCCGGGTCGAGGTGGGCGGCGTGGACGTGGAGGAGGCGATCCGCTCGGAGCGGGTGACGCGCGCGGTGTCCGCGGTGGCGGCGCTTTCCGGGGTGCGGGCCTGGGTCAACGGACAGCAGCGCGCCGCCGCGGCCGCCCATCCGGGCGGCGTGGTGGTGGACGGGCGGGACATCGGGAGCGTGGTCTTCCCCGACGCGCCGCTCAAGATCTTTCTCACCGCCAGCGCCGAGGAGCGCGCCCGGCGCCGGATTCTCCAGCGGGGCGAGGGTCTCGAGGCGGCGCGGGTCGCGGGCGAGACCCGCGCGCTCGCGGCCCGGGACGCGGCCGATTCGTCGCGGGCGGTGGCGCCGCTCAAACCCGCGTCCGACGCGGTCCTGCTCGACTCGACCGCCCTTTCCCTGGAGGAGCAGGTGAACCGGATCGTGGCGCTGGCGCGCGCCCGGCTGCCTGGGTAGGTTTCGCGCCGTTCCCGGACCGGGGTGGTCGACCCGGAATCCACATGCTCAAACCCATAACCGAACCGGATCACCGAATGCTGGCAGAACCGCAGGATCTCGAAGAGTCCGCACCCGAGCGTCCCACCAAGCAGCCCTCCCACCTCCGCGTCCGCCAGGGTCTCGACGAGGAATACTCGTCGGATGAAATCGCGAAGATGACGGAGCTGTACGAGGGCACCCTCTCCAACATCGAAGAGGGTGAAATCGTCAAATCCAAGGTGCTGCGCGTCACCGACGCCGCCGTCATTCTCGACGTCGGCTTCAAGTCGGAAGGCGCGGTGCCGATCGACGAGTTCAAGGATCCCCGGAGCCTCAAGGAAGGCGACGAGGTGGAAGTCTTCCTCGAGCACCTCGAGGATCAGGAAGGCGCGGTCGTGCTTTCGAAGAAGAAAGCCGACTTCATGCGGGTCTGGGAAAAGATCCGCCAGGCCTTCGAGAGCGACCAGGCGGTGCAGGGCACCCTGGTGAAGAAGATCAAGGGCGGCGTGGTGGTGGACCTGATGGGCGTGGACGCGTTCCTGCCCGGCAGCCAGATCGCGCTCCGGCGGGTGCCCAACATCGACGATCTCCTGGGCCAGAGCTTCGAGTTCAAGATCATCAAGTTGAACAAGCGGCGCCGCAACATCGTCGTGTCCCGCCGCGTCCTCCTCGAGGCCGAGCGCAAGACCAAGCGCGACGTGCTGATGAAAGAGCTGCAGGTCGGCCAGGTGCGCAAGGGCGTGGTGAAGAACATCACCGACTTCGGCGCCTTCATCGACCTGGGCGGCGTGGACGGACTGCTCCACATCACGGACATGAGCTACGGGCGGGTGTCGCATCCGTCGGAGCTGGTGCAGATCGGCCAGGAAGTGGAAGTGAAGGTCCTGGACATCGACTGGGAGCGGGAGCGGATCTCGCTGGGCCTGAAGCAGCTCCAGACCTACCCCTGGCAGAACGTGGCGGCGAAGTACCCGGTCGGCACCCGGGTGCAGGGCAAGGTGGTCTCCATCACCAACTACGGCGCCTTCGTCGAGCTCGAGCCGGGGATCGAAGGGCTGGTCCACATCTCGGAGATGAGCTGGACCCGCAACGTGCGGCATCCGTCGAAGATCGTCTCCATCGGCGAGTCCATCGAAGCGGTGGTGCTCAAGGTGGACGAGAACGAAGAAAAAGTCTCGCTCGGCATGAAGCAGACCGAGCAGGATCCGTGGATGGCGCTGCCGCAGAAGTATCCGGTGGGCACGCGGATCCGGGGCAAGGTGCGCAACCTGACCTCCTTCGGCGCTTTCGTGGAGATCGAGCCGGGAATCGACGGCCTGATTCACATCTCGGACATGTCGTGGACCAAGCGGGTGCAGCATCCGTCGGAAGTGGTGAAGAAGGGCGACGAGGTGGACGTGCTGATTCTGAACGTGGACGCCGAGAACAAGCGGATCTCGCTGGGCCTGAAGCAGGCGCAGGAGGATCCGTGGCTCAAGATCGGCGAGACCTATCCGGTGGGCACCGAGCTCCGGGGCCGCACCCTGCGGCTGATGGACAAGGGCGTGGTGGTGGACCTGGGCAACGACATCGAGGGGTTCGTCCCCATGTCCCAACTCGGCATCCCGGACATTCAGAACCCCGGCGACGCGGTGAAGGAGGGCCAGTCCATCGAGCTGAAGGTGCTCGAGGTGGACCCGATCCATCACCGGATCGTGCTCGCGGCGACGAGCTTCCCGGCCGACGATATCATCCCGCCGGCCGCGCCGCCGGCGCCAAGCCCGGAGGAAACGGCTCTAGACGGATAGCGGGATGGCGGTGCGAAGGCGGGAGGGGTCAGGGGTCGAGCCCTGGCCCCTTCTTGCTGCTCACCGCTCCTCGCCAACCCGTCCATCCATCTCCCCGCCTATCGGTCCACCCGTCCACCCGTCTAAGTTTTCTCTATGTCCATGCGCGAAAAGCTGGAGGAGTTGCAGCAGAAGCGCGCCGAATCGGAGCAGGGCGGCGGCGCCGACCGGATCGCGGCCCAGCACCAGAAGGGGAAGATGACGGCGCGGGAACGGCTGGACGTGCTGCTCGACCCCGGGAGCTTCGTGGAGTTGGACCGTTTCGTCACCCACCGGGCCACCGACTTCGGGCTCGCCGATCAGAAGGTGCTGGGCGACGGCGTGGTCACCGGCTACGGGCGCGTGGACGGCCGACTGGTCTACGTGTTCTCGCAGGACTTCACGGTCTTCGGCGGGTCGCTCTCCGAAGCGCACGCCGAGAAGATCTGCAAGGTAATGGACCTCGCGGTGCGGAACGGCGCTCCGGTGGTCGGCCTCAACGATTCCGGGGGCGCGCGGATCCAGGAAGGCGTGGCCTCCCTCGGCGGCTACGCCGAGATCTTCCTCCGCAACACGCTGGCGTCCGGGGTGGTCCCCCAGATCAGCGCCATCCTCGGCCCCTGCGCCGGCGGCGCGGTCTACAGCCCCGCCATCACCGACTTCGTGTTCATGGTGCGGGGGGTGTCGTACATGTTCGTCACCGGCCCCAACGTGGTGAAGACCGTCACCCACGAGGACGTGGACTTCGAGCATCTGGGCGGCGCCGACGTGCACGGCGGGACCTCGGGCGTCGCGCACTTCGTCCACGACTCCGAGCTCGAATGCCTCGCCGGCATCCGGCGGCTGCTCACCTTTCTGCCGTCCAACAACCTCGACCCGGCGCCCGCGCTCGCGGCGGCCGACCCCGCGGACCGCCGGGACGAGGAGCTCCTGGACGTGGTCCCCGACGAGCCCTCCAAGCCCTACGACATGCACGACGTGATCCGGCGGGTGGTGGACGGCGGCGACTTCTTCGAGGTGCACCGGGATTACGCCGGCAACCTGCTGGTGGGGTTCGCGCGGCTCGGCGGCCGGCCGGTGGGCCTGGTGGCGAACCAGCCCGCGGTGCTGGCCGGGGTGCTGGACATCAGCGCGTCCATGAAAGGCGCGCGGTTCATCCGGTTCTGCGACGCGTTCAACATCCCCCTCGTCACCTTCGAGGACGTGCCGGGATTCCTCCCCGGCGTGGCGCAGGAGCACGGGGGCATCATCAAGCACGGCGCCAAGCTCCTGTACGCCTACTGCGAAGCGACGGTCCCCAAGCTCACGGTGATTACCCGCAAAGCCTACGGCGGCGCGTACGACGTGATGAACTCCAAGCACGTGCGCGGCGACTACAACGTGGCGTGGCCGGGCGCGGAGATCGCCGTGATGGGGCCGAAGGGGGCGGTGGAGATTCTCTACAAGGATGAAGCGACCGAGGAGCGCGCCAACGAATACCGGGACAAGTTCGCCCACCCGTACCTCGCCGCGTCCCGCGGGTACCTGGACGACGTGATCGACCCCCGCGACACCCGTCCCCGGCTGATCGACGCGCTCACCGCGCTCGCCACCAAGCGCGACAAGAATCCGCCGAAGAAGCATGGCAACATTCCTCTCTAGCGCGCTCGCCGCCCTGGCCCTGCTGCAGGGAGCGCCGGCGGCGCAGGCGCCGTCGCCGCCCCCGGCGGTGGATTCCCTCGCCGACCTCCGGGCCCGCGTCGCCAAGGACTCGAACGACGGCGCGGCCTGGTGGGCCCTGGGCCGCGGCTACGTGCGGCTCTCCTCGGGCTATCACCTGCGGCATCCCGCGGCGGACACGGCGCGCGCGGCGGCGCTGCTGGACAGCGCGGAGACGGCGTTCGGACGGGCGGCCATGCTCACCGCCGGCACCGCCACCGGAGATTCCGCGGCCGCGTACCGGGTGTTCGCCTGGGGCGACAAGGCGTTCCTCGCCTGGGAGCTGTCCGGGATCGAAGCGGCGGCGCGCGCCTGGGGGACGCTCCCCGAGGATTTCCGGCTCGCGCCCGCGCTGCAGGAGCTGGGGGAGAACCTCCTGCGCGCCTGTCCGGGGCAGGGCGTCCTGCTCACCGCCGACGACGCGGATTCCTACTCCGCGTGGTACATGCGATTCACGCGCGGGCTCCGGCCCGACGTCCTGATTCTCCCGCTCGCGCTGTGGCGCTCGGACTCGATGTTCCGGGCCCGGGTGTCCGCCGAGCTCAAGCTCCCGCGCGCTCCCTCGCCGGACGACGTGACCTGGGTGCGGGCGCTGGCGGGGCGGCGGCCGGTGTGCGCCAGCACCGGGTTCGAGCGGCCGCCGCTGCCGGCCGCGCGGCTGCACTGGAATACTCAGCCGCTGGTGTGGGTGGCGGGGCCGGAGGAAAAGGGGGACCGGGTGCCGCCGCGAGACTTCGTGTTCGCGGCCGCGCGCCAGGCCCTGGACGAGCACCAGGCCTGGGGCGACGTGGTGCTCGCGATCTACCGTCGCGCGGCGACGCTCACGCCGGCACTCTGCGAGCCGCTCGGGACCTTTCAGCTCAACGCGGAGGCAGGGTGCCGGAAGTGAGCCGCGAGCCATCAGCCGTCAGCCATCAGCCGTCAGGAGTATCGCGACGCCCGTCGCTACCGGCGGCTGACCGCTGATGGCTTCCTTTCGCCGCGTCCTCGTCGCCAACCGCGGCGAGATCGCACTCCGCATCATCCGCGCCTGCCGCGAGGAGGGCATCGAGGCGGTGGCCGTCTACTCCGAGGCCGACCGGCTCGCGCCCCACGTGCGCGCCGCCGACGCCGCGGTGCTCCTCGGCCCGGCGCCGGCGTCCGAGTCCTACCTCGACATCGAGAAGGTCGTCGCCGCGGCGCTCGCCGCGGGGTGCCAGGCGGTGCATCCCGGCTACGGATTCCTCTCCGAACGCGCGCCCTTCGCGGAAGCGGTGGAGCACGCGGGGCTGGTGTTCATCGGACCTCCGCCCGCCGCGATCCGCGCCATGGGCGACAAGACCGAAGCGCGGCGCCGGATGCAGGCCGCCGGAGTGCCGGTGGTGCCCGGCCTCGTGGCTCCCCTCGCCGACGCGAAGACGGCCCGCAAGGAGGCCGACCGGCTCGGTTACCCCGTGCTCCTGAAAGCGGCGGCGGGCGGGGGCGGGAAGGGCATGCGCCTGGTGCGCGCGGGCGGGGAGATCGAATCCGCGTTTCTGGCGGCGAAGAGTGAAGCGAAGAAGGCTTTCGGCGACGGCGCGGTGTACCTCGAGCGCTACCTCGAGCGGCCGCGGCACATCGAGATCCAGGTGCTCGCCGACGCGCACGGCCGGGTGGTGGCGCTGGGAGAGCGGGAGTGCTCGGTCCAGCGCCGCCACCAGAAGCTGATCGAGGAATCGCCCTCGCCCGCCGTCTCGCCCGCGCTGCGGCGGCGGATGGGGGAGGCGGCCACCGCCGCGGCCGGCGCGGTCGGGTATCGCGGCGCGGGCACGATCGAGTTCCTGCTCGCGCCGTCGGGCGAGTACTACTTCCTGGAGATGAACACCCGGATTCAGGTGGAGCACCCCGTCACCGAGCTGGTGTACGGGGTGGACCTGGTGCGGGAACAGCTCTCCATCGCGACCGGGAAACCGATGCGGGTCGCGGCGGGCCTCCTGAATCCGCGGGGCCACGCCATCGAGTGCCGGATCACGGCGGAAGATCCCTTCAACGATTTCCTGCCGCAGACCGGCGTGGTGGAGTACCTGCGGGTGCCGGCGGGGCCCGGAGTCCGCTGGGACGGCGGCGTGGAGGCGGGGAACGAGGTCACCCTCTTCTACGATCCCCTGCTCGCGAAGCTCATCGTGTGGGGCGAAACCCGGGACGCGGCGCTGGCGCGGATGCGGCGCGCCCTGCGCGAGCTGGTGGTGGTGGGACTCCCCACCTCCCAGGCCTTCCACCTCCGCGTGCTCGACGAGCCGTCGTTCCGGCGGGGCGAACTGGACATCACCTACCTCGAGCGGCTGGGTCCCGAGCTGCTCGCCGCCCAGCCCACCGAGGCCCGGGTGCGCGCGCTGGCCGTCGCGGCGGCGCTGCTGACCGACGAGGAGCGCGCGGCGGCCACTCCCCGCGCCGCGAACGGCGCGGGCCACGGGGTCTCGCCGTGGGAAATCACGGGCCGGCGGGAGTCGCTCCGCGAATGAACGAAGTGATCACGGTGACCGCGGTCGCGGCGGGCGGAGACGGCGTGGGGCGGCTCGCGGACGGCCGGGCGGTGTTCGTCCCGCGTACCGCGCCGGGCGAACGGGTGGCGCTGAAGGACGTGCGGCTGCACAAGAGCTTCGCCCGGGCGGTGGCCGGCGAGATCGTGGAGCCCGCGGGGACACGGGTGACGCCCGCCTGCGGGCACTACGTCCGCGACCACTGCGGCGGCTGCCAGCTGCAGCACCTCGCCTACGACGCCCAGCTCGCCGCCAAGCGCGCGATCGTGGGCGACGCGCTGCGCCGGATCGGCAAGCTCGACCTGCCGGACCCCGAGATCGTGGAAGCGGTCGAGGAGTGGCGCTACCGGTCGAAGATCACGCTCGCGGTGCACCGCAAAGGCGGCCTCGTGGTGGGCCTGCATCCCCACGATCACCCCGACGCCGTCTTCCAGCTCGGCGACTGCCACATCACCGACGCCCGGCTGATGGATCTCTGGCGCGGCCTGCGCCAGCATCTCGATCTCCTCCCCCCGCGCGCGACCCGCCTCGCGCTGCGGCTCGATCGCGAGGGCGGGCGGCACATCATCGCCGAGCTCGGCGGCACGACCGGCGGCGAGCCCTGGCCGGCCGCGGCCGAGCTCTTGCGGGCGCTCGGCGGCGACGGGGTGACGTGCTGGTGGCGGCCCGCCGACGGCGCGGCGCGGGTGGTGGCGGGCGCCGAGACCGGGTTCCCGGCCGCGGCCTTCGAACAGGTGAACCCCGACATGGGCGTGGTGGCGCGACGCTGGGCGGTGGAGCAGCTCGGCGAAATCGGCGGCCGCACCGTCTGGGACCTCTACGGCGGCATCGGAGACACCGCGGTGCTGCTCGCGGGGCGCGGGGCGGCGGTCGTAAGCGTGGACGCGGACGAGTCCGCGATCGGCTGGGCGCGGACCCGCGCCGTGCCCGAGGGGGGGAGCGCGCGGTTCATCGCGGGTCGCGCCGAGGATCTGCTCGAGACCCTCCCCGATCCTCAGGCGGTGGTGGTGAACCCGCCGCGGGCCGGGCTGCACTGGGACGTCACGCTCCGGCTCACCGGCCAGCCGGTGGCGCGCCTCATCTACATCTCCTGCGATCCCGCCACCCTGGCCCGCGATCTCCATCGTCTCGCCGTGAACTACCGCGTCGCCGCCCTTCGCGCCTTCGACCTGTTCCCGCAGACGGCGCACGTGGAGACGGTAACCGTGCTGGAGGGAGCGTGACGCCGCTCGGGCCTCCATGAAATATCACGTTCGCTTTTCCAACCGGGTGTTCGTCGTGGACGTGGAAGGCACCCGGGTCACGGTGGACGGCGAGGCCCTCGAGGCGCACTTCGCGCGGATTCCGGGGACGCCGCTGCGCCACCTGCTCCTCGGTCCCGACGGCTCGTCGTGGACCGTGGCCGCCCAGCGCCTGGAGGGGCCGGGCCGGTGGGCCCTGGGGCTCGCCGGGGAGCGGCTCGAGGTGGAGGTGGTGGACGACCGGACCCGCCAGATCCAGGAGCTGACTGGCCGCAGCAAGCCCACGGGCCGCGGGGGCACGGTAGTCGCGCCGATGCCCGGCCTCGTGGTCCGGATCGAGGTGACCGAGGGCCAGGAGGTGCCCGCCGGGGCGGGCCTCGCGGTGGTCGAGGCCATGAAAATGGAGAACGAGCTCAAGGCCCCCCGCGCGGGACGGGTGGGGAAGATCCACGTCGCGGTCGGGGCGGCGGTCGAAAAAGGGGCGCCCTTGGTGACCCTCGAAGAGCCCGGAACTTGAGGGTTGACCGACTGTTACGCCCCGGGTATACTCCCCGACTGCGAAAATTTCAGGCGCGAGGAATGAAGACGTTCACGTTGAAGACCGAGGAAATCGTGCACCGCTGGTTCGTGGTGGACGCCGCCGGGCAGCCGCTCGGCCGTCTCGCGAGCCGGGTGGCCCAGGTGCTGCGGGGCAAGCACAAGCCGACGTTCACGCCGCACGTGAACGGGGGCGACTGCGTCATCGTGGTCAACGCGGAGCAGGTGAAGCTGACGGGGCGCAAGCTCGAACAGAAGCGCTACTTCCGGCACACCGGCTACATGGGTCACGAGCGCTTCACCCCGGTGAAGAAAATGATTGAGAAGCATCCCGAGCGCGTCATCGAGAAGGCGGTGTGGGGGATGCTGCCCAAGACCACGCTGTCCCGGCAGAAGGCGAAACAGATGCTCAAGGTGTACGCGGGTCCGAATCATCCGCACGCGGCGCAGCAGCCCGAGCCGCTGGCCCTCGCGACGGGGGCGAAATGAGTCATCCGACCCCGGAACTGCGCTGGCACGCGGTCGGCCGCCGCAAAGTGGGAATCGCCCGGGTGTACCTGACGCCAGGCTCGGGGAAGTGGAACATCAACGGGCGCACCCTGGGAGACTATTTCCCGCGGCCCTCGCTGGTGTCGCACATTCAGGCGCCCTTCACGGCGACCGACACGCTGGGCGCCTTCGACGTGAAGGCGATCTGCAACGGCGGCGGGGTGACCGGCCAGGCCGGCGCGCTGCGGATGGCGATCGCGCGGGCCCTGGTGCTCGCCGACGACCGGCACCGGAAGAAGCTGCGTGAGGGTGGTCTCCTGACGCGCGATTCGCGCGTGGTGGAGCGGAAGAAGCCGGGCCGCGCGGGCGCGCGGAAGCGGTTCCAGTTCAGCAAGCGGTAAGAACAGTCGTCGGTTGTCAGTCGTCAGTCTGGCTGAGCGCTGACGACTGATGACTGACGACTAACACACACGCCGTCCGATCCGCTGGCGGGTCCCTGCCGCGCAGGGTTCCAGCGGAGATGAAGACGGCGGACGAACCAACCCAGGGAAAGGGAGTGCATGGCGCAGCCGGTGTTGCAGGATCTGCTGGAAGCGGGCGTCCATTTCGGCCATCAGACGCGCCGGTGGAACCCGAAGATGCGGCGCTTCATTTTCGCCGAGCGCTCGGGCATCTACATCATCGACCTCCAGAAGACGGTGCGGCAGATCGAAGCGGCGCAGGAGCTGCTCCGCCGCATCGTGCTGAAGGGTGATGGCGTGCTCTTCGTATGCACCAAGAAGCAGCTCAAGGCGATCCTGCAGGCGGAAGCCGAGCGGTGCGGCGCGTTCTACGTCACCGAGCGGTGGCTGGGCGGCACGCTCACCAACTTCCAGACCATCAAGAAGCAGATCAAGCGTCTGAAGGAGCTGGGGCAGGGCGCGGCCGAGGGCGAGTTCGAGAACTACACCAAGAAGGAGCAGCTCCTGTTCGAGCGGGAGCGGGTGAAGCTCGACAAGAACCTCTCCGGCATCAAGAACATGAACCGGCTCCCCGGCGCGCTCTTCGTGGTGGACGCGAAGAAAGAGCGGATCGCGGTGGCCGAAGCCAACAAGCTCGGCATTCCGGTGGTCGCGATCGTGGACACCAACGCCGATCCCGATCTGATCACGGTCCCGATTCCGGGAAACGACGACGCCATCCGCGCCGTCTCCCTGATCACCGGGGCGGTGTCGGACGTGATCGCGGAGGCCCGGCGGCAGAGCCCCCTGCGGGAGCAGGCCGCGCCGGAAGAGGGCGAGGCCGTGACGTACTCGACGGAGACCGGGGTGGAAGCGGAGGGGGAGGGCGACAAGAAGAAGAAGCCGGTGCGGCGCAAGCGGCGTCCGAAGCCCGAAGCGATCGCGGCGCGGATGAAGACCGAAGACGCACCTCCCGCGACGGGGGCGAGCGGCGACGCCGCCTAGGCGGAGGATCGGGGGGCCGGAGCCGGTCCGCCCGAGTGGAATTCACCGATCGCCGCCCTTCGAGCCAGTCGGCCGAGTGGGCGGCGTTCTCTTACCGGGGTAAGGATACGACAGATGGTGAAGATCGATGCCAAACTGGTAGCGGAGCTCCGCGCCCGGACCGGCGCGGGGATGATGGATTGCCGGAAGGCGCTCGAGGAATCGGGCGGCGATCTGGACAAGGCGCAGGAAATCCTGCGCGCCAAGGGCGCGGCCAAGGCCGACAAGCGCTCCGGCCGCGAGGCGTCCGAGGGGCTGATCGAGTCCTACGTGCACTTCAACGGCCGGGTGGCGGTGCTGGTCGAGGTGAACTGCGAGACCGACTTCGTCGCCCGCACCGATGACTTCAAGGCCCTGGCCAAGGACATCGCGCTGCACGTGGCCTCGGCCCGTCCCATCGCGGTGCGGATCGAAGATCTCCCGCCCGACGTGGTGGAGCGGGAGCGCCGGATCTTCGAGGCCCAGGCCGCCGATGAGAAGAAGCCGGAGGCGGTGCGCCAGAAGATGGTCGAGGGCCGGTTGCGGAAGTTCTACGAAGAGAACGTTCTCCTGGAGCAGAAATTCGTGAAGGACGAGACCGGCAAGCGCACCGTCGGCGACCTCGTGAAGGCCCTCTCCGCCACCACCGGGGAGAAGGTCACCGTCCGCCGCTTCGCCCGCTTCGAGCTCGGGGGCAACTAGTGCCCCGGCTCGCCTACCCCCGCGCCCTCCTCAAGATCTCCGGCGAAGCCTTCGCCGGGGATCGGGGGGCGGGCACGGGGATCGACTTCGCCGTCATCGAACGGCTCTCCGACGAGCTGAAGTCGGTCGCCGGCCTGGGCGTGCAGCTCGGCCTGGTGGTGGGCGGCGGCAACATCCTGCGCGGCACCACCGCCAGCGAGCAGGGTATGGACCGCGTCTCCGCCGACTACATGGGGATGCTGGCCACGGTGATCAACGCCCTCGCCCTCCAGGACATCCTGGAGAAGAAGGGCGTGGACACCCGGGTGATGACGGCGATCCGGATGGAGGAGCTGGCCGAGCCCTACATCCGGCGCCGGGCGGTGCGCCATCTGGAGAAGGGGCGGATGGTGATCTTCGCGGGCGGGACCGGAAACCCGTACTTTTCCACCGACACCGCGGCGGTCCTGCGGGCGCTCGAAATCGAGGCCAAAGTCCTGATGAAGGCGACCAACGTGGACGGCGTGTACACGGCGGATCCGAAGAAGGATCCCAAGGCCAGGTTCCTGGCCGAGCTCTCGTTCCAGGACGCGCTGGTGCAGGGCTACGGCGTGATGGACGCCAACGCGTTCGGGCTCTGCAAGGAGAATCGGCTCCCCATCGTGGTCTTCAACATCAACCAGCCCGGCGCGACGGCCAAAGTGCTCGGCGGCGAGCGCGTCGGCACCATCGTCCGATGACCATCGCCGATCAGATCAAGCAGACCCGGCAGTCCATGGACAAGGCCGTGGACGCGGTGCGCCGCGAGCTCTCCACGGTACGGACCGGCAAGGCGACCACCTCGCTGCTCGATCTGGTGCGCGTGGACGCCTACGGAAACGAGATGCCCCTGAACCAGGTGGCGAGCGTGGCGGCGCCGGAACCGCGGCTCCTGACCATCCAGCCCTGGGACAAGGGTCTGGTGAAGGCGATCGAGAAGGCGATTCTGGCGTCGGACCTGGGCCTCACGCCGGCCAACGACGGGAACGTGATTCGCATCCCGCTCCCGCCGCTCACCGAGGAGCGCCGCAAGGAGCTGGTGAAGGTGGTGCATCGCCTCGCCGAGGAGGGTCGGGTGGCGATCCGCCACGCGCGCACCGAGTCCATCGCCAAGCTGAAGAAAGCCGAGCACGTCTCCGAAGACGAGAAGAAGCACGGGGAAAAGGACGTGCAGAAGGCGCACGACGACCACGTGAAGCAGGTCGACGAGCTGGTGAAGGCCAAGGAGGCCGAGATCCTCGAGGTCTAGGATGGCGGACGACCTCCTTTCGCAGATCCGACTCCAGGGCGCGGTGCCGCGCCACGTCGCCGTCATCATGGATGGCAACGGGCGCTGGGCCCGCGAGCGCCACCTGCCGCGTCCCCTGGGCCACCGCGCCGGGATGAAGGCGGTGCGGGAGACGGTCGAGGGCGCGCTCGACGCCGGCCTCGAGGTCGTCACCCTCTTCGCCTTCTCCGAAGAGAACTGGCAGCGCCCCCTCACCGAAATCTCCGCGCTGATGGGACTGCTCGAGGAATACATCGCGCAGGAGGTGGATGAGCTGCGGGGACAGGGCGTGGCGGTCCACGTGCTGGGGGACCGGACCCGCCTCGCGCCGGGCGCGCGGGCCGCGGTGGAGCGGGTGGAGCGGGAGACGTCGGCGGGCCGGAAGCTCGCGCTCAACCTCTGCATCTCCTACTCCTCGCGCGGGGAGATCGCGCGGGCGGCGCGGCTTCTCGCCGAGGAAGTGCTGAAGGGCGTGAAGAAGCTCGAGGACCTGGACGAGCAGGCCCTGCAGGAGAAGCTCTACACCGCGCCCTTCGCCGATCCCGACCTGCTCATCCGGACCTCGGGCGAGCTCCGGCTCTCGAACTTCCTGCTTTGGCAGGTGGCCTACACCGAGCTGTACATCACGCCGGTGCTGTGGCCGGACTTCACCCGCCGGCAGTTGTTCGAGGCGATCCTGGACTACCAGCGGCGCGAGCGGCGGTTCGGCAAAGTCACCGCCTGATGGCTTCCAACCTGGTTCAGCGCATCGCCGTCTCGGCGGTCCTGATTCCGCTCGCCTTCATCATCATTCTTCGCGGGGGCTGGGTGCTGGCGGGCGCGCTCGCGCTGTTCGGCGTCCTCGGCGCGAGCGAAGTGTACGATCTCGCGCGCCGGCAGGGGATCGAGGCGCTCACCGGTGTGGGGTACGCGGCGGCGGCCGCGATTCCCCTCGCCACCTACTGGGCCAAGGGATCCGAGGATCACTGGGCCGAGCCCGCGATCTTCGCGGGCGCGCTCTGGCTGCTCGTGGTGCTCACCGTCGCGATGGTCCGCCGCGGCCCCGGCGGGAAGCCCCTCACCAGCGTGGCCGTCACTGTTTTCGGCGCGCTCTACGCCTCCGCGCTCCTTTCATTCATCATTCCCATCCGCCACCCGGCGAACAGCCTGGGGTTGAACTGGCATTACGCGTGGCTGGTGCTGCTGCCGCTCGCCGTCACCTGGATCTGCGACACCTGCGCGATGGCGGCGGGACGGATCTTCGGCGGCCCCAAGCTCGCGCCGGTGCTGTCGCCCAAGAAAACCTGGGCGGGCGCGATCGGCGGGGTGGTGGGCGGCGTGGCCGGCTCGATTCTCATCGGCCTCCTCATTCTCGCCACCGTGGGCTGGCGCCTCAGCGTGGCGGAGCTGGCGCTGGTGGGCGTGGTGGTCTCGCTCACCGCCCAGGTGGGGGACGTCGCGGAATCGCTCTTCAAGCGGGAAGCCGGCGTGAAGGACTCCTCCCAGCTCATTCCCGGCCACGGCGGGGTGCTCGATCGCCTCGACTCCCTCTACTTCGTGGTGCCGGTCTCGGCGGGCCTCTTCCGGCTGATGGGGCTCATCTGACCACCGGCGTCGCGGTCCTCGGGTCCACAGGTTCGATCGGCCGCTCCACCCTCGAAGTGCTGGACCGCCAGCGGGAGCGGTTCCGCGTGGTGGCGCTCACCGCGCATTCGAGCGCGGCGGGGCTGGAGGAGCAGGCCAGGCGGTTCCGCCCGGCGTTCGTGGGACTGGTGAACGGCGGGAAGGGGCACGCGGGACGGGGCAAAGGCACCGCCTGCCTCATCGAAGCCGCGACCCATCCCGACGCACAAATCGTGGTGAACGGCATCGTCGGCGCCGCGGGGCTCGAGGCCACCCTCGCCGCGCTCCGCGCGGGGAAACGGGTGGCGCTCGCCAACAAGGAAACGCTGGTGATGGCGGGCGAGCTGGTGCTGGAAGCGGCGCGCGAGGGCGGCGGCGAGATCGTCCCCGTGGACTCGGAGCACTCGGCGGTGCTGCAGTGTATCACCGGCCGGCGGCCGGTGGAGACCGCCCGTCTCATCCTCACCGCCTCGGGCGGCCCCTTCCGCACCTGGACCAGCGAGCGCGCCGCCACCGCCACCGTGGAAGAGGCGCTCCGCCACCCGACCTGGAAGATGGGAAAGAAGATCACGGTGGATTCGGCGACGCTCGTGAACAAGGCCCTGGAAGTGATCGAAGCGCGCTTTCTCTTCGGGCTCCCCTACGAGCGGGTGGA
>Ga0209178_1000107_pt1 | contig 20744 bp, 20 predicted proteins | sample GAAS200_FD_187521 | JGI IMG/M metagenome (GOLD analysis project Ga0209178, IMG submission 187521) | Agricultural soil microbial communities from Georgia to study Nitrogen management - GA AS200 (SPAdes) (version 2) | ecosystem: Environmental > Terrestrial > Soil > Agricultural land | place: USA... | reverse complement strand
CCGGCTCGTCACGCCGGAGTCGCTGCGAAAAGCGAAAGCGGCGGTTGCGGGTGCTGCGGCTGCCCGGCCCTAAATCGCCGTCTTCATTCTTCTCTCCAGCAAACTGCAATAATTCGCGTTATGCGAGATATCAATCCGAGCCGCCGGCGAAAAGACGCCCTATTGCAACGAGTAGAATCGCGCCTACGGTGGCCGCAGCAAGGCTGCCCAAAAAACCGAGAGCCTCGACGCCAAGACGTGTAAAGATCCAGCCGCCGATCACAGCGCCGATCAGGCCGAGCAAGATGTTGACAATGCAGCCGAAGCCGTGGCCGCGCGTGATCTTACCGGCGAGCCATCCGGCCAGCAGACCCACGATGATCCAAGCGAACCAACCATTCAGCGCGAAGACTACGATGCGCGTTTGCTGCTGTATTGTGATCGCTGCGAGGCCCGTCATCGTTTCGACTTTCCCATTTCATATCCGGCAAAAGATATAGCCGAGACACTTATACACTAATTTCGCTGCCAAGAATCGGACGCGTGATCACCGGGCTGAGGAAACCGCTCGACAACTGCGGCATTGCAGAATGCAAAAGAATAAACGTGACCAGAGATATCTTTCCGCAGAGCCGTCCGGGACGCAAACGCCGCGCCGGTTCGTTCACCGCTCGTGACGAAATTCGCGGCAGGGCCGAAGTCGGCAGACGTAAGAGGGATCCTTCGCCGCGCCCTTAAAGACGCGCGCGGCCAGGATGACAAATTAGGCTTCAAGATGAGGGTACGTTTCGTCTGGCCGATCAATCGTCGTCGCCGAGAAGGATGGCAGCGGCGAGCACCGTGGTCCAAAGACCGCGCTTATCGCCGACGGCGGACTGGGTGATGTTCATCGTGCGGACGATTTTATTCGAGATACGGTAAACCTCTTTTTTTTCGTCCCACGAGAGGTCCGGATCGAATTCCACGTTGAGTGTGGTGGCGAGCATTTCGGCAGCAAGCTCTTCCGCGTATTCGCCAGCAACTTCTTCGGTCTCGCCGAAGGAGTGATGCTCGGAGAGATAACCGTACATCGATTTATCTCCGGGAAGCGCCAAGCCAACGCCTGCCGCGATCAGGCGGTGCGGTTCGCGCGTCTGATTCTCGCTGATGACGGTGAAAGCCACCTGGCCGGGCTTCAGATGTTTTAGGCCCTCGCTGCGGGAGATCAGCTTGCAATGCGGCGGAAAAATGGAGGAAACGCGGACGATGTTGCACGCGGCAATACCGGCACTTCGGAGGGCCAGCTCAAAGCTCGAGAGGCGCTCGCGGTGCTTTCCAACCCCTTTGGTGAGGAAAATTTTCTTCGCGACGAACGCCATATTTTGAGCCGGGTTACGGTGCCTCCACTTTCAAAAAGGAAAAATCGCGCAAAAAAAATTAGCAAGCGCGTGGGGCGATGTCAATGTAATTCCGCAAAGCTAACACTGTTTTAATGTTTTCGCGGTGGCCAGGCCGCGGTGCTCACAACGCCGCTTCGTAGCGGGCGTCTATCTGTCCTCTTTCACACGGCGCGTTGCATTTTCGCGGGTTCGTCGAATCAGCACGTTCAAGCGGCTGCTTTCAGAAGACACAGCCAAGGCTGTGCCACGTGGCACGGACTCTAACGGCCGCCGGATTTGCGCTGTTTTGCCGGTTTTGATTTCGTATCGACAGGAGCAGGCGCTTTGGGAGCTTTGCCCGACGGCTGCGGGACAGCCGTCGTCCCAGAATTTGCGGCGGCTTTCTTCACGGGCAGAGCGGCTTCTTTTGCGCCAGGCTTCACTTTTAGCGCTTCCGCTTCCTTGCCCTTGGCCTTTTTTTCCTTTTCAGGCTTCTTTTTGGGCTCGTCCTTTATACCGGCGTACTGGCGAAGGAGCTTGGTGCGATCTTCGGGGGTTTTGCCTTTGCCGCGCAGTTGCGCATCGAAGAGCTGTTCCATAATTTTGTCGAATTGGGGACCGCGAGGAACGCCAAGCGCATCGAGCTCGGCCGTGGGCAGTGATAGCCGCAAAGGGCGCCATTTCTGCACGTATGCACGAATTTTAGAAAGCGCGGCCGGATTTGGCGTCTCAACCTCAATGAAGGCAAGCACCTCAGGCGGCAAGGAAGCGATATAAGCGTATGCATCACGCGCCGCATTCATTTTGCGATTCTTCAGCATTTGCACGATCTTTTGCGCTTCGGGAACGAGTTTCGCCACCGCGTCGATCTCGGCGGCGCGGAATTCGAGGTTTTTCATGGCCGACGAGGCTTCCCGGGGTTTGAGGCGCGAAAAAATGTAAAAGGTGTTTGAAGCCTGGAGTCGCGGACGAATTCCAGCGCCCTGCAGGTTCATGCGGGCTTTCGCAAGCTTGTTCAGGCTATCGTAGTCGGGCTTGCGCTTTTGCAGTTGCTCGTGAGCGGCGGCAAGGAGGCCACGGACCTCCCACTGCTTGAGCGTGCCAACCGGATTCTCTTCGCGGGCTGCGGCGCGGATTTCGCCTCCGACGTCAGTAATCTCAAAGTGCTCCTGCAGCCCACGCTCAAACGCAAGATCGAACCACTCTTGCGTTCGCGACTCCATCTTGAAACCCATTCGGGCGCAATAGCGCAGAATACGCATCAGGCGAATCGGCTGATTTGTGAACGAATGAATCGTGAGCGCGCGCACTTCCTGGCGTTCGAGATCGGCAAGACCGTTGGTCGGGTCGAGAAGCAGGCCACGCGACTGCGCATTTAGCGAAATCGCGATGGCATTGATCGAGAAATCACGACGGCGCAGGTCTTCCATGATGCCCGAAAAGCGAACTTCGGGTTTGGCGCCCGGACGCTCGTAAACGTCTTCGCGGGCCGCGGAAATCGAACCATCGGCTTCCCCGGCAAAGAGGATTTCATAATGGCGAAGCTTCTCGCTTTCGTAAAGGACGCGCGCACCGCCCTTTTCGAGTTCGCGGACGATCTTCACCGGATTCCCTTCCACGGTGAAGTCCAGATCGCGGATCGGCTGGCCTGAAATCAAATCGCGGACCGCCCCGCCGGTAAGGTAGATGTTCAGATCCTGCGATCGCGATAATTCCTGGACGCGTTCCAGGGCCGCCCGCTGTTCCGGCGAAAGCCGACTTTCCAGCAGGTACATGTAATCGGGCATGAAGCAAGCCTCCTCGAATTCGCGCAACTCTCCCTAGGCGCGCGGGTGATGGGCCTTATAAACCTGTTTCAAACGTTCTTCGACGACATGGGTGTAAATCTGCGTCGTGGAGATGTCCGAGTGCCCCAGCATCATCTGGACCGATCGTAGGTCCGCGCCACGATCCAGGAGATGCGTCGCGAAACTGTGACGCAGCATATGCGGTTTGAGCGACTTTGGCAACTCCGCTTTGCGGCCGTAAGCAGCCAAAAGCGCCCAAAAAGCGATGCGGTTGAGCGGTTTGCCGCGCGGCGTAACGAAAAGAAAGGGCGAAATCCTATCACCTAGCAAATCGGGGCGCGACGCATGCAAATAGTGCTGTACGGCGTCCAACGCCTGCCGACCCACCGGCACAATGCGCTCCTTATCGCCTTTGCCGACGCACCGCAGGCATCCCGGATCCATTTTTAAATCATTCAGGCGAATGCCACACAATTCCGAAACGCGAATTCCTGTCGAGTACATGAGCTCGATCATGGCGCGATCTCGAATGCCTATAATGTCATTCATATCGGGCTGCCGCAGCAGAAGCTCCACTTGTTCGACGCTCAGGAATTGGGGCAGTTTCTTGGCTGTCTTGGGAGACTCGATCGTCATCGCCGGATCGGCCGTGATGTAATTCTCGATAACGGCGAATCGGAAGAAATGGCGCAGTGTGGCCAGATGCCGCGCCACAGTCCGGCTGTCCAGACTTCGCCGCTTGAGGGACGCGAGAAAGCCAGACACGTCATCGCGAACGATTTGAGCCATCGGTTTTCTATGAACGAATTGCGCAAACCCTTCGACGTCACGCCGATAGCACTCGATCGTGTTCTTCGAAAGCCCCTTGTCCACACGTAAATAGTTCAAAAATGCCCGAATTTCGGCGTCCATGGCCCTTTTCCACTCTCGAACTTAATCAGCAGCTTCTCCATTGCCCATCATGCCAAATAACCCGTACCCGGCGCCGCATCCGGCTCCGCGCGTCTGAGCAGAAGCAAGAACTCGCTTAGTTCTTCGCAGCGCAAGAGGCGAGCCAGACCAAGAAATACGGCAACAGCCGCGAGAATCATCAGCGCCAAAGCACCTATTTGTCCCGTCACATGCCATGCTCCGGCTTGAATGCGCCAAAATACCAGGGTTGCGAACGCCACTGCGCCCATTACGACGGTGCAAATCGTGGTTTTCGTAATCGACGCGGCTATGCCGCGAGTGCCGAGCCGCCCATAGCGACTGCGAAAGATCGAAAAGAGCGCTACGAAATTCAAATAGGCGCAAAGCGAACTCGCCAGCGCCGGGCTCCCGTTGGAAAGCTTGCGGTAGAAAAACAGGAGGAAAACGCCGTTGAATATGAGATTGGCGACGATCATGTAGACGCCAATTCGTGCAGGAGTGCGCGTGTCCTGAGTGGAATAATACATCGGAGTGATGAGCCAGATCGCGGCGTAGGCGGGCAGGCCAAGCGCGTAGTAAAGCAGAGCGTTTGCGGTTAGTGCCGTGGAGCGCGCGGCGAACTGGCCATGCTGAAAAAGTACCTGGATAATCGGCTCCCGCAGGAGAATTAGGCCGACCGCGGCAGGAATCGTTATGAACGAGACGATTCGCAGCGAAAAGCCGAACGTCTGCTTCATCTCGGCGTAGTTCCCAGCGGCGGCTTGATGAGACATTGTCGGCAAGAGTGCTGTTGAGATTGCGATCGCATAGCTTCCGAGGACGAGCTGCATCAGGCGCTCTGCCACGTAGAGAGATGCGACGCTCCCGCTCGGCATTCGAGGCGAAGTGGCAAAAAAGGTGCCCAACAGGAAATTCACTTGGTATGCGCAGGCCGCGAAGATGCCGGGGCCCATCATCCGTCCAACTTTCCGGACGCCCGGATCGGTGAATTCGACTGTAGGGGCGAACCGAAACCCGCGACGGACGAGCGCTGGTACCTGAATGAGAAGCTGAAACACAGAGCCGACCAAAACGCCAATTGCCAACGCCGCCGCCGGCACCGCGAGCGAACCTGACAGATGCGAGATAAGTGGTTTGTATACAATGCCCAGCGAGAAGATAATGAGCGCCAGATTGAATGCTATCGAGGTGGCGGCCGGGAGCGCGAAGATATGGAAGCTGTTCAGAACTGCAGCCGCTACGGCGGCGAGACCGATGAAGATCACGCACGGGAAGATCACGCGATTCAGCGAAACTGCAAGATCCCAATGGACTTTGCTGGCGCTGAAGACCGTGAACAGATAGATTATCTGGCGCGAGAAGACCACGCCGAGGATGGCGATAACCGTAAGGATCAGCCCGATATCCCAAAAGATGGCGCGGGCCAGCCGGAATGCCTGTTCGCGTGATCGGTCGCGTAAATAACTGGTGAATATGGGGATAAACGATCCGCCGAACGCGCCTTCGCCCGCCATCCGTCGCACGAGGCTGGGAATTCGGAACGCGAGAATAAAGGCGTCGGCGGCCGGAGAAGTCCCGAGAAGGAGTGCGATTCGCTGATCTCGTAAGTATCCGCAAATCCGGCTGATAAGGGTGATCAGGGCTATTAAGGAGGCCGATTTCAGGATGCGACCCTTGAGAGTCAAACGTCCCGGCTCCAGAGCTAACCCTTTCAGCACCAATAGTTTGAAACAAAACGGGTTAACGATAACATAACCTGCGCGCTGTGGCAATATGGCGCCTTAAAATCGCATTAAAAGGCCAATTTTGGTCAAAAATCGCCCAGTTACGACGCATAAGAAGGCCGTTATTTCCTTATTTGAGGGAAAGCCGGAGCAGGTGTATCTGAACTCACAAATGCTGGGACGCGAAGAGAGTGTGGAATTTCTGACACGCGACGGCGAACATAAGACCGCCGAGTTGCGGGACGTGAAGGCGGTTTACTTTGTTAAGGAATTCACGGATTCATTCGAGCCGGATCGGAAGACGTTCCTGAGTCGGCCGAAGCTTGACGGGCTTTGGGTCAGACTGCGGTTCCGCGACGGCGACGAGATGGAGGGGCTCGTCTCAAACGACCTGCTCGAGTTGCTCGATAAGGGCATCCGGCTGACGCCTCCCGATCTCCATGGGAATACGCTCTGGGTGTTCATTCCACAGACCGCGCTGGCTGAAATGAAGGTCTTGGGGGTGGTCGGGGTCGCCCGGCGCACGCCTCGCGACAAGGCGGCGGCAGCGAAGGCGGGCGACACACAGCCAAAGCTCTTCGGCGAATAGCCCGGCCGCTGGTATATTCACCTTCTTGTGCCTACCCTAGACGGCAGCAACAACATACGCGTTGGACTGATCGGATTCGGCCTTTCCGGGCAGACGTTTCATGCGCCGATGATTGTCGCCGTGCCCGGGCTGGAGCTGGCGTGCGTTGTCGAACGGTCTGGTGAACTAGCCCAACAGAAATATCCGCAGACGCGCGTGGTGCGAACGGTCGAGGAGTTGCTGGCTGACGAAAGCATCAAGCTTTGCGTGGTCGCCACACCGAATGAATCGCATTTTCATATTGCGCGGCAGTGCCTGAACGCCGGCCGGGCTGTGCTGATCGACAAGCCGTTCACGGTGACATCGGAAGAAGCGCGGCTGCTGATGCATCTGGCGGAAAAGCGCGGCGTATTGCTCACGGTCTACCAAAGCCGGCGGCTCGACGGCGATTTCAAGACGGTAAAGAAGATTCTGGCAGAAGGATCGCTCGGGCGCATCGTGATGTTTGAATCACACTTCGATCGCTACCGGCCGACTCTCAAGAATGCATGGCGCGAAAAGCAAGGACCGGGCGCGGGGATGCTCTACGATCTCGGGCCGCATCTGATCGACCAAGCGATGCAGCTTTTCGGCAGACCTGAATCAATCACGGCGGACATTCGCTGCGAACGCGAAGGCGGGCTCGTGGATGACGCGTTCGATTTGCGCCTAGACTACCCCGGTATGCGGGCGATTCTGCGCTCAACGATGATGGCTTGCGCGCACGCGACGCGATTCGTGATTCATGGAACGGCGGGATCGTTTTTGAAGACGGCTCTTGATCCGCAGGAGGAGCCATTGCGGCGCGGAATCGCACCGGGCGGCCCGGGCTGGGGCGAGGATCCGGAAGCGCACTGGGGAACGCTTTATCTTGCGACTGATCCTGTGCCGGGCGGGCGGAAAATCAAAACGGAGCCGGGGGATTACCGCGAGTTCTACGCGAATGTGCGCGACGCGATGCTCGGCAAGGCGGAGTTGGCCGTGAAGCCGGAGCAGGCGCTCGATGTGATTCGTGCGATTGAGCTGGCGTTTGAGAGCAGCGCCGAGCTTTGCACGGTGGAGTGGCGGGATTGAGTGGCCTATTTGCGGGTTAGTGTTGAGCGCAGGAAAAGCAAGAGAGGTCCTTCGCTTCGCTCAGGATGACGGATTTTTTTTGAAGACGAAGGTACTCTTGATCGCGATGCCGCCACAAACGCGATAACCACGAGAACTTCGTGATGGGAGCATGCTTATGAAGCTGGGTGAGATTGCGCAGAAGTTGGGCTGCCGCCTGGAAGGCGATGGCACCGTGGAGATTACGGGCGTTGCGGGCATTGAAGAAGCGCAGCCGGGGCAACTGACTTTTCTCGATAATCGAAAATATTATCCGCTGGTAAAGACGACGCAGGCTTCGGCGATTCTGATCGCGCCCGACGGTCCCGCCGTGACGATTGCCGCGCTGCGCACGGCGAATCCGTATCTGGATTTCGCGCGTACGCTCGAACTGTTTCACAAGCCGCCGCGCTACGCACCGAACGTTCATTCGACTGCCGTGATTTCTTCTACTGCAAAAGTTGGAGATCGCGCGCACATCGGGCCGTATTGCTTCATCGATGAGGACGTGGAGATCGGAGATAACGTTGTATTGCACAGCTTTGTGACGATCTATCGCGGCGCGAAAATCGGCGACGATTTTTTCGCGCATTCGCATTGCGTGGTGCGCGAGGACTGCCGGATCGGCAATCGCGTGCTGCTGCAAAACGGCGTAGTGGTTGGCACGGACGGTTTCGGCTTTGCGCGCGATGCGCAGGGACATTGGCACAAGATTTTGCAGGTCGGCAGAGTGGTGATCGAAGACGATGTGGAAGTTCAGGCGAACAGCGCGATTGATCGCGGTGCAGTAAGTGACACGCGCATCGGACGCGGCACCAAAATCGACAATCTTGTGCAGGTGGGCCACGCCTGCACCGTCGGCGAAGATACAATTCTCTGCGGGCAAGTCGGGCTCGCGGGAACGACACACATCGGGAACAAGTGCATTCTTGCGGGCCAATCCGCGTCCGCCGGGCATTTGACGATTCATGATGGCGCGATCCTTACGGCGCAGAGCGCGGTGAATAGCGATATTCCCGCAGGCGCCATCTATTCGGGATCGCCGGGATTCGACAATAAGGATTGGCGGCGGTCGGTGGCTGTTTTTAATCGCTTACCCGATTTGCAGCGCGAAGTGCGGGCACTGCGGGAAGAGATCGCAAAGTTGCGCGAGAACAAAAGCTAAGGGCTCAAGCGCCTCCTAATTCCCCAGCAGGATATCTCGCATCGAATTTAGAAGGAGGATTCGAGTGCGACAACGTTTTGCGAAGATTGCTCCTGAGCCTTACAAGATCATGCTTTCGCTGGAGAAATACCTGCATGAGTGTGGGCTGGAGGAATCGCTGCTTCACTTGATTAAACTGCGCGCGTCGCAGATCAATGGCTGCGCGCATTGCATTGACATGCACTGGAAGGATCTGCGCGCGATAGGCGAGAGTGAGCAGCGGCTCTATTCACTCGACGCGTGGCGCGAGTGCCCCTGGTACAGCGACCGTGAACGAGCGGCGTTGGCTTGGACGGAAGCGGTGACGCTCGTGACTGACGGCTTCGTGCCGGATTCGGTATACGAGGAGGTTCGGCCTTATTTCAGCGAGGAGGAATTGCGTAATCTGACGCTTGCTATCGCGACGATCAATTCGTGGAACCGATTGAATGTGGCGGCGCGGACGGTGCCCGGAAGTTATCGAGTGCCGGAAAAATCAGCATAGATCCACAAGTATTCGCCCGAAATTGATGAATCATCGTGGCAGCCCCTGCTCGTCATATAACAGTTCGCTATGGTCAGACGTCCGATAGGGCGGTTTCAAATGCGCCGCGCAATCCTTTCCAATCTGCAGCAGGCGTTCTACAAGCCCATTGCCCCGCCCACGGCGGACCCGATCCAAACGCTCGCGGACCGCTTCGGTCACGGCGACGGCCATGCTCTCGCCAGTCAATTCCGCTAGTTCTTGCGCCAGCTGTTGAGTTTGTCCATCCTTAATGTTCAAAGCCATTGCAAGTCACCATTCCTTCGAGCGTACCGCAACGTTCACGCTATCAAGTCATCCTCTGTTCCAGCAGAGTCCGAGATTCTGCCGCACCCGGACGAAACATGGCTTCAGCGGCTGAAGCCGCGCTCGCTCTGCGCCACATTCGGCATGGCTGGAAGCCGTGCCCTTCCAAATTCTAGTTGCGACCCGGACTGGAACAATCATGGGGCTTTCCACAGGACCTTTTTATCTGGATCGGTGAGGACGAGGGAGGCGGCATTGGAGTGCGACGATGCACCGTTGGCGCCGCGGATTTCGGTGCTGCCGATGGCGGCGGAGTAGCCATCGCTATCTGAAATTTCCAGCGCCTGGCCTGGCAGATATGACAAGTAGCCGGTGTTCCCTTCGATGAAGAGGTCTCTTTCCGCATCGTCAGCAGCAGTGAGTCTCACGTTCGGCTGGCCCTGCGAATTCGACAACGTAAGGGCCGAATCGCCGACGATGGTGCGCACGACGCCGCCTTGCTGCAGGAGCATACCAGAATCGGAAAGCGAAGCGGCTTCGTCGCCTTTGGCAGTTTGCATCCAGAGAACAGCAGAATCATTCTTCGGGTCGACGCCGAGCCGGATGCGCACATTGCCGTGCGCGTCCTTCACAACGAATTCGTTCGCTTCGACGGTCTTACGCGCGGACGTCTGGCCCATGACGATGAGCAGAGCGACGCCTGCAAGCGCGGCGACAGCAATCTTTTTAAAACGACGATTTTCCTTTTCGAGTCTTTCGATACGAGTTTGCAGGATTCCTGCGCTGTTTGAGGACGGATGTTCCATGATTGCCTCCTATTTTTTAGAACGGTTCGAGTGTAACAGAAGGCCACGGGGAAATTGGTCGAGTTGGATGCCGAAGTGGAAGCCTAAACGCTCGCTTTTGCTTGCGTGGCGCGTGCCGAGAGCAATTGCAATTCGCGGATAAAAATACGCCGCAGTACTCGCGTGCTTACAAATCGCTCGCATTCGTGCAATTTGCCGAAAGAAAAGCAGGAGGGGTCCTTCGCGAAAACCGCTCAGGATGACGTCTTTTTTGTTTTTCTATGAAGTCTTGAACGTGTATGAAACTACACGGGCAGCCAGGAGTCGCTTTGCTACGCGGCGCAAGCGTCTGAGTAGAGTTTGTGCAGAGTGGCGAGGCCGAGAGGCGCGTCTGCGGCGAAGTCGTGCGTGCCGGCTTCGATGCTGATGCGGCCGTTGTAACCGATGGCGCGCAAATTGGCAAAGAATGGCACGTAAGCCGGACACTCAGCCGCGTCACGCGGAAACGCGCGCGCGTTGCACTCGTTTGCGAAATGCAGATGCACGAGACGGTCTTTCACCTTCCGCAGAACTACGGGGTCCTCGTGTTCCGTAGCGAGGTGATAAAAATCGCAGATGATGTTGATCTTGGGATGGTTCGTATCGACGGCGAGTTGATAGGCTTCGGCGGTCGTATTGACGATATTCGATTCCTGATGACGCAGCGCCTCGATACCGATCACGAAGCCGTAATTTTGTTTTACGATTTCATCGCCCACGCGACGAAGAAAATCTTGCAACTGCGTCCAGGCCTGCTCGCGCGGGAATCCTTCGGGAACCTGCCGCGCAGTGCCACTGCCGAAGACCACGATCTTCGTGCCAAACGCGTTTGCCCTCGCCAGAGATTTTTGCACATAGTCATCCAGCGCGGCACGATCGATCAAAGGGCCAACAACTTTCATCTTGCCCGGAATAAAAGAGTTCATCGATTCGACGCGGCAGGGGGTGGCGGCGACTTTCGCACGGATCGCCTCGAAATCCGCGTCGCTGAGCGACATCGTCCTGACCACGGCCGGCTCGCAATAATCGAAACCCATTTGAGCGAGCGTGGCGCTGTTCTGCAGAATGTCGAAGTTGCCGCTTTGCGTAACGCCATAGCGGAGATGAAATCCGCCGCACGCCTCGGCTGGAGGAACGGCATCCGCCAGTCCGCGCAAGGGGAGTGCGGCAGTTGCGAGAGCGGCACCGAGCGAGCGAATGAGAAATTCGCGGCGGTGGATCATTTGCACGTCACTGAGTATTCACCGAAACGAGATTTAATTGAAGCTTTTTGTGATCGCCTTCGGCGAGGTTCAACGTCTCCGCTTTATTCGCGTATTGCTGCATAAAATCAGGGTCGAGGAAGGATTGGTCGTCGGTCATGCCTTGCAGCGCGATGATCGTATATTCGCCCGGCGGCACTCCTTTGACGTCAAAGCGGCCATACTGATCGGTGGTTGCCGTCCTGTAACGTCTTTCGCGATCCGGCGCGTCCGCATTGGGGATAACGACGACGAGCGCTCCGACGCCGGGCTGATTGTCGCTCGTGGCGACGGTGCCGCTCACGTCCGCAGTGTTACTGCTGTAAACGATTTCGAGAGGCGAAGGGCCTGCGCCGCCTTCAACGTCGATCGGTTTCCCGGAGAGGTCGGCGCCATTTGAAGTTACTGCCTTCACAAAACAGGCTCCGCAGCGCGACCACACATTGAGTAAATAACTTCCATCCGGAACATCGGTAATCGTGAACGAACCGTCGGACTGAACCTGTGCTTGGCGCCCTCCAATGGCACGGTCCTCTTCCGGAGAAAATGCAACGGTGACAGGACCTCCGATCGATGAGTCGCCGCCTTCGAACGAGAGACGGCCGGTGATGTTCACTCCAACGCCAACTACAAGCGAAATATCAGTGATGTCTGACGCCACGGTGATTTCCTGGCTGGTCGTCCGAGGCGGCCGGTCTGCTGTGGCCACTGCATTGATGATGTAGTCGCCGGCAGGTACGTTGGTGAAGCGAAAAGTGCCATCTGAGTTGGCCATAATCCTGCGCGTTGTGCCTGCCATAAATTGGGTTTCGGAGTTTTTGTTGATCAGCGTGACGAAAAGATTTTGGCCATTCTTTGCGCCAGAGGGATTCATGGCCTTGCCACCCACTTCGTAAGTACGAGTGTTGCTCGGCGCGAGCTGAAAATCCATGCCAGGAAGTTCATCACCGGGCTTCAGGTCAATTGGCGCGGCGCGTTCGGCGGAATCGGCATTGGGATAAAAGACAGGCGCATACGTGGGTTCGCCCTGATCGCCCGGACCGACGAACATCCGCCCCATTCCCCACGATGCCATCACGTAATAGTGACCCGGCTCAATGCCAAACATGCGATATGCGCCGCGATCGTCTGTCATGACCTCGTTGACCGTGGTCATCGTTCGCTTTCCGTTCATGTAAGTTCTGCGCAAAATTTGGACTGCGGCGCCTTGCAGCGGGTCGCCGTCTTCATCGTAAACGTGGCCGTCGATGACGGCGGTCTGTTCAAGACGGAAGGTGATGCCTTTTAGCGTCTGGCCGGCAGAGAGCGTGAGCTCTGCGCCGGGAGAATCAGCGTTCTCCTGCTGGTAGCGTTTGGAAACGTAGCCGCGGCGACTGGCGGAGAGATCGTAGCGACCAGGCGTAATGCCATCGATTTCGAACTGGCCGCCGGCATCGGTAGTTGTGCCGAGTGGCGGGTTCTGGCTGCGGTCGCCTATCGATGAAAGTTCGACGCGAGCTTTTCTCAAGGGCTGACCGGTACTCTCGCTGACAACCGTGCCCGAGACGGACGCAAAATTTTGCGATTGAGTTGAGGAACCGGCTGCGTTCGAGCCAGACGAATTCTGCGTGGGTGCGTATTGCGCGCGAAGCGGAATGACCGGGGCGCAAATCAGGAGAGATACGAAGAGAATCGACCGCGTGCGCGCGGCCTTATGCGTTGCAATCATGAGCACGCCATGACCGGTGAAGTAAGAACCTGAGATCGCGGCGGCGGTTGCCTCCCCGCAATTTCGCCTAGGCCGATTGCGTTGACGCAGCGGTGCTTGTGGCAATCGGACGGGCGCGGACGCGCAAGACTTTGCGCTGGTTGGCTTCGAGCACTTCGAAGCGAATGCCGTCGAAGTCGATGGATTCGCCGGTGCGCGGCACGTGGCCGGCGACGGAATTCAGCAAGCCCGCAACGGTAGCCGCGTTTGTGTGCTCCTCGATTTGCGGCATCTCGATGCCAAAGATATCGGCGAGCCGATTCACGGCCACGCTGCCGCGCAAAACGGCTGAACCGCTCGTTTCGCGCACGACCTCCGGCGCAGGGCGACGGTCTTCTTCGCCAATTTCGCCGACGATTTCTTCAACTAAATCTTCCACAGTGACGACGCCGGCCATTAATCCGTATTCATCGATGACAATCGCCATTTGCTGGCTCTTGCGCTGCATTTCCTTCAGCAACTCGGAGCCGAATTTGCTTTCGGGAACGAACATGACCGGGCGCATCAGTTCACGGACGGTGCGGCGCGCGGCGTCGCGTTCGGAGACTTCCAGCACGTCGCGGCTCATGGCGATGCCGACGATATCGTCAAGCGATTTTTCGTACGCGGGTACACGCGAATATTTTGTCGTGACCATGAGCTTGCGCAATTCCTCCAGCGTGGCGGACGCCGAAATAGCAACCACGTCGGGACGCGGCGTCATTACGTCGCGCACGCGCGTTTCGCCGAATTCGACCACTTGCTCGATCAAGCGAGCATCTTCGCGCTCGATAATTCCCTCTTCTGTGGCGGCGTCGACAAAAGCTTCGATCGCCTGGTCGTTATCGGGCGCTGCGGCCTCGGGCTCGGTAAGGTGCAGTACAGAGACGAGCAAATCCAACACACTTTGCACCGGCCAGATAATCCAAACAGCGACTCTCACCAGAGGGACGAAAGGCCGCAGCCAATTCCCCGGCGCGCCGGCTAAAAGAAGCCAGGGAACAAACTGCATCAGCACGACGACTTCGACGCCGAGAAAAACGACCATTTCCGCGGCCGCTTGCCACGTGCTCTCCACAAACGCGGTGATGCCGTGGGCCGTCATTGTAGCGATCATTACGAGCCAAAGGCGCGCGAGCAGATTGAATGTGGCGGCGGCGCGGACTCGATCCATGTGGAACCGTGGCTCGATTGCGGTCTCGAATGTTTCCAGGTGAGTATGCGTTCGGCCAACGTTGACACGGCCAAGCTCGCGATAAACGCGGTCCAGGTAGGCGAAGACGGGCAGCCCGAAAGTCAGCGCCAGCACGCCAATCGTGTAAAGAAAAGCGCGCATTTACGCGATCCTCAGCGAGCGGCGAAGGCGTTTTTCGCGACGATCCATTTGCCCGGTGTCCGTCTCGTGATCGTACCCCATCAAGTGCAAAATTCCATGCAGGATAAGGATTCGCAATTCCTGATCTAACGTACGTCCATAGAGGCGCGCATTGCGGCGAGCGACGGCGGGGGCAATGGCTATATCGCCGAGATAGGAAGTTAAGGAGGTGGAGGAGGCAAAGGAGGAATGCTTTAGCCCCTGCGACTGGTGCGTTGCTGCTGGCACATTCCCTATTTTCCGGCGTGCTCCGTCATCGATTGGGAACGACAGCACGTCCGTGGGCTTATTTTTGCCACGGTAGGCGGCGTTCCATTTAGCGATTTGTGCGTCCGTGACGAAGCAGACGCTGGCAGCGGTTTGCGGCAGCCGAACTTCTTTCATGGCGCGCGCAAAAAATTGTTTCATGCTGCGGATCGGCACACGGACGGCACGCTGGCAGTTAGAGATCATGCGCAGGAAGATACCAATCAGTCGCGCGGGCGATGCTCGCGCGTCGAAACGCCGGCGACACTCACAGGCCGCTTTGCGGTTCCCGGATATTCGTCATAGGCCTTGATGATCCGCTGGACGAGGCTGTGACGCACAACGTCGCGCTCGTCGAAATGGATCATGGCGATGCCTTCGATGTTGCCTACGACTTCCATCGCCTCGACAAGCCCCGAGCGACGCTCATTGGGCAAATCGATCTGCGTAATATCGCCCGTGATTACCGCCTTCGAATTGAACCCGAGGCGAGTGAGAAACATTTTCATCTGCTCGCTCGTGGTGTTTTGCGCTTCGTCGAGAATCACGAAAGAGTCATTCAGCGTACGGCCCCGCATAAAGGCAAGCGGCGCAATTTCGATAATGTCTTTTTCGAGAAAGCGCTCAAGCTTGTCCGCTTCGAGCAAATCGTGGAGGCCATCGTAGAGAGGCCGCATATACGGATCAACTTTTTCCTGCAATGTGCCCGGAAGAAAACCAAGGCGCTCGCCTGCTTCCACGGCAGGCCGCGCGAGAATGATGCGATTCACGTCTTTTGAGAGCAGCGCGGAAACGGCCATCGCGACGGCGAGATAGGTTTTTCCCGTTCCGCCAGGGCCGATCGCAAATACCATGTCGTGGGTTTCGATCGCCTCAATATACTTTTTCTGTGTGGGGCTTTTCGGCGCGACCACTTTCTTGCCGAACGTGCGGGTGCGCGTCGGCGAGAAGGCACCGCGAAGCGCGGGCGTCGGCTCGCCAGCCGCGGCGCGCAATAAGTCGCGCACTTCCCCGCTGTCCGGGGCATTTCCTTCGCGGACTCGCTCGTTATAAGCACCCACGAGTCGGGCCGCGCGTTCTACCTGCTCAGGTTCGCCCTCGATTTCGAGGTCTTGATCGCCGCGAAGATGCGTGGTGACGTGCAGGGCCGATTCGAAAAATTTGAGATTTTCGTCAAGCGTGCCGAAGAATTCGTGGACTCCTCCGGCGATTCGGACGGTTTGCTTCATTAAGTGATGGCCGCTGGGGGCGCTTGCTATTCCTCAAAAATAGCCTACCGCGCGGAAAAGGGGCGGTCAAGGGCACCTATGTCGTTGCGCAATTGCGCGGTACCGTGCCTTTGGGTATAGTCTAGCGCGCCGACTAAAATAGAATGTGCACGAGGTATGTGGAACTATGCCGGGGTTGTTACAAAAAATTTTGCCGCGCGAACAGTCCTTCTTCCGCATGTTTGTGGAGCAAGCGGAAAACGTGCAAGCGGGAGCGCAGGCCTTGGTTGACATGCTGGAGAACTATGGCGATCCCGCGACCGGCGCCGAGCGGGTGAAGGCATTCGAACATGCCGGCGACCTGATCACGCACAACATTGTGAAAAAGCTGAACCAGACGTTCATTACGCCTTTTGACCGTGAGGATATCCATGAACTGGCGAGCCGGATTGACGACGTGATCGATCTGGCCGACGCAGTAGCAACACGCCTGATTACCTATCGGGTGAAGGAAATCCTTCCCGGCGTATTAGACTTGGCCAAGACCGTCCGGGACTCCACGGCGCAGATTGTTGCCGCGGTGCGGGTGCTGGAAGAAGAGGACCACATTCTCGACTATTGCATCGAAATCAACCGCCTGGAAAACGTGGCGGATCACCAGAGCCGGGAGCTCATCGCGCAGCTTTTCGAGCATGAAAAGGATCCGGTGCAGATCATTAAATGGAAAGAGATCGTCGAAACACTTGAGTTCGCGGCCGATAAATGTGAAGACGTGGCGAACGTGATCGAAACAGTGACGCTGAAGAATGCGTAAGTGGAAGCCCGGTTCGTGAATCCTTTCCATCTTCTGGTTCTAATCGTTGTAATCAGCCTTGCCTTCGACTTCACAAACGGATGGCACGATGCTGCCAGTTCGATCGCGACAATTGTTTCCACGCGCGTCTTGAGGCCCTTCCCAGCTGTTGTTTGGGCCGCCGCATGGAACTTCATCGCGCCGCTGACATTCGGCACCGCAGTAGCCGCAACCGTAGGTAGAGGCCTTGTCCATCTAGAAATGGTGAACCAGCGCGTGCTGCTCGCGGGACTGCTGGGCGCCATCATCTGGAACTACGCCACGATACGACTGGGCATACCGTGCAGCTCATCGCACGCCTTGATGGGCGGTTATGGAGGCGCAGCGATCGCCGCAGCCGGATTCGGCGCAATTATCGTGAGCGGCTGGATTAAGCCGATTATCTTTATTTTCGTCGCCCCTATGATTGGCCTGGTGGCCGGTGTTCTGGCAACCGCGGCGTGCAGCTGGCTGGTGCGAAAACAACCACCGCGAAAAGTAGACTCTTTATTTCGACGACTTCAGCTTGTCTCGGCCAGCGCGTTTAGCTTCAGCCATGGTACGAACGACGCGCAAAAAAGCATGGGCATCATTACCGCCGCGCTTGTGACCGGCGGGTTGATTCCGGATTACAAGGTGCCGGATTGGGTCATCATCTGTTGCGCGCTTGCGATGGCGGGTGGAACAATGGCTGGCGGTTGGCGCGTGGTGAAAACAATGGGCCAGCGGATCACCAAACTCAATCCCTTTGGGGGCTTCGCGGCCGAAACATCGGCGGCGATAACCCTGATTGGGACAGCCGCCGCAGGCATCCCGGTCAGCTCGACGCATGTAATCACGGGCGCTATTTCGGGGGTGGGCGCCTCACGGCGACTTACGGCAGTACGCTGGGGCGTGACTCGGCAGATTCTCTGGGCCTGGGTGCTGACGATACCTGGCGCCGCGATAATGGGCGCCGCTTTTCACTTCGTCTTCGCAATTTTGTTGAAGTGAATTTCGGTTGCATGCTCGCTTTTCGCAGATTATTCGCGGTCGGGAGCGGCGTGACGCACATCGCGCCCGGCAACAAAATAGATCACATCCTCGGCAATGTTCGTGGCGTGATCCCCAATGCGTTCCAGGTTTTTGGCCACCATCACCAACTCGAAAGCCGCGAACACGACCGCTGAGTTTTCCATCATATAAGTAAGCAACTCCCGGAAGATTTGATCGCGCAAGCGATCCATCTGATCGTCTCGTTCAAGCACATTACGAGCGAGATCCGTATCTCCTCGCACGACTGCATTGAGGCTATCGCGCAACATTCCTTCCGCCAGCTCGCTCATACGCGGAAGGTCCACGTATGGTTTGACTTGGGGATGGCGCAGCATCCTCAGCGCGGATTGCGCGATGTTCACGGCCTGATCGCCTACGCGCTCGAGATCGCCATTGATGCGGGAAACAGCCAACACGAATCGCAAATCGACCGCCATCGGCGCACGCAAGGCGAACATCCGTTGCACGCGATCGTCGATCTCGATCTGCATCTCATTGATGCCGTCTTCTTCGGAGAGGACCGTTTCAGCAAGGTTCTCGTCGGCATCGAGCACCGCGCGCACAGCCTGGTGCACGGCGCGCTCGACAAGGCTGCCCATCCACAGCAGACGCTGCTTCAATTCATCAAGATCGCGTTCGAAATGGCGTTCCATACGGTTGACAGGTGCTACAGCAAGCGTTGTCCGACTCCGGAATGTGTGATGAATCCGCACACTTATACACCGAAGCATGCGGCAAGTGAACCCAATTGGCCTCCTCGTGATTCGGTTAATAACCGGTGGCTTGGATCTAATGGATGTTCGTCGAAACGCGTTCCTCAGTTGACGCGCCTGCCGCAGCGTACTAATGTGGCCTTACACCGGAAAGGAGGTGGTCTGATGGCGAATTCTGATTTATGCGGCATAGATGGTAGTACGTGTCAAAGACCAGGTGAGGTGGCTGAGACTTAGAGCTGGTTGCTCTAAGCGGGGTTTCGAAGCCGCGTAACTTCAGTGCTACAAGCGGCTCGGAACTACAGCCCGCACACTAACCGGTGACCAAGATCGAATCCGTCAGCGTTAGGTCGCGCCGGCCGCTTTGATCGCAATGCCCGGAGTTGCCCAACGGCCATATTGAATGGCCGTGAGAGAGGCCACGTAGAGTGACCACCTCTTTGGTCAATCCAGACAGTCCACCGGGCGGCCCGCGCTTTCATTAGCGCGGGCCGTTCTGTTTTTGGAGCACAGCTTCGCTGCAGCCTTGCGAAACGCAGTCAACGAATGGCAAGTCCAAGCGCCGACGAGCATTGGATTTCCAGAGCGCTCGCAGTCGCTCAGCGTAGGAAAGGATTCGATGCGCGCTCTTCGCCAATCGTCGTGGTCGCACCGTGGCCCGGATAGACAATCGTCTCTTCGGGCAAGGCGAGCAGCTTTTCATGGATGGAGCGAATGATTTGAGGGTACGAGCCGCCCCACAAATCGGTGCGGCCGATGCTTCCCTGAAACAACGTGTCTCCCGCGAGAAGACTTGGCGTGTGATTGTGCGCCGCTTGGCGCTGTGATGCATCGTGACGAGCGACACTTTGCTCGTCGACAACTAAACTGATGCTGCCCGGTGTGTGCCCCGGCGTGTGCAGCACTCGCGCCGTGAAATTTCCCCAGCGCAGAGCGTCGCCTTCCTTCACGAAGCTCTCAATTGGCGCAATCGCGGGCGTTGGAACCCCGAGCCACTGCGCTTGCACGTCAAGCCCCTGATAGAGCGGCATGTCCGCTTCGTGAATCAGAATGGGTGCGCCGGTCGCCTGATGCAAAGCTGCGAGCCCTCCGACGTGATCGATATGCGTATGCGTGCTGACGATGGCGCGCGGCTTCAAACGATGCCGCCGCAGAATTTCCATGATGCGATCAACCTCATCGCCTGGATCGACAACGAGAGCCTCTCCCGTTTCCGGATCGCCCAAGATCGAGCAATTACATTGCAGCAAACCGACAGGAATTACGTCGTGGATCAGCTTTTGTGCGGCCATCGACAAAAAGTATATCGCGGAATCGCATCTGCTAAAATTAACGAGAGTCAATATCAGAGCCAATCCCCATGGAAACACGAACCTCTATCTTTGAATCGCCACTTCTCGCCGAATATCGCGCGGCGGGCACACACATCGGCGAATTTTCGGGCTGCCTATTACCCGAGGGCTTCTCCGATTTCGACACGGAATACAAGGCGGCCCGCGAGTCAGTCGCGCTGTTCGACACGAATTGGCATTTGACCGCAAATTTCACGGGCCGCGACCGCGTGAAATATCTGCACGCGATCACATCGGGCAACGTGAAGGATCTTGCGGTTGACCGCGGGACGCTCGCGCTGCTGCTGAATCCACAGGGCCGCATCCTCGCGGAATTGGAAATTTACGCACTGGCAGAAAGTATTTTGCTGCGCTCACACGTGTCGCTTCGTGAGCAGACGATCGCGACGCTGAAAAAGTACATTCTGGGGTCGCAAGTGAAACTCGAAGACGCGACGGATGCAACCGGCAGCTTTGCAATTGAAGGGCCTCGCGCCGCCGGTGTGCTCAAGCAAATTGCCGGCGTTGATGTTACCGAGCTGCCGGATATGGCTGTTTGCGAGGTTCACATCGAACAGATTCCATGCCGATTGGTGCGCCGCTCGCAATTTGGTCAACCGGGCGCCGAAATCGTGGCGAGCCGCGAGGCGCTTGCGCAATTGTGGCGGATGAGTGAAGGCGCTGTGCACGCGCATGGCGGTGCGCCGACCGGCATGATTGCGCTGAATTCGCTGCGACTGGAAGCGGGCGTGCCGTGGTTCCCCGCCGATTTCAACGACAC
>Ga0209178_1000106_pt1 | contig 20751 bp, 16 predicted proteins | sample GAAS200_FD_187521 | JGI IMG/M metagenome (GOLD analysis project Ga0209178, IMG submission 187521) | Agricultural soil microbial communities from Georgia to study Nitrogen management - GA AS200 (SPAdes) (version 2) | ecosystem: Environmental > Terrestrial > Soil > Agricultural land | place: USA... | reverse complement strand
GATCTTCGGCGACTCGGCGGCAGGCCGCCGCGCCATCACGCGGGACCCGGAAGTGCAGTGGGCCATCACCGCGCTCAAGCGGGCCCGCTCGCAGGGTGAGCTGCTTTCCGCGGCCACCACCCGCCCTAACAAGGGGTAGCGCTCCACGGCTCGGTGTCCTCGCTGCCACGCCGGTCTGGTGGCTTAGAACTTTGCGAAGGCGCGTACCGGGAAGGTGCCGAATCCCTTCACTTTGACGGGAACCGCGAAGAACCGGGCCCCGCGGTCCGGGATCGCGGACAGCCCGGTCATGTGCTCGACGATCGGGATGTCGCGGCCCAGCAGGGTCGTGTGAACCGGGCGCTCGCCGGTGTCGGTCGAGTCGATGTTGTGCGAATCGATGCCGACCAGCGTCGCGCCCGCATCCGCGAGCCACTCCGCGAGCGGCCCGGTGAGGAACGGGTGGTGCTCGAAGTACGCATCGGTGCGCCAGTACCGGTCCCATCCCGTGTTGACCAGCACCGCTTTCCCGCGTACGTCCGCCTTGTCGAAGGGCAGGCGGTCGATCGACTTCTTCTCCGGTGATATCCGCGCCACCAGGCAATCCAGATCGGCGAGGGACGTGAGCGGCAACCCGGCGAGATCGGTGCCGTGCGCGTACCGGTGAAACGGGCTGTCCAGGTACGTCCCGGTGTTCGCCACCATTTCGATCTTCCCGATGTTGAACTCGGTGCCCGGAGCGTACTTCTGGCGGGAGGCTTCGCGGCTCAAATAGTCGCAGATCACCGGAGCCGGCAGACCCTTGTAGGTAATCATGCCGTGCTCGACCACGTGACTCAGATCGACGAGCCGGGTGGGCATGGGCGTCAGGCCTTCAGCCGGGGACGCGCCGGCACCAGCTCGATGGTCAGCTCGGTGAGCCGGTCGATGAGCTCGGCCAGTCCCTTGCTCTTCTTGCTCACCGATCCCTGGTAGACCTTCCGCGCGAGCAGGTACACGCCTCCCAGCCAGGCGGGGATGATGAAGGGCACGAAGACCGCGGACACGTGCATGCCGCCGAAAATGGTCCCCATGATGGGTCCCGCAAGACCTCCGCCCACACCCCCTCCGATCCCGCCGAAGATGCCGCCGATCAGGACGTTCAGGTTCTCCCGAGCACGGATCCGGGTCTTTCCGGCACGAACCGACACGGATACTTCGAGGTCCCGGGTCCGCCCGCCGCCGCGCGTGGAAATCCACGAGAAGGTGTGCCCGAGCTGGCTCACCTGTCCCACATCGGCCACGAGTCGCCTGATCTCCTCCACGAGCGTCGGGAATTCGAGGTCCGGAAGCTCGCCGTCGATTTCCCGCTCGAGGAAGATCCGCGTGGGGCCGCCGATCCACCGGTTGTGCGGGGAGAACCCGAGCGCGGCAGCGGTCGTCGCCGGCCCGCTCGGCGTGAGCGCCCCCGCGGCCTTCCGCACCAGCTCGGGCTGAATGCCGACCTCGGCGGCGAGCGACTCGACGCCTCCAATGGTCATCGCGCCGGACTGTGTGGGTTGCGCTTCCAGCTCCGAGGCGCGTTTCACGATCTCCTGCACCTCACCTTCGCTGAAGCGCCGGCGCGGGGCTTCTCCGGACAGCTCCGCCAGGAGCGCCGACGGGGTCGGGGTCCGCTGGTCCGACCGCACCGACAGGCCCCGGATCAGCGCGCCCTCGATGGGGGCGCCCAGCGTGGTGAGGCGGGTGCGGTGCAGGGCCGGGGCGTCGCCGAAGCGGCCGGCCCGCACAGCCTCTTCGGTCGGCCAGCGGCCGGGGAGCTCGCCCACCAGGAGCTCATAGGCGACCACGGCGAGTGAATAGACGTCGGCCCGCGCGTCCAGGTCGGTGAGCCCCGCGGCCTGCTCGGGGCTCATGTAGCCCGGCGTGCCGATGGGGAATCCGGTGCGCGTCAGGTGCTGTCCACCCGCGGTGGTCACGGCGCGCGCGATCCCGAAGTCCGCGACGATGGGGTGGCCTTGGGAAAACAGGATGTTCTCGGGCTTGATGTCCCGGTGGAGGACGCTCATCCGGTGCGCGTAGGAGAGCGCGTCCGCCACCGGATTGAGGATCTCCAGCGCGTCCCGCACGCCGGGGCGGGCCTGCGGCGTGATCCGCTGCCGCAGGGAGCCACCGTCGATGTACGGCATGACGTAATAGAGGAAGCCGCCCGCCTCACCCGAGTCATGCAGGGAGAGAATGTGCGGGTGGTTGAGCCGTGCCGCGATCTGGATTTCGGTGAGGAAGCGCTCGGTGCCCAGGAAGGCGGCGAGCCCCGGCAGCAGCACCTTGACCGCCACTTCCCGCCCGTGCTTCAGGTCGGTGGCCAGGTACACCGTGGCCATCCCGCCACGCCCCAGCACCCGGTGCAGCTCGTAGCGGCCTCCGAGCGCGGCCGCGAGATCGGCGGGAATGTCGGACATAGGGTCCACAATATAGCCCGCTATACGGGGCCTTCCCGTCCCCGGTTCCGGGGTTAGAATGACTTCCCTTACCTCTTCCGGAGTCGGATGTCATGAAGGCACGTATCGCGGTCGTCGCGCTGGCGCTCTCCGCCCTGGCGCGTGTGGGGTCGGCGCAGGGCAACATGGCAGGGATGTCGATGGGCGCGCCGCTGGCGGACGCGCTCCGGATGATGGAAGGCCGGTTCGCGCGGATTCTCCCGGCGGCCCTCGAGACCTTCCCCGCTGAGAAGTGGAACTACAAGCCGACGGCGGAGCAGATGACGGTGGGCGCCATCGCGGTGCACCTCGCCGAAGGCAACGATCAGCTGTGCGGCACGATTTCGGGTCAGGCCGCCCCGACGCGTGAGAAGGTGGCGGACACGGATTCGAAGGAGAAGCTGCTCGCGCGGCTGAAGGAGACCTTCGACTTCTGCAACGCGACCCTGGCCAAGCTGGATGACGCGAAGCTCGGCGAACAGCTCCCGCTGTTCGGGCGGCAGTTCTCCCGCGCGTCGGTCATCCTGATCACGGTCGGCGACTGGGACGACCACTACAGCCAGCTGTCGAACTACCTGCGCATCAACGGGCTCCTGCCGCCGACGGCGCAGCCGGCGAAGAAGAGCAGCTAGCCGCTATTCGAATCGCAACGTGGTTGCCGGATCGGTCCGCGCCGCGCGGGCCGCCGGCAGCCACGAAGCGAGCAGGGCCGCAGCCGCCAGAATCGCGGGCACCACCACGAACGTGACCGGATCGGTCGGGCTCACGCCGAACAGCACCGACCGCAGCGCGCGGGTGATGGCGAGCGCGGCGACGGTTCCCAGCAGCACTCCCCACGTGACCAGTTTCAGTCCCTGATGCACCACCAGCCACTGGACCTGCCCGGCCGCCGCGCCGAGGGCGATGCGGATGCCCATTTCGCGGGTGCGGCGCCGGGCGAGCTGGGCGATGACGCCGTAGACCCCGACGGTCGAAAGGATCAGCCCTGCCACCGCGAACGTCAGGAGGAGCAGGGCGATGAAGCGCTGGGTGGCACGGGACCGGCGCACGGCGTCGTCCATGGTCAGGAGCGTCGCGATCGCCACATGCGGATCGAGCTCGGCGATGGCGCGCTGCACCGAGGGCACGAGCGCGAGCGGATCCGAGGCGGTGCGGACGATCAGCGTCATGTATGACGACGGGCGCTGATCGAACGGCTGAAAGATTTCGAGCTGGGGAGGCTCGGCCAGCGTCACCTGGTGCTCGCTCCCGACCACACCCACGATGGTGTACCACGTGGTGGTGGAGTCCACCTTCCGTTCGAAGGCGATCTGCTGTCCCACGGGATCCTGGCCGGCGAACTCGAGGCGGGCCAGCGCCTGGTTGATGAGGACGACCTTGGGCGCGCCGTCGCGATCCGCCTCCGTGAAGAAGCGGCCCGCCAGGAGGGGGACCCGCATCACGCGGAAGTACGACGGCGATGCCACCCGGTGCGCCACTTCGGTCCCGTACTGATCGCCGGGGCGCCCGCCGATGTGGTAATCGCTGGTCCAGCCGCCTCCCGAGAGAGGAGGCAGCAGCACCGCCGCGCCGCCGGACACGCCGGGAAGGGCGCGGGCTCTGGCCTCGAGCTGGTCGAAGAAGAGCGCGTTCTTGTAAGCGCTGTCGTACCGGGCGGTAGGCAGGGCGATGCCGACCGTCAGCACATTCTGCGGGTCGAACCCGGGATCGACCTGACCCAGGCGCCAGAAACTCTTGAGCAGGAGGCCGGCGCCCACCGTGAGGAGCAGGGCGAGCGCCACCTCGCTCACCACGAGGCCGCGACCCCAGGCGCGGATCCGTCCGCCCTCACTGCCGCCCCTTCCCCCTTCCTTCAATACATCGGCGGGCGTGCGGCGGCCGCGCCAGATGGCGGGCGCGGTGCCGAACAGCAACCCCGAGGCCGTGACGATCCCGAACACGTATGCCAGCATCCGCCAGTCCAGACCGACCTCGGGGATGGCCTGCATCCCTGCCGGCCGCAGGGCCACCAACCCGCGCGTGCCCGCCCAGCCCAGTGCGCACCCCGCGGCGCCGCCGATCAACGACAGGAGCAGGCTTTCGGTGAGCGCCTGGCGGATCAGCCGCCCGCGGCCGGCGCCCAGCGTGAGCCGCAGCGCGCTTTCGCGTTCACGCCCCAGGGCCTGCACCAGGAGCAGGTTTCCGACATTGGCGCAGGCGATGAGCAGGAGCAGCACCACGGCACCCAGAAGAATGAGCAGCGGGAGCCGGATGGAGTCGGTGAGGAAGATCTGCAGGGGCATCAGGTCCGCGCCCATCACCCGGTTCGTCTCCGGGAACTCGACTTGGAGCTGCCGGACCACGGTCTGGAGTTCGGCGTCGGCGGCGGCGGGCGTCACGCCGGGCCGGAGCCGCGCGACGACACCGAGCCAGTGGGCCCGCCGGTACGCGGTCTTCTGGAGCTCGGTGTGATTCCAGGCCATCGGCATCCAGACGTCGATGTCGGGGGACGGGAACGCGAAGGAGGCCGGGACCACCCCCACGATCTGGGTGGCCACTTCGTCGAAGCGGACGGTCCGTCCGATGATCGCGGGATCACTTCCGAACCGGCTTCGCCACAGCCGGTCGGAAATCACGGCGACAGGTGTGCCCGTTTCCCAGGTCTCTTCGTCCCGGAAGGTCCGTCCGGCGATCGCGGGGATGCCGAGGACGGCGAAGAAGTTTCCCGAGACCTCGGCGTTGTGAAACATGACGGCGTCGCCCTCGCCGGAGAGCGTGGTGTGTCCGCCGGGCGTGTAGGCGGCGACGCCGTCGAAGGCCTTGACCCCGTCCGCCCAGGAGAGGTAGTTCGCGGGCGCCGCGGTCTGATGGACCCAGTGTTTTTCGGGATTGTCCTCGGAGATCTTCACCAGACGGTCGGATCCCGGGAACGGCAGGGGTCTCAGGATCACGGCATTGACCACCGAAAAGATGGCCGTGTTGGCGCCGATGCCGAGGGCCAGGGTGATGATGGCGGTGGTGGCGAGGACCGGGTTGCGGAGGAGGGCCCGCAGGCCAAACCGGGTGTCGGCCAGCGCGTCCTCGATCCACCGCGTGCCGCGGGCGTCCCGATGCTCTTCGCGGACCGACTCGGCGCCGCCGAACGCGAGGCGCGCGCGGCGCAGGGCGTCGTCGGGGGCCATCCCCGCCGAGCGGTAGCGCGCCGCTTCCTGCTCGATATGGAATCCGATTTCGGTGTTCAGCTCGCGCTCGGTGACGGACCGGCGGAAGAGCGCCCGGAGGCGCGCGCGGAGTCCCGACAGCGCGGACATCAGGCCGTCCCCAGGATCGACTCGACCGCCGTCACGTATCGCCGCCAGGTGGCCGTCTCGGCGCCCAGCGCCCGGCGGCCCGACGCGGTCAGCCGGTAGTACTTGGCCTGGCGGTTGTTTTCCGTGGTCCGCCACTCACTGTCGATCCAGCCTTTCACCTCCAGCCGCTGGAGGGCGGGGTACAGGGAGCCCTGGTTCACGTCCAGCACCCCGGACGAGAACTGCTGGATCCGCTGGCTGATGCCCCAGCCGTGCATCGGCTCGAGCGCGAGGGTCTTGAGGATGAGGAGTTCCAGGGTGCCGCGCAGGACGTCGTTCTGGGGAGCCGCCATCGGCATCTCTTGTCGGGTTCCTACAGAAGCTGCGTTGCCTCCTGTCGGAAGTCAACAGGAACTACCGCAGGTCGATCCGCCCGAGCCGCTGCGTCCCCGACAGCGCCAGCCAGATCCGGGCGCGGGCGGAATCCACCGAAATGTTCCGGACCGTCGCGGTGGCGGTGGGGATCGGGACCGTGGACGCGGTTTCGGTCGCGGGATCGAACGCGACCATCATGTTCTTGCCGGACTCGTCATACCAGATCTTCCCGTCGGGCGCGATCGCGATGCCGTACGGGGCGCTGCCCGCCCTGCCGGGGCAGGGGAACTCGCGGACGGTCCCGGTCGCGGGATCGAGGCGTCCCAGCTGGTCGCGGGCGTAGTCCGTGTACCACACGATCCCATGGCTGTCCACCGCCAGCCGTCGGGGGCGCGCCCCCGCGTTGGGGAGCGGGTAGTCCTTCAGGGATCCGTCCGCCGGATCGATGCGGCCGATCCGGTTGGTCCCGAACTCCGCCATCCAGATGGCGTCCGCGGTGTTCTGGAGACCGTAGGGGTGGGCGTTGGGGGTCGGCACCGGGAAGGTCTTGCCGCTCCCGTCCTTCGGGTCGAGCCAGCCGTACCGGTTCGCCCCCTGCGCCGTGTACCAGACTTTCCCGTCCCGCCACGCGGGCGTGTGGGGATCCACCGCCTCCTTGGGGAGCACGTACTCCCTGATCGTGCCGGTGGTGGGGTCGAGCCGCCCGATCCTTCCTTTGAAATTCGCCGTGTACCACACCCCACCGTCGGGCGCCACGATGATTCCGTGCGGTCCGGAGTTGGGCGTCGGCGTGGGAAAGTCTTCGACCTTGCCGGTCGCGGGGTCCAGATGGCCGATGAAGCTGTTCACCTGGTCCGTGTACCACACGGTCCCATTCGGGGCGACGGCGGGATCATGGGGGAACGCGCGGGGGCGGGGGAGCGGGTACTCGACCACCCGGAGGGCCATGGGCGCCGGGGCGAACGCCACCCCGGCGGCCACGATCGGGACAATGCGGGCAAGACGCATCATGGGCTACCTCTTGAACAGCGTCAGGTACTTCCCGTACCCCTCCTCCTCGAGCTTCGATACGGGAATGAATCGCAGGGACGCGGAATTCATGCAGTACCGCATGCCGGTCGGCCCTGGACCGTCGGGAAACAGGTGGCCCAAGTGCGAGTCGGCCGACTTGGAGCGGACTTCCGTGCGCACCATGCCGTGCGTCTGGTCACTCTTGGTGACCACGTTCGCCGGATCGAGGGGCTGCGTGAAGCTCGGCCACCCGGTGCCGGAATCGAACTTGTCCATGGAGTTGAACAGCGGCTCGCCGGACACGACGTCGACGTAAATCCCGGGCTCGTGGTTGTCCCAGTACTTGTTATGGAAGGGACGCTCGGTGGCATCCTGCTGGGTGACGGCGTACTGCTCGGCGTCCAGGCGCTGCTTGAGCTCGGTGTCCTTCGGCTTCGTCCAGGTCATGGAATCTCCTTTCACGCCAAATACGACGCCGAGGTTGCGGACGGATTCATCTCACTCTCCCCGCCGGGCGGCCCAGGTGTTGTTCGAGCGGTCCACGTCCGGATAGGTGCCGGCCGGATCGAGCTCGATCTTCACCGGCTTCGTCGCCGGCGGGTCGATCAGGACCCAGACCGCATGGGGCCCCGTCCACCAGGTCTCGACCGGCAGCTTGATCATTCGAACGGACCCGTCCGCGCCCGTCACGCGGGCCTGGACGGGGGCCACCATTTCACGACGGCTCGAGAGGAAAATCCGCGAGATCGTGTGGCCCGCGGTGTCCAGCTGGGCCACCGAGTCCACCGCCTGGTCCAGGTGGTCTGTGCGGTAGAACCAGCTCCGCCAGAACCAGCTCAGGTCCTCTCCCAGCGCGTTGTTCATGGTCCGGAAGAAGTCCTCGGGTTGGGGATGATGGAAGGCCCAGCGCCGCACGTACTCCCGGAACGCCGCGTCGAAGTGCGTCGAATCGACCACCTGCTCGCGCAGGAAATGGAGCGCCACCGCCGGCTTGCCGTAGGCGTTCCATCCGGACATCAGGCCGTTCGGCGAGCGGTCCTGCGTCTCCATGATGGGAGTTTCGACTCCCGCGTACTGCGCCAGGAACTGCTGGTAAGCCCGCATCGAGCCGAATTCGAGCGTCTGGATCCGGGTCGTGTCGGTCGGATAGCGGTCCCGGAACGTGTACCAGTCGATGAACGTATTGAAGCCTTCGTCCATCCACGCGTAGAGCCGCTCGTCCGAGCCCACCATCATGGGGAACCACTCGTGCCCCTGCTCGTGCGCCAGCGTGTAGTACAGCTCCTTCGCGCTCTCCGCGTTGTCGAAGGTGATCATCGGGTATTCCATCCCGCCCACCGGTCCTTCGACGCTGATCGCGGTCGGCCACGGATAGTGCATCCACCGGGAGTGAATCTTGATGGCGTGCCGGTTCATGTCCGCGGCGGTGTTCCAGACGTCGGCCACCGATGGCGGGTAGAAGGCCTGCATCGTGATCCCGTCCCAGCTGGTCACGTCCCACACGAAGTTGGGCGCCGCACCCCAGGCGAAATCACGGACGTTGGTGGCGGTCCAATGCCAGGTGCGCGTCTTGCCCGCGCCCGCCGGGAGCAGGGCGGGTGTACCCAGCTCGGATGCGGTGATGATGTGGACGATGGTATCCGCGTGCGCGGCCGCCGCGAGCCGGCGCTGGATGAGCGGCGGAAACACCTGCGCGCCGTTGGTGAGGGTGCCGGTGCCGGCGAGCGTGTACCCGGAAGGGGCGGTCAGGGTGACGTCGAAGTCGCCGTACTCGAGGTAGAACTCGCTGCTCCCGAAATACTGGTCGGTATTCCAGCCCCGGACGTCGTCATAGACCGCCAGGCGGGGGTACCACTGCGCAATCTGATAGAGCCAACCCTCGGGGAACTCCTGCCGCCCCGTCCGTCCGCCCTGGACCGGCACCTGATAGTGCCACCCGATGTCGAGCGTCAACACACTCTTGGGCGGAAGCGGCCGGTCCAGGTCCACCCGCATCATGGTGCTGTTGACCCACCAGGGCAGGGCGCTGCTGGTCGCTTTCGCTCCCTTGGCACCCGCGTGCACGGACTGGATGTGCTCGATGGTCGCGCCGATATGGAAGGTGGAGTCCTCCGGGAAGAAGAAGAAATCGAGTGGGGAATTCCGGCTCTGGCGGGAGCCCTGGTTCATATCGAGCTGCATCCAGATGAAGCGCAGCGTGTCGGGCGAATTGTTCGTGTACCGGACGGTCTCGGATCCCGCGATGGTGTGGGTCGACGGGTCGAGCGACGCGTGGATGGTATAGTCGGCCTTCTGCTGCCAGTACTGAGGGCCCGGCATCCCGGACGCGGTGCGGTACCCGTTCGCGGCCCACGGAATGGGTCGGAACACGGACGTATCCGGGATTCCCGGCTTGGCGGAGGCGAGATGCTGTGCCTGGAGGGCGACCGGGAGCACGAGGGACAGGAGGAGTTTGTTCATGGCTTGAAGAATCGCTCCGGCACCGCAGATTGGCCACCGGACCAACTCACCTCGAGGAGTCAGTATGCGCAGGCTGATGACGTGTGGTGCCCTGGTGTTCATCACCCTCTCCCGTCTCTCCGCCCAGGATCCTCTGGCTGTCGCCGTGGACTCGATCGCCCGGGACGTCCTGCGGCAGACCGGTGTTCCCAGTGCCAGCCTCGCGGTGGTGCGGGACGGGAAGGTGGTGTACGTGCAGGCCTACGGGGATGCCAGGATCGACGGCCACATCGCCGCCACCACCAGCATGCGCTACAGCATCGGATCCATTTCGAAGCAGTTCTGCGCCGGGGCGGTGCTCCTGCTCGTCCAAGAGGGCAAACTCTCCCTGGACGATCCGGTTTCGAAATACTTCCCGGATCTCACCCGGGCGGGCGAGGTCACCATCCGCGAGCTGCTCTCCCACACCTCGGGCTACCAGGACTACTGGCCCCAGGACTATGTGATGCCGGCCATGCTCGACTCCACCACGGCGCGGCAGATCGTCGACCGGTGGGCGAAAATCCCCCTCGATTTCGATCCCGGGACCCGCTGGCAGTACAGCAACACCAACTACGTCATCGCCGGGATGATCGTCGAGAAGGTGAGCGGCATGGCGTTTTTCGATTTCCTGCGCACGCGCGTCCTGAATCCGCTCGGCATGGAAAGCGTGAAGAACATCGACATGGGCCGCCTGCCCGACTCCGACCCGACCGGATACATGCGGTATGCCTTGGGTCCCGCCCGGCCGGCACCCAAGGAGGGGAAGAACTGGCTCTTCGCGGCGGGGGAGCTCGCGATGACGCCATCCGATCTTGCGAAGTGGGACATCGCAATGATGAATGAAAGCCTTCTGGCGCCGTCGTCGTACCGGACCATGGAGACCGAGGTCCTGCTCAAGAGCGGCGCAGGAACGGGGTACGGGCTGGGAGTGGACGTCGGGATGCAGGATGGCCACCGCGCTATTTCCCACGGGGGTGAGGTCTCGGGATTCACAGCCGAGAACGTGGTGTTCCCGGACGACCATGCGGCCGTCGTGGTGCTTACCAACCAGGACGCGGCCGCCGCGTCGGGCGCCATCGCCCGGCAGATCGGTGCGCGGCTCTTCACCACGGAAGATGTTTCGGCTCACGCCCACGAGGCCCAGGCCAGACAGATCTTCGAGGGACTGCAAAAGGGGACCATCGACCGGTCGCTCTTTACCGGCAACGCCAATTTCTACTTCAACGCCCAGGCCCTGGCCGACTTCTCGTCGAGCCTCGCGCCCCTGGGCCCGCCCACGGCCGTGGTGCAGGTGAGCCGGTCGTTGCGGGGGGGCATGGTGCTGCGCGTCTACCAGCTGCGGTTCGCGCAGGGGCGGGGCGTGCGGGCGTGGACGTTCGAGATGCCGGACGGGAAACTGGAGCAGTATCAGGTGGCGAGTAACTAGGAATCCCACGCGTCGTCGATGATGCCGGCGCGGCGTGAAGCCGCGGCTCGGCGTCTACCGCGTGAGAGCGGCGCTTCCCCGGCAAGGTCCGTTTCATCGGACAGGCGCCGAGCCGCGACTTTAGTCGCGCCGGCTACCTGAGAGCTGCACTACTCTCGCTCGCCAGGCTGCATCGAGGCCCTCACGAGGTACGCCGATGGCCTTGGCAGCGGCTGCAAGCACGGAGTTCGGATCACGCCCGGCATCGGCCAACGCGGTGATTCCGGAAAGTCCGCCTTTGGCGTACACCAGCTCGCACAACACCGCGAAGCCGTCGTACCCGACGTCGAGCGATCCCTCGCGCCGAGGGGGGTCGGTCATGATCTGCTCGAGGGTGAGGTCGGAGTGGGCCGAGAGATAGTGCGCCAACGCAGGCAGCAGCTCGCGGAAGCGGAGTCCCGCCGATCCGCCGGTCCAGGTCGCCAGCCCTTCATTCACAAGGCGGGAGGGCGAATGGGCTCGTACGAATGGTATGAGGACCAGGTGCGCCAGTTCATGCCGGTAGTCTTCGCCGCTCCTTGATGATCCGACGAAGACCATGTCGTGCTGCGTGTCGGCGAGTCCCCAGGCGGTGTCGGGGGAGGGAATGAAATCGAGACCCATCGCGCGCTGGGTGTCTTTGGGATTGTCGGTGAAGTAATAGCCGACGCTGTCGGGTGGTGTGAGGGCCCACGCGGCGGCGAGCGAATCTACGAACTTCGCCGACCCCGCTGCCCGTGCGCGATCGAAGGAATGCCCGGCCGGAAATACAAACGTGACCCTCCCGAGACGCTCGCGCCTCCACGTACTGGTCTGCCTCGGCAAGGCACTCTCGAGAAGCCATCGGCCGCGCTCACGAACCGCATAGGTCCGGTACAACGCGAGAGGGTAGAACGCGCGGGCCGAGTCCCCGATGGTACCAACGAGAGTCCGGATGAGGTACGTCCCGTCCATCCCAGCCGCGGGTTCGAGCGCGACGACGGTGAAAGACTTGAACCCCTGGAAGACCTGGCTGCATAAGAGGTCGAAGTCCACCCAGCTAGGCGACTTGCTTACGCAGTTCGGCTGACTCCGCAGATACCCGGACCAGACATCGAAGATCTCGTGGTTCGCCGGGGTGGTCGTATCGACTGCGAACCCGACAGCGATATGGACGGTCGTGTCGGGGGTCTGCGCCGTGGCCATCCCCAGTGGCAGAGCGATCATGAGCAGCCCACTCAGCGACGTAGTCACTTAGCCTCTTAGCGTCTTGAAGTCTTCGCTGAGTATCTGATCATCGAGCCACTTGTCGATGATCGCCTTCCGAAACCGCCACTCCTTGCCCAGCTTCGCGGCGGGAATGCGCTTCTCCTGGGCCCACTTGTAGATCGTCTGCGGGGTGAGCCGAAGATACGCCGCGACCTCCTCGAGGGTGAGGATGTCCGGTTGATGATTCCCGGTCATGGATGCGCCCGGCGCGACGTGTCCGGAGTGAACACGAACGGCGGTGGAGTCTTCCCGGGCGCCGTAGATGAAGCAGTCGTGTCTCCCTGGAAGAGCTTGTTGGCCGCGTAGATCACCGCGGCGTAGAAGTTCCCCTGATAGCTGCCGAAGACGCGGAACGGCCTGTTCTGGTCCCCCAGAAACGGACGCAGGTTCCAGGCGAGCTGAACGCCGACGAAACCGAAGAGCAGGGCCCACACGCGCATGATGGTGAGCGCCTTCCGCGGATACACGCCCCGCTTCTCGCAGACGAGGCTCAACCCGCCGTGCAGCGCCACCATGCCGAAGATGCCCGCCACGGTCGCGAGCGCGATGTTCAGGAGGTGCTGGAAGTAGTAGTTGGCGCCGGTGATGAGAAAGAACGCCGTGATGGGAACGAACGCGGCGAGCAGGATGGACGTGAGGGCGAGCGCCGCGCACACCATCACGACGACCTGGGTCAGCCGGAGCCGCGACCCCACGAGCACCTGCACCACGTAGAACGCCGGGAAGCAGATCACGAACGTCGCGAAGAATAGGAAGGGCAACTTCACACCTGCCGAGATCGCCTGCAGGGGTCCCGAGTACATCCCCGCGACGAAGCCGAAGAATCCCGAGAACCCGATGATCGTGAGGACCGTGTAGCGCAGGGCCCGCTTCAGGTCGGTGCCCTCGACGACTTCGTCGAAGAAGCGGTCGCGGTCGGCGAGGAGGACGCGGAGAAACTCGGAGTAGGTGGAGATCGGAGGCATACGCCCGCCGGAAATGGATACCAATACGGTACGGAATTAATCATGAATAGACAAATTTGTTAGTGTTTATTACTGTTTTGCTCAGGACAAAGCTCGTGCTGGCGGCCCTCCGTCCCGACCCGTATATGGTGGGGGCCCAAGCACATAGAACTCAATGCCAAAAGCTCGCCGCACCGCTAAACCCCGGGCTCGCCGCTCACCCAGGGTCTCACACCTCGCGCACCGTCAACGGGCCCTCCTGCGCCTGTCGACGGGGATCGCGGGCGCGCACGACGAAGCCGGCATCTTCGACGCCGTGGTCAACGGCCTTCACGACGAAGCCCTGGGCTACAATTTCCTCGCGCTGTTTCTGGTCGACCCGACGACGCGGGAGCGGGTGATGCAGTCCTTCGTCGGCTGGTCCGGGGACCCGCGCCTGCGCGTCGCTCCCAACGCCGGCCTCTCGGCGCAGGCCATCGCCGACGGGAAACTGCACTACACGCCCGATGTCACCCGCGAACGCAACTATGTGGCCTCCCTCTCCTCCGGCTCGGAGGTCGACGTCCCGCTGAAAGTCGACGGCGTCACCGTCGGCGTCCTGGTGGTCGAAAGCAGCGAACCGAACGCGTTCAACGCCGAGGACTTCGAGATCCTCACCGCCGCCATGGACCAGGCGGGAATCGCGCTCGCGCGGGTGCGCCTCCTGAGCGAGGAGCGGCGCCGCGCGGACGAGCACGCGGCGCTCTTCGATTCGATGACCGCCATGGCCGGGGATCTGGAGCTCTCGCGGGTCCTGCAAGTCGTCCTCGACCGCGCGGTGGCCCTGCTGTCCTCCACGGGCGGCGAAGTCGCGATCTTCGATGAAGCGAGCCAGGACCTGGTCATCTCGGCCAGCGCGAACATCGGCAAAGACTCGACCGGCACCCGCCTCCGGATCGGCGAAGGCGCCATGGGTCACGTCGCCCGGACCCTCGAGCCGATCATCATCCCCTCGTATCACGAGTGGCTGGGCCAGTCTCCCAAGTACGCGGACTGGGTGGTGCATTCCGTGATGGCGGCGCCGTTGCTCATCGGCAAGCGCCTGGTAGGGGCCATCGCCATGGTGCACTCGGATCCCGAACGGGTCTACGGCGCCGAGGACCTCCGGCTGCTCAACCTCTTCTCGCCGCAGATCGCCGTCGCCATCGAGAATGCCCGCCTCTTCACCGAGTCCCAGCGCCAGAAGCAGTACTTCTCCGAGCTGGTGGGCAACAGTCCGGTCGCGATCGTCACGCTCGACACCAACAAGACGGTCCGCAGCTGCAACCCCGCCTTCGAGCGGCTCTTCGGATACCGGCAGGAGGAAGCGGTGGGGCAGGTGCTCGACGACCTCATCACCACGGAAGCGACGCGCCACCAGGCAGAGGAGTACACGCGCGAGGCGCTGGACCGCCCGATCGCCGGGATCGGGCAGCGCCGCCGAAAAGACGGCACCCTCGTGGACGTGGAAGTGCTGGGCGTGCCGGTGATCGTCGACGGCGAGCACGTCGGCCCCATGGCGCTCTACCACGACATCACCGAGCTCCTGCGGGCCCGCCAGGACGCGGAGGCGGCGAACCGGGCGAAGAGCCAGTTCCTGGCGAACATGAGCCACGAGCTCCGGACGCCGTTGAATGCGATCCTGGGATACGCCGAGCTGGTGCGGGAGGAGGCCGAGGACCGGGGCCTGAAGGAGTTCACGCCGGATCTGACCAGGATCGCGTCGGCGGGCCGGCACCTCCTCACCCTCATCAACGACGTCTTGGACCTGTCGAAGATCGAAGCCGGGAAGATCGAGCTGGTCGCCGCCTCGTTCCCGGTACGACGCGTGGTGGACGAGGTGACGGCGACCGTCCAACCGCTGGTGGCCCGGAAGCACAACACGCTGTCGGTCCGGTGCGGCGACGAGATCGGCGCCATGCACTCGGACGAAACGCGGCTCCGGCAGGTCCTCTTCAATCTGCTCTCGAACGCGTCGAAGTTTACGGAGCGCGGCACCATCGGCCTGGAAGTCACCCGCGCCGGCGAGGAGATGATGTTCGCCGTGTCCGATACCGGCATCGGCATGACTCCCGGGCAGCAGGCCAAGCTCTTCGAGGCGTTCGTGCAGGCCGACGCGTCCATCACCAGCAAGTACGGCGGCACGGGGCTCGGCCTCGCCATTTCGCGCCGGCTCTGCCGGCTGATGGGTGGAGACGTCACGGTCGACAGCGCGCTGGGCCGGGGCACCACGTTCACGGTTCGACTTCCCATTACCGCCCGCGCCGCGGGAGCCGACTGAGCCGATGCCCAGAATTCTCCTGGTCGAAGACAACGAGATGAACCGCGACATGCTCTCCCGGAGATTGATCCGGAAGGGCTTCGAGGTCGACATGGCGGTGGACGGGAAGGCGGGCGTGGAGAAAGGCCGGGCGGGCGGGTACGACCTGATTCTCATGGACATGAGTCTGCCCGAGATCGACGGCTGGGAGGCGACGCGCCAGCTCCGGGCGTCCCCGGAAACGAAGACGGTCCCGATCATCGCCCTGACGGCGCACGCCATGGCGGGAGACCGGGAAAAGGCCCTCGAGGCCGGCTGCAACGACTACGACACCAAGCCCATCGAGCTCGACCGCCTGCTCGGCAAGATGAACGCCCTCCTGCCTCCTAAGCCGGCGTGAGCCACAGCGCCCCCGGCTCCAACCCCGTCGCCGCCCTCCGGCACGACCTGCGCACGCCCGTCAACCACATCGTGGGCTACGCCGAAATGCTGCTGGAAGATCTCGAAGGGGCGTCGAACGCGGCCCGCCGTGCCGAGCTCGAGTCGACCATCGAAGCCGCGCGGGAGGCGCTCAAGATGATCTCGCTGGTGCTCGCGCCGACGCGGGACACCATCGAACCCGCGGAGGTTTCCGGTCTCTATCATCAGCTCGAGAATCCCCAGCACCGGATTCTCGACGCCGTCCACCGGCTCCTCGCGGCCGCCGGAGAAGCCCCCACCGCCACCTTCGTCGACGACTTGAAGAAGATCGAAGCGGCCGCCGCCCGCCTCGTGCCCACCGCCCCATCCCCGGGGGGGATGGCGCCCGCCGCCGGCACCGGTGCCGCGAATGGAAAGGCCCGCGTCCTGGTGGTGGACGATGAGGCCGGGAACCGGGATCTCCTGGGACGGCGCTTGCAGCGCGAGGGGTACGCCGTGGTGTCGGCGGCCGGAGGTCGCGAAGCCCTCGAGGTCGTGACGCGGGAAGCGGTGGACGTCGTCCTGCTCGACGTGATGATGCCCGACCTCGACGGCCTGGCGGTGCTCGAAAAGCTCAAGGCCGACCCGGCCACACGCGACCTCCCCGTGATCATGATTTCCGCGCTCGATGACCTGAGCGCCATCGCGCGGTGCATCGAAGCCGGCGCGCTCGACTACCTGCCCAAGCCCTTTGAGCCCGTGATCCTGCGCGCCCGCCTGGCGGCGTCCCTCGCCGAGAAGCGTTTCCGGGACCAGGAACGTGATCTGGTCCGCGCCCTCGGCGTCGTGACGGCCGCGGCGAGCGCCGTCGAAGCGGGAGCCTACCAGGCGGGACAGCTGGCCTCGCTGGCCCAGCGCCCGGACGCCGTGGGCCGGCTCGCGCGCGTCATGGACCGGATGGCCACCGGCGTCGGGGAACGGGAGTCGAGCCTCCGCGGACGGCTCGAGCGACTGCGGGCCGAGATCGGGCACGCGCGCAAGACGCAGGAAGTCGTGAGCCACGTGGAGGAGGACCGGCTGGGCATCGGGGACACCTTTGCCGGGCGGTACCGGATCGAAGCAGTGCTGGGGCGGGGCGGCATGGGAACCGTGTACCGGGGACGGGACACCGAGCTGGACGAAACGGTCGCCATCAAGACGCTCCGCCCCGAGCTGGTGGCGGACGACGAGTCGCGCGAACGCTTCAAGGATGAAATCCGGCTGACCCGCCGCATCACGCACCGGAACGTCGTCCGCACCCACGACTTCGGGGAATCGGACGGTCTCTGGTACATCACGATGGAGTTCGTCGAAGGGCTCACGGTCCGGCAGCTGCTCGACGCGCGGGGCACCCTCGGCGTCGAATCGGCGCTCGCGATCGGCTCCCAGCTCGCGGAGTCCCTGGGGGTCGCGCACGCGACGGGCGTCATTCACCGCGACATCAAGCCGCAGAATCTCCTGCTCGATCCCGAGGGCGTGCTGAAGGTGATGGATTTCGGCGTCGCCCGGCTGGCCCGGGGGGCCACGGCGCGCCACACGCAGGCGGGCCTCATCGTGGGGACGCCGGCGTACATGAGTCCCGAGCAGCTCACCGGCGAGGAAGTCGATGCGCGCAGTGACCTCTACTCGGCAGGCGTGGTGCTCTTTGAGCTCCTGACCGGGCGGCTCCCCCTGGACGGCGCGACCGTGATGGCGCTGTTCGCGAAGGTCCTGTCGGAGGACGCGCCGCGACCCAGTACCCTGGTGGCCGACGTTCCTCCGGCGCTGGACGAGCTGGTCGCCCAATTGCTTGCCAAACGGCCCGAAGATCGTGTCGAGAGCGCAACAGTCATGCTCGAGAGGCTTCAGGCCCTCGCCTAGGGAACCTGCGTCACCGCTTCCGGGTACGGGTCCGACTACCCTCCGGAAGGCACATGCGACTCTCCCTCCGGTTCATCGTTCCGCTCCTCGTCGTTCTCGCGGCGCTCGCCTACGCGATCGTGCCGCTGGTGGATAAGCTGACGCTGCAGTGGTTCGTCAGGGACCTGGACAGCCGGGCCGGCGCGGTGGCGACGACCATCCACGACCCGCTCCAGCAGATGGTCGAAACGGATAATCGCGGCGGGATCCTCGCGCTGTTCGCCCGGATCACCCAGGACGAGCGCCTCTACGCCATCGGCTATTGCGCCTCGTCGCGGGCGAAGCCGATCGCCACGCCCACCCTCCCGGAATCGATCACCTGTGGAGGACTGGACACCCTCGCGCAGAACGACTCGGCGGGCCGCCTGATCGAGAGCGCCAACGGGCCCGTCCTCGCCTCCCTGCGGCCGCTGGTGACGCCCCGGGCGCCCGCGGGCCGGCTCGTGCTCGTGCACGACATGAGCTTCATCGCCCGCCGGAGCGCACAGACCCGGAAGTACCTCTTCCTTTTCTTCGTGGGGCTCGCCGGGACGGTCGCCCTCATTACCGTGGCCGTGGCGCAGTTGTCCTGGCGGGGCTGGGTGCAGGGACTCCAGGCGCTCCTCCGCGGCGAGGGCATTCTCCGTCCCTCGGGCAAGGCGTACGCCCCGGAGCTCCGGCCCGTGGCCCAGGACCTCCGCACCCTCATCCGGGACCTGGTGCAGCAGCGGGGACCCCAGGACGACGAGCAGGTGACCTGGACACCCGACGCCCTGCGCGAAATCCTGCGCGGGGACCTGAAGGGTGAAGAGATCATCGTCGTCTCCAACCGCGAGCCCTACATCCACCGCTACACCGACCAGCACAAAGTCGAGGTCTGGCGACCCGCGAGCGGGCTCGTCACGGCGCTCGAGCCGGTGATGCGCGCCTGTTCCGGTACCTGGGTGGCGCATGGCGGCGGCTCCGCCGACCGCGCGGTCGTGGACCGGCGCGACCGGGTGTCCGTGCCTCCCGAGCACCCGGCGTACCGGCTGCGCCGCGTGTGGCTCACGGAAGAAGAAGAGGCGGGCTACTACTACGGCTTCGCGAACGAAGGGTTGTGGCCCCTCTGTCACATCGCGCACGTCCGCCCGACGTTCCGGACCTCCGACTGGGAGCAGTACAACGAAGTGAACCGGCGCTTCGCGCGCGCGGTGGTGGACGAGGCGACGTCGGACAACCCGATCGTGCTCGTGCAGGACTATCACTTCGCGCTCCTGCCGCGGATGATCCGCGACGAGCTTCCGGCGGCGACGGTGATTTCGTTCTGGCATATCCCGTGGCCCAACCCGGAAGCGTTCGGCATCTGCCCCTGGCGGGAGGAGCTGCTCGCGGGACTCCTCGGATCCGGTATCCTCGGATTCCACACCCTCTACCACTGCATCAACTTCCTCGACACCGTCGACCGCTTCCTCGAGGCCCGCGTGGACCGCGAGACGTTCACGGTGACCTACCAGGGGAAGCTCACCGCGGTGAAGCGGTATCCCATCTCGATCGAGTTCCCACCGGCTCCGGATCTGGTCGCGAAGCCGGTGGAACGGTGCCGGGTGGATATCCGGAGGCGGCACGAGCTGCCCCTCGACCAGGCGATCGGGCTGGGCGTCGATCGCCTCGACTACACCAAGGGCATCGAGGAGCGTTTCCGTGCCGTCGAGCGCCTGCTCGAGCTCGAGCCCGACTGGGTGGGCGGATTCACGTTCATTCAGATCGCGGCACCGACGCGCTCCCGAATCGCCGATTACCAGGCCTACGAGGCGCGGGTGCGCGCGATGGCGGACCGGATCAACCAGAAATTCCCCGATGCGGCGCACCCGCCGATCATCCTGCACGTCGCACATCATGATGCGACGGCCGTGTACGAGTACTACCGCGCGGCCGACGTCTGCGTGGTCACCAGTCTGCACGACGGCATGAACCTCGTGGCCAAGGAGTTCGTGTCCGCCCGCGACGACGAACGTGGCGTCCTGGTGCTGTCCCAGTTCGCCGGCGCTTCCCGGGAGCTCCCCGAGGCGATCATCGTCAATCCGTACGACGTGGAGCAGTGCGCGGCGGCCCTGCAGCTGGCGCTCGCGATGCCGATGGGCGAACAGCGCGCCCGGATGCGCCTCATGCGCGCTCTCGTGCGCGACTTCAACGTGTACCGGTGGGCCGGCCGGATGCTCATCGACGCCGCCGGCATGCGCCGCCGGGACCGGCTGGCCGAGTGGTCGGCGGAGCCCGAGTGGAGAGTCCGGGATACGGCGGGGGGACGGGTCCGATGACGGAGGGCCCGGGAGCGGTCGGATCTCCAGCCGCCACCCAGCCGCCTCCGCCGGGCGGGCCCGGCTGGGCGTACTTCTTTGATCTCGATGGAACGCTGGTCGAGCTGGTGGATCCACCCGCCGTGGTGCGGGTGGATCCCGCTCTGCGGGAGCTGCTGGAGGCCCTGCGCCGGGCGACCGGGGGTGCGGTGGCGCTCATCAGCGGCCGCTCGCTGGACGACCTGGGCCTCCTGTTCCCGGGCCCGGCCTTTCCCGCCGCCGGGCAGCACGGGCTCGAGCGGCGCGGGGCCGATGGGCGTATCACGCGGCATCCCCCTCCGGAGGGACTGGACGCCGCCCGGGAGCTCCTGATGAAGACTGGAGACTCGCGCATCGAAGTGGAGGACAAGGGTCTGTCGATCGCGCTCCACTACCGGCTGGCGCCGCAGCTGGGGGGCTACGCGGGAAGGCTGGCGCGAGCGGCTGCGGGTGCGGCGGGCCCGCACTATGTCGTGCTGCCCGGCAAGCGCATCGTGGAGATCAAGCCGGCGGGACGCGACAAGGGCGTCGCGGTGGACGAGTTTCTGGACGAACCGCCGTTCCGCGGACGGACGCCCCTGTTCGTCGGCGACGACGTCACCGACGAGCACGGGTTCGAGACGGTGAAC